>Ga0118677_10004209_pt1 | contig 26496 bp, 18 predicted proteins | sample AliMusrvi5mmetaG_FD_86154 | JGI IMG/M metagenome (GOLD analysis project Ga0118677, IMG submission 86154) | reverse complement strand
GGTCATAGGGTTGTTCCGCACCGCGCTGCGCCGGATCGCGTGGTTCGGGAAGGCCGAAAGCCCATTGCCACAGGTCGGGCCAACAATCAAAGTCATAGCTGGCGTGCGCGATGCCCGTACGCCCGCCGGCGGTGCCGCCTTCGGTATAGGTAGCGCTCCAACTGCTGCCAGGAAAAACCTGCGAGTGGATGATATATTGACCATCGTGCCGGATAAACGAGCAGTGCTCGACGAACTGATTCACAAACGGCAGCGCCGTCATCGTCCACGTGAGACCGTCGGGTGAGACCGCGCAGGCGATGCTGGGCGCGCTGCCATACTCGGCCAGCGGCGGCTCGGTCTGGTCGGGGAAATACTGGTAGACCATTTTGTAGCGCCGGGCCGGATCGGGATCGTTCTCATCGCGCAGCACCGCCGCCCCGCTGACAATGGTGTGCGGCAGGTCGAGCGCGTTGTTGGCGCGACTGCCTTTGAAGAGCACTTGCCCCAGGGCCGGTTTGCTCCAGGTGAGACCATCGTCGCTCTCGGCATAACAGAGCGGTCCCTGATATATCTCATTGCCGTCCTGTATGCCCATGAGCCACCCCGGCATTTTCGCGACCTGTTGCAGCTTGCGCGCCGGCCAATCCGGGTTTTTACCGCGATGGCAGGCGTAGTACCACATGCGAAACTTTCCGGCGTCATGCAGAACGGTGCCGTAGAAATGTACCGCCAGATTGTCGGGCGCGTTGCTTTCCAACGGACTCGGCACAAGCACCGGCTCCGCGCGCACGGTCGGTTGACACAGATACAGACAAACGTTCTTCCGCAATGGCAGGGAGACATCATCGATGGCAAATAAGGTCTGTTGCATGCGTTATCCCTTTCGAGTGCAGTTCTGCAGCAAGCTGCTATGGAATCCGCAGTATATTCCGCTTCACCGCCCGCCAATAGGCCGCAACGGGATAGAAAAGACCATAGGTGATGCTGGCATCGAAATCGGTCTGCAGCACCAGGTGTTTTAACAGTTCGCGTTGATCTTCAACGAACGGCCTGTCCGACGCGATCAACAGGCCCAGCAGCGCTTCTCCCGACTCGCGAACCGTTTCCCCCTCACCGGCGGAACGATCGGTTTCGTAGTTCCACGCCAGCCGATTGGGGTAGATCGGAACTCGGTAACCATCTTGCGTCGTCGCTATCTCCCACTGGCGCCAGTCCATCTGATAATCCGCTAACTGCAGCGGCTTATATCCGTTCAGACATTGCCAACTGAAGCCTTCCATGCGTCCGGCGTAGAAGGTCATGGCCTGCTTCCAGGCTGCATGCAGCTCAAGATCGTCGCGTTCGAGCGTTATTAACGGCTCCAACGAGAAAATCGCCTGGAAATAGGCATAGGCGACGCGGAACCAGATCGGTGATCTCACCGATTCGTGTGCGGCCTTCCACGCATAACGGCGATACATCTCCCGCCAATGCGCGTCACCGGTCAAGTCCCAGCCAATCAAGTAGATCATCGGGAGGCGCGCCCACTCGTGACACCACACCTCCCACATTTTCGACACCGCGCTGAAGGTGCCATCCTCGCGGCAGGAGGAGAAATTGCGCTCGCCCGGCACGACATACTCTTCCATGCGGACGCAGATAGCGGTGATGAACTGTCGCATGCGCTGGCGCTGGCTTTCGTCGGCCAGTGGTGAATGGTAGAAGCGCCAGAGGGCGTGGCAAAAATGCGTATACTGGTCGCGCGAACTTTCGGTATAGTGTGATTGGCGGTCGTCCAGGCACACGCTGCGCGGCAGGAAGCCCGACGCTTTGGAAACCGCCATCAGCAGCGTCATGCCGGCCCACACCTTGCCGGCATACTCCTTCATGGTGAGGTCACCGGTAGCATCGAAGCGGTCGCAAATCGTCGTCATCCACACCCCGGCGCTGATAGCGCTGTCTTCCATGCCGGTGCCCCAGCCACAGGTGTTGGGAAACTGCCGCACCACCTCTTCGGCCGTCGGCAGGTGCGCCTGGCTCTCATTCGGGTCGTAGCTCGATATATAGTCGTAAAACAAGTTGGTCTCAGCGCGGAAATAGCGTGACCAGGATACCTTCCACGCCTGCTCTGCTTTGTCCAGTAGCTGTTGCTCCAGCGATGTGTTCATCGGGAACCTCTTTTTACAATGTCGGCGATGTCATCGTTGAAGCGGGTCAGTCGTCGGCTAACGCTTTGTCCCGCATGCCCACCGCCGGGAAGCCGCATGGTGATCCGCGTGCTGCCATCCGCCCACATGTGGCAACCGCCGCCGCGCAGCGGAAGGCTGATGCGGACGTTGACGGTCAGCGAACGGTTTTCGGGATTGGCCAGTGTCAGCTTCAGTTCTTCTTCCGACTCCGCTAACAGCAGCAGGCACGGTTGTTCGACCGTTATTTCAATTCGGTCGTGAATAGACAAGGTGCCTGGCTGATAGAACGCGGCTTGCACCTGCCGTAACTCGGCATGCCATACCGCCTGCAGCGACGGGGTGTTGGCTAATATTTGCACCGGCGGGTTTTCGGAATACGCCGCCATCTCGGTTTCGGAGACCTCCGGCAGAACCGCATAGGCGTTGTGCGCATCGGTAACTCCCCGTCCGTGTTCGATCCAGAGGTTGAAGACTTTTACCGACGCCCATCCATCGATGCCGGTCCCGATCTCTGCCCAGTCGCCGTGCTGCTCCGCGATCCCGACGAAAATAGGCGTCGGATCGAGAAACAGGTAGCCAACCCCGGCGTGATTCACCCAGCGCGGGCTTGGCACGCTCTGCACTCCATCCTTCAGGTGCTTCAGCGCGGCCGAATCACCGGCGGCAATGCTCACTTTTCCGCATGCATGACATTGTTCTACCGACGTGCGCACGGGTAGTTTTGATGCGCAGGTGATGCCGGCACCCAGACAGACGAACTCACGGTCGAAGAAGAAGCAGGCTTTCCGAGCGGTCAGTGTATCGCGCTGGAAGTCCATCGCCGCCATACCGTACCGCCCGTCGGATACCCCGCCGACGAAAGCACGCGTGCCGCGCGTCCGCACCGATTCGACCGCGGGATGGGCGTCCGGATACTCGACGGTGGTGCCGGGCACGCGTCGCCAATCCCAGGCCGGGAAGATATCACGGTATTCGTCCCCGTTGCGGTAGAGCAACGTCGCGCCATCCGCCAGGTAATGCGACTTCTTTCCTTCGCCGCCGCACACCCAGTCGGTGCTGTCAAGGCGATTGGAGAACATGCGCACGGAAGCGTAGTACCCCAGGCGTTGGTGCGTCATGAAATCCGACTTCCAGAAGTGCCGATTGCCGGTCAACAGGTCAGCCGGACTGGCCTGACCTTGCAAACGGCGGCGGAAGGCCGCCAATTCGACGCGCCGGTCGGCATCGACGATTTCCATGTCCGCGCAAGCTTCGGCCAAGCCGATCGCCGATTTGCCACGGCGGGTAATCTCGCGTCCCACCGCGCTGTAGTCGAAGGTGCGCCCCCGCACCATCCATTGCTGCCCTTCCAGCAGGTAGGCTGATAAGCGTGTTACCAGTTTCGGAGAAAGCGCCCAGGTGGTGCCTTGAAGCCAGGCAGCCAGCGACGCGCAATCGCAGGCGAAGTTCAGACCATATCCCCCCGAATAGAGCACCGCCTCATGCTGATGAAAGCTAAAATCCGGCTGTATGCCTTCCTGTCCGTTCCTGGCGATACGGATTTCGCGCGCCAACCGTTCCGCGGCAGTATCGACTTCGGTACGCGCTCCCGCCAGACACCCACGCACCAGTTGAATGGCCACCCCCCACACCAAATTTTGCCCGGTGTGGTGCGACCAGTCATTGCGGGTCATGATCTGCACCCCGGCCGCCAACTGGGTCGGCGTCAACCGTTCCCGCAACAGCGCCAGCGCTTCACCCACCCGCTTCGGCACGCCGATCTGGTTCCACCACCAGTTGGGATTGGTAAAATCGTGTTCCAGCCAGTAATCCAGTGCCCGCAACGCGCCAACAGCCAGCACTTCACCCGCGGCGTCATTAGCAAGATGGCTTGCCGCCGCCAGGCATCCCAGACGATCCAGATGCGCCGCACTGCGCCACTCGCCCATCAGCGACTGGTCCCGGTAATCGATGTCGTCCCAATGCCCATCCGGCTGCAACCGGGCCAGTAGTGGTTGCGCGTCCTGTATCAGGTTCGGCGATTTGTTCAACGCGGACGCAACTAGACTGTCCGCAAGGCGCTGTGTTAACAGCATGAGTTCGTCGCAGGTTTGTTGCATAACGCGCTCCTAACCCGACCAGTCGGCATCATCCAGCAGCGCATCCGGCACTTCATTGATGTGCAACTGGCACGTTTTATTGGCATAGGCGACGTAGTGCTTGCCGGCGAACTGGTAAAACTGCGGGTAGCCAATCTCGAAATCCTTGAATGGCCCGCCGGGGACGCCATCATTGTAGATGATGACCTTCGGTTGCGTGAAATACAACCCGGCGTTCTCTGTGACCCCGGGCACTTCGCGACCAACGGCGATCCATAACGGATCGCGCGGGTACCATCCCGATCCTTCCGGCTTCATGTTATGGAAGAGAAAGACGAAGCGTCCATCCGGTAGTTTTGTCAGCGGGCACGGGGCGCAAGGTTGATCGAATGGGTCGCCGCTGGGACAGCGACGCAACACGTCCGGCGTTGACCAGGTGACGCCGTGGTCGGCGCTGAGGCTGTAATACGGATGCCCGCGGCGCGAACGAAAGACGCAGAGCAGCTGTCCGCCGGAGAGTTCCACCACGGTGCCTTCCTGCCCAAAGTGGCGCTCCGTGCCGGGATACGGTACCCACAGTCCTTCGTCACCCGCGGGAAGAAAGGTAAAGATGAGCTTTGCCGGATCCATTTCGGTGAGAATATTGGTCAGTTCGAGGAAGAATACCTCCGTCTCCCAGTCGTTCGGACTGCCGCCTTGCTCATTAGTCGGTCGTGAAGCCGGATCGGTTCCTGGCTCGGGTTGCCATTGATTGCCGGCATCCAGGCGCCATCCGTGGGGATAAAGACTGGACCGTCGGATTTTGGTATAGGTCATCAGCACCTGGCCGGAGGATTGCAGACGCGGTTGGCCGAAATTCCAGCCGTGGATATCACCGATATCCGCGCGGTCCATCGCGGTTTTCGGCACACCGACGGGGAAACGCCTTGACCAGGTCAAGCCGTCATCATCCGAATATTTAACGAAGATATCGCCCGCGTCACGCAGCGGTATCCCATGGATGTTGTACCAGTAAAACAGGTACACGCGACCGCTATGCGGCACGACGAAGGACACGATCCACGCCGGCACGCAATAGCCGCCGCCGGGTCGCTCGATAATGATTTCCTCGCTCCAGGTGCGGCCGTTATCCCGGCTGCGCGCCGCCACCACCCGCTGGTCAGGATTCGCTTCGTATCCACCCTGTGTCCAACAAGCGATCCAGGTGTTTTGGGGCGTGACGCAGAGTTGCACCTGGTAATTGAACCAGGTTGGTCCCGGCTGGCCGTCGATAACGACGCCGTAGGCATCCGCAGCATCCATCGCAGCAGGATGCAGCAAATCCGCGGTGACCCGGGGTGAGATGGATTGACCTTCGGCAAACGGCATGGTTAGACAGCCTCCCCTGTTGCCCATACGGTTTCCACCATCGCGCGGAAGTTCTCCGGGGGGATGGGTGGATTGATCTCGCTGGAGGAAGCGACGAACATGCCGCCGGCCTTCAGTGCGCGGGTCTCCCGCATATGCCGGCGCACTTCAGCGGTGACTTGCGCCGGCGTGCCGCGCTCCAGCAGATCGACGCCATCTACCCCACCCGCCCACACCATCCGCGGCCAGGTGTTTTTCAGTTCCACGATGTCCATCCCGCAGTTTGGCTCCAGGCAGTAGAAGCCATCGACTCCGCACGCCATCAAATCGGGAATAGCCTTTCGGTAATTCCCGTCGCTGTGATACAGCGCTGTGACCCCGTGCTCGTGCCAGGCATCGGCTAACTGCCGGACGTAGGGATAATGATACGCCTGCAGGAAGTCCGGTGGGAAGATCGGTCCCTGCTTGGTGGCAAAATCCTCGGGGATGAGGATCACCGGCGAGAGAGTGGGATCGGCCACCGCGTGAATACGACGCAATTCGCGCGCCGTCGTCGCTTCCAGATAGGCGGTGAATACTTCCGGGTAATCGAGTTGGAAGAAGGTAAAGATTTCCAGGCCCATGGCATCGAAGACATGACAGAACCGGGTACCGGAGTAGTTGAGAATGACCGTCTCGCCGATGTGGGCCTGCAGCGCCAGCATGGATTGCCGGTAGTCGTCTCGCGCCTGGACGGCATCGAAAGGCGCGGCCTGCACCGCGCGGGTCTGCCCCACCAGCCAATCCCGCGCGCCTTCCGGTTCGGTGAAAGGACGGCGCACATGCCAACTGGTCCACTGATCGTGCCGGATCACAAAACCGTCCGGGGTGGTCTCCTCCGCGGTCCCCCGCGGGGCCGTCGGCGGCATGACCAGATCGCAGGTTTGGCGAATGACGTCGCAGATATCGTCCAGGGTGTAATTGAAGCCGTCGATGGCCTTCCCGGTCCAGTCGGCGATGACGCGCGGATTGTAACTCATCTGTTCCAGTAGCGCGCAGCGATCGACCGGCTGGTGGCGAAGCGTCGCTTCGACCCGTTCACGTTTGGTCATCCGGCTTATCGTGACCTCTCTCGGCATCGGGAGATACCTCTCACAACAGCATACGCTAACCCGTGTACTATAATGCACGGCAGATCGACTGTCAATTGTTATAAGTGCGATATGAGCATATTTTCCGAAAATCCAGCAACGAACATGGGCCTATTCGTAATTTATCATGCACGCATTTGACCCGTATAATCGCTCTCGCTATACTGCTATCAACATGAGAGACAGTATGCCGCACGAATCCATCCACTCGACCAGCAGTCTGGGAAACCGTTTGAAACAGTTGCGCACCGCGCGACACTTCTCCTTGCGGCAATTGGGGGAACGTGCCGGCGTCACCGCCAGCTATCTCTCCGCGGTCGAACGGGGGAAACTCTCCCCGACGATTGCCTTGCTGGGAAAGGTGCTGGTGGCACTGGACACCGATCTCGCCACCTTTTTTACCGCCGGGCAGGATGCCCAGGATCGCTTTGTCTTTCGGCACGCGGAGATGCAGACGATCGATGATGGGAGTCGCCACTACACGTTTCTCTTCCCCAAACGCGGTGACCTGCATCTGGAAGTCCTCGATGAAGTGCTGTTGCCGGGCGAGGTGCCGGAATACGAGAAATTAACCGCCGATCTGGCGGGTTATGTGCTGAGCGGTACCTTGCTGCTGGAAATTGACGGGATTGGCACCGAAGTCGTCTCCACCGGGGACGCGTTCTATGTGCCGGTCGGCCATCCCGTGCGCGGGCGCTGCCAGACGGATACCCCGGTTCATCTCATCACGATGATGACGCCTCCAAGGTACTGAACTGTCGGCTACTAATCTCATTATCGGGAGACTCTTATTATGCGCTATATAGCTGACTGGACGGAAGCGCAGCGACGGTTGACGGCGCTCTGGTATGGCGAACGGTTGGACCGCCCCTGTATCTCGGTACGGGCACCGCACGCAGTGGAAAATCCGACGCTCGTTCCCGCTCCCGTCGATAATGAAGCACGCTGGCTCGATCCGGCATATCGGGTCGCCAGCGCGCTTCACGGGATGGAGAGTACCTGGTGGGGCGGCGAGGCAATCCCATCGAGCCTGTTGATGGCAAATTGGGTGATCTGCCTGGGGGGCACGCCATGCTTCGACCCGGGAACGATCTGGTTCGAGACGCGTGAAGTCGATTTCACGCAACCCTCACCTTTCCGGCACGATCCGGACTGTAGCTGGATGCGGAAGTATCGCGCGTTGCTGCTGGCGATGGGCAAGGCGGCCGGTCAAGATGATTTCCTTGTCGGCAAACCCGGAGGACTCCCGGCCAACGATCTGCTCTCCATGCATATGGGCACGGAAGCGTTCATGTTTGCGCTGATGGATGAGCCGGAATGGATGGCGGAAGCGATCCTGACCGGGGCGCAGGATCAACTGCAGGCGCGGCAGGAATTGACGGCGTTGTTGCGCGCGCAAGGACACCAGTATTGGTACGGCAACGCCGGATGGATGACATTCTGGGCGCCGGAACCATTCAACGCCACCCAATCCGATGTGTCCTGCATGCTCTCCGCGGAGATGTTCGACCGCTTCGTGGTGCCGGAGTTAGACGTGCATGGCGAAGAGCACGGCGCGCTGTGGTATCACCTCGATGGCGGCGATGCCAGGCAGCACTTGCCGCGCCTGCTCTCGCTCCCCTACCTGCGCGTAATCCAATACGTGCCGGCTCCCTGCGAACCGGCCAATGGCCCGGGACACCTGGAGATGTATCGGCAGATCCAGGCGGCCGGCAAAATCGTGCATATCGAGGTGTCCCGGCAAAATGTCGAACCGCTGGTGCGCGAACTCGACCCGGCCTTGCTGATGCTGGACACCTGGTGCCCCACCCGCGCGGAGGGAGAACAACTGTTGGAAGAAAGCGTAGCCTGGACGCGTTGCGCCGATTGATTGATTCACAGGATGCACAGGATGGATTTTAGGATAGGCAGGATAATTACTCTATCCTGCCTATCCTAAAATCCATCCTGTGCATCCTGTGAATCAAACTGCAAGGTAGCAATTACCCCCATATTCCCGAAACGCCGCGCACATGGCGGCGAGTTTTTCCGGGGTGTGCTGCACCGCTTCCGGTGAACTGTAAGCCATGCTGATCAGTCCGCCGTGGTGCGCGCCGAGGGTGGCGATCATCCGCTGTACGTAGGCGCGAATGGCGTCGAGATCGCCGGTGATCATCGTCTGCTGAATATCGACCGGGCACCAGAACGCCAACCGGCCACCGACCGCCGCATCGAGCGTCTCTAATCCCATATTCTCCTGCTGATCCTGCTGAATCACGTTTAATCCGGCGTCGATCAACAGCGGGAGAATCTCGACGATATAGCCGCAGGAATGCAGCCAGACCTCCATCCCCAGCCGATGCGCCAGCGCCCAGTTTTCCCGATAATGCGGCAGGAAGAACTCTTCCAGCAAGTCGGGACTCACCATCAACCGCTCCTGCAGTCCCCAATCGTCGTAGCCCATCACGCCGTCACACCCGATCTCCGCCAGCATGCGAATGGATTCCTGCTGCATCGCTGCCAAGCGGGCCAGCCAGCCTTTCAAAGCATCAGGTTCTTCATAATAGGCCGCGAAAAGATTGGTCAAGCCCATCAGGTTGTGCGTGCCTTCATTCAGCGATGAACACGGCATCACCCCCAGACAGTAACGCGGATTATCGCCGGCGTTGTTGGCGGCAATCGTCGCGCGCGCGGCGGTAAAATAGGCTGGATCATGCAATGCGGGAAAGCGATACTCCGCATAGCGGGTGATGTCAGCCAGCGGCCACTCCACCGCCTCTCCGAAGCTCCCGCCACCCAGTGTTTCCCAGCCGACGCCCCAGGCATCGACCCGCCGTTGCCGGCCATCCGCCAGCGGCGTCCACGACTGCTGCTCCGGTGGATGATCCGGCCACAACCAGCACAGATCGTTCTCTTTTCCATCCGGCAGAAAGTGCGGAAGTCGATCCGGGCCTTGAAAGTGAATCGCGCGCCGAACGCGCTCACGCGATGTCATCATTGATGCATACTCCTAATTCGTCGATACACATAAAAGCCAATGTCAACCTTATCATAGGTGGTGCGCAACGGATAGGTGATGGTAGTTTCCAGTTGATAATCACGTTTGGCCATTTTGATGAGCCACGGGGACACTTCGCGCGTAGGCAGCGAGGACATCAGTTTATCGACCGGCAGCAGCAGGTAGCTGGGTGGCCGGCGGGTCAGATCGCGGCGGAGTTCTTCCTCGCCGCCGGGGATGCCGAGGAAATATTGCGTGAAGTGGCGGCTGGGCGCCGGGCGTTGCGCGAAAGCAAGCACCGGCGTGCCATCGCCGCTGGTGACCGTGTAGACATAATCGCGCGGAGTGGTGTGCGCATCGATCCAGTGCACCGTCTTCCACAACGCGTCGTCTTTTTCCCGATGATCGTCGGTCAGCCAGCAGGGAAACCACAGGGTGATGACAATCACCCCGAATAACGCCGGGTATGGCGAGGACAATGCCTGCCCGGACCAACGCCAATTGACCAGCGTCGCCAGCGTGAGGGCGGCAACCAGCGCCAGGGGAGGAAGAAATTGCCGCATCTGATGCCCGAAATACGCGCCGGAAGCATTGGCGGCGACAAATTCGCAGAGCAACCAACCGATCAAGCCGGCGATCGGCAACGCCTGTTTCTTCATCGTGCCGTAGAGCGCCAGAAGTACTAGAATCATCGGCAGAAAGAGCTGGAAATCAACGGTTTCCAGCACCCGATTGGCACGGGCGAACCGAACCTCCAGCGAAGGCGCCGAACTCCCGGGCGCGGATAAGATCGTCCAGGCGCCGTGCAGATAATCGCAAAAATGGACATGATTGAGCAGCAGCGGAACCAGGCTGAGGGCGGTAGCCAGCAACACGCCGGCGGCGACCAATGACAGGTCGCGGATGACCATCGCGCCTGTCCGTGCAGGGGGACGCAGCGAAAAGTACAGGCAGCACAATCCCGCCACGGAAAAAATCGCCACCTGCTTAAAGGCGATCGCGCCGCCCAGGCAGAGGCCGACGAGCAACAGCAGCCGGACGCTGCGCCGTGGCTGGTCACTGCGTAAGGCGATAAAGAGCAAATTAGCCGCCAGCACGGTGAAGCCGATCATGAACGTCTCGGTCTCTGACGACGCCTGCGCGCCCATCATGTTGCTGGTCGAGGTCAACCCGAAAATGGTGAGCGCTGCCATGCCGGTGGCGTGACCGCGCACACGTGCCGCCAGCGCGTAAATCCCCCACCCCGTCAGCCCCGTCGTGATCACACCCAGCAGTCGCGGAAACCACCAGGTGACGCCGAAGCAGAGATCGCTGAGGTAAAAGAGATAGAAGATGCCCGGGGTCTTATTTTCCAGCGTGCCGAGGTAGGGAAGCAGTCCGAAATGCCGCCAGGCATGCGCCACGTAATTCCAGATACCTTCGTCACAGAGAAACGGCGTGGCAGTCATAGCCCGTATCGCAAGCAGCCCCGTCAGCACCAGGCAACCGATGAAGACTTGCGCGCGCGGCCCACTCCATCCCGGTTGCTGCATGCTGGTGATCGGATCAACCAGCGCTTGCGCCGGCTGCGGAGATACCGGCACAGCGGGAATGTGCCGCACATATCCGCGAATGGCCTCCCAGGACAACAGCAGCAGTAGCGCGAGTAGGAGAATGAAGCGAAGATTGGCAAATAACGAGGGAAGTGCATCCTGCGGAGGAGGCAATACGCATTGGGTAATCACACTGGCCACCCACACCCCCGCACAGACGATGGCGAGGGTGGTCAGGTAGACCCGGAAGCGGTGTTCCCGCACGGCATACCCTCCTACAGGCTATTATACGGAATGCCTTCCAACGTCGTGCCCGAGGTCGGAGCCGCCGCCCATACCACGCCGTTGAGATAGCCCCAATGGTGTGACAGCGTGGGATCGATGCTCCCGGATGCGAGCGGGGTGAACGGATTGATCGGTATGCCGACGGCTGCGCCGCCAATGCCACCCTGGCGGAGAATATAGGGGCCACCATAAGTGCCAATCGTGATCGCGACGGTGTTACCACTGTCATCGACGCCGTTGGCCGGTGCCGTCGTGGCATTGAGATCGGTCAGCGAATTCGGGTTGGCACCGGTGTCGGCGACAAACTGATAAATCGCTTCGCGTAACTTTTGCAGATCGGCCTTGATCGTCGATTCCTTCGCGCGGCGCGTGGTGCCGGAAAGGCGTGGAATTACAATTAACGCCAAGATGGAAATCACCACGATGACTATTAATAGTTCGATCAACGTAAATCCATGTTGACGTTTCGCAGCGATTGAGTTTCTCACCGACATTTCCCTCCCAGGGAAAAGATCTGTTTTCCGCTGCGGCAGCAATGTAACGCAATACTGCCAACCGGAATCTACTGCTATTATTCCATACCCCTTCCGTGCGCGCAAGAGGTGGGAATGGAAAAAGTAAATTCTTCCTCAATTTCCGCTACAACACGCCTAAAACCGCTGCGCGCGAAACTGCGCGGGTGGAATCCGGGTATAATATTGACGGATCAGTTTATAGTCACTTTGTCAGCAATACTCTAATTGTTTATAATGCTGGTACTCATAGACATATTCTGCTATCATCATCACGCAGCAACGCACGCAGACGATTTAAGGACACGGTAATGGAAGGCAGGCAGACAGGTACACGATCGGGAAGAGTCTCACTACGACGCCAATCGACCACCGCGGGGATGCGGTCGGATGGGCGTGCGCATCTTCCCACCAGCGGGGTCGAATCACAACTGGTGCGCGACGAACTCCTTCACGAGCTGTTCGAGCATACGGTCGATCGCCATCCCGACGCCGTCGCGCTGGAATGCGCGGGGGAACAGCTAACCTATCGCGAATTGGAACAGCGCGCCAATCAACTGGCACGACACCTGCGCGCCGGCGGAGTCGGTCCCGGCTCCTCAGTCGCATTCCAACTGCCCCGCTCCAATGCGGTCATTATCACCTTGCTGGCGATTTTAAAAACCGGCGCGGCCTATGTCCCGCTCGATCCCGATTATCCGGCTGATCGCGTAGCCTACATTCTCTCGGATTGCCAGGTACATACGCTGGTGACCACCACGGCCTATCCTCACGAAGCGGATAAGCTGCACTGCCGGGTATTGCATTGGGAGACGATGCGGCAGGACATTGCCCGGCAATCCGACCAGCGGCTGTCACGCTTGATCACGCATGCCGGCCCGCGTGATCTCTGCTATATCATCTATACTTCCGGTTCGACCGGTCGTCCCAAAGGCGTGCAGATCGAGCACCGTAGTGCCTGCCATCTCGTCCGCGCGGAAAGCCATCTCTTCCAGGTGCAACCCGAAGACCGCGTCTTTCACGGCTTTTCGGTGGCATTCGATGCCTCGGTCGAGGAGATCTGGTTGGCGCTGTTTGCCGGCGCCACGCTGGTGGTCGGCACGGCGGAGATGGTGCACAATGGTCCGGCGCTCTCCAGTCAGTTGGCCCGGGAGCGCATCAGCGTGCTTTCCTGTGTCCCCACCCTGCTCTCGATGTTTGAAGAGGAGATTCCCACCCTGCGCCTGTTGATCGTCGGCGGTGAACAATGTCCGCACGATCTGGTGCGCCGCTGGTGTCTGCCGGGCCGGCGCATGGTGAATACCTACGGACCGACCGAAGCGACGGTGATCGCCACCTATGCCGACTGCACTCCGGAAAAACCCGTCACCATCGGCGTGCCCATCCCCAACTATCAGGCGTATTTGCTGGATGAAAATCTAACCCCGGTCACCGCGGGCGCGGCCGGCGAATTATACCTTGGCGGAATCGGACTGGCGCGCGGCTACGTGGGACGGCCCGAGTTGACCGCCGAACGCTTCATCTCCAACCCGTTTGGAAGTGGACGCCTCTATCGCACCGGCGACCTGGGACGTTATACCGCGGACAACGAAATTGAATTCCTCGGACGCATCGACGGTCAGGTGAAATTGCGCGGCTATCGCATCGAACTCTCCGAGATCGAGTCCGCCTTGATGGCCTGCCCCTGCATTCAGTCCGCCGCCGTCACCGTGCGGGAAGATCACCCCGGCATCCAGCAACTGGTCGGCTATGTGATTGCCCAGGCGGAAAATTCGATCGATGACGACGCGATTAAAAGCCTGTTGCGTGATCGGCTGCCGAACTATATGGTGCCTTCCTGCATCGTCGCCGTCGAGTCTTTCCCCATCCTGCCCAGCGGCAAGGTCGATCGCAAACGACTGCCGCCACCGCATGCGCAGCAAGTGACCGACACCCTCAACGCCGAAGATCGACCGCAAACGCCTTTCGAAGCCGCGCTGGCAAAGGTGTGGGTACAATTCTTCTCCATCGCGCCGATCTCGCGACAGGCGGATTTCTTTCAGGACCTGGGCGGGCATTCCCTGCTGGCGGCGCGTACCGTCTCCGAACTGCGCAAATATCCCGACTTTCACGATCTGTCGGTACTCGATGTCTATCATCATCCGCGCCTGCACGAATTGGCCGCCGCCATTGCCGACCGCCGGCAACACGAAGCCGCCGCGCCGACCGCGGAGCCGACGCCGGAAGCCACTCCTGCCGCTTCGAGTTGGAATTACTGGAGTTGCGGGCTGGCGCAAGCCGGCAGTCTCTATGGCCTGATCAGTTTTTTGTCGCTGCAATGGCTGTTACCCTATTTTGCCTTTATCTGGATGGGCGAACATGGGCACACACCGGTCTGGTCGCTACTGGCGATCCTGACGATGATGGTGGTGCTCGAACCGCTGTTGCTGTTTGTGGCGCTGGGCGCCAAGTGGCTGATCATCGGGCGCTATCGCGCGGGCGTCTACCCGCTGTGGGGAGCGTATTATTTCCGCTGGTGGCTGGTGAACCATCTCATGTCGCTCGCGCCGACGCACATGCTGATCGGCACACCGCTGTGGAACGCGTACTTGCGCCTGTTGGGCGCCGATATCGGGCGCGGCGTCTTCATCGGAACCGACCATATCGGGGCATTCGATCTCCTGCGCATCGGCAAGCAATCCAGCATCGGGGTGGAATCCAGCCTGCTCGGATATACGGTGGCGGACGGTTTCCTCACCATCGCCCCGATTACCATCGGCATGCGCTGCTACGTCGGCGTGCGTTCGATGGTAAGCGGGCAGACGGTGATGGAAGATGACGCCCGGCTGGACGATATGAGCCTGTTGCCGGCGGGCGGGCATCCGCGCAAAGGGGAAACCTGGGTGGGATCGCCGGCGCGTCCCTTGCCGCGTAAAATCACCACCGAGCGCGTGGCGGCCGCGATCCCCTACACGAAGCGTTTCTTCATCAATCTCGGGCACCTGGTCGGCATGTTGGCGCTGCCGGTGGTGATGTCAATCGCCGTCATCCCCGGTCTGCTGGTCTTTCTGGCGCTGAACGCGCGCTATCCCGCTTACGGCTTTCTGCTGGCCGCGCCGTTGTTCGCCCTGCTGTTCATCGTCACCTTCCTCGGCGAGGTGCTGCTGCTGAAATGGGCGCTGCTGGGGCGCGTGCATGCCGGACGCTACTCGCTGACCAGTCTGTTCTACGTGAAGAAACGGTTTGTCGATCAGTTGCTGGATGCCTGTCTCACCACGCTGGGCCCGCTCTATGCGACCCTCTATATCGCGCCGTTCTTCCGCTGGCTCGGTGCGTCGCTGGGACGCGCGGTGGAACTGTCTACCGCCCATTCCACCACGCCGGACCTGCTGAAGATGGAAAGCGGCAGTTTCGTGGCCGACTCGGTCTCGCTGGGCGCACCGCACATCGAGCGCGGCCTGATGACGCTGGGGATGACGCGGATTGGCCGGCGTACCTTCATCGGCAACAGCGCGGTGCTGCCCGCCGGCGCCCAGGTAGGCGAAGGCGGATTGATCGGTGTGCTTTCGACCCGCCCGTTGGGAAAACCCGGCGCGGAACAGCCCGGCACGGCCTGGCTGGGATCGCCGGCGATCTTCCTTCCCCGTCGGCACGTCAACACGTCCTTTCCGGAAGAAACCACCTATAAACCGACCAGGCGCCTGTATGCGTTGCGCCTGGTCATCGAATTCTTCCGCATCACGCTGCCGATGACCTGTTACTCCCTGCTGGGATGCTTGCTCTACACGACCTTCGACCGGCTGCGACATGCCTACGCACTGTTAGTCAGCATTGCGCTCTTCCCGGTATGCTATCTCGCCTGTGCGCTGGCCGCGTGCGGCATCGTGATCGTCACCAAATGGGCGCTGATGGGCCGCTATCGCCCGACGGAGAAACCGTTATGGAGCGCGTTCGTCTGGCGCACCGAGTTGCTCACGGCGATGCACGAGAACCTGGCCGATCCCTTCCTGGTGCGCCTGCTGCTCGGAACGCCGTTCGCGAGCTGGTTTTTCCGCGCCATGGGCGCGAAGGTCGGCAAACGGGTCTATTGGGATACCACCTCGCTCACCGAGTTCGATCTGGTCCATATCGAGGACGATGTCGCGCTCAATCAGGATTGCGTGGTGCAGAGCCACCTGTTTGAAGACCGCGTGATGAAGATGTCCACCATTCACATCAGCGCGGGATGCACGGTCGGCTCGCGTTCGGTGGTGCTCTATGACTCGAGCATGGGCGCCGGCGCGCGACTGAACGATCTCTCGCTGGTGATGAAAGGCGAAACGCTGCCGCCGCGCGCGCAGTGGATCGGTTCGCCGGGCCGGGCGGCCACCGCCAGCCTCCTGTTGCCTCCCGTCACCTCCGCGGAGATGAACGAGCCGGAGAAACCCGCGCTGCTCCTGCCACCGGTCGAAAGCCTGCGGGTGGAACACGCCAATCTGGCGTTGGAACACGGAGCGGGCGCCTGATGCGCGCCGATGTCCGCACCTGGGTCATCGACACGGCCGGGAAGTCGACGGAGGAAGTTGCCCGCGAGCTACTCGCGGACGAACTGCACCTGCCGGCGGACAGCCTGCAGCTCTGCAAAGATCCCCGGGGCCGCCCCGCGCTCTGCACCCGCGACGGGCAGCCGATCGCGGACGTAGACATCAGCCTCGCGCATACCGGCGCGCTCCTCGCCATCGTGCTGGCCCACGGCGCCCGCGTCGGAGTGGATATCGAGGTCATCCCCCCCGACGCCGACGATGAAGACCTGGCCCGTACCTTCCTCGCCCCGACCGAATATGCGCAATGGCACGCTATCCCGGCCGCCGAACGGCACGACGTGCTCTACCAGTTTTGGACCGCCAAGGAAGCCTTCCAAAAAGCCCTCGGCCTGGGCGCCACCGTCGACATGCGCGACATCGTGTTGGGAATGCAGGATGATCGCCGCCTGCGGCTGATCAGTCTGTATGCAAAATCCGACCTCATCGCCGGTTGGCGGCTTACGCAAGAAAAGCGGACGCTCGGTGACCGGGTGGTGTGGTTGGCGGTAGTAGAAGCAGCACATTGATTACTCGTCACTCAATCAGGTATACTCGTGCTCGCCATGTTTTTTCATCAACCATCATCCGCCGAACCGGCGCTCGATCTGTTTTTGATCGTCGGCTTGGGCAATATCGGTAGCCAATATACGCATACGCGCCACAACATCGGGTTCGAGGTAGCGGATGAGTTGGCGCGTCGCCGTCAAGCGCATTTTCGGGTGGGGAAATTCAAAGGGGAAGAAGCAACCATCCATCTCGACGGGCGGCGCGTGCTGCTGTTGAAACCGCACACCTTGATGAATTTGAGCGGGGAGTCGGTGGTGGCGGCCACGCGGTTTTACAAAATCCCCCCCACCCGCGTGCTAGTCATCTGCGACGACGTGCACCTGCCGGTCGGCAAGCTGCGGCTGCGCGCGAAAGGCAGCGACGGTGGGCATAACGGCCTGTGGAGCATCATTCACCGGTTGGGCACGGCGGATTTCGCGCGCATCCGCATCGGCGTCGGCGAAACCCCGCCCGGCTTCCCGCGCGAAAACTACGTCCTCAGCCGCTTCACCTCCGATGAGCGTCCCCTCATGCGTGACGCCACCGAAAACGCCGCCGCCGCCGCGGAAACCTGGGTGCGCGACGGCATGGAAACGGCGATGAACCGGTGGAATGGATCATAACTGCCGGGTGATCACCCGCACCGGACCACCGAGGATACGCGCGAATTCTGCACATTGCATATCCGTCACGTCGGTAAGATTCGGATTCATCGCAAACACGCCAAAACGCCCGAAACCTTGCGGCAGGTCATACCGCAACTCGTGCAACGTGCATTCAGCGCCACAGCACGGCAGCGCGCGCGGAGTAAGCCGGAACTGCTCATCATCATAATCCGCCTCCATCCACTCTCCCCACGCCTCCATCTCGATCTCCGCGCCGCAGGCCGGGCAGGCGATGCTTTCCAGGTTTGCCCCGCAGTCAAAACAACTGATCCCGTCGTAAATCTCGACCCCCACATCGTCCGCCTGCGGCGCAATGCCGCGAAAATACGCAATGGCTGGTTCATGGCAATCGGCAGCAGGCTGATAGGTGGGATCGTCCGGAATGATGTAAATCCAAGAATCCGACATAGTGATCGCTCCTTCTATACGTGACGGTTTGCGGTTAAGTTACCCATGATTTATTCCATTAAGCTGAGCGGTTACCTTCTTTGTCAACCGAAAGACCCTAGCAGGAGCCGTTTTAGCAAGCAAAGCTATCCTTCATTCGTATACGTGCTATAATATTGACATGCATGATAAGGATATCCTTCAGCCATTAATATTGTTATTCGTCGACTTGCTTTGTATTTACAATTAAGGTGATGAGGAGATACTCATTTTCCCACTCACGGGAAGCATTTTACATTTGGAAAGGAATTTCTCGTTATGCCGATCAACTGGACGAAATATACCTGTCAATTGGAGTTGGGACCATCGACAACGATTGAAGAAATCCACTCGGCTGAGCTAGCTTTGCACGTTACCTTTACTGAACAATACGTGGATTTTTTGCTACAGCATAATGGCAGTGAAGGTTGTGTCGGTCCCAAGTGTAACTCCTACATCTCTTTCTATCGGGTTAATGAACTCATGGATCGCATGAATGGTTATAAGGTAGCAGATTTCGCTCCCGGCTATCTGCTTTTTGCAACAAACCTGGGTGGAGAAGCCTATGTCTTTGATACTCGTCTGCCCCACCACCCTATTTATAGGCTCCCCTTCATCGGGATGGGTACCGTTGAGCCGGACTTTCGCGGAAATACTTTTCAGGAATTCCTCGAAATCCTATATACCGAAAGTCCCGATGACTTGTCAGATGATATCCGTAATATGGAGCTTGGAGCACCGGCTACTGAAGCAGCAATCGAGGAAGCTGAGAGCGCATTGAATGTCACCTTTGATGAAGACTACAAAGATTTTCTGCTTTCGCAGAATGGGCACAGGGATTATTCGGAACGATACCGCAAACTTACCTTTGGATCTGGCCGCTTGAACGCGTGCTCTCCTGGATGGAGGAATTCCACGCGAATGAAATGATTCCCGGGTATCTGGCTTTTGCTTCTGATGACCGGGGCAACGTCCTCTTCTTCGACACCGAAGAGGAAGATAACCAACAAATCTATCGCATGCCCGAAAATAACTTACAATGTAAAGAAGCTGTTCGCCTGGCGGTTGGATTCTACTCTCTTTCCGCCACTGTGCTGATGAAGTAATACCCCCATCGGGATTTAATCATTGTAGGTGGGCAGAAAATCGGTTAGCAATATACAACAGCGATGCTGTTGGCGCTGGAGTTATTCTTTTCTGCCGATGTATAGACGCGCCTTGCTGCGGCTGCGGCGCTACTACGAGCCCAAGATGCTTTGGCGTGGGTGGACGTGGGAAAGCGGTGCGGCGGCACCGCACTCCAATTTTAGAATATATTTTTGTATATTTCTGGCGAATGTAGGTTTACCTGTACTAGGGGTTGGGTATAATGTCTTCTGTTGAGCAATGGCGCTTTGTGCCAGCACACACCTGGTGTCGGCGCTCGACGAATGTGCTGTCCCATCGGTGGTGAGCAGGGATGGATTGCCTTCACGACAATGCGGCGTCGTTCGGGCATGTCCGCGCAGGCTTCGCCGTTTGAAAGGGCCATGGAAGGCCATTATACAGGGGGAGGCGTCCCGGTAGCAATGCCGGGCAAACGGTGCCGGGAGGGTGCTCCTTGCCGGCACACACCGGCCGCGCTTTTGAGCGCGGCCAGCGTGCCGCTCCGCTTGCAGAGCGGCATGCCCGCTCCTCCGGGAGTGGGTTGCCGCCGGTACCCAGGTGTTACCGGCGGACCTCCCCTAAACCAGCCACGCAAGGCTGGTACAGCGGCGAGGCCTGCGCGCTCATCACTGATGGGGCAGAGAAAAGAGAGAAGAACCAGGAAAAGCTCGCACCGGTCTTTTTGAACGAAAAGGGACCGGGGCGGGCTTTCGGTCGTCAAGCAGGTGATAATCGGACGGATTGGTCGGATTGGACGGATGGATGGGAGTTATGGGAAGGTGGCGATTGGCTGCCGGCTATTGGCTTTGTCATTTGCACGGAACGGAATTCGGGTAAGTGCAAGGGCAAGTGTGAGTGCAAGTGCAAGTGCGAGTCTTAAGGCGATACTGGCGTTTCTCGGGCTAGTAGTGTATACTTATGCAGGCGTCTCCCCTGACGCCAGGCGACAAGGAAGGATTTGCGATGCGCTCTTGCTTGCGTGCCCATTGGTGGAAAGCGACTCCCGTTGTATTCATGCTGTTGATCTTCTTTGCGCCGCTCATCGCTGAACAGACGATTGTGCCGCCGCGCGTGGTGCTGCCGATGGAGCGGACGCAATATTTCATCGGCGAAGCCATCCCAATTGCCGTGCGCGATGCCGGACAGGGATATACGCTGGAGATCATTGACGCCGCCGGGCGCGTGGTGGCGATCAGCGGCGCCACTTCCGTCGCCTCCTGGCGTTTGGATACCACGAAATTGGCCGCCGGTCAATATGAGATCCAGTTGGACGGCCGTCCCAGCGGGGTCGAAATCGGCGTATACAGCCCGCTGCGCACTTCCTGTGCGGCGTTGACCGATGAAGGGCAGCCGAATCCGACCACTCGCGAACAGACCCTGCACTTCCGCCGGGCGTTGCGCGACAGCGGCATCAACGCTTTTCTGGCCACCGATTATCACGATACCGGCTCCGGGCGTTATCATCAGCACGATCTCCTGGCGCCGTCCGGCGCGATGCTTTTCGTGAACCCCTATACCCATGCGACCGAGAACTATCCCGCCCACGTCTATCCACCGGAGATCAACGGCATGCGGCAGCGGATGGCGCTGTGCGCGCAGGCGAATGGGCGCTATCCCACCTTCGGCGGGTTCGAATACGGCACCGATGTCTGCGGATTTCTCAGTCGTACGGACCTGCTCAAATACTGGGGCTGGGGGGGGCAGGAAAACGCGCTGCGCAGTTACCTGCATCGCAGTACGCAGGCGCTCTCCGATGACTTCATCGCGCGCACCGGTTTGCGTCCGGTGACCCCGGAGGAGTATCGCCGTTATTGTCTCGCCACCGGGCATCCCGAGTTCGCGCCCGCCGAACACCCTAAATCCGGCTGGGTCACCGCGAGCGCCAAAAAGACGCCTAAGCTTTCCGAGGCGGACCGGGACAAGCTGGCCCAGCGGATCGACGCCTGGTCGCACTATCTGATGGGACTGTACGCGGAGAGTTACACCCGCGACACCGCCTACCTGCGCACGGTGATGCCCAGCTTGCGCAACACTTCGTCGATCAATCTCGACCACTCGACGGTCCGGGAAGGGCAATACACCCCCAGCGCCTATGCGCCGCTGGATTTTCGCTACATGAGCGCCTGGAACAACAGCGTCGCGTCCCCCGACTACAACTTTCAATGGCTGTTCAGCGCGGGGATGATGGATATCGCCCGCCGTCCCGATCAGCCGATCTGGGTGGGGTCGTCGCTCGGAACGGTGCATTATCTGGCAAATTATCCGGGGAAATTGCAGCGGGTGGCCGCGCACAATCTGGCCTATGGCGGAACCGGGTTGGGCATGACCATCAAGGGCCAATCCACCGTTGCCAGCGGCTATACCGAGGCGACGATGTGGGAAAATATCGCCGGCACCGCCGCCGCGGATGACTTGAGCGGCGGACGCGATTTCCTGAAACGCTTCGCCCCCTTGCGCGCGACCTGCGCGGATGCGCACCCGATCGCGGTGCTCTTCTCGCGCACGCAATTCGGCCGCCAGCAGCTCAGCCTGACGCTGGATACCCCGCTGTTCAATATCTTCACCGCGTTGGCCCGGCTGGGCTACACGCCGCGCTTCATCACCGAAGAAGAGATTGCCGCCGGCGGTTTGCCCTCGTCGCAAGCCCTGGTGGTGGTCAATCAGAGCGTGCCGTTGCCCGCCGCGGTGATGGCGCAACTGAGTAGTTTTGCCGAACACGGCGGTCGCATCTTCACCGATCACAGTTCCACCGTCTCCCTGCCCGCCGCCGTGCGGCTGGATATCGGCATGCCCTATGCGCATCCCGAGCACACCTCCGACTGGCAGGTGCGCGATCTGCCGGTGTTGCCGCACGCGCTACTGTGCGAGCAGCGGTATGCCGAGATCGCGCCCGCGCTGTTGTCCGGGTTGGGAGATGCCGCCCGCACCCCGCTGATCTCCGAACGCGGCGCCGCGGCGATGATCAGCACCTTCCAGTTTGCCGGCGGACCCGATGCGCGCTACATCGTCGCGGTCGATGACGCCATCGAGAGCAATCAAGCCAACTGGCTGCGCACCACCGAACGGCTGTTGCCGAACGGCGGGGTGAAAGGCGCGCTCTACGATCTCACCGCGGAACGCGCGCTGGGACCGGTGGCGCCGGTCACCTGCGCCTGCACCGATTTGACCGCGCGGGTCTATGGCCTGCTGGCGCGACCGGTGACCGGCATCGACCTGCGCGCCACCCAGACAGTGGTCGAAGGGGACGATTTACGGCTGTCCGTGCGCTTCATCGGCGCCGACGGCCAACCCGTGCGCGCGGCGATCCCCTTTTACCTGACGCTGACCCAGCCGGATGGCACGTGCGCGCAGGAGTTGTTCCGTGCGACCGATTGCCAGGGGAATTTCTTCCTGCGCTGGCCGGTGGCGGCGAACGCGATGCCCGGCGCCTGGGCGCTCACCGTGCACTCGCAACTCGACGGGATGATCGCCAATCTGCCGATCACCATTCGCCTCGGAAAAAATCCGTCGCCCCTTGAGCCGATCAACGGTGTGGTGATGCGCGGCAACGCGCAAATTGCCGCACAACTGGTACCCGGCGCCACCTTCGTGTTGCCGATCTTCGACAGCTTCCATCACCAGGAGCTGCTGGCGGTCGCGAAAGAGTTGAAAGCGGCGCTGGCCGAGTGGAACGTGAAGGTCGAGATTCGGGAGCATCCGAAATTCTCCACCTATGTGGTGGGATACGATCCGACAGAAGACGAACAGCGGGAAAATGCCCGCGCGCTTGATGGGGAAACGATCGGGCGGATGAAAGTGACGACCATCGACGCCCATGACTGGTTTTCCACCCAGGACGGCTATGTCTTCGGTAAACCGATCATCTTGCTCGATCTCACCACCTCGCGCGATAACGAAATGGCCGAACGCCTGGCCGGCAACGGGCTGGTCTGGCCGAAAGTCTCGCCGGAATTTCCCGGTCCGGGCAAGGCTACCGTCCAGTTGGTGAAGAGCGCCTTCACCTTCGGCGTGGATGCACTGGTGATCCAGGCGGCGGATATCAACGGACTGCACGCCGGCGCGCGCGCCTGCTGCGAGTTGCCGGCGGATTGGCTGACTCCGGGCGTGGAAGCCGCGCGCACCACCCTGCTCACCCAACTCGGCATCGGCGCCGCCGCGCCCGCATCCGGCTCGCGGCAGGGATTGACCGCCAACGGCCTTCTCGCCGGTCAGCGTTCCCAGCCGCTGGCGCTGCATTTTTCGCATCAACGCCCGCTCTCGACGGGAGACATTCGCCGCTTCCTGCCGGCACCCAAATCAATTTACGCTTTGCCCGCTACCCTGACCACCGAGCAATTGACCACTTATAGCCGGCGCGAAGGCAGCTACTTCCCCGGCCTTGCCACCGGCAGCGCCCCGCGCGGCGATCGCTCGGCCGGCAGCGCCACGCTGATGAAAATTGAGGCGCATCGTCCCGGCGCCTATACCATCACGCTGCACGGTACCTTCCGCTACGCGGACACCGCCTTCCCGCATGGGTTGACCGACTGGAACCACCTGCTGGCCGATCCGCTAGCCCCGACACCGGGCGTGCGCGGGCCGATGGCATTCGACGTGCGGATCGACGGTCAACCGGCCGGACGCCTGACCCACGTCGTGGGCGGTCTGCTGAAAACCCCCGATCCCACCTTGCCGACCACGCTGGAAGAAGGTGTTACCGAAGTCAGCGGCGTTATTCCACTCACCGCCGGCGTCCACGAAATTCTCCTCATCCACCGCAATATCTCCGCCGGCGAGATCAGCACCGTTGAGATTGCGCGGAAGGGGTAATTTTTACAGGATATGCAGGATAAGTAGGATAGGTTGTCGGTAACTAGTGACATTGACGCTATTGTAAATAGTTGATTTTAGTAACCGTTCCGGCCCCCTGGCTTGCGAGGATGCTCGCGTTCCAGAAGTGCCTGCGCTAGAGCCGGCAGAGGACTGCCGGGCTCCCAGGAGGGTATTTTTTCACGCATAATGAGCGGAGCAGTAGTTATCTCTCGCCTATCCTTCCTATCCTGCTCATCCTGTTACAATCGTCTTTCCTTTCGATCTGCATCAATTCCCGATCCACCGCAGCAAGGTCTTCGCTTGGGACGCCATGGGGCTGTTGGGGAAACGCTGCAGCAGATCGGTGAGCACGGCGCGGGCGTTTTCGGCATCCCCCAGATAATGCGACCAGCAATAGGCGACCAGGTACAAGACAACCTCAACCTCCGGCGACTGTGGATGGCGATCTAACACGATCTGATAAATCTGCAGTGCTCTCCGTGGATCCCCGGCGTCTTCCAGCGCGTGGGCCGTATGCAGGAGCATGGCCGGGGTGTAACAGGTATTATCCCCGTGACAGCTCAGCATATACGTTGCCACCAGGGCAGGGTCTTTGTCGATAAGCGCAGCGCCGGCTTCACGAAAAGCCTGCTCCAAGATATCCAGCCGTCCGTCCTCCATGGCGGGTTTCAACATCGCGCGCAAGATATCCGGATCGGTTGGGTCATCTTCGCGCAGTATCTCGAGTTCAGGCACCTCGAGCAATTGGAGATCACCGAGTTCGGACTGTTCCTTCTTCACGTGTGACAGCAGCGCGGAATCGCGTTTCACCTTCATCGCCAGACACAGGAGCGCACCACCCACTAAACCTCCGACATTCGTAAAATTCTCGATCCCTTCCGCGGAGCCGGAAATAACGCCCACCACGATATTACCAACCAGGAAGATGATGATGATCCAGAAAGCGCTGGCTTCCTGTTTGCCCTTGATAAAGAATAAGAACGAGTAGGAGACACAGATCGTGCTCCAGGGATAGAGATACCAGCAGGCGCCCATTACTCCCATGATGCAGGCGGATGCCCCGAAAATGGGGAAGAAATGTCCGTGAGGCGAGGCGTTGATCAACAATTGAAGCAATCCGCCAATAATGCCGGGGGTGAAGTAGACCAGCAGCAGACGTTCGGGACCCAGCCGATCCTCGACGACCGGGCCGAATGCCCAGAAAAAGAGCATATTATTAATAAGAAGGAGGATGTTACCATGTATGAATAAGGCATAAAACACCAGTAGAATCGGATGGACACCATACTGGAATAAACTGTCAGGCCAGTAACCTATATCCAGAAACAGGAAATACTTTGCGGTGAAGCAGTAGCAGAGCAGATTGAGGACGAGAATGGACAACGTTGCCGAGGGAAAGCGTTTCCACGGACTTTTGACGAAACAGGAATACCAGAAGAAGGGGGAGCGAATCGCTAAGCGTGGGCCGGCAATATTCATGAGCTTTGGCATATTCTGTTTACCTCCGCAGGTTAGCGTTGCGGTTTACATGCGCGGCTTGGCAGGAGGAAAATCCTCCCAGTTACATCACATGATATGGCGACCGGCATCAACTCCCGATCCGCCGCAACAATGCCTTCGCGTGCGGTTCCATCGAGCCGTAGGGATAGCGCTTCAATAGTTCCGTCAGTGCGGCGCGGGATTTTTCGGCTTCCTGCAAACGCTCCCACCAGCAGAACGCCATCCGGTACAGCACCATCTCAATCTCCGGCGATTGCGGATGATGGTCCCAAACTAACTGGTAGATGCGCAATGAATGGCGCGGGTCCACGTCACCTTCCAGCGCGCGCGCCGTGCGGATGAGCATGGCCGGGGTGTAGAACGAATCGTCGCCATGGCAGTTGAGCAGGTAGGTTGCTATCAGCGCCGGGTCTTTATCGATGATGGTGGGGCCAGCTTCGCGAAAGGCTTTTTCCAGCCGGTCCAGCCGTCCCTGGATGATCGCCGGTCGAACCATGGCCCGCAGGATTTCCGTATTCATCGGATCCTGCTTCACGCAAGGTCTCGAGTGCCGGCAAGTCCAGCAATGTCAGGTCATGGAGTTCCGCCTGCTCGGCTTTTACCCGCGAAACCTCCACGGTGTCACGCTTCATTTTCAGTGCCAGGCAGAGCAGCGCACCGCTCACCCCACCACCGACGTGGGCAAAATTCGCCACTCCTCCCGCGGTACTGGAGAGAAATCCTTCCGCCAGGTCCATCACGATATAGCAGCCCGCGGATAAAGGCCTTTTTTCAATTACCCATCCAGCGTGACTACATCCCCTTGTGATTAATGGCGTTGGGCGCGTTTTCTCGCCCAAGACCTCACGA
>Ga0118677_10004208_pt1 | contig 26496 bp, 22 predicted proteins | sample AliMusrvi5mmetaG_FD_86154 | JGI IMG/M metagenome (GOLD analysis project Ga0118677, IMG submission 86154) | reverse complement strand
TACACACAAAAAGTAAATATCAGACGCGTTGCCATGTTGAAAATCACAAATCCTGACACACAAGTTTCAGAAGATAATATTGATATTATTGATGATAAAATGATTGAAGAAAATAAATAAACTAAAGTGAATTCGGGATTATTAAAATTCATTTTTAATTAAATAATGTTGGTATCTTATCCTAATTAGGGATATGCCACAATACCAGCGAAGGTAAGAATAAAATAAAACGAGCTAACTATTAAATAATTAGCTCGTTTTAAAAATATTCAAGCGGAGAGAGAGGGATTCGAACCCCCGGAGCCCGTGAGAGCTCAACGGTTTTCAAGACCGCCGCATTCGACCGCTCTGCCATCTCTCCGGGTGCAAAAGTAAATATTTTTTGTTAACTGAAATGTTTTTTTGAAAAATTTTCTAAAAAAAACTCTAATGAATATGTTCTATTAAGCATCAAATCTTTACCTGTAAAGGTTTTTTACTAAATTTGCCAATAGTAAAATAAACCGGTAATGAATTTTTTATTTCACCTTATTTGCGGAATATATAAGCTGATTGAACGCTTTCCTTTCAGAATTTTATATTTTTTATCTGATATTTTTTATCTGATCATTTTTTATATTTTTCCTTATAGAAAAAAAGTTGTCAGACGAAATTTAAAAAATTCTTTTCCATTAAAATCCGAAAAAGAAATAGATCAAATTCTGAAAAAATTTTATCGTAACTTTTGTGATTTATTTACTGAATCCATCAAAGTAAAAGATGTAATTAAAAAACATAGAGTAAAAATAAATAACAGAGAATTGCTGGATGAATATTTCAAACAAAATAAAAGTGTTATCATTATGATGGCTCATGTTGGCAACTGGGAATGGGTATGTGGCAGTTTTCAGCGTTTTTTCCCTGACTTCAGATGTACTGTCTCTGCACATTTGCAAAGCAGTAAACTTTTTAATAAGTTGCTTATGACCGAAAGAAATAAATATGTTGAAGTGGTTAACACAAAATATATTTTGAAATCAATGTATAAAAATAAAAACATTCCTTCCGTTTATATGCTAATTGCGGATCAGAGACCGCCAATGAATGAAGGCGAATATTGGACAACATTTTTAAATCAGGATACTCCATTTTTTACAGGCGCTGAAAAAATTGCCAAAACATTTAATTTCCCTGTACTTTTCCTGAATGCAAAAAAAATTAAAAGAGGATATTTTGAAGTATATTTATCTGTCATAACTGATCAACCAAAAGCTACAAAGGAGTTTGAGATAACTGAAAACTACGCCAGACAACTAGAACAAGCAATTATTGCTCAACCTGACAACTGGCTCTGGTCACACAATAGATGGAAACATAGCCGTAGCCAATTAAAAACATCTGAAAAAATTAACGCATGAAGGTAGCTGTCGTCATATTAAACTGGAATGGGAAAAAGTTTCTTGAGAAATTTTTACCATTTGTAATCAGATACAGCGAACATGCAGAAATAATTGTTGCCGATAATGCTTCAACGGATGATTCTGTTGCATTTTTAAAAATACATCATCCTGAAATCAGAATCATTCAAAACCCTACTAATGGTGGATTTGCAAAAGGTTACAACGATGCGTTAAAACAAGTCAACGCTGATTATTATATTCTTTTAAATTCTGATATTGAAATCACGCATGGTTGGATAGAACCTGTGATTGCAATGATGGAAAAAGATAAAACGATAGGAGCTTGCCAACCAAAAATTTTATCATACGCAGATCGCGAACATTTTGAATATGCAGGCGCTGCAGGCGGATTCATTGATAAATATGGCTATCCGTTTTGCAGAGGAAGAATTTTTCAATCATTGGAAAAAGATAATGAGCAATACAATGACACGATAGAAGTATTCTGGGCAACCGGCGCTTGTATGTTTGTAAGAGCTTCAATCTATCATGAAATCGGCGGTTTGGATGAAAAATTTTTTGCTCACATGGAAGAAATTGATTTTTGCTGGCGAATGAAACAAAGCGGTTATAAAATTATGTATTGCCCTGAATCGAAGGTGTATCATATTGGCGGAGGAACATTACCTAAAATATCTTATCGAAAAACTTATCTCAACTTCAGAAATAATTTGTTCATGCTTTTCAAAAATCATCCAACAGAAAAAATAATTCCCATCTTACTTACTCGATTCATTTTGGATGGAGTTGCAGGGTTAAAGTTCTTTATTGACGGAGGGTTCAAAGATTGTTACGCTGTTACGCGGGCACATTTTTCTTTTTACAGAAATCTACCTGCGCTATATCGTGACAGAAAAAAAATCAACCACACAAATGTTTCTATGATCTATCAAAAAAATCTTGTTGTTGAATATTTTATTCGAAAAAAAGATACTTTTAATAAAATGGATTTAACAAAATTTTCCTGATTAATACATTCAAAATTGTTAGAATCATTTTAAAAATGAAACAAAAAAAAACAACATATAAAAATCATATTCCCAAAAAACAATCTTCCGAAAAGTCTTTCTTTTCGGGCAGTTTGAAAGAAAACGTTTTGCCAATTTTGGCTTTATTCATTTTTGCTTTTATACTTTATGGGAACACGATTTCTCACGATTATGCTTTGGATGATGAAATCATAACGCGAAAAAATATTTTTGTTCAGGAAGGATTTAAAGGAATTCCAACAGTTTTTACAAAAGGATATTTGTATGGATTTAATCGAGCCAATGACCAATCATACAGACCGATTGTCCTTGCTAATCTTGCCATTGAAACAGGTATCTGGGGAAATAATCCACATGTAAATCATTTTTTTAATGTATTGTTTTATGCGTTGACAGGCATATTGCTTTTTCTTTTTTTAAAAAAATTGCTGATTAATTTTCCTAAACAAATCCCTTTGCTCATTTCATTTCTGTTCCTTGCACATCCCATTCACACTGAGGTTGTGGCTAATATCAAAAGTAGAGATGAGTTGCTTGGTTTTATGATTAGTTTGGGCTGTTTGATTTATTTATTTAAATATATTGAAACAAATAAAATGTCTTCTTTATTGGCAAGTTTAGGTTTGTATCTCGCGACATTATTGACAAAAGAAAATTTCATCACAATGATTGCAATCATTCCATTATTGCTTTATTTCTTTACAAAGACACCGATAAAAAAAATAATTTATACCAGTTTGCCATTTGCTTTTGTTTTCTTGTTTTACATGATGCTTCGTGCGTCAATACTGGATGCTGTTACGTTCAATGAAAAAATGGATGTCATCAATAATTCGTTGATGGCTGCCAAAACCCTGTCAGATCAGCTTTCCACTAATTTCTTTATTTTAGGAAAATATATTTTGCTTTTATTTTTTCCACATCCGCTCAGTTATGATTATTCATTCAATCAAATTCAAATCATGCATTTGCAGGACTTTTCAGTCATTGCCTCTGTTTTGTTGTATGTTGCTTTAATCGTCATTGCTGTAATTGGAATCAAGAAAAAAAATCCTATTGCGTTCGGAATTATTTTCTTCCTAATTTCTATGTCAGTTGTTTCAAATTTGTTTATCAAAATTGGTTCAACACTTGGAGAACGCTTTCTTTACACGCCTTCGTTGGGTTTTTGTTTTGCAATTGTTTTTCTTTTAATTTCATTTTTAAAAACCGAAAAAAAAATAAACTTTAAACCATTAAATATTTTCATGATAATTGTTCTTGTTTTATTTTCTTTTAAAACCATCAGCAGGAATGAAGCGTGGAAAAACAATTTTACATTATTCTCAACCGACATCAGCACATCGCCCAACAGCGCACGTGCCAACACATCACTCGCTTATGAATACATGCAACTAACGCAATCCAGCGTCAATCCTGAACAAAAATCAGAATATTTCAACAAAGCAATTGAATTGTATAATAAAAGTATTTCCATTTATCCAAAATACGTGGAATCATTTTATAACAAAGGCGTTTTGTTTCTTCAGATGAATCAAAATGATTCGGCAGCTTATTGTTTTCGAAAAACATTTACTCTGGAACCAAAGCATGCCAATGCTTACAACAATCTCGGCATGATATTTTTTCAGAAAAAAAGAAATGATTCTGCTGAATATTATTTTTTCAAAGCATTCAAACTTGATAGTAATAGTGCGGAAATTTGCGGAAACTATGCGTTAATGCTTCACAACAGGAATGAATTTAAAAATGCAGAATATTATTATTTAAAATCTTTGCAGCTGAATCCTGCGCAAATCAATGTGTATGGAAATTTGAATATACTTTACAGACAAGAAGGAGATACGGTGAAAGCAAATTATTATTACCGATTGATGCAAAACTTGCAGCAACAAACATCAAAGTAACATAGCATTCATGAGCGAAACGATAAATATAAAAAATAAAAAAGCTTCTTTTGAATTTTTCATTCTGGATAAATTCACAGCTGGAATTCAACTTCAAGGCACAGAAATAAAATCCATACGCGACGGCAAAGCCAATATTACCGATGCGTACTGCATGTTTTTCAATAATGAATTGCTGATAAAAAATATGCACATTGCAGAATATAAATATGGTTCAATTTACAATCACGAACCCAAAAGAGAACGCAAACTGCTGCTAAACAAACGTGAACTTAAGAAACTTCAAAATAAATTAAAAGATAAAGGGCTGACCATTGTGCCAGTTCTGCTTTTCATCAATGAAAAAGGATTTGCCAAGCTGGAAATCGCGCTGGCAAAGGGAAAAAAACTATACGACAAACGCACAACACTAAAAAACAAAGAAACACAGCGCGAAATGGATAGGAAAGGTGATTAAATTATTCACCGATAATTTTCACCAGCACTCGTTTGTTTCGCTTGCCATCAAACTCGCCATAAAAAATTTGTTCCCAAGGACCAAAATCCAGTTTGCCTTCTGTAACAGCTACGACAACTTCTCTGCCCATCACCGTTCGTTTCAGATGTGCATCAGCATTATCTTCAAAGCCATTGTGCTGATATTGCGAATAGGGTTTTTCAGGAGCCAGTTTTTCAAGAAACACCTCAAAGTCATGGTGCAAGCCCGATTCATCATCATTGATAAAAATACTTGCAGTGATATGCATTGCATTGCAAAGCAACATTCCTTCTCGAATGCCGCTTTCCTGAAGGCATTTCACGATTTCAGGTGTAATATTTAATATCTCCCGTCGTGAATTTGTTTTGAACCAAAGTTCTTTTCTGTAGGATTTCATAAGCGTATAAATTATGTTTGAAGTAGAATATTATTTAGAAATTAATATTTATTTTAAAAAATCATTTTAAAGAAATATAATAAAATATAAAATTTTGAATCAATTATCAATATTACTACCTCCGTATTTCAAAGCAGAAACAATTTATATTTTATATCCTATTTGTTTTCTGTTTTCCCAGTCAGTAGTAACTTTTAGATGGTATCACAGTTTGTGACACCATTTCATTCACTTCTTTATCGGTAAGTTGAAACATAAAGTCATCAGGAAAGCGGTCGATATTACGCTTTACCGCTTGTTTTAAAGTTCTTGTTTCTGTTTGGTATAAAACGGCAAGGTCAAAATCGAACATAATTTTCAATCCTCGTATTTCATAAATTTTCTTTTGTATTGTTTGTAATTGCATCGTGATTATTATCTTTTATAAATTTTATTTTTATCAAACACAGCTCAATTCATTGGTTTAAGAACTGTTGTTTCCAAAAATAATAAAATTTTAGAATATTAAAATAAATATTACACGTACTCAATTTTTCAAGGCAGAGTCAAAGAACCAACACAACCAAAGCTTTAGAGATATTTATTCTTTATTGCTTCTCTCCTACTGTTATTTAATCTTGAACTAATAAAAATATAATTCTCTGTTAAAACCTGAACATAAAATTAAAATCAGTGCACAAATTAATTAATTTTGCCGTAAATACTTTATAACACATAGTTCCAATGAAAATATCTTACAACTGGCTAAAACAATTTTTGAATATTGATCTCGAACCGTCAACGATGGATGAAATCCTCACCGGAACAGGTTTGGAAGTTGAATCCATTGAACAATACCAATCTGTGAAAGGCGGACTGAAAGGCGTTGTGATTGGCGAAGTAAAAACAAAAATTAAACATCCTGATGCAGATAAATTGAGTGTTACTACGGTTGATGTTGCTTCAGGTACTTTGTTAAATATTGTGTGTGGTGCGCCAAACGTGGAAGCCGGACAGAAAGTAGCTGTGGCTACGATTGGAACCATGATTTATTCTGATAAAGGTGATTTTGAAATAAAGAAATCAAAGATACGCGGTGTGCTTTCCGAAGGAATGATATGTGCTGAAGATGAACTCGGACTAGGCGTTTCGCATGATGGCATCATGGTGCTCAATCCTGAAGCAAAAATTGGAACACCTGCTAAAGATTATTTCAAAATAGAAGATGATGTTGTTTTTACTATTGGTTTAACGCCAAACAGAACAGACGCTATGTCGCACATTGGTGTTGCGCGCGACCTTTATGCTGCGATTAAACAAGATAATTCTCTTGCAAATTTAAATCCAAATATAAAACTCAACTATCCTTCGGTTGATAGTTTTAAAATTGATAATAATGAACGATCGATTGCTGTTGTTGTTGAAGACACAGAAGCTTGTCCACGATATAGCGGAATCACAATTTCAGGTATTGAAGTAAAGGATTCTCCTGAATGGCTGCAAAACCGCCTGAAAGCAATAGGTTTAAGACCTATTAATAATATCGTTGATATTACAAATTATCTTTTGCACGAAACCGGTCAACCGCTGCATGCCTTTGATGCAGACGAAATAAAAGGCAATAAAGTAATTGTTAGAAAATCTGTAAAAGGTGAAAAGATTATTACACTTGATGAAGTGGAACGCGAGTTGACAGGCATTGAACTGATGATTTGCAATGCAGTTGACAGTATGTGTATTGGCGGTGTGTTCGGAGGAATCAGTTCCGGTGTATCATCAAAAACAAAAAATATCTTTCTTGAAAGCGCTTGCTTCTCTCCTGTTTCCATTCGTCAAACATCCAAACAACATGGGCTGCACACGGATGCATCCTTCCGGTTTGAACGTGGCACTGACCCAAACCAAACCGTTTATGTATTGAAAAGAGCTGCGATGCTTATCAAAGAAATTGCCGGAGGCGTTATCTTTTCTGATGTTATGGATATTTATCCTTCACCTGTTCCAAACAAAGAAATTACAGTTTCGTTTAAACATATTGATCGCTTGATTGGCGCTACAATTGACATTGCTTCAATAAAAAATATTCTTGAAACTCTTGAAATAAAAATCATTTCGGAAAATGATGAACAGCTTGTAGTTTCAATACCTACATTTAAAACGGATGTAACGCGCGAAGCGGATGTGATTGAAGAAATCCTTAGAATCTACGGATACAACAACATTCCGATGGATGATACATTGAATATTTCATTGATCTATCAATCCGGCGTTGATAAAGAAAAAATACAAAATCTTGTTGCTGATCTTTTAAGCAATAACGGGTTTTATGAAATCATGAATAACTCGCTGACTAAATCAGAATATACTGAAAAATTAAGCTTTTTAAATGCTGACAATAATGTTAAAATGCTGAATCCATTGAGTAGCGATTTGAATGTTATGCGTCAATCCATGCTGTTCGGCGGTTTGGAATCTATTGCTTATAATCAAAACAGAAAAAATCAGGATGTTAAATTATATGAATTTGGAAAAACATATTCTTACACACAAAAGCAAGAAGAAAATAAAAACAATCTGAAAAATTATTCAGAAAAAAGTCATCTGGCTCTGTTCATCAGCGGTAGAAAGGAAAATGAAAGCTGGAACACTGAAGATAAAAAAGTTGATTTCTTTGAAATAAAAAATTATGTTTCAAAAATTCTGAATCGTTTGAATATTCAATGTGCATTTGAACCTATTGATTTCACTACAGATTCGCTGTTTTCCGGAGGTCTTTCAGCAAAGACAAATAATAAAATTATTGTTGAATTTGGGAAAGTGAATAAAACAGCACTTAAACTATTTGATGTAAAACAAGATGTATTTTATGCTTGTTTTGATTGGAAAACTGTGTGCAAAGAGATGAACAATAAAAAAACGACTTATACTGAAGTACCTAAATATCCTGAGGTTCGCAGAGACCTTGCCATGCTTGTTTCAAAAGATTTGCAATACAAAGATATTGAAGCCATCGCTTATCAAACAGAAAAGAAATTATTGAAAAGTGTGAATCTGTTTGACATTTACGAAGGTGATAAAATTGAACAAGGTAAAAAATCATATGCTGTTAGTTTTACATTTCAGGATATGAACAAAACCCTTACCGATCAAGAGATTGATAAGATGATGGAAAAACTGACGAAGAATTATTTGGAGAAATTGGGCGCTGTTGTTCGTTAATGCTGAATTTTCAAATCATTAATCCGAAACAATCACAATCTCTACACGCCTGTTCATTTGTGCTTCTTGTTCATTATCAGGATGAGGATAAATCATTCTGGAATTGCTAAATCCTTCGTAATCGAGACGTTTGGGGTTTATGCCCGCTTTCACAAGATAATCATACACTGCCTTTGCTCGACTGAAAGATAAATCCATATTGAATTTTGCTTCTTGTTCATTGGCAAATTTTTTCGGCCAATTTACATGTCCGTTAATTTTTATTTTTAAATTTTTATTCATCTTCAAAAGATTCACAAGGTTCTTCAATGCCGGCATGGATGAAGCAATGAACTTATCCGTATTTCCATAAAATAAAATGTTATCCATCGAAATATTTTTTCCAACTTCAATCTTTTCAAGAAGAATAGTAATGTCAATTTCCTTTTCACTAATCAATCGTTCCTTTACTGCCGGGAAATACCCGTCAGCATTGCATTCTATAATGTATTTCCTTTTTTGAATCACTGTTTTTGTGCATTGACTTACATTTTCCAAATGAAAATTTTTTCCAACAAGTTTTAATGATTTAGAATTTAAAATACTTATACTTCCCGTTAAAGGTAAATTCGTTTGCTTATCAACAATCTTAATATTTAAAGTACTTTTCGGTTTATTCAAGTCAGTCACCGAATCTGCTTCTAATTCATCTATTGAAAAATTCTCATCAAATCCTCTGTGATCTTTAAGAACGCTGTGCGCGTGCGAACAATACAGGTAATGAAGAAGTAACGTGTGACCTTTACCATTTTTATTTCCATTATCAAGAACCAGATAATAAATTTCACTTTTTCCAACTTCCAACGCACGACTATAAGTTGCTCCTGAACCGGGAGCAACAAAGCTATCTGTTGCATATACTGATAAACCGGTGCGTCCACCTTTTACATTTGAACTTTTCATTAAGTTCGTTCGCACAGGTTTTATCTCTTTTGTCATTACATCTTCACAAAAATTTTCATTGGTATATTTGTAAAGAATAAAGTCATAATCATCCGAAGGTTTAACCGGAATAATATCAAACGTAAGCACACAATTGTTTGTAACAGTGAATTTATACCAAACCGTATTATGCTCCCTTTCAAATGAGAATGCGCTTTTTTTATCCCCATTGATTTCCATTATCTGTCCGAAACCCGCAGGAGCATTGGTAGGTCCGATGCTGTCGGTTAATAATTCAATGGCATTATAGCAATCAGCATGCCCTTTGATTGAGATTGTTTCTTGAGAAAAACATTCAATCAAAAAAATAAAATTCAAGAAAACGAGATAAAATAATTGTTTCATAAACATGTCAAATATACCCTTCCAACTTGCATTTACAAACCTACATATTTTTTTTTGAAAATTATTTGCAGTTTGATAAAATTCATGTACGTTTGTCAAATAAAAAAATACATATGGAATTACTTGATAAAATACGAGAAAAAGCACGTCAATTAAACAAAACAATCGTTCTTGCCGAAGGTACAGAAGAACGAACATTGAAAGCGGCAGATATGGCCGTTAAAGAAAAAATTGCAAAAATCATTCTTCTTGGAAACCCTGATGAGATCAATCAAAAAGCGAAACAATTAGGACTTGTTCGTATTGCAGATACTCAAATCATTGATCCAAAAAATCATGATAAAAAAGATGCATATATTGAATATCTTTTTAATTTAAGAAAAGCGAAAGGTTTGACAAAAGATGATGCAGCCAAACTGGTTGAAGATCCTTTGTATCTTGGACCATTGCTCATTGTCAATGGTGAAGCAGACGGACAAGTTGCCGGTGCCATCAATGCGACAAGCAATGTTGTGAGACCAGCTATTCAAATCATTAAAACCGCACCCGGAATTAGCGTTGTTTCCAGCTTATTTGTTATGGTTTTTGAAAAAAATAAAAAATATACTGATAATGGAGTGCTTATTTATGCGGATTGTGGCGTGTTTCCCTATCCAAATGAAAAAGAGCTTGCTGAAATTGCAATAACGACAGCTCGTTCAGCTCGTTCCATTGCCGGTCTTGATCCACGCATTGCAATGCTCAGTTTCTCAACTAAAGGCAGCGCTAAACATCCGATGATTGATTTGGTAATTAATGCAACAAGAATTGCTAAAGAACTTGATCCAACATTAAAAATTGATGGTGAACTTCAAGGTGATGCAGCCCTTGTAGCTTCTGTAGCTAAAAGCAAAGCGCCGGGAAGCGAAGTTGCCGGAAATGCCAATGTTCTTATTTTCCCAAATCTTGATGCCGGAAATATTGCGTACAAATTAACTCAATATTTAGCGGATGCTATTGCTCTCGGACCAATTCTTCAAGGTCTTGCAAAACCTGTGAATGATCTTTCAAGAGGTTGCACTGCAGAAGATATTTTTGACACAATTGCTATCACATCTAACCAAACAGTTAATGACTAAAGAATAATGTAAAAGTATTCCGAGTTTTAATCTAATTCGGAATACTTTTCGCTTTATATATTCCTCAATATTTTCCCTGTTTAATAATTACTTAAAAATATTTATGAAAATTATATAAGAAATATCTCAATTTATATAATTTTACTACCATATTATTTATCCAATTTTTTAAATCATAATTCTTAATAAACTAATGAAAATTTTAATTCTTAATTGTGGTAGTTCTTCAATTAAATATCAGTTGATGAACATGTCAGATCAAAACGAATTGCTTGCAAAAGGTCTTTTAGACAGAGTGGGAATGAAAAACAGCGTCCTATCCCATACCAAAGCCGGATGTGCAAAAATTAAAATAACCAAAGATGTTCCAACACATGTTGATGGCGTTGGATTTATTCTCGAGATTTTAACTGATCCTGAAAATGGTGTTGTAAAAGACATTAATGAAATCAAAGCAGCCGGACACCGCGTGGTTCATGGTGGAGAAGCTTTCAGTAGCAGTGTTTTGATAAATGAATCCGTTAAAAAAGATATTGAGAGTTGCAACATTTTCGCACCGCTTCATAATCCGCATAACTTAACAGGAATTCTTGCTGTTGAAAAAATATTGCCACACATCCCTCAGGTAGCGGTATTTGACACATCATTTCATCAGACAATACCAAAACATGCATTTCTCTATGCATTACCTTATATAGCTTATGAAAAACATCGTATTCGCAGGTATGGCTTTCATGGAACAAGTCATAAATTTGTTGCAGAGAAAGCTTGTAAAATGTTAGATGTTGATATCAAAACACAAAAAATAATTACTTGCCATTTAGGAAATGGAGCGTCTATAACTGCCATTAAACATGGTGAATCCGTTGAAACATCTATGGGCTTCACGCCTGAAGAAGGTTTAATCATGGGTACACGCAGTGGTGATGTAGGGCTTGGCGCATTTCTTTATTTAATTGAAAAAGAAAATCTCAATTTTAAAGAAGCCAATGATTTGGTGAATAAAAAAAGTGGAATCATAGGAATTACAGGAATTTCATCCGACATGAGAGATATTGAACTTGCTGCTGAACAAGGTAATGAAAGAGCTCAATTAGCATTAACAATGTATGATTACAGAATTAAAAGATACATTGGAGCTTATGCTGCTGTTATGAATGGCGTTGACATCATTGTTTTTACAGGAGGTATTGGAGAAAATGCCGACATTACTCGTAAAGGGATTATAGAAGATATGGAATATCTCGGCGTTGATTTTGACTTTGAAAAAAACAAAGGCGTAAGAGAAAAAGATATTGTACTTTCAAAACCAGATTCTAAAGTGAAAGTTGTTGTGGCTATGACCAACGAAGAGCTTGTGATTGCACAAGATACTTATCGTATCATTAAAGAACAATTTAAAATGAAATAATAGAAAATAACATTTATAAAAAAAGGAGATGAAATTCATCTCCTTTTTTATTTTACATTTCTGCAGCAATCTCATCTGTTAGTTCGAGATTGTGATAGACGGCTTGCACATCATCATCTTCTTCAAAAAGTTCAATTGCGTTTAATACTTTCCGTGCAGTTTCTGTATCTAATTTAACAGTGGTTCTTGGAATTCGTTCGAGTAAAGCTGTTTCCTGTTGAATTTTCATTTCTTCCAGTTTTTTTATCATGTTGCCAAAGTCTTCCATTGCAGTGGTAACATTAAAAAATCCATCATTCAATTCAACATCTTCTGCACCTGCATCAATCAATTCCATAATAAAATCATCTTCATTAAGGTTTCCTTGAGGAATAGTAAACACACCTTTACGATCAAAAATAAAACTTAATGAACCATTGGTGCCAAGACTTCCGCCTTTTTTAGTAAAATAAGATCTAACATTAGCAACCGTACGTTGAACATTATCTGTTGTGCATTCCACAAATACTGCAACACCGCCGATTGTATAACCTTCATACGTTACTTCATGCAATGCATTTGAATCTTTATCAGTTGCTTTTTTAATTGCTCGCTCAATATTATCTTTTGGCATATTGGCGCCTTTTGCATTTGAAATAGCAAGTCGCAAACGGGGATTACCGGCTGGATCACCAATGCCGCTTTCTTTCACAGCAATTGTAATATCTTTAATAATTTTAGAAAATATCTTTGAACGTTTTGCATCCAAAGCTCCTTTTTTTCTTTTAATGGTCGACCATTTATTGTGCCCTGACATAATTGTTTAGAATTTAAATAATGTAAAAGTTGAGATTCAAATTGGAAACGGTAAAATTATAAAAAAAATTAATTAAGCCTAATATATGATATAAATCAGTTTTAAATCTTTTCTGTTTACTTCGATTAAAAAATTGATTAATTTCGATATTAAATATTAATGAATCTTAAATGTTTAACTTTAAAAAATAAATATCATGACATTCACATTACCTGAATTACCTTATAACAGAGCGGCTTTAGAGCCTTATATCTCTGCAAATACGATTGATTTTCATTATGGGAAACATCATCAAACGTATGTTGACAATCTAAATAAACTGGTTGTTGGTTCTGATTTTGAAAATTCAACGTTAGAAGAAATTATTCTTAAAGCAGAAGGCGGTATTTTTAACAATGCAGCACAAATCTGGAATCATTCATTTTACTGGAAATGCCTGAAACCAAATGGCGGCGGCGAACCTACCGGTGCACTTGCTGATGCAATAAAATCAAGCTTTGGTACATTTGATGAATTCAAACAAAAATTTTCAACTGCTTCAGTTACATTGTTTGGATCGGGATGGGCTTGGCTTGTGAAAGACGCGCAAGGCAAACTACAAATCGTACAGGAAAGCAATGCAGGAAATCCGTTGAAAAAAGGTTTAAAACCATTACTTACCTGCGATGTTTGGGAACATGCATATTATCTGGACAAACAAAACAAACGTCCTGCTTATGTTGAAGATTTTTGGAAAATTATTAATTGGGATTTTGTTTCTGAAAATTTGAAATAATTTTTTTTAGAAAGCTAATTATTTCAAGAAAACACGGGGTTCTAAATTCCGTGTTTTTTATTTTGAAATTCATACACGTTAAAAATTTCATAAAATTTATATGTGTGATTTAAACTATATTTTGCATTTAAAGTAGCAAGAACATTATTATTTGGAAATAAAAAGTTAGCTGCTGCATCTAAATAAATCACGCTATTTGCCTCATTCAAGCTGACTTCATTGATGTTGTTGATGAAATAAACATTTTGATTTTTTAATTTATCAAACAATTTTTTATACTCATTTTGATTATCAACATCCTGAAATATTTTTTGGTCATAGTAATACACAAAATTTGGAACAAAACTTTGTGGACATACCAAAACATACGTTTTATTATTTTTTAATTCTTTAATCTTTACGATCGCTTCTTTTACATGTCTGTCATTATCAACGTTTGGATTTGTTGTAATAATGAACATAAAAACTAAAACACTCGGAATGATAATTTTATATTTTTTTGTTTCAATAATATAGCTTGAACATACTGCCAATACTAAATAGTAAGCCAACGAAACAAAAATCAAATACCTGTCGAGAAACATCGGAATCCAATATGAAATGAAAAACATAAAAAAGAAAGGAAATAAGAACCAAAGGAAAATAATTCTAGCTGTTATTGATTTATTTTTGAAATCTTTTTTTACAATAAATTTCACCAAAGCAGTAAACAATATAATGATTGAAAGTACTGTCGTTATAGGCATATTCGAGAATTTCCAAAGCATATTATAAAGACTTACAATTCCTTCAGGTTTGCTAAGCCAAGTTCCGTTTCCTGCTGAATCGATGAAACGATTTATTATTGTTGACAAGTGTGGAATATAGACTATAAATAAAAATAAAATAAGGGAAAAATATTTTATTAATTGTTGCTTTCTGATTTGCTTAAAACAGAGGATACTAAAGGCTTGTAGGAAAATTACAAAAAATGAAAAATAGTGAGAATAAATCAAAAGAGCGTTAACTAAAAAAAGAAAAAAATAATTTTTAAATCCATCTTGCTTGTTGCAAATTTTTAAAAAATAAAACATGGACATAGATGTAAGCATTGCAAACATTTGATAAACTCTTGCTTCATGTGAAAAGAAAATGTGATACGTTGAAAATGTAAACAGCAAACTGGCAATAAGTGCAATTCGATAATTTAAAAAATCCTTTCCAATTTTGTAAATAAAATAAACAGTAAAAACACTAAAAATTAAAGATGGAAATCTAACAGATAGTTCATTGATTCCGAAAAGCTTCATCCAGAAATGAAGAAAAATCTCATATAAAGGTGGATTATTACCACCGATTAAATAATGAAAAAGGGCTGAAACATCCATTTGTGCATGGTAGATGGTGAATGGCTCGTCGCCGGCAATTGAGTTTGTTTTGATGAAAATAAATTTCAAAATAAAATTTAAAATCATTAAAACGATGGGTGTGATTTTAATTAAATATTTTTCTCTTTCACTCATTGCTTTGTAAGCCTTTGAGCAAATATACTTAAAAAATAATTGTAATTTGATTCGTAGTTTTTATTCTCGCAAAAGCACTATTTTCCCACTAATCCATTGTTTTCCGATAGGATATCTGATCAAATAAATTCCGGTTGAATATTCGCTTAAATCAGCAGTAACTATCTTGTCAGGCTTAATATCATTGATTATTTGTAGAACTTTTCCGCTCAAATCGCTAATATATAATTCAGTGATTTCTTTACTTGAAACAATATTGATAATACCTTTTGTTGGATTTGGATAAAATTTCCATTGGAATTCAATGGAATCCTTTATTTTCGATGGTTTAACAGAATCTATTTTTGTTGAATCAATATAATTGCGAACAACCACTTGAGAATCGGGAAGGTTAACGTCTAAATCTGCAATGTTTTTCTGGCAATCGGGCATATACGTAAATGATTTGATAACTCGCACCAATAATTTATTTAAAATTTCAACTTGATAATTATCAGTGCTTGGTTTAATATGAGAATCACCGATTCCGCTATTATCAGTCAAAAACGTATAGGTTCCATTGGTTGCAAGAGCCAAGCATCTCATCAGATATTCGGTATTTTTATTTGTTCCACTTCCTGTGATTGGAACAATTCTAATTCCTTTTTCTGCTGCTTTGTAACATAAATTTTGCATTTTTTCTCGAATTTCCGGCGTGTTGTGAGGTGGTGCATCCAAAACTAAAAACAATAATTTTGTTCGTGTATCAGAATTCCAACTTAATTTATTTATTGCAGTATCTAATGCTATTTCTACGGCTTCTTCATAATCGCCGCCACCATCGGCATTATGCTGATTTGTGTATGCAACAGATTCCGACAGAACGCTTGTAAAGTCTTGAGATTGGGTTAAATATTTATCACCGTGGTCGCGATAAAAAACATTGGCAAAACGCAAATTTAAAGTATTGCTGAATTCTTTAGATTTATAAATTACATCGTTTAAATCAGATTTTAAATAATCAATTTCATCTTGCATGCTGCCTGTTGCATCCACAACCATTGCTATATCTACGTTTTGTGATTGTTTGCAATTTGTATTAAAAGTCAAAGTATTTATCCCTTTTTTAAATGGTTTGATTTTTTTAATTGTTTTGGTTTCACCATTATATTCTACTCTGATTGAAGTTGCAATCAATTTAGATAAAGAATCATATTTTAAACTTTCCCAAAGTTCTGCCTTGCCTGTATTGTCTGATTTGCTCGTATACATTACCTTTTCCCCAATTAATAATTCAACTTTTGCATTTGCTAGTGGCAAACCATTTTGATTATTTAATTGCACCAAGTAGCGATTTGTGGGTGCAAACTTCCAGAATAATTGATTTTCCTGTAATTCGCCTTTCGTTAAGTCTGTCCAAAGATTCCATTTACTAAAATCATTGATTTCACCTGCAGTTAGCTTGCCGGAAGTAGGAGTTGTATTTTTTTTACTATCTCCCCATGCGTTTTTTGTAGATTCGTATTTTGTTGCAATTTTAGATTTTGTTTTAGCAGTTCCATAACCAAATACAACTGTTTCAGGCGTAGCACCAATTTCGAATACTGCATCAGCTTTAGGTACAGAAAAAGTTTCTACTTCAACAGCAGAGAATCTGCTCTTTTCATCAGCAGGCAAACTAAAAGCAGCTTCTTCGTCTTTGCTGACTTTTATTTCTTTGGTAATCTTTTTAAATCCGGCATAATTTATTTCACATTTATAAACACCGGTATCTAATTTGATTTTAAAATTTCCATCTTTGTCTGTCAAAACATTTGCAACGAGTTTGCCATTTTTGTAAATATTTACATTTGCAAAACCCAGATTTTTCGAGGATAATGCGGAATTTACATTTCCTGAAATGGATTGAGCGGAAACGGATAGAGAAATTATGAAAAAGATAATTGAAGTAAGCAATAACTTCACTAGATTAAAATTATTCATATCCTAAAATTTTTTAATTTAAAAAATGAAATAAAATTATGTTACAAAGAATCAAAGACCTTGCCAACTTTATAGGAATAACGAATACTGTAAAAACAAATATATTTTATTCAAAAGGATATTTCAAATTGATTTGCTTTCTGATTTCATCCATGATTTGCATCAGCTGTAAGCTTCTGTTTAAAGGCATTCTCGGACTTTCTTTTTTGTTTTGCAGTAACAAATCAATTACTTCTTGAGTTTCAAAATTTAATCCAATGGCTGGATAATTATTTTCAAATACTTCAGGAGATTTATTTTTAACATTTAAAAATGCTTTTTTTGAACTCCAAAAATTTGGCATATGAATATTTCCTTTTGTTCCAAAAATATATGCTTCGTTTTTTAATTCAACAACCAAAGAGCTTGATAATTGAGCGATTTGACCTTTATTAAATTTCAGAATAATTGCATTTGATTCATCAATACCAGTGTTTCCGATTTTTGCATTTGAAATAATTTGTTCCGGCATTTGCTCCATAACCAATAAAGACAAGGCAATTGGATAGATGCCAACATCTAGCAAAGCGCCTCCGGCAAATTCAGGATTAAATAATCTGCTTTTCGAATCATATTCTGCTTGGAATCCAAAATCTGCCATAATGAATTCTACGTCGCCGATCAATCCTTTGCTGAGCCAGTCTTTCACCTTTAATATCGAAGGCAAAAAATAAGTCCACATAGCTTCCATCAAAAAAGTATCATTCTTTTTTGCTGCATCAATCATTAAAGATAATTGCTTTTCATTAACAGCGATAGGCTTTTCGCAGAGCACAGCTTTTTTATTATTTAAACAAAGTATAGCATTTTCGCAGTGTGTGTGATGAGGAGATGAAATATAAATTGCATCAATGTCTTTATCATTAACGAGATTTTCATAATTATCATATGCTTTTTCTATGCCAAAACGTTTGCTAAAATTTTTGGCTTTTTCATTATCTCGTGAAGCTACTGCAAGTATTTTCCCGTGATTGACATATTTAAAATCGTTTGCAAATTTTTGTGCAATTTTGCCTGTTCCTAAAATTCCCCAGTTAATATTCATATTAAGAAATTTAAATACAAATTACTTGTTCCAGAAAGTTTAAGAACAAGTAATTTAAATATAGTTCAACGATTATACGTAGAACTTATTTAAAAAAACAATTAAAAAAACGTTAAATTTTCTAGGACTCTTTTTTATCAACACTGCATTGACCTTCTTTACAGCATCCACAAATTAATTTTGAAGCGATAGCAAATAAAAAGAAGCTGCTTGCCGCATGAACAAAGCTTATAGCATGTTTAACGCCAAACAGATTAGGAATAAAAAACAAATCCAATAAAGCACAAATTAGAAGAACTACTCCTAAAATCAGAATTGACCAATGGATACATTGGCATTTACATGTTTTCATCATTTTACTTTTTTAAATTAACAACTAATTTATTGAAGTGAATATATTATCCAAATATACTAAAAAAAAATTAAAAAATAATTAATTTTAATCCTCTGATTTTAAATTTGTTTACTGTATTTGTTTTTATATTTGTAAGACACTAAAAAATTAATACAATAAAATTTTTCATAAATAATGCGGCATTTAATGATTTTCTCATGTCGTCTTGTTAAAAATCTTTTTTCAAAGATATTTTTATTTTATATCTTTGATATTTGAAGTTATCATCAGCAAATGAAAAAACTTTATACAATAGAATTATCCAATCAATCAACTCTAAAATATTTTATTTTTACTCTTTGCTTTTCTTTCATTTCCTCTTTCATTTTTGCACAAAAAGTTTCTTTACAAGATGCAAAAACTTTTGCTGAAAAGTTCTGCAATTCTAATATTCATTCTCAAAGCAAAGGCACGCCTGTTATTAATTATCAATCATGCAAAACAATTGATAATAGTGATACATCGTTTTATATTTTTTCAATTAATAAGAAAGGATTTATCATCGTTTCTGCCGATTCATCTGCTTTCCCAATTTTAGCTTACTCTGATGAAAGTAATTTTGATGAATCTCAACAATCACCGGAATTTAATTTTTGGATAAAAAATTACACTGACCAGATTTCTTTAATTAAAAAACAAAAAAATATATCTAAAAATTCTTCATGGAATAATTCATTTAAATTCAATCAAACGAAAGGAAATACAAAAGCTATTACTCCTCTTCTTACATCAAAATGGGATCAAGGAACAGGCTATAATTATTTATGTCCATTGCATTCCAATGGAATCAGTGGAAAATGCGTAACAGGTTGTATTGCAACTGCAATGGCACAGATAATGTATTATTATAAATATCCCAAAAAAGGATTTAATTATCATGATTATTATCATCCTTATTATGGCAAACTTGAATGTAATTTTGATACTTTATTTTTTGACTGGCAGTCTATGACAGATTCAATAAATGCTACAAGTTTATTACCTATTGCAAAACTTATGTATGCTTGCGGTGTGTCAGTTGATATGTATTACACACCAATAGAATCAAGTTCAACAGTTGATAAAGCCAGTAATGCATTATACAAATATTTTGATTTTTCCATTCGGTTGAAACAAGTTGCTCGCAGTGATTACAATAGCGATTACGATTGGAATAATTTATTAATGCAAGAATTAGATAAAAAAGTGCCTGTGTTATACAGCGGTCAAAACCCTGCAAACTCCACAGATGGACATGTTTGGCTTTGCGATGGATACAAAGATTCATGTTTCTTTCATTTTAATTGGGGCTGGGGCGGACAAGGCAATGGATATTATTATGTATCAAAATTAAATCCGCTTAGCAATGATTTTTCAAGTGAACAAGGAGCAATCATAGATATTTTTCCATATAATTTCCCATATTGTCAAAGTCTAATAAATATAAGCAATTCAACAGGAACTCTGGATGACGGCAGCGGTCCATCATCCTATTGGAATAATACCAATTGCGAATGGCTTATTGTCAATCCTGATAGTAGTAAAATAGATATAGATTTTAATTATTTTAGAACAGAACAAGATAAAGATATTCTTACTATTTATGATGGAGATAATACCTCTGCTCCAGTTTTAGGTCAATATTCAGGACATATTAATCCTGCTTCGATTGAATCCAGTAGAAATAAAATTTTGTTGCAATTTGTTTCTGATTCCGTGAATCAGGATGATGGTTGGGAAATTAAATATACTTCAAAAACGTTGGGAGTAAATTCATATTCTGTGAATGATAAAATTGAACTATTTCCGAATCCAACCAATGATTTTTTAAAAATTTTAATTCCTGCAAATTCAAAAAATGATTACACATTAAACGTATTTAATAATCTTGGAAGCCTTGTTTTAACTGAGAATATTGAGATAAATCAAAGTCGGAAATATTTCATCGATGTACATCATCTGAACGCAGGAATTTATTATTGCCAATTAATAAATAATCATTCTGTGATTTATAAAAAATTTATCAAGCAATAAATTGATTTATATCTAAAAAATCATTTACCAAAAAAAAAATTCTTTCCCTTATATTTTATTAATTTTGTATTAATTGAAAAATTAAAACTTTTGAAAATAACATTTCTTGGAACCGGCACATCACAAGGCGTTCCTATCATCACATGTCAATGTCCTATTTGTAGTTCCACTGACGAAAAAGACAAACGACTTCGCTCATCGTTGATGATAGAAATTGAAAATAATATTTTTATCATTGATTGCGGTCCGGATTTTCGTTATCAAATGCTGAGAGAAAAAGTTAAAAAAATTGATGCCATTTTTATTACGCACGGACACAGAGATCACATTGCAGGCATTGATGACATTCGTCCATACAATTATTCGCAACAAAAGGCCATTGAAATTTTTGCAAAAAAAGATGTTCTTTTAAATATTAAAGACGAATTTAATTATGTTTTTAAATATGAAAAGTATCCCGGTGTTCCAAAAATTGATCTTCATCTGATAGATAAAAATCCGTTCACCTTCAATAATATTCAAGTGATTCCGATTGAAGTAAAACATTTTAAAATATCTATTCTCGGCTACAGAATTGCGGATTTCACATATATCACCGATGCTAATTTTATTTCTTCAGAAGAAATAAAAAAAATTAAAGGATCAAAAGTTATAGTTTTAAATGCGTTAAGAAAACAGCCGCACGAAACTCATTTTACCTTAAATCAAGCGCTTGAATTATTTGCCGAATTAAAACCTGAACAAGGTTATATCACGCATATCAGCCATGAAATGGGGCTTTATAAAGATGTTGAGAAGGAACTGCCTGCCAATATTCATCTTGCTTACGACAGACTTACAATTCAAATCTAAATATTTTTTTAAAATTTTAATTATAACATTTTCAAAAAGCCAATTTCTTTTGGAGTCAGAAAACGCCAATGACCACGAGGTAATTCTTTTTTAGTGAGGTCCGCAAAACTAACTCTGTCAAGCTTTACAACATCATAATTCAATTTTTCAAAAATTCTGCGAACAATTCTGTTTCGCCCTGAATGCAACTGAATACCTATTTCTTTTTTATTTTCTCCGGTATATGCAATTGCATCAACTTCAATTTTCCCATCTTCCAATTCAATGCCATCCACAATTTTTTGCATATCTTCCAAAGAAAGCAAACGATCAAGATTTACTTCATAAACCTTTCTAATATTATGTTTTGGATGAGTCAGTTTCTTCGCAAGTTCACCATCGTTCGTAAGCAATAAAAGGCCTGTTGTATTTCTATCTAAACGTCCAACAGGATATATTCTTTCTTTGCATGCACTTCTAACCAATTCCATTACAGTTTTTCTTCCTTGTGGATCATCCATTGTGGTAATGTAGTCTTTGGGCTTATTCAATAAAACATAAATCATTTTCTCGCCTTTCAGCGTTTTCCCTTTATATTCAACTTTATCACCGGGAAAAACTTTTGATCCAAGTTCTGTAACAATTTGGTCGTTTACTTTTATCTGCCCATCTTCAATCAGCTTATCAGCTTCACGTCTGGAACATATTCCGGCTGAAGCAATATATTTGTTTAATCTGGTTTGCTCGTTGATTGATGGAAGTGATTGTTTTCCGTTGTTTTTCTTGAAAAATTCAGGTTTCTTTTTTCGTAAAGGAATAATTTTTCTTATTTTATCCTGACCTGATTTTTCGGGTTTCTGTTCATCACCTTTTTTAAGAAAAAATTTTTTCACTATCAACCTTCTTTAAAATAAAAATTCAATTTAAGAAAAAAACAAAATCATCTAAAAAATTTATATGATTATTTTTTAGGTTTATATCCTTTTTGTTTTGCAATATCTTCTAATCGTTTCTGAAAACCTGATTTTTTTACTGACACCGGTTTTAATTTATTTTCCTGAATTTGTTTATGCAATTTACCTTCATTAATAATCATTTTGAATGCCCACATCTGTGCGAAAGTAATCACATTGGCAAGAAAATAATAATAACTCAAACCGCAGGCATAGTTATTAAAAATACCAAGGAACATAATTGACATGATATAAGGCATCGCTTTCATACCGGGCATTTGATCATTGGTTGGCATGGTTTGCTCATTCAGCTTGGTATAGATAATCGTACTGATTGTCATCAACAAGGTGAAAAGACTGATATGAGAGCCATATCCGGGAATTTTGAATGGCAAATTATAAATAGAATCGTACGAAGATAAATCATGCGCCCAAAGGAAACTTTGCTGTCTTAACTCTATTGACGCTGGGAAGAATCGGAACAGTGCAATTAAAATTGGAAGTTGCAATAACATTGGCACACAGCCTGACAATGGGTTCACACCGGCTTTTTTATACAATCCCATTAATGCTTGTTGTTTTTTTATTGCTTCATCTTTCTTAGGGAATTTTTTATTTATCTCTTCTATTTCAGGTTTTAAAAGTCTCATCTTTGCCGATGAAATATAGGTTTTATAAGCAATTGGGAACAATACGATTTTTAAAAGAATAGTTAAAATCAAAATGATAATTCCATAATTCAAATTAAATCCTTCAAGAAAATTAAATACAGGAATTACCGCAAGACGATTGATCCAATGCAGTAGAAATCCCCATCCGAGAGGAATCTGGCGTTCAAGATCAAGATTTAATTTTTTTAGTTCTTTGAATTTATTTGGACCAAAATAAAATTGCAATGGAATACTTTGATTAGCAGATGCTGTAAAAGGCAGGTCAATCTTGGCATTCATCGTTTTTATTGAAGAAAGAGAAGCTGTTTCTGTTTGAGTAGATAAATCAGCATTCATAAAACTTTTATCTGCAATCAACACAGAAGTGAAAAATTGTTGTTTAAAAGAAATCCATTTAATTGATGATTTAACAGATTCCTGCGCATCTTTTCTTTCTGAAAGATTTTCTACATCATCGCTCGTTGGTTTGTAGAAAATTGTAGACACATTTCTTTCATTCTCCTGATTTCTTTCCTGACGATTTAAAGTATATTTCCAGTCAAGATGAATATAATTCATAGTTGGAGAAACAACATCCTGCAACCCAATAAAATTAAGTTTATTGCTGACCAGATAACTATTTCCTTTAATAGTATAAACCATTTCAATGAATTTTTTATCACCCGGAACATCAGGATAAAGACGCATACTGAATGTCAAAGAATCATTACCTGAAATTTTCATTTCGTTTTGATCCTTGAATTTTTCATTACTCCACACAGGCTTGAAAAATAATTCGTCTGTAGAAATATCGCGGTTATTAGCAATAAAAGTAAAATTGAATTTTGACGTTTTATCATCAAAAAGCATGAGAGGCAGTGAATCGAAGGTTTGATATTTTTTTAGTTGGACAGAAAAAATTCGTCCGCCTTTAGCTGAAATTTTTATCTTTAATAATTCATTTTCTATTGTATAGAATTTATCATCTCCTTTTGCAGAGCCTGCAAATACTGAATAAGCTTCTTTTAAATGATTCATCGTGGTGTCTTTGCCAGTCGAATCATTTGCAACAACAGCTTCCTTTGAATTTTTATTGATTGCAATCGTTTTGCCTGATGAATCTTTTTGAATCATCATTTGCACTTTCATCAAAGAATCCGCTTTTCTTTTTCTCGCAGCAAGTTCAGCTTCGGAAGGTTTTGTAAAATAAGCCCAGCCAACCATAATAGCAACAATTGCCAATATTCCGTAGATTGTATTTTTATCCATTATCTGATTTTGATTAAAAATTTTGTTTGCAAAGATACATGAATTCAATAAAAGTGAAAATTAATTCTTTGAAACTATTCTGCGTTCAGTAAAATACATTTTCTCTGTAAACTTTTTCAGTTGAAAACTTTTTCCATTGAATAATATTATATTTAAAGCTATAAAAACTTTTTTTTATAAATTTACACTCTTAAATTTTTCCTAAAAATTGATTTTACTTGAAACGAATTTTTTATCTCATAGCAATTGTTTTGCCAATTATTTCTGCACATGCGCAGATTAAAGAAGATACACTTTTTTATAACATCAAATTTCATCCGTCTTTTTTGGCAAAAGCACAATTAAAAATTTTTCGTTCAGGCAATTATTATTACAGCAATTTTAAACTATTTGATAATTTTAAAGATACTATTTGTCTTGCTGAACAAACTGTTTTAATTAGCGATTCATCAATTCAACAACTTAAAAAAAATTTCAGTGAACCATCTAATGAAACAATTTTGAAAAATAATTTTGAATTTGTTGAAGATGGAGATACTTTCCGCTATAACATGAAAAATCTGGACGGAATAACTGTTTACGGAAAATATTTAAATCAAACACATCTGCAAAAATTTGTTTTTTGGTCACCTGAAAAAGGTTCCAGAGATTATAAAATTTCTGAAAACATTTTTAATTTACTCAATACTAATTTTGTTGAAAATACAGAATTAGTTAAATACATTGAGAACATTGAAGAATATTTTGATTTTGGACTTGGCGTTAAACAACTTTCCACTAAACCTTTGAGATATAAATTATTTGGTACAATCACCGGCAAACAAGAAAAAGAGTTGAATGATTTTTTAAAAGCATTACCTACAAATGAAAAAAATTATTTAGATCTCTCTCATTTAACTGGTATTGATCCTTCTGTTTTCCCTTTGTTTAAAAAATATACCATTAAAAATTCAAATATTTTTTTCATCAATCCTAATCACTGCGCACTTGTTGAACTACACAGGATGGGAATAAAAGAAGAAAATATTATTGGCAAAGAAAAACTTATCAGAGTCACTGAAAAGACAGGACAAATCACTTACAAATTCATCGAAAAGAAAGATAACACATCTATAGATTAAGATTAATTCCTTCTTTAATTTTCTTCTACTTTTTAATTTTGCCTATTTAAGGTAATTTACATTTTTTTAATAAAAAAAACAGATTATTTAAATTTTAATATCTTTGTGTATAAATTACACTAATTTTTCATATACATGGGAGCTTGGGGTATTAAAAATTTCGAGAATGATACATCTCTTGATTTTAAAGATGAGATTCTCATAAAAGGTAAGAAACTGATATTAAATAAAATTCGTTTTATTATTGACTTCCCCAAAAACAATTATCCTTATTCAAAAGACTGTGAAGAAGCATTAGCTGCAATTGAATTTGTTGCCGCAGCTAAAGACAGACCTTGTTCTGATTTTCCTGAAGACGCACTTCAATGGATTGTTGATCAAGATATTCTGGACTTTGATACTTTTCTACATAAATATTTTATGCGCACTTCTATAGATATTATTTCCTTTTCTATTATTGCTATTGATCGTATCAGAAATAATTCTGAATTGAATGAACTTTGGAAAGAAACGGATGAATATAATAATTGGCTTAATATTTTAGATGATTTAAAAAATAGATTGCAAATTTCTATCCATTAATTTTTTTAATAAAACATTTTAAAACAAAACGCCCTGTTCATCAAATGAACAGGGCGTTTTGTTGTTATTTCCAGTTTGCTGTTTTATCTGGTAATGCAAACCTTCTTAGTGAGGGAGTGATTGTTTGATGTCACCTTCACATAGTAGATCGCCTGTGATTTGCCATTCATGTCTATGCGCTCTTCGCTGTTTGACTGTAACTGGCGGCTAGTGATCTCTTTGCCTAGTACATCATAAACGGTCAACTGCATCTTTTCAGTGCTGTTTGACTTGTTCTGAACTACGATCTGATTCTTGTCTG
>Ga0118677_10004207_pt1 | contig 26498 bp, 21 predicted proteins | sample AliMusrvi5mmetaG_FD_86154 | JGI IMG/M metagenome (GOLD analysis project Ga0118677, IMG submission 86154) | reverse complement strand
ACGACCAAGGGGTCCCATCAGGAACATTTCTGCAGTCCAGCGGCCGATTCCTGTCACGGCGCTGAGGGACGTAATGATGTCATCGTCGCTGTGCCGTCCGAGATATGCAAGATCGAGACGGCCGTCATCAACCCGCTGTGCGAGATCACGTAATGCCAATTCCTTCGCGGACGACACCCCGCAGGATCGCAAAAGCCCCTGAGGGGCCGCTAAGAGTGCACCAGCACTGAGTGTTCCGCCGAGTGCCTCTCTGGCTCGGCGCGTGATGGTGGCTGCGGCTGCTCCAGCGAGCTGTTGGTGGAGAATGGCTTCTGCCAACCGGCCAAAACGATCCGCTACCCGAATGGCCCGTCGCGTCGGCGGCGGACCAACGTTGGCAATGACACGGGCAAGGTTCGGATCTGCATCGGACAGGATCGCAGCGATTGTCGAAGAGGGAGGTACGGCCACGCTCAGAACCTAGGTGATGGAGCTACGGAGTGCCCCATGGTCGTCATATTCGGAGGACTGTTCGCTGCCAACCGGGTGCACTCCGTCGGGTAGGTGCTCAACGTCTTGGCCGACCAGCGTAAAAATTTCCTTTACCGCTCGGGCGGGTGCCGAGGGAAGACCATGGCGACGGGTCACGATTCCAACCAGGCGCCGTGGAAACCCTTCCAAGGTTAAGAGTTTGAACTGTGAACGAAGATGATCAGGAACTGCGGTGGCAGGCAGGATTCCTGGGCCGTATCCATCAAACATCAAAGAGGCCAGCGTCCTGAGGCCATCGAGTTCAATCAGTGCAGTCGGGGAGAAATTCGCAGGAGCAAATGCCACGTTGATTTCATCTCGCAAGGACGTTCCTTCTAAGGGCAACAACAGAGGGACATCACGTAACGCTTTCAAGGGGATTGGTTCCCGCCGTTGGCCGTAGGCCACTGCCAGGGGATGGTCGTTCGGAACGACTAACCGGAGGTCTTCTTCAAAGAGCGGTTCTACGAGGAGTTCGTCGGTATTCGTGGGGAGAGTCACGACTGCCATCTCAAGAAGACCTTGAAGAATCTGCGGTTCCAACGTGGTCGTGGTCCCCTCTGTGAGCAAGAGGCGAATCCTTGGATGACTGGCCGAGAGATCATGAAGTGCCCGCGGTATCAACCACCGCCCAGCAGTTCCGATCATTCCGCTGCGGACAACCCCGGTAACCTCAGATCGGGTGGAGACCACATCGTCAAGAATCGACTCGAGCTCGCCGAGGACCCGCCGAGCCCTAGTGGCCACGATCTGCCCTTCGGTGGTTAGCGACCCCGTGGCTCGGTCCACGAGGGGGGCGTCGAGCTCTTTCTCGAGTTTGGCAATGCGCCCAGAAACATTGGACTGGACCGTACCGAGGGCATTGGCTGCTGCGGAAAAACTTCCATGGTCGGCGATCGCCAAGACTGATTCGAGCTGCTTAAGATCCATCGCTGTCCTATCTCTATTTGAGATAGAGAGTATCAGGTAAAACTACTTGCATGATGAGGCAGAGAGGCCCATACTTGTCTCATACCGCACAGCGACAGGAATCCCCCCTCCTCGTTGCGCAGCGGATTCGAGTAAAGGGATCGCCACCCCCCGGCGGTCCCTTTACTATTTTCTGGGCTTGTACTCCATTGACCCGGCGTTTGAGAACCTCCCCGGTAGCGTGGGATAGATGCCCATTCGTAGTACTGCCGCCCGACTCGCTGTCCTGGGCGTAAATCGAACGTCGAGAGCAATCGGACGAGGGCAAGGAACAGTCATTGGCGGGCGAGTGGGATTGGCAATTGATCCCGATCTTCTCTCGGCGCTTGCAAAGGGCAAGACCTTCATCTTGGTGTCGGGTACCAATGGAAAGACCACAACCACTGCGCTCGTCGCTGCAGCGCTCGGCACGCAAGGTCCCGTTGCGTCAAATACCACGGGATCCAACATGCCTGCAGGACACGTGGCAGCGCTGTGCGACAACCCGAAGGCAACCACGGCCGTGCTTGAGGTTGACGAAAGTTATCTGGACGCGGTCCTTCGCCAGACAAGTGCATCAGTTGTGACGCTGCTAAATCTCTCACGCGACCAGCTCGATCGTACGAATGAAGTCCGGATGATTGCCGAGCGTTGGCGCAATGCATTCAAACAACACAGCGGCGTGACGGTGGTTGCAAATGCTGATGATCCACTCGTGGTTTATTCGGCAACACCTGCCGCACAAGTCGTGTGGGTATCAGCCGGCCTGGTGTGGAACGAGGATGCGACGGCGTGCCCGGTCTGTACGGGTCAGATTGTTTTTGGAAAGGAACAAGCCTGGGCTTGCAGCGCGTGTGATTTTTCGAGACCCGATGTCTCGTGGTTCGAAAACGAACAACAAGCAGTCGGACCGAATGAACGAATCGATTTGACGGTCAACCTTCCGGGACAGTTCAATCGTGCGAACGGATTGATTGCTCTTGGCAGCGCCATCGCCGCTGGAGTTCCTGGGAACGATGCAGCGCGAGGAATTGCCACGGTGACCGGTGTCGCCGGACGCTTTGTGACGCTTGAGCGCAACGGAGAATCTACCCGTGTCATGTTGGCAAAGAATCCCGCAGGTTGGGCGGCGTTATTGGGCCTCGTCGCCGAGAGCCCAGCTCCCATTGTGATCGGCATTAATGCTCGGACAGCGGACGGTCTCGACCCGTCATGGCTCTTCGATGTCCCGTTCGAGCGCTTAGCGGGACGATTCGTTATCGCTACAGGCGATCGCTGGCGAGATCTTTCAGTCCGATTGCATTACGCCGATGTTGTTCATGAGGTTGCGGGGAATTCTGAAACTGCGGTCGCCCTGGCTCACCGAGATGGAGCCCAACGTGTCGATTTCATCGGGAATTACACCGCATTTCAAGATATTTTGCGGGGCGCTCAGTGACACTCAACATCGTGGCAATCTATCCAGACCTCCTTGGAACGTATGGCGACACCGGGAACGCAATGATTCTCGCAAAGCGAGCACTATGGCGTGGGATCGACGCTTCTTTAACGCTGGCGAAGAGTACGGACCCTCTTCCCAACGGGGACCTTTACTGTCTTGGTGGGGGAGAAGACGGACCCCAAGTGCTCGCCGCAGAACAACTGACGAGCGACGGTACATTGACTCGTGCAGCCGAGAGCGGAGCAGTGATTTTCGGGGTCTGTGCTGGGTTCCAGATCCTCGGCGTGTCGTTCCCTGGCGATCGAGGATCAGCACATGAGGGCCTGGGACTGATTGACGTAGTGACGGTAAAGGGCACTGGTCAACGGGCAGTGGGCGAGCTAGCGGCAACTGTGGCGACCGTTGAACAAGGAGGGCTCGGACTTCCCGATCTCACGGGATTCGAGAACCATGGTGGCGTCACCACGTTGGGCCCAGCTTCGGCTCCTCTCGGTACGACGTTGATCGGAGTTGGCAATGGAGGGGGCGATGCCAGCGAAGGAGCAGTACAAGACAACGTGATCTGTACGTATCTGCATGGTCCAGTTTTGGCGAGGAATCCAGCGCTGGCCGATTTACTCCTTGCCCGGGCGCTTCACGTCGAAGAACTCGCGCCGCTCAATGACGAACGAGAACTACTGCTTCATCGAGAACGACTCGATGCCGCTATGCAGGCCAAGAATCGCGAGGGTTCCGCTCGGCAACCGTGATCGCCGGAGGTCGAGCCCAGGATCTTCGCCATGGAGCTGCTGTTGGTCCATAGGTCAACGTGGGGTCTGGGTTGCGGCGAGCTTGCCAAAAATCAGACGCAACTTCTCTTCCCAAGGCCGCCACGGCAGCTTCAATCTGGGGTCCAAATTTTCGAGCGTCGTCATTGGGCCCTGGACGCAGGATTCGACCGAAGGTTACCGAGACGGGATGGCGTCGAAGGCGTGCACCAAGTTTGTCCTCAGAACCCGACCCGCCGGCAGGTACTCCGTTCTGTTTTGAAGCTTTTGGAAGTACTCGAGCCGTACCATCAATAAAGATCGGAATCACCGGTGCGCCGGAGCGAACTGAAAGATAGGCAGCTCCACCCTTGAAGTCGTGCATCCACCCATCTGGGCTGCGCCCACCTTCTGGGTAGATGATGACGCTCCATCCATCGTTGAGCAGGTCGAGAGCCGTCTCAGCAGAACGACGATTTACTTTTGAGCGCTCAATTGGGATGGCCCCAAGAATCAGCGACATGACGGTTGCTTTGGTCGTGTTGTCGAAGAAGAAATCAGACGCTGCAGCGACCACCACCTTGTGCCGCAGGTGCTGGGGAATAGCGCTGAGCAGCACTGCGGTATCGGCGTGGCTGTTGTGGTTTGCGGCAAAGATCACTGGGCCCTTCACTCGCTCGAGCGCGTCGGCGCCAGTAATCGTCGTCGGGGCTACGACCTTCACAAGTGGCGTCGCGATGAAATCAGTAAAGACTGCTCGCGCCAACCGAGCTGGATACCGGCGCGCCCATGCCGTGTCGTAGTCCAGGCCCACATTGCGTTTTGGATTCGGGCGATCGAGGGACGTCGGCCATGTTGGTGCCCGCAGAGGAAACCGAACCGAGCGCACGAGACTGCTCAGAGTTGGTTTCATGTGACATCAGCCATCATGAGTGGTGGGGTGTGCAGATGCGTGATGGTCGGATGGACGCCCACTGCGTCTTGCGCCATTTCAAGTGCATCGTCGAGTGTTGACGCGGGATGAAAACCCAGGCGACGAACCGTTGCAGGATCGCCTCCGACGATGATGACTTTCGAGAGGTGCTCGAGTGCGTGGCTGATCCAGTACCACATGTAGAACGGGTGAACGCCGTGATATGCGTGTCCCGTTCGATAGAGATGGATGTACCAGGGATCTGTCGCAAATGCCTCTTCGTACTGCTCACTCATCACCACAGGATCAGTGGTGTGAGGAAGGACCTGTTCGAAGAAGTCGATGTAGCTGGGGTGGTGGCCGGGATGAAACTCGGGAAGGGTTGGATGGAACAAAATCGCCACACCACCTTCTCGCACAACGGGCGCTCCGCGATAGGAGTTGAAGAAGTACCCAAGTCCCAAGCAGGCCACCAAGATCGGATTCATGATGGAGTTGACGTTGTAGGGCGAAATGTACGGAAGACCCATCGTCACAATGTCGGTCTGGCCTTGGACTGCAACGCCCTGCTGCTCCCAAACTTCAGCGGTAATGAGCTTGTGAACCGCTTCAACTTCACCGGCATGAACGGTGCGCAACGCGTGGGGTGATTTAATCCCTTGCAAAATATTGCGAGCCATTTTCCGCGGTGCTCTCTCGAGCGCCTTTGAGGAAGCGGCGAACATGAGGCGATCTTTGACGTTCCATTCCCACTCGCGCTTCTGAAGGAACTTGAAGTTGTCAGGAAAGGTGTTGGTATTGAGCGTTGTTTCAATCTGGAAGATATTGACGCCGCTTTCTTTGATTAACCGTCCCATCCTCCAGTTGGCGCTGTGCAACTCCGATGCAGGTGCATCCATAAATGATTTTGAATGGCGCATCGTGGTGGGGTTGTGGTGGTGTCGAAGACTTTTGTAACTTGCCAGTCCCGTTGCAACGGACTTGTGACCGCCATCCATCGAGACCAAATTGATGTTGACGTAAACCAAGAGATCGCTTTCAGCGGCTCGCTTGTTGATCTCGACGTCTTCGCCATGGTCGGTTTTCCCGAGATACAGGAGATTCGAAGGGTCTTCGGCGTCGTGCTGCATCAAGAGACCTTGCGGAGCAAAAGCATCGTAAACCCGGTTTCCCAGTGCATGGCGAAGTTCAGCCTCGGTCATTCTCCGGTGGAGGGCAAGGGCGGCGATTAACACAACGTCATCGACGCCAGCGGCTGCGGCTTGATCGAGTACTGCCTCAATCACCATCTGTCGGACATCCGGCGCAGCCATTGGAGGCAATGGCAGCGAGATGTCATCGAAACAGATGGTGAGGCGCATCCCAGGTGTTAGCAATGCTGAGAGTGGCTTTTGGTCACCATCGGGGTTTTCCAAGGCCTCTTGAATCGCAGTTTGCGGATCGTCGAGCGCGTCGAACGGCTCTTTGGCGTAGATGACGCGTGTTCCGAGTGGGAGTTTTTGGAGACCAAAACGCTCACCGCTCCACATCAACGTTGGTGGGGTTGACCGGTCTACTTCTAGGACGAAGCCTGGACGAGGGCTCACCTCAGTCCTCCTTCTTTTCGGTGGCTTTTTTACGGCCAAGTTCGAACACAATTTTCACGGCACCTCGAGGCCCCGCTGCGCCTGCGTGAGCGAGCGCTTCCTCAAATCGATCTATGGGATAGTGCGCTGAAACCAGCACGCCGGTTCGTTGCGCTTCAACGAATTCAAGTGCGAGGTCAAAGGTGGCGATGGACTCATCGCCAAAACGCTCAGTGCCATAGGCGTATGCCCCAACAATCTCAACTTCGCGTTGCCAGAGTCCAGCTAAGTCAACCGAGACTTTGCCGGGCATGCCGACCATAACAATTCGGCCTCCAGGAGCGACGATCTCCAATGATTCAGCCAGGGACTGTGCGCTGCCAACGCAGTCAAGAACGATATCGGCCCCGCCCATTAATTGACCAGTTTCACCATTCGGTCGTCCTGCAATCATGGATCGGGTTGCCATGCGGACAGCTCGCGGTAGTTGATCAGGGTTGACGACTTCGTCAGCGCCAAACGCAGTTGCTACCGCACGCTGTCCAGGGTATCGAGCACCGACAAGTACCCGCTGCGGCCGCGTTCGTCGGCCAGTCTTCCCGAGAAATGAGATTGCTCCAACAACACCAAGGCCAAGCGTTCCCGCCCCAAGGACGGCCACCACGGAATCGGCGGTGTAGTCAGCCCGCAGAGCCGCATGAAGAGCGCAGGCCATTGGCTCAATCGTGACGGCATCATCGTCACTGAGCGCGTCGGGGACTTTGAATAACTGTGAGCAGTGTGCTCGCAGTGGCCCTTCGCTCCACCCACCGCCAGTATCGGCACAAAATCCTGTTTGGAGCCCAGCGCGAATGTGGCCAACGGCGAGGTACTGACAGCGACCCACGTCTCCGGCGCTACACGCAGCGCAGAGCACTACGCCTCGAGCAGCACACCCAAGCACCGGCTGCAGTACGACGCGGTCACCGGCGGAGAGGGGATTGTTGTGAGCGTCTCGACCCTCTTCAGCCATCACCCCGACGACTTCATGTCCCGGCACAAAGGGGAAACTGACGAGATGCTCGAAATACTCACTCGAGCGGCCATCAACGGTCGTAAGGTCACTGCCACAGATTCCTGAGAGCACGGGAGTCACGCCATACCACCCATCACCGAGAGCCTTGGGCGCAGGGGTGTCGGTGAGCCGGAGGGGACCGAGCCCCGCCCCTTTCCCTGAACCAAACACCGATGCGAGTCGCGCCGCTGCAAAGCGGGTTATCTTTCGTTCGACGATCAAGGCCTTCATCGCGTCATCCCTCTCGTGATTCTGCGCGATGCACCAGGCTGCGTTGGGTCAAAGGGTCCAAGGGGAACCGTTCGTGAGGCGCCACCCTTGGCGCGTGCCCAGTCTTCGACCAACCAACCGCGCCGTCGGGCAATGATCGAGAGCCGAGCTTCTGGATTCACGGCAACGGGGAAGCCAACGGCCTCGAGTAGCGCTAAGTCAGATGCCGAGTCGGCGTATGCGACCGTCTCTGAAAGACGGATGCCGTGGAGTTCGGCATAGTCTTCGAGCACGTTTGCCCTTGCCTCGCCAATGGGAGGCAACTCCTCCATCCGACCGGTTAAGCGACCGTCTTTCTCGCCAAGCCGTGCACAAATGACATCGTCGAAGAGGGGAGCGAGCGGCGCGATCACAAGATCTAAGGCCCCCGTGATCAGTAGAGTCCGGTGGCCGAGACGGCGGTGTTCTCGGACACGAGCAATGCCTTCGGGGTAGGAGCGCAGCAGAAGCTGCTCGCTGAACAACTCCCACGCATCGGCCCGGATTTGCTCAACTGAAGCCCCTTTGTAGCGGAGGTAGAACGAGCGCAAGAAATCTCCGCGATCTTGCCGATCGAGTGCCAGCAACTTGGGTCCGTCCTTGATCAGTTCGGCGACAAAGGACATGCGATCCGCTAGAGGAAGATGACGACTGGCCAACCATGCGTAGGTGTCGACGACGTTTGATGCCATGAGGGTGTTTTCAAGGTCAAAGACTGCCAGTTGGCGCTCAGGAGCAAGCGCCGCTTTGCGACCTCGCTCCTTGCGGTCGGCCATCACCTGCGTTCCTGGCGTCGTCCGAACTCGTGCATGACGGACAATGGAAGGCAAATGGATATCTGAGACGTAGGCATCCCAGTCGATTGCGGCGGGATCAAAGAGGAACTGTTCTTTCTCTTCTACCGAGAGTTTGTCAAAGACAGCAAGGCTGCGGTCAATGCGGTAGCGGGCCTCAGTCTCAGAGTATGAACCGTAAAGCTCAACGTAGCCAAGAGCTCGTTTCGCAACCACATTTCGCTCTTCTAACTGGGCAGACAATGCCGCTTGTTTTCCTCGCAGAGGCAGTGCCCCCAGAACTCGCTCGACGGTATCGATTGCCGTGGTTGCACGCTTGAGCTGGCGCTGCACGCGGCCTCGCCCAGGGAACGACCATTCAGGCACACTGATGGGCTGCCCCTGTTCGTCATAGAGGGGCTTGTTGGTAAACCATTCTTGAACGAGTTCGACAAGGTGGCCATAGCGAAGGGGATTTCGCACTCCTGATGCCACTTGATAGACAGCAACCTCGTTGGCCTCAGGCCCGTGAGCAGCGACAGCGATGATGTCGGCGACGACCATGTCTACCGGAATAACGTCAACGATTCCTTCGGGTACGCCTGGGAACTCCTTCAGCAGCCCCCGAGCGTACGAAACAATGATGGGCTCGGCCATGCGAAACCCGCGAATCCAGCCCGGAAATGGTTCAGCAAGGGCTGACTCAATGATGGACGGGCGCACAATAGAGATTGGCAAGGGACTGGCGCTCTTTGGTCCGTGTTGTTCGACGAGTGCCCGTTCACCGAGTGCTTTCGTGTAGGGATATGCGTCGGGCCATCCAAGGGCGCGCGATCGCGTCGTACCGGCTTCAACGAGACGCTCTCGCACCCATTCGTCACGCAGTTTCTCGGTTCGGATCGCCACGACGTGACTTCCTGCAGCACCCAGTTCTCTCCGGGCATTTCCAGCGATCTGATCTTGGACAGGAGACCGGCGAGACTCTGACTCAAGGTCAGCGCGCAGCCGGCGCGCCGTCTCTACTTCTCTGCGCCAATCAACGGCCACATCAAATCGATGGTCGCCTAGAAGGTGCTCTTTGGCTTCTCCTTGGAAGGTGCTCGCCACATAACAAGTTGAGACCGCAATCAGGTGCTGCGGCCCGAGCGTCCCATCGATCTCAGCGAGTGAACGCGCAGCTGCCATGGCATCGCCAACGCGAGACGGGCCAAGGAGATTGATCTCGACGGCGGTGTCAAGCGGGGAGTCAAAGGCAACCGCTGCTGCAGAGTGGATCACGGCGTCACACGAAGCCATCGCTGCGATGCCATCATCATCGAGCCCGAGGAGGTCTTGGGTAATGTCGCCAGCAACGGCTTGCAAACGTTCTTCTATCCGGACCGAGAACGCGTCTCCCCACTCATCGCGCAAGCGATCGAAACAGTCGTTGCGAATGATCTCTTTGAGTGCTCGGTCCATAGGACTAGAGCGCCGCCCAGGACGAATCAAGAGAACCACTGACGAGTCCGGGATTGTTCGAAGGATGCGTTCGATCAGTGCTGTACCGAGAAAACCAGTTCCACCGGTTACGAAGAATCTGCGTCCTCGTAACGTGTCCACGACGCCCATCGAGGAATGTCTAGCATCTCGAAGGAATGTTGTCTACCATCTGGTAAGTGAGCCCCTCCACCGCAGAGCGCATTCTTGACGAAGCCTTGGATTCCTATGGAACCCGGGGTTACGACGCCACGTCGCTTGATACCCTGGCAGCGCAACTCGAGATCTCAAAACAGACGATTCTTTATTGGTTTCCTTCAAAAGAGGCATTGATGGCGGCGGTCATCGACCGAAGTGCTGCTGAACTGTCATCGGCCCTCGAAGACGCCCTGGCGCAAGCGGGGGAGGGCTGGGACCGAATTGAAGCCATTGTTCGGTCAGTTTTTCGCTTGGCCGCTCGTCGTCCAGCGCTCTTGGGTCTATTGCGGGAGGTCGCTCGCCTCGGGCCGCCTGCTGCAACGCAGATGACCGAGGCACTGGACCCTCTCGTGGCGAGAGCTACGGGCTTTCTTGAAGCCGAAATGGACGCAGGTCGGATGAGGCGAAGCGACCCAAGACTGCTGCTGCTTGCCATGTACTCGACGGTCATTGGGATGGTGACAGAGGTAGAGGTTCTCCGAGCCCTCGGCGAAGAGCCAACGGCACGATCGCTAGTGCGCCGCCGCCGCGATGTGTTGGAACTCCTTCACAGTGCGCTCGTAATACCGAAGGCTTAGTCTTCGCTTACCGGGGGTTTTTTCTTTTTCGGACGTGGAGGCGTATAGCGCTTCGACGCTTGAGGACCAGTTTGCGGCGTTGACTTCTTGGAGCCGCGTGCACCTGCTTGACGAGGCTGAGTTTTCGGAGTGGTGCCATTTTTTCGAGCGGCACGTTGTTCCGCAGCCAGTGTGGCAACCGTTCGTCCGTCTGTCGTCCCGAAGCGTTGGATTCGGCGGGCACGGATAAAGATCCAGCCTCCGTAGATCAAGAGAGGAGCGCCGATAGCAATTGAAGTACTTGTAAAGGCCACGCCAGTAATGAAACTCGCGAATGACGCAGGGACTCGGCGACGAATCCTCACCGTCACAAAGATGGCGATTGCAAAAATGAGGTAGATGATGAGCGGCAGGATGTAATACGACGGCTGCCGAATGATGGTGTGGGTACACACACCCTTGATCAGTTCATATGTGGCGGGACATTTTCCGTTGACCAGCTTCGTCGTTTGGGTGTTTTGCGTTGGCCCGAACATGAAGGGCACCGTAAGGAGAAGAGCGAAGATCAGAGCAATGGCAGCGGCAATGTAGCCAAGCCTGATTTCATTCCTATCCATGGTCCGCATGGCGGCTTTGCGGTCTTCGGGAGGGATGATGATCGCGGAATCAATGACGTCTTGAGGAGTTTCTTTCTGGGGCTTCAAGAAACGGTCCCAGAACTTGACCGGCTTCGCCTCTTGAGGGTTTTCTGACTGCTCAAAATTGTCGCTCACCACACCGAGGTTACCGGAGTCCCAGGCTGCGGCTGGCTGAGGTGGGAGCGGCTAGCCTCGTAAGGCCCCACGATGTTGATTAAGGGCGCTTAGCTCAGCTGGTTAGAGCGCAGCCTTCACACGGCTGAGGTCGGAGGTTCGAGTCCTCTAGCGCCCACCACTCCATAAGGATGAACGGGCTATCCTTGGGCGCACTTCAGCATCGTCGGAAAGAGGGAGCGCGCCATGCCGCTATTTCGAAATTTGAGGAGATCAATCTCCGCTTGGGCCTTAGCAGGGTCACTGATCCTGACGGTACCTCTTGGGCTATTCGGGCAGTTCCCGTCAGCCGCAGCAGCGACGGCGGGCCCCACGATTTCGCAGATCGTCGACCCAAGTTCTGCAACGACGTTCACAGGTATCCAAGATGTTTCCGACGATGGAACGAATGCCTGGTCGGTTACCAGTTCTGCGAATCCTGGCGGCACGGACGCGCTCGTCCAGACGAACATCGCCACTGGGGCAATTACGGTCCATGCCGATTCGTCGCTCGATCAGAGTTCGGCGGTCTCCTCTGACGGAACCAACGTTTGGATTGCCAACACGACCTATGGATCAGTTTCTGGATGCACGGCATTCTGTATTACGAAGTACAACATTGCATCGGGAACGTTTTCTCACATCGCCGACGATGGAACTGGAACGGTCTTTAACTCCCCAACCGCCGTATCATCCGACGGGACAAACGTCTGGGTCTACAACGCCGGATCCTCTGGGGGATTTGTCAGCAAGATCAACATCGCCTCGGGTCAAGCAACCACCATCAGTAATCTCACGATTAGCGCGGACTATCCAGCACATGAGGTTCGAGAGATTTCGTCGGACGGAACCAACGTCTGGGTCGCCACAAATTCTGTGTCTGGCCCGACAGGTAACTGTGCCAACGGGTGCATTGTCAAAATCAACATTGCGTCAGGAGCGATGGCGGTAATCAGTGACATCTCCATCAACGAGCCCGACTCTGTAGTCACAGACGGGACCAACGTCTGGGTCACGAATAATAGCGCCGATAACACCACGTACCATTGCGGTGACTGCGTGATCTCTCGTATCGATATTGCTTCGTCACAAGTTACGGCTCTGCCAAGTGGCTACGTCCAAGATGCCTATTCCGTCACGAGTTCGGGCGGTGTCGTCTATGCCGGAAACTACAGTGGCGGCTCCTACCCGAATCTCTGTCCGACCGTAGGTTCCATGACAGGAAGCGGCGGGACAGGCTGTATGCCGATCATTGACAAAGCGACGAATGCCTTTTCGGCAATTCCGGGATCAGGTCCAAATGGATTTACCAACAATGGTTACAACATGGTTTCAGCCGACTGTACGAGCGGTGTCTATGACGCAGTCCAAGGCGTCGGCTTGGTCCTGTACACCCCTGCCGCCAGCGCGCCGAGCCCCGTCACGGCAGTCACGGCGACGGCGAATTCGAACGGGGCGGTGACCATTGCCTGGGCGAAGCCCGCCTGTACAAATTTTGCGCCAATCCTGTCTTACACGGCGACCTTGGATAACGGAGCTAGTTGTTCAGCAAGTGCGCCCGCTACTTCGTGTGTCATCACTGGTCTTTCCACGGGAGTGACCTATCGCGCGTTTGTTGCGGCATCGAATGCGGCGGGCGCTTCGGGGCCGTCTGATCCAGTCACGTTCACTTTGCCTGCCTCGGCCACTCCTTCAATCCTTGCTGCGACGGGTACCGATCTCTCTACCCCAGTAGTTCTCGCGACTGCGTTCGCAGGCTTGGGAGGGCTCGGGATCTTCGCAGCGCAGAGAAGGCGTCGAAGGGCCTAAGCCCTCGCCTAGTTGACGTCCCTGGAATCTTGGGGCCCAAAAAGGGCGGTGATTCAGGAGCGCATTTGGCTGGTTGCGAATTGGATTGCCTTCACCAGCGCGAGACGCTGTCCAGTGACCAAGGGCGGAGGGCGAGTCCGCTTCAGCTCAACAACTGCGGCCGAGAACTCATCGGCAAAGCTTTGAAAAAGTGACATGGTCACTGCACTATGTTTCAAGAATGATTAAACGAAGAATCCGTGAACTGCTGTTGGTGTGCTCGGCCGGCCTAGTCGCAGCCTCCGTAATGGGTGTTGTGGCAATCGGCTCGGTTGGGGCCGTGACGACTAATTGGACACCTTCTCAAGATGTTCTGAGCCCTCCACCGGCTTCTTCAACGACCCTCCTGGCTGTCTCTTGTGAGTCCTTTGGTAACTGCACCGCCGTTGGCCAAGACGCCTCGGGGCCGATGGTCATCACCGAGCACAATGGTGCCTGGGGTCAGCCAACAGACCTGACGGCAACCTCAGGAGGCTATTTACAGGCACTGAGTTGCCCTGATCAACAAAATTGTGTTGCGGTTGGCTATGTATATGACAGTGGGTACCACCCCGTTTGGGCTCAAGAGGCAGGTGGGGTCTGGTCGCAAGTAACGGAGGTTTCCTCCGAGGACGCGTACCTTTCTTCGGTGTCTTGTTGGTCTGCAGGAAACCGTGCCTTCGGAGGCAACGGCACCGGATTGTCATCATCGGCGATTTACACCTTTTCGGCCGGAACGATGGCGACGCCACCGACAACGCTGACCGACCCCGCTGCGAATTCCTTCATTCGGTCCATCAGTTGTGTCTCAAGTAGTGAGTGCACGGTCGTCGGGGCAGACGACAACGGGTGGGCTACGGCCAATCTTTCGGGTTCAGGTTGGAGTGCGCTGGGGAATCCCGCTGGAGCGCCGGCTGGGGGGGAACTGTATTCGGTTGCCTGCCCGAGCAGTGGCCACTGCACAGCCGTTGGGTTAAGTGGCAGTGGAACGCTGAACTGGCTCTCGGGTTCTGGCAGTTCATGGGGTGCCCCAGGGCAAGTGGCCTCGTCAAACGGAGGCAGTCCATCAATCAGTTGCGCAGATGCATCAAACTGCCAAGTTGTCGTCGGCAACCCGTACACCCATTCCGATACCTTTGGTGAAGTAAACGGTATCTGGGACACTGCGGTCACTCCCTTTTCCAATTCCGATCCAATCATCTTGTCTTCCGTGAGTTGCGCGACCGACCAGTCATGCACTGCTGTTGGGACGCTCGACCAGAATCCGCAAGTGCCAATTTTTGCCACCTATCCGGTGAACTTTGTGCCGCCCACTACGACGACAGCGCCGACAACGACGACGACGGCAGCCAAAGCGCAACTGGCGAACACCGGACTTATGTACCTGCCGCTTTCTGGCTTAGTGGTGGGATTCGTTGGCGTTGGTATCTCCCTGACCCTTCTCGCTCGACGACGTACTGAGGGAGCAGAGTAAATTAGGGTTGGCGCTGTACTTTGTGGCCCTCATGAAGGTGGGGTGCAGCACAGCTCAGTGATGCCGGCACGAGCAGTGTCAACGGTGCAGCGAAGCTCATCATGGCGGACGCGCCGAGGTGCGGAACAGGCGGTCTAAGTAAGTTGCATTGTGCAACCGTCGTTCAGATTCGAGCACTGGCACTTGAGCCAAACCTGAGGAACACGGGGAATTATGGTGGCGGAGGTGGCCTATCCAAAACTGTTCACACCGCTAACGATCCGAAACTTGGATTTAGTGAATCGGATCGTGTCTTCAGGGCATGACACGGTGATGGTTGAAAACGGTCTGGTCACAGATCAGTTGGTTGCCTACCACCAAGCAAGGGCAGCGGGGGGCGTCGGCCTCATTGTTCTCCAAGTCTCCGGGGTCCATGAAACGGCTCGCTATACCTCACACGTCCTGATGGCGACTGACGACCGCGCAATTGAGGGATACCGAAACATTGCCGAAGCCGTTCATCCTCACGGAACGAAATTATTTGGCCAGCTCTTCCATCCCGGACGCGAGGTGATGGATCACACCGCAGAAGGGACACTGCAAGTTGCAGTGGCTCCTTCGGCAGTGCCGAATGAGCGATTTCATGTGATGCCTCGTGCGCTCGCTGAAGGCGAGATCGTCGACATCATTGATGGCTACGGAGCAGCCGCCCGTCGATTGCGAGCAGCGGGTCTCGACGGCGTTGAGATCGTTGCCAGCCACGGCTATTTACCCTCCCAGTTCCTAAACCCAGCGACGAACTTGCGTACGGATCGTTTTGGTGGATCGGACGAACGTCGGCTTCATTTCCTTTGGGAAGTTCTGCGAACCGTACGCGCGGCCACCGACGACGAGATCGTCATTGGGATGCGGATCTCCATTGACGAACACGATCCGTTTGGCCTTGACGCCACAACAGCACTTTCAGCCACGACTGCACTCTGCGCTGCAGGCCTCCTTGACTATGTGAGTGTGACGACCGGGACGTCAGCGACGCTTGGTGGGTCAGATCACATTGCTCCAGATATGAGCAGTGAAAATGGCTACGTCGCTCATCTTGCCCGACTACTCAAGGACCGGATCAAGGTGCCCGTGATTGTCGCCGGGCGCATCAACCAGCCCCAAGAGGCGGAGCGGATTCTTGATTTTGGTGATGCCGATGCATGTGTGATGACTCGTGCATTGATTTGTGATCCGACACTGCCGCGGTTGGCTGAGGCAGGCCGATCTGAGGAGATTCGCGCCTGCATCGGATGCAATCAAGCCTGCATTGGCCACTTCCACGGCGGATTTCCGATCTCATGTATCCAACACCCCGAGACGGGGCGCGAACAGCGCTATGGCGTTGTCATCAAAGCGCGGCTTGCGAAGGATCTCGTAGTGGTTGGTGCCGGGCCTGCAGGAATGAAGGCGGCGTCTACTGCGGCGCAGCGAGGATACAAGGTGTCGCTCTATGAGCAGTCGAGCCGAGCGGGAGGACAGATTCTCCTCGCCGAGCGCCTTGTCGGGAGAGAAGAGTTTGGAGGTGCGGCGAGCAATCTCCTTCGAGAGGTCACCGAGGCAGGCGTAGCTGTTCATTTCGGTATCGCGGCAACCGCTTCCTTGATCGCTGATCTCAAACCAGATCTGGTCATCGTGGCGACGGGGGCGCGCCCGTTCGATCCTCCCATCGAACGAATGGGCAGTCCGGTGATCGTTCACGCAGCAGATGTTCTCGAGGGCGTCCTCTTGCCAAAGGGTCATATCGTCGTGTTCGACTGGGGGAGCGACTGGGTGGGGCCTGGCGTGGCGCGTCTCTTGGCACAGCGTGGACAGAGCGTCACCTTGGCAGGTAACTCCTACAGTCCTGCTTCAACCCTCCAGCAATATGTTCGAGACTCCCAACTCCGTGCATTGGTCCAAGAACGAATCAACCTCCTGCCCTTGGTGCGTTTGTTTGGGGTCGATGATGACACTGTTTACTTACAGCACGTCTTGACGAATCAGCCGGTCCTCATTGAAGGAGTAGCAGCGGTGGTGTTGGCACATGCCCGCGAGTCAGTTAACGAACTTGCGGGCGAGCTTCAACAACGAGATATCCCTCGCGTCGTCATCGGTGATGCGTTGGCGCCACGTACCGTCGAAGAGGCAGTGCTTGAAGGCTTAGTTTGTGCCAGTGATATTTAACGTATTTCAGACGCTTCGCAGAGCAAGGTAGTCAGGCCGCCACTGGGGCTTCGCGAGAACGATCTGAACCACACTGACATGGCGCTCCAAAAACGCTGCTTGGCAATAGGCCAAATAAAAATCCCACAGTCTTGCCATCTCAGCACTTAATCCGAGATTTCCGAGATCTTCCCAGCGCTCATGAAGTGTCGATCGCCACCGTGACAGAGTCTCTGCATAGTGCGAACCAAAATCTTCAACGTCGATAATGCGAAGATCACTTGCGCTCGTTGCGGCATTGGCAATTGAGGTGATCGACGGAAGACTTCCACCGGGAAAGACCCACGTCGTGATGAAGTCGTCCGTGACTTTGACACGACTGTGGCGCTGGTCGGCACAGACAATCGCCTGGAGCCCCATCAATCCTTGATCATCGAGTAGTTCTGAACACGACGAAAAGAACCCGGGAACGTCTCTCCAATCCACCGCTTCGATCATCTCAATGGAAGCGAGACGATCAAAACTGCCGTTTAGGTCCCGAAAATCTATTTCTTCGAGGTTGATACGGTCAGTGAGACCCGCTTCGGCAAAACGTTTCCGGGCAAGATCTGCTTGTGCCGCCGAGATGGTGGTCGTGGTGACGTTCACGCCATGATCGGACGCCGCGTGCATGGCGAAACTGCCCCAACCCGTGCCGATCTCCACCAGTGATTGGCCAGGAGTCATCTGAAGCTTTTGACAGAGCCGCTCAAGTTTGGCAGTTGAAGCCTGAGCCAACGGTGTCGTTGGAGAATCGAAGATTGCACTCGAGTACGTCATCGTCTCGTCGAGAAACGACGAAAAGAATTCGTTCGAGAGGTCGTAGTGCGCCCGCACATTGTGGCGATCCCGTAATGGATTGGCCTTGCGGAGGCGCCGGAGCCGATCGGTGACGGGACCCGTATAGCGGTGCACGTTGGTGCGAAATGCATCAAGGCCGGCAGAGCGTCGAACAAAGAGACGGAGAATTCCGACGAGATCGTCAGTGTCCCACCATCCTCGAAAATATCCTTCACCGAGCCCAGCGCTTCCGTGGCGAGCAACGACTGACCACGCTCGTTGATCTCGGATAATGAGTTTGATTGGCAACGTCGGATTCCGGCTTGCGTTGTCCGGGGCCCGAGGAATGCCCAGGGGGTGCTGTGCCTCATAGGCCAGGTCAAGTCCCTCAATCGTCCCGACGATCTTCTCCAGAATTTTTCGTTCCGTTGTTGTGCGCCATGTGGTGTGCTCGCGCAACGTTGTTGCCTGTGGGGTGATGAGTTCGTCATTGATCCGCTGAATCGGCGGTTGGAACTTTGGATCATTCATGTTGAGATTCTTTCATCTGAATCGCGTGGTGCGTGTTTGCGGGGATGGACCACATAGCGAGCTCCTCGTCGCCAGAGCTGTGCTGCTCGGGCGTAAATACCGAGGGAAACTCGCTGGGTTGGCAGGCGAACGAGCAGCTTTCTGAGATTTTTTGCAGTGAGGGGAACTTCTGACACTTGGAGCCCTGCAGTAAAGATTTCTGAGGACCCTTGCGTGACTCGCATGGAAAACGAGAACTCCGATCCTGGTGCGGTTTGTTCAATGCTGTAGCGCAAGTCCATGGGGAAAAACGGAGAAACGTGATGTGCTTTCTCTAAAATCTTGGCTCCGTGAATCTCTCGTCGATCGATCACGTAGTTGTGGTACTCGTGCCATGGGGTGTTGGTGACTCCTAGTACCTGTGCGACTTCGCATCCTTCCTCGTCGTAGCACCAGAAGAAGACAATCGGGTTAAAACTCCAACCCCAGGTTCGCAAATTAGCAAGCACGCAGACAGGCCCCATTGGTCGAAACCCCAACTGGTCTTGAACGACATCGCGTACACATGCGTCAAGCGGTTGGTCCGGATCGCCGAAGAAATCTTGGCGCCGGAACTTCGCTGGTGAGAATCCTTTGGATCCGAGCAGGCTCGTGACAGTGAACGCTGTAGCGAGGGTATCCAAATTGAAATATGCCATTGAGACTGATTGGTGAAAGCCGTAATCGGGATTATTTCGGTGATGCCAGACCGTGCCTTCATAGAGGCCATGGTTCCTATCGAGCGAGATCACGAGTTCGAAACCTTCTGCATTTCACTAATGGCATCAGCAACTCGTCGGGCGCTGCGCATTCCATCTTCGTGGAACCCATAGCCCCACCATGCTCCAACAAACCAGGTGTTGTTTGTGCCGTTGATCTCAGGCCAGCGACGCTGCGCAGCAAATGTTCCATGGTCATAGATCGGATGTGAATAGTCATAGACGCCCAAGACGGTGCTGGGGTCAATTTCGGCGCTTCGATTGAGCGTGATGCAGATCTCTTTTGGCGCATCAAGGCGCTGAAGTCTGTTCATCCAATAAGTAAGTGTGGGCAGTTCAGCGGTGGTGTCGGGGCAGTAGTAATTCCAGGCGGCCCACGCGTGGCGAAGGGCCGGCAACATCGATCGGTCGGTATGAAGCACCGCTTGATTTGCTTGAAAGCGAATTGCCTCAAGAACGGAGGTCTCCTCGGCCGTCGGATCGCTCAACAGTGCAAGCGCTTGATCGCTATGAGTCGCACAGATCAACGTGTCGAACTCTTCGACGCCCGAGGCAGTCGTTAGAGTGACGCGGTCTGGTGAGCGTTGAACACTCACTACCTTTGATTCGAGGCGAATATCCAGAGAAAGAGCGCCGAGTAGGGCATCAATGTAGGTCGATGACCCGCCAACGACAGTTCGCCATTGTGGTCGCTTCATAAAGGTCAAGAGTCCATGGTTATTGAAGAAGTGGAGCAATGCTTGAACGGGAAAGTCGAGGAACGTTCGCGGATCAGCCGACCAGATCGAGCTGCCAAGGGGGATCAAGTATTGATCCCTAAAGGTTTTGGAAAATGAATGGCGCTCGAGAAACTGCTCCACCGTTTCCTCCGACCCTTCGTCGCCCGCAAGTCGAAGGGTCTTGACACCCAGGCGTCCGAAGCGACCGATTGAAACGAGCAACCTCCAAAATGGAAGCGAAAAAATATTCTTCGGTTGAGCAAAGAGGCCCCGCAGCCCTGTTCCTGAAAATTCAAGAAAAGGCCGTTGATGCGACACGCTGAAACTCATGTCTGCGTCTTGAGTTGCAACGCCGAGTTCGCGGAGAAATTCACAGAAGAGTGGGTAGTTCTTCGCATTGTGCACAATAAATCCGGTGTCGACGCGATAGGTCGTGCCGTCAACAATGACCGGAACGGTATTGGTGTGCCCCCCCAGGCGATCATCGGCTTCAAAGAGTGTTATTTGGTGATCGTTGGCTAAGTAGTAAGCGGCACTTAATCCAGCAATTCCACTGCCAATAATGGCGATTCTCATAAAATCTGGCCGCAGTCATCCGTTGGTCGTTTGAAATCCACGGAATTCTCGAGGGTCTCGTCGTTCATCCCGCCATCATAGGAACCAAGGAGATGGGAACAGTCGGCAGGGGAATCAGCCCCGCACAATGGGGTTCCGGTGGAGTCAGTACGCTCACAGTGATGATGTGGCCCACTTCCCCTTTGGAATCGCTGTCGTGATTGCGTCTGCATCAACGACCGTGGCGCAAGGCTCCTTTCTTTTGGCCTTGCCAGTGGCATTTGCAGCTGGGCTGCTTTCGTTTGCATCTCCTTGTGTCTTGCCATTGGTGCCGGGTTACATGTCGTTCCTCGGCGGAGCCTCTGGAGCGGAAGCTGCAGTGAGTTCCGAACGCAAAATCTCGGCACGCACGATTCTTGGGGCGATTGCCTTCGTCGTTGGCTTCACGATTGTCTTTGTCTCCTTCGGTGCACTCTTTGGCGGGCTTGGTGCCGCTCTGCGCACTCATCAGCGACTTCTGGCCATCATTTTTGGTTCCATCACGGTAGTGCTCGGGTTATTTTTCGCCGGACTCTTGCCCGGGGCAAGCATGCTGAATCGAGAGGTTCGCATTCACTGGCTGCCGCGAGCAACGGTCTGGGGTGCTGGTCTGCTGGGCATCTTGTTTGGTCTTGGATGGACGCCATGCATCGGGCCGGCGCTTGGCGCAATTTTGGGCCTGGCGTTTGCATCGTCAGGAACAACGGCATTACGGGGGTCGGTCTTGACTGTCGTGTACTGCTTTGGTTTGGGGATTCCGTTTATTGTGGCAGCGGTAGCCGTAGAGCGAATCAACGTGATTTCACGATTTATTCGGCGCCATGCAGTGGTCATTATGCGCGTCGGTGGCTTGGTATTAGTGGCCGTGGGGCTTCTTGAAGTCACGGGAGTGTGGGCCTCGTTGGTCACCGCGATCCAAGACCACTTTTCCTCGTTTTCAGTTCCGCTCTAGAACGAGCGCTGCGCAGTGTTCCTAGGTGCAGACAAAGGCGACGTCTGATCGAGTGACTTGTTCGGCATACGGCTTGAGAAGCATGCGCTGTACGACAAGAGTTCTCGACTCGTAGGGTTTGAGATTCTCTGTCACTCTGATGGGATACGCCAAGGGCGTAGAAGGCATCTCGATCCCGACAAGACACGACACCTGGGCAGAGACTGAACTTCTTGAGACGACGGTGGCGGTGACCTCCGCCTCAGAGGGGCTTACTGCCCGGACCGCATCAACGCTCGTGGTCACGGGCGATTTCGAGGCTGGATTGATTGCATGACTCGCCAGATTCACCACCAGCAAGATAAACGCCAGACCGACAATCAGCACAGCGCCGCCGAGACCAAGGCGAAACCAGAGAGATCCGGAGTTCTTCATACCGTTGAGGCTATCGCCGTACCTTCAGCAATCGGCCCTTCGTGGCGAGCAATCCCTTGGGCACTCGACGGAAGTGCCACAATGGTGGCGAACAAGGGGGAAGCATGGCATTTCGTACGTCGCCGGTCGTTGCAGAAGATGAATGGCAAATCAAACTTGAAGTTCGAGACGATGGCATCGCTCTCTTGACGCTTGATCACCCTGAGAAATTGAACGCGTGGAGTTGGGAAGCTTCTCGGCAGCTCGGCGTGCGGGCTGAGCAAATACGCTTTGATGAACGGATCCGCGTTGTTGTTTTGCAAGCCGAGGGTCGAGCCTTTTGTGCCGGTATCGATCTTGGTATGCCGGAAGATCGGGTGACTGGTCGCTCGCCTGCAGAAAAGGTCCGCAACTACTACGAAGGAATCCGTTGGGTGCACGAACGGTTCCGGGTCTTCCACGAACTTCCACAACCCATTATCGCCGCAGTCCATGGCTACTGCCTTGGCTTCGGATTTGAGCTCGCCCTGATGTGCGATATCCGTATCTGTGCTGACAATGCCATCTTTGCGCTTCCCGAGGCCCAAGTGGGCGTGTCGATTGATGCCGGCGGCGACCTTCGCCTTGCCCATGAGATCGGAACTGGGTGGGCGAAGATGCTCGCCCTTACCGGACGTCGGATTGACGCCGCCACGGCCGAGCGATTGGGAATCTTTCAAGAAGTCACCACAATTGACAACTTGAGAGAGACCGCACTGGCACTAGCAACAGAGATTGCCAACAACGCCCCGCTTGCTGTGCAGTCCATCAAACGAACTATCGACGGTTTTGCTTATCGAGGGCTCAGTGAAGCGCTGAAATTTGAAGCGCTCTCGGCGTCGGTGGAGTTTGTCAGCGACGACATGCCTGCTGGTTACGCGGCGAAAGCTGCGAAAAAGCCTGTCGAATTTGAGGGGAAATAACGATGGCACTTCCCGAGCCGCCGCCACTTGGTGCAACAACCCTGCCGGAGAACACGCTCGCAGGTCAGGTGGCCATTGTGACCGGTGGTGGCACCGGCCTGGGGCGTGCAATTGCAGTGGAATTGGCGAGAGCGGGATGTGCGATTGGCATCGTGTCTCGCGACCCGGACCATCGAGCGGCGGGGGTTGCTGCGGTGAACGAGGTGGGTGGCCGAGTTGCCGAAGCATCGTGCGACATTCGCGAGGCTGACCAAGTGGCGGCAGCATTTGACGCGATTGAGGATGCACTCGGTCCGGTGAGCATTCTGGTTAATAATGCCGCAGCAAACTTTCCGGTGTTGGCGGCTAACACCAGTCCAAATGCGTGGCGAGCGGTCAATCGTATTGTCGTCGACGGGACGTTTTTTTGCAGTCAGCAACTCCATCGCCGAGCAAGTCAAGGTGGCAGGCCGGGTTCCATTATCAACATTGTCGCCACGCAAGCTTTTTCAGGAGGGCCAGGAATGGCCCATGCCTCGGCGGCGAAAGCAGCGGTTGTGAATATGACGAAAAGCCTTGCAGTCGAATGGGCCCCTGATGGCATTCGAGTGAATGCGATTGCCCCAGGGCTCTTCCCTCACGAAGAGATGCGCGATGATTTGAAGGCATTGCGTACTCAAGGCGAAGCGGTCGATGCCACTCGTGCCCCAGCCCATCGATTGGGCCAACGCCGGGAAATCGGCTGGGCCGTGGCGTGGTTATCTTCGCCATTTGCGTACTTCATTACTGGCCACCCTCTGGTGGTCGACGGTGGGAACTGACTCCGACGAGATTTCGTGATGCCGCCTTTTACGCCGATTGACCAACAGCTCAAGGATGTTCTCCGGCCTCCTGAATAGTTCGCGAATTTAAGAGCCATGCAACGCCCTGCGCTGTGGCTCCCTAGATTGGGGTCATGAAAGCTCTCACGCCATGTCAATGAGTCACGGGGTTGGCCGCGGCATGGGTGGTGGCGGAGGCGGAGGCGGTTGGGCTGGCCTCCGTGGCATGCGGCGTGACCGTACCGTTCTCAAGCAAACGATCAAGAAGGGGACCACGAGGCGAATCCTGTCGTTTGCGCGACCGTACCGAAAAATCTTGGCGTTATTTATGGGGGCGGTAGTTCTTGACGCCGTAGTCAGCGCTATCAACCCGCTTATCTTGCGGGCGCTGATCGACAAAGGAATCCTTGGGAAGAATCAAGGCCTGGTGGTCGATCTCGCATTACTGGTGGCGGCATTGGCAATTTTCGACGCTGGGTTGTCCCTGTTAGAGCGGCGAGTGTCGGCCTCAATCGGCGAGGGCCTGATCTTTGACATGCGAGCCAAAGTTTTTCGCCACATTCAGTCCATGCCCGTTGCGTTTTTTTCTCGTACACAAACTGGAGCGTTGATCAGTCGCCTGAATAATGACGTGCTCGGTGCGCAGCAAGCATTTACTGACTTGTTGTCAAACGTGGTGGGCAACATCGTGCTGGTCTCAATCATTCTGGCGACGATGTTCGTGTTGTCGTGGCAAATCACCTTGGTGGCTCTAATCTTGCTGCCACTGTTTTTGATACCAGCACGGCGCGTAGGACAGCGACTTGGTCACATGATGCGTGAGGGCTACAACTTGAACGCTGACATGAATATCGTCATGAATGAACGATTCAATGTGTCAGGCGCAATGCTCGTCAAGCTCTACGGCCGACCTGAGAGTGAGGCTAAATCGTTTGAATCGCAAGCCGGTCTCGTGCGCGACATAGGTGTGGCCCAAGCTACGTATTCGAGAGTGTTTTTTATCTGCTTGACCTTGACGGCATCACTGGCGACGGCATTCGCATATGGCTTCGGTGGGATTGCTGCGATCAATGGCGAGATCCAAGTGGGAACTCTCGTTGCACTGACGGCATACCTGGCGCGCCTCTATGGACCGCTGACCCAACTGTCCACGATGCAGTTGGACGTCATGACCACCTTGGTGTCGTTTGAGCGTCTCTTCGAGGTTCTCGACCTCGAGCCGATGATTAAAGAAGCGACGCCAAGCAGGGAAGTTCCTGCCGGGCCCGTCGCAGTGACGTTTGATCATGTCAGTTTCTCGTATCCGACCGCTGAAGAAGTCTCTCTCGCATCGCTTGAGTCAGTGGCAACCTTGGATCAGTCGCGCAGTGGCGAGGTCATCCATGACGTGAGCTTTTCTGTTGCCCCAGGAACGCTGACGGCCCTCGTCGGACCCTCAGGGGCCGGAAAGACGACGTTGTCGGCACTGCTGGCCCGACTCTATGACGCTACTGAAGGCGTCATTGCGCTCAATGGCGTTCCTGTTCCCGACGTCTCGTTCGAATCGCTTCGCGACACCATTGGTGTTGTCACCCAAGATCCGCACCTGTTTCACGCCACATTGCGGGAAAATCTGATTTACGCCCGCCCAGATGCGACCGAGGATGAGATCCACCAGGCGCTCGATGATGCGCAGATTAGAAAGCTGGTGTTGTCCCTCCCTCAGGGCCTCGAAACCGTCGTCGGGGAGCGGGGATACCGCCTCAGCGGTGGCGAAAAACAGCGAGTTGCTCTCGCAAGACTCCTCCTCAAGGCACCCCGGGTCGTGGTGCTTGATGAAGCAACGGCACATCTTGATGCTGAATCTGAGGCGGCGGTCCAATTAGCCCTCAATGAAACCTTGAGTGGACGGACCTCACTCGTGATTGCACACCGACTCTCGACGATTCGTCACGCCGATCAGATTTTGGTCATTGATGCCGGCCGAGTCGTGCAGCAAGGAACTCATCAATCACTGATGGCCGCAGGCGGGCTCTATTCGGAACTGTATGAAACGCAGTTTTCCGCTCAAGAGACGAGCGGAGACGATTCGCTCAAATAATTTGCCCTACGCCCCGACGGCGTGGACTCCGCCGTCAACGTGGATGATCTCTCCAGTCGTGGCGGGAAAGAGGTCGCTCAGCAAGGCAACCGTTGCTGCGGCAACTGGAGCGGCATTCGTGACATCCCATCCGAGTGGAGCTTTTTCGGCCCAGGTATCTTCAAAGTGTGCGAAGCCGGGGATTGACTTGGCCGCCATGGTACGCACCGGTCCCGCTGCCACCAAATTCACGCGAATGTTGTCCGGTCCTAAATCTCTTGCCAAATAACGCGACAGCGATTCCAAGGACGCCTTGACGACGCCCATCCAGTCGTAGAGCGGCCAGGCTTTAGTGGCGTCGAAGTCAAGGCCGACCACTGAGGCACCACCGTCAGTTGTCAAAAGAGAATGAAACGATCGACACATGGCTGCCAGGGAATAGGAAGAGATATTGAAGGCAACAGCGACATCCTCGGCCGAAGCTTTGAGCATGCCGCTTCCAAGGCAATCTTCTGGCGCAAAGCCGATGGCGTGCACCATTCCATCAAGGGACGGCGTGATGGCAGCAAGGTCCGAAGCGGCTTGTTCGAGTTGCGCAGGGTCAGTGACGTCGAGTTCTAACAGCGTTGGTTCTGTTGGAAGCTTTCGTAACACCCGTTTCGTTAACGAGAGGCCGCGTCCAAAACCTGTGGCAACAACGGTTGCCCCTTCGTTCTGGGCGCGTTCCGCAATCGAGAAGGCTAGTGAGGCATCGGTCAAGATTCCCGTTACTAAGACTGTCTTTCCGTCAAGTAATCCCATAGTGGAACGCTACCTTGCCCCAACATTGGGGCTGGTTGTGCGATGCTTTGAAGCATGAACATTGGAATTCTTGGCGGAACAGGCCCTGCGGGGCGAGGGTTGGCAGTGAGAGCGGCCCAAGCGGGACACAGCGTGGTGTTGGGATCTCGAGATGCAGGACGGTCGCATGAGACTGCAGATTCGCTCAAATCTGAGTATCCCGACGTGCAACTCGCAATTAGTGGGAGCACCAACTATGACGCCGCTTGTTGCGATCTCGTCGTTGTGGCAACACCATGGGACGGGGCCGTCGCAATGGTCAAGGCGCTGGCAGAACCCTTGACGGGTCGAGTGGTGGTTTCGATGGTCAATGCATTAATGAAAGAAGGACGAGAAATGTTGCCGATGTATCCGCCGCGAGGCTCGATGGCTGCGCAGATCGCTTCAGCGCTGCCCGACTCGAAGGT
>Ga0118677_10004205_pt1 | contig 26507 bp, 23 predicted proteins | sample AliMusrvi5mmetaG_FD_86154 | JGI IMG/M metagenome (GOLD analysis project Ga0118677, IMG submission 86154) | reverse complement strand
CCTCATGCGCACCAACCCCGAAGAGCAATTTCCTAGCAATATTTCTCTTTTGTCTGGCATCCGCGGCAGTTTTAAGTCTGCCTTTGCTTTGTGCCCAACCACCCGAACTTGCCCCAATCCGTCTTACAGCTATCCGTGAAAATGCAAGCAACGGCCGATGGACAATCGAAGAATTCAATAACCTGATTGTCGATGGGTTGATTCAACAGACTGGCGAACGCGATCAACCCAGACTCCGCATCTTCAGCGTGCCTGATTGGCAGGATGGCACAAAGATAGTTCGTGTCGAACAAAATAATGTGCCAATTCTTTGTAAACCTGAACTGGATTTGCCCCCGTTCGATGTGTTCGCCATTGCCACCAATGGGGAGTTATTCGCATTTGCAGGACAATATAACATTTCCAACGCAATAAATCCCACATCAAGAGTCCCGGATCGTTCCGGGCTTTGGTATAAGGTCACGCTCTGGAACCATAAACAAGGTTGGATTTTCGCCGAACCAACAGGTCGTCACAAAACTCCGATTGCTCGATCCTACACGATTGAGAATGGAGTACTTGTAATTCTCAAGGACAGGGAGGACCACGGAAACGAAATTCCGGTTAGTGCTATAGATAACGCCCGTCTTCTCGGATTAGAAGCGGGCAATCAAGACGGAAGAATGGCCGGGGAAGCAGTGGCATTCAATGAAGCCGCCAAGACAGCGGAGAGAGTTTCCTATGACGAAACGCTTCGCAAGCTCTACGCCTCTGGCGAATACACACGATTATCGACATACACCGCGCTCGTGAATGTAACAGGTTTCCTGATCGGGTTTGGAGCGCAATTCGCGCTAATGCACATCATTAGGAAATGTGGCCTACGGGACGTTGACCGGATTGTAATTGGCAGTGACCCTCGGAAAGTTGGTGTTGATGACACGCTACTCGCCATGACGAGGCGAGAGCAAACATGGGCTGACAATGGCATCACCAAACTCGTCGGATTTTTCGCGCTCCTCTGCGTTTTGCCCTTGGGTTGTGAGAACAAGGAGACAGAAGTGTACAAGAAAGCATATGTTTCCTCATTTGAAGATGGAAGGGAGTCAGGACGGCAATTGGGAGAGGCACGCGGCCGTATCGAAGGTGCGCAGAAAGGAGCGGTGAGAGCGAGAGAGCAAGCGAAACAGGGTCGAGCTTGGCAGTTGTACAGCGGTCTTGGATTGAATGCAATGTTATGGGGTGGCTTGACAGGGCTTTCATCTCAGTACATCATTCTGCTTGTCTGCGCGCTGCCGGTTCGTCGCTTTCGGAGTCGCCTCGACATTCTGTTTAGCGCTCCAACGAGGCCTAACCTTAAGCAAGTGCTCGATTGTGCCGGTCTTGATTCATGTCATGATTTGAGCATTGCCCTGATTCCCGGAATGAGAAATACCGTATCCTATGCCATCATGCACGAATGGCAGAAGGTTTTCAAACAGATTCGGGACGACCGGATAGAAAGAGCCACCTATATCGCTGAAACTCTGGAAAATCGGGAGGTCGAATTGTTACAGACAATTGAACGCAAAATTGAAATAGAGCGCCTCAACAAAATCCAGAAACTGGTTGAGGATGTGAAGAAAAGGAAAATGGAAAACCTAATCAACTTTCAGGAACTGCAGGTTTCAGTGATTGCCGAGGTACAACAAAGGACCCATTGGCCTAAGGAGCACAAAATAGTAGTTATACAGGACATCATTGCCGTCGTTAAGAAAGGAAAGTCGGGGATTCTGGAGATGGCTCAAGTCGTCTCCGAATGCGAGGCAATGCTGAATCAAAAGGAAAAGCAAATTTCGTCTCTGCGCAAAGATTCGCCAAGTGAATCAAATGAAAACTAACCAAACATAAGGAGAAATTACTATGTCAGAAAATACAGATGATAAAGCTAAGGTAGAGATTGATTGGAGTCTCTATAGGAAAACAATACAGTCCCCAAAGTCATCAATCTCTGACTCGCCTCATTTGAGCGGGGAAGTGCCGGGGGGTGATAATGTGCGTGGCAGCAGCCAAAATGTTCTAACTCCTGTTGAAAGCTATTTGCCGGAGATAGAAACGCAAGAAGTCGGATTGCTCCAAAGGCTCAGGCAAAATTCGATTACAAATGACGCAGCACGTAGGAACCTCAAACAGATACTGGACGCCCAGTCCGATCATCTTGCAGACCAATTGCGTGTCAGGCTTATTGCGGGCAAAATGGAAAACGAGGTAAAATTGAAGGAATATCTGATGCGAAGCAACAAATATCTTCAGGAGATTATCGCCACACTCGGATTCGACGAACAGGAAATGCGCATGGAGAGCCGAATGAAGTCTCAGGAACTAATGCTTTCGAAGATTGCCACGGTCATGAGTCTAACGCACTGGCCTGATGAGGCCAAGCTAGAAGTTATCCGGGACATCACTGCTATTGCGAAGCAGGGAAATTCGGAAATAATGGCGAGTATGGAGGAGTTCATGACACGTCAAAACCGAAAGTAAACAGGCAGGGATTACGGGCGGAAAGACAGACCCGGTCCTTTCTTACACAAAGTCAGCGAAGAGGATGCTGAAGAATTTGGACGCAGACTCCCCGCCCAAGCCGATTCATTCAATGTCATGAGCAATTGGAAATCGACAACGCGCAAGGAAAGAGACTTGCTCGACCAACTGGCATCTTCTCTTCCATTTGGCGAAGATGCTTTCAACTATGTGACATATCTGGAGAATTCAGAAACCGGCGAAGTCATTAGGGGCTACGGAGCCAATCCTGAGGATTCACAGCGCAGGGCTAGAGAAAAATTGGAATATGTCGAAAGGGAACGGAAGCAAGCGGCCATTGCAAAGGCAAAGAGAGAAGAGCAGCAGCGGATTGAAAGAGCTTCCGCACGAATGCGCCAAACGGGCGAAACGAACAAAGTCAGGCGAAGAGTAAGCATTAGTTACATAATAGGCGAGAAACTTGGAGAATTGCTCATATTTCTCCTCACTGTCGCCTTTGGCGTTCCCGGTTTTGTTCTCGACAAACTTTTCCCGAGTCGTGACCGGACAAGCAGGCTTTGGTTGTATTCCTTATTTTTCTGGGTCTTTGTTGGCGCAACGATTTACCTGGAGCGTCTCCTTGGAACGTCGGTCTGGTCTTTCGGAGTCCTCTTGGTTCTGATATCCCTTCTGAACATCGCGATGGGGGTGGCAGCATCCGAGGACTTTATTAAGCCGCGAGTAATCGTGGCGCGGAGATTCTTCGGCATGTTGCACCCGGCGCAGCCTTGGATCGGTTGGTCAGGGTTCGTTGTTGGATTGTTTTCTCTTATCTGGTCGCTGGCGTCCCACTGGCCACCGACAACCCTGCTGTCGGGCGTGACTGGGATAATCGCAGGTGCCATTCTCGTGCGACCGATTCAGGCGAGCATCGGAATACTCAAATTCTGTATTGGAATGGGCTGTGTCGCAATGGCATTCTTCCAACTGATCTTCGGATGGAACTTTAGTCCTGCCTCTGGTGGTATGTCCTTCCGGGATGGTGAACAAACCCGCATTGTCCTACAGCCGATTGTACAAGCGCCCCGAAAAGAAGCGCAGGGTCAGAACGTCAACAGAGGTACCGCGACGGTTTCAGCAATCCAATTTCCGAGCGTGCCCCCGCTCATAGCGTTCGTATCCCGCAGTGAGGGAGAAAACGGTAGGGGAATGAGGGCAATATGGGTCATGAGAGCTGATGGCGCAGAGCGGCGGAGGCTTACAGGCGAATCTGAAGGAGCGTTCAATCCAGTTTGGTCACCGGACGGCGCGACTCTTCTCTTCCGGGCCGGGGAGCTGGGGGACTATTACCTCATCGACCGGGACGGGAACAATCGACGCCCACTTTTGGATTGGAGCGAAATTACCGTTGATTTTCCCGGCGCGTCCTACAAGGATCTGGACGCTGAACATGCGTGGAAGCCCGACAGTAAGAAGATCGCCTTTGCCGTTTTTGACAGACGGTTGCGCAACGGGTCACACGTCTATTTCCTAGATTCGTCAACGCGGAAGAAGGAGGTTATCCAGTTGGGCAAATCCGTCTGTAGTCTATTCTGGTCGCCCGATGGGAATTGGCTCGCTTTTCTTTCATTTAGGGACTCACCTGGTGAGGGCGGGAAGCTTTACAAAACATGGTTCCAGGTCTGGGTAGCTGATTCATCGGCTTTTCGGCCGGTGCCGATCACAGAGGAACTCGATAGGCCAGTTCTCCCGAAGTGGCTCCCCGATGGGAAATGGCTTGTCTATCTGAAGGACCGTGAATGGGTGCGGCAGGGACAGAGAGGGTTTAACACCAAGTTGTGTTTGAAGAACGTTAGCGATGGTCAGTCAACCGAGGTCGATATTCCTTTCAATATCACGAGTATAGATGTCTGCCCGGTTGGGCAGATGATTGCCCTTTCCACGCTGCAAGGGTCAGTTATTCACATTTTCCGGCTGATTGGGACCGTATGGACTGAGCACGCCGCAATTCCGAGGGCACAGTTACCAAGTTGGTCGCCCGACGGCGCGAAGATCACCTTCATATCGACAGAGGATAGCCAAGTGTGGTGCGCAAATGCAGACGGAACCGACCGGTTTCGACTCACAGTTGGTGAGGTATCGGAGGGATCGACAGGTGGCAAGGAATGGCCGCAATGGTCGCCTGGACCCTGCCTTCAACAGCAGTCCGAGAGCATACCCGGGGCCGCAGAAAGTCTGCAAATCACGAACGACATGGGGAAATTGCAGCCTCCTCCCGAGTCTCCAGCGGCTTCAAGCATAGATGTTGTCGCGTTACCTCAATACAATTGGGATATGGCGCATCACACAGGTGCCGGGAATGAAAATGCCAGTCTGGATCCCTGGCTGGATGGCAAACTAAAGGAGAAACCTGTACTCGCAGGAACACTTGTGGCGTTGGCACGGACTATCCAGAGACAAGCTGATGGTTGCGCAACCACCATCTTTGATTATTCTAAAAGGGGGCAAACTCTGTGGGCGGTTGGAGCATATACTACTACTCCCATGAAATTGACTGAAGGAGCTGAGGATAAGGACGCGAAAGAAGAAGATAAACATGGAATTAAAAAGGGGTTTATTTGTCGAAGCTCTGACGGTGGGAAGGCGTGGGTGAGGCAATGGTTTTGCGAAAACGATGGTTCCGATGCAGTTCAAGGGATCTATTTCGCCGATTCACAAGAGGGATGGGCTCTTACGCATAAGGGAGTACTCTACACTTCAAATGGGGGGGGGGCATGGAAAAGGATGTTTGTTTCTCCGATTGCAGTAGGAGATTTGTTCATTCTTGAGAAGGGAAGGTGGAAAATGACTGATGCAAATGTTCCGAATCGGCGGTTTTATTTGACCATGGACGATGGCAGAACTTGGGACGAAAAGACCATAGACGTGTTGAATGCAAAAGAGTTAATGAATACAAAGAAACGTTCCGGGGGAAGTGCTCTGCACCATGGCGGTGTCTATTCATATCAAGGGAGCGATAAGGAGTAATATGCGCCGAAATCTGCACGTCGGCACGTCGGAAGAAGCAAAGCTACTAATTTCAAGACACCTCAGCCTGCACTCCAAGGAGAACAATTTTGAGGCATTCATCAATCCGTTGGTTTTCAAGCGGCAGTCAGTCCCTGCCAGACGGCAAATTAATTGGAAAAGCCCGGCTCCCCGGCAAGCGATTCTTGGCTAACCGTGACTCTCAGTTTCGCCACGCAGGGCCGCATTGTGGTGCCGTCAGGGCGCGTGTAGGCACAGCGCCGGAGTTGGGGAGGCAGAGGACAACAGCCAGGTTTCCTGAGTGCGCGGGAGTCGCTGGATTGTGTGCCACTGGAAATCGGCCCTCGCTCGTGAGCCGTGGCGGGCGCCGCCCAGTGGCCGCCCGAGTTTGCAGTGCTGAAAGAAGCTTTGGATTTCTTATTTCCAGCTTGCAACCGCCGGAGAAATTTCCGAGAAATCCTTGTCATTGCCAAATGCATGGGCACTTTCAGAGTCTCTTACATCGAACGTCACATGAATGCAGTTTTTCCACGTTGGGCGAAAGCCGGAGTTCCCATCGCGCTCATTGCGCTTACCGCCGGGGCTCTCTGGCTGGCAGGCTTGGGCACCGCGACCTCCGACAAGCTCAAGGAGGGAGTTACTTACGCGGTTTGGATTCAAGAGGCTGAAGTGACGCCCAGGAAAGTCGATGGCACCGACTGGGGTTCGGATTCCAAGGCGCCCGATCTTTCCGCCATGATTGCGTGGCAGGATCACATCGTGCTGCGCACGGTGGTCGCCCATGAAACCCTGATTGGCTGCTGGGACCCGCTGGCGGTCGATGTCAAGTCCGTCATTCACGGCGAAATGGGCACATCCTCGGTGCAGCGTGTGGCACGGGTGCGGCTTGCCAAGGGCCAGCCGCTCTTGATCGGCGTTTTTGATGAGTATCTTCTGCGACGGAACTTTGTCGGCGGCTTGCGCATTCCTCTGGAAAGCCTGCGTCTGGGCACCAACGAAGTTACGTCGTCCGGCACTCTGCGGCGCGTGCAGATCATGGTGGCCGATGAGCCTGACCAAGTGGCCCGCGTGAAAGGGAAAGCCCCATACGCCGCCACCGGCGACATCGTCTGGCTCAAGGAGCCTCCGGCTGTCATGGCTGGCGCGACGGCGGGGCCTGTCAATCAAGCCAAAGCGGCCGTCCAGGAAATCTCGGACAAGGTGGAAACCGAACTGCGAAAGACCGGTGAGATGTTGGACGAAACCACCAAGGCCTTACAGGGAAAGACCGGGGCCGCCAAGAAGTGGATCGAGAAAGCCTTTTCGGACAACCCATGAAGAAACAGCTCAACCATCTTGTCTCATGGCTGGTCTTGCTCTCCAGTGTGGCTTTTGGCGCGGGCCTGGTGTTGCCCCTTTTGACGATCCAACCCGGTGCCGGCGCGTGGACCGCCCTGGTGCGGCTCGTCGCCGCTGACCAACTTCGCCCGCATTCGCTCACGCTACCGGGCGGCATTTGCGAACTCTGGCAAGGTGGCGAAGTGTGCCTGGCATTGCTTCTCGGGCTGGTGTCGCTGGTTCTTCCTGTGGTCAAACTCAGCGTCCTGTGGTGGGAATGTAACCTGATTGGTGACATCGGGGTATCCTGGCTTCGGCTTTTCCGGGCGGTCTCCCGCTACGCCATGTTGGAGGTTTTTGTCATCTCCTTGTTGGTGATGTTGGTCAAAACATTGCCTGGCGGCAGCCACGTCACCCTCCACCTTGGCACAGCGGCCTTTGCGTTTTCAGTGATTCTCAGCCTGATCGCCAGCCAGCGGAGTGCGTCACGCCTAGCCGCCCAATGAAAACCAAGAGACAAGCCAATGACCGGACGGTATTCCATATTCAAAGAAGCCAGATCGTGAAAGCACTCGCGCTCATCGCTTTTCTGGCTCTTTGTCCGGCACTCGCAATGGCGCAGGAGAAACCAAAGTCGGCGGGCGCATCTCCGATAGTTGAAAAAACAGTTTCAAAGGAACTGAAGGGTGTCATTTTTGACCGCGACGTCGATGGCGAGCATATGGGCCAGGCCGCGAGGAGACCAAAACTGGCCACGACGTTTCAAGCGGTCTTGAAACTGGGCGCAGGCGGATTCCATCGAGCCGGATCCAATCGGTGCTTCGCGAGCGGCCAAGTCGGCATAGTTGAGGTAGTCGCGGTGGTTTTGGAAGTAGTTGACCTCGCGGCGGATGAACGGATCGGTTGGATTCCCGGCCAGTAACCCCTCGAGGGTGTGGATGACGCGATGCTCCGCGGTGTGGCGCAGTTGTTGGAGAAGGGGCGTGACCCATGCTGCCGCCTCTTCCTTGCTATCTCTACTCTGTCAATTGGATAGTAAGCGTCCTAAAATTCCTTATGCCGATCTCGGCATAATGAATTATATTCCGAGTTGCGGATTATGCCGAGTCGGTAATTAAACCTGCGAATTGCTGGAGTGTTTTTTTACATGCGAGGCACGGGGCGCGGCATAATCACAGTGAGTTGAGGAAAGACATGAGCGTCTCTGGTGGCCGATAGCGGTACGCGTGACTGGTAGGCGGATGTGTTTTGGCCAGTGCCCGCTCGTTCATTTCAAGGCTGGCATGTAGGTATATTTGGGTTGTTTCGATAGACTCATGACCGAGCCACAGCGCAATCACTGAGCAAACCACGCTGCTCTCAAGCCGTGGAAAGGGACTCCGGATTATGCCGTACCGCAACGGAGAGATTCTGCGATTTTTGGGGTATTTCGAGGACTCGCTCGGCATAATCCGCAACTCGGGATATGATTCACCCCCTATCCACGGCGGCGCGGCCTGCTAGGCTCGGGCCATGTCTTTTGCAAAAGCACCCCGGCCTCGGGGACGTAACGGACGGGCCGCCAATGCGCGGTTCGTGGAAGTGGAGATGGCCGCAGTTGTCGCAGGCCCCCTGCTCATCGAGTTCGAGGGCGGCGGGCGCATCCTGCTCAGCGAACCGGCGCACGTCACGTGGCTGGAGCAACTGCTCGCCAGCATCGACGGACACCAGGAAGGAGACCGCCCGTGATCGGTCTCGGCATGTCAGCGCTCAAGGTCAATCTGGCCGTGGAACCCTGCGACATGCACAAGGGATTCAACGGACTCACCACCGCCGCCGTCGAGCATCTGGGCGGGCGCCGGTGGGAATGATCCCGCGCCTTCCGGTGAAAACATCATGCTCGCAAGAGACCCAGACCTGGACGGCAGCGCCGCCGCGCCCATCGTCGAGATAAGGAAGGCGAGACCAATTGGTCCCACCCCGCCGGGTTCCGGTCGCCGTAGCAGCGGAAGTGGGGTTTGACCAAATGTCCGGACCGAGGCGGTTGCGTGTTTTGGCAGGCCGACCAGCGGAGCGAAGCGGGTGCTGCGGGCCGGTTCATCGGGCGTCTGCCTCAGTGTGGCCACGGCAGCGCAGGATTGGCTGGAGGCTTCATCACGAGCGCCCCCACATCGGCGGGCACGGGTGTTTGGAGCGGTGCCCGCCGGCGAGTTCGGCAACCCTGGCATCAGTCGGTTTCCTGCGGTTGGTCGCCAGCGGGAGTGACCGGGCTGGCGGCGTGGGCATCACGGTACTTGAGGCAGAGATGGCGGATGCTGCCCGGAAAGCTGGTAAATTCGACACCGAAGATCTGATCGACACCAGTGGCCTGCGGGATAGAGTCAAAATCGTGGTTGGTTCGATCCGCGCCTTGATGCCCAAACCCGAAGCTGGGTGAGACCCGGCAATTCCACTCTTGCCCCAGGCAGCTATTCAGTCACTCTTCGCTCTGTGAGTCGCCCGGCGCAACGACATTCCCCGATCCCCGCGATGCCGCTGGACGTAGTCTCACCTGCTGCGTCAGCCTCGCGGCCGGCTCCAACTCCAACCCTCCCGCATGGAACCCAAGCATCATGAGCGCCAAGAAAGTTCCAGCCAAGCATACCTTGGCTAAGAAATCCGCTGCCAAAAAGGCTCCGACCACGGAGGCGACTACGGAGCCGACCAGCGGGCAGCAAGAGCCACAGAACGCAGTCGGCGCTGAGCCACCCCAATCAAAAGCAAGATCGAACCAAGAAGGACAGGCCAATCCTCTCCCTTTGTCCCCGCGCCGCGAGAAACTGGTGGGGTTGGCTACGCAATTGGTCGCAGCACAGATCACCGCGTCCGCGAGTTACCAGGCAGCGGTCGATGTTGCCAGGGAACAGCGGGAAATGTTGGTGGAATGCTTGGAAACGCTCTCCGGGATATGGAAGTCTGCCCCTGAACCGGAACACATGCCCAAGACGAACCCTGCCATACCGGAGGTAGTCCTTGCGAGACTCAAGTATTCACAGGTCAGGATCAGAAAGCCCTTGGAACTATCCCCACTCAGCAGTCCGGAGCTTGACCAACTTTTCGCCTCGGCCATGTATCGCGCCCAGAAATTGCTCGGCGCTCCAGAGCAGGATCGCCGTATGGTATGGGCTGAGCAAATATTTGAACCTGACGAGATCCTCTCGGAAAACCAGATTTTCGAGACGTTCCGCATGTACAATTGGCCAAATTTGACAGGGCGCCCGTCTGTGGTCGAGCTGATGACTGATGTGGATAATTGGTTTAGCGCGCATTACAGCTATCTGGGGCGAGTCGACGGCGATGAAAACAAGACCCGCGAAGGTGCACGGGTTCATGATGAAATCGAGCTTCTCGTTCAAGTCTTGGATCTTTTCGACGAACGGGCTAACGACGGATTCAACCGTCAAAGGCACGACTACAAGGCTGTCGCCGATGAAATCAAATGCTTCCTCCGATCCCAGGACACAAGGATTCTCGACACGCTATCCAGGACATTTTGGAATAACCGGGCGCAGAATCTCATTTTCATGATGTTCAATCAGTCCGCCCCCCTGCCACGAGACAGCAAACCCGGCGATAACAGCCCGGCTTCGAAGGCGAAAGCACCAACGCGGATTTACAGGCCTTGGGGAATCTTCCGATATCTTAGGCTTTACGCAGGCAAGTCTGGCGACGAGACCGGTGCGGCGATCAATTCCAGAATCAGGAAGGCCCTCAAGTTGAATCCCGACTTGGTGGAAAATGTGCTACCCGTTGCGCCGCCTGAGTTTGAGTTCGGACCTATCGGCGCTGATATGGATGACTTGTTGGATTCGCTGGAACCCGAGGACACGGGCGATGAGGACACTGGTGTGGACGACGACCAGGAATCTTGATGTGCGTGTTCCGGAGCACCACCGGGAGAGCCTGCGGATAACGGCGCATGGGGTAGCATCTCACCCATCTGCAACCGTCACCTTCCACCGGGGGTTCTTATTGGCCACCGCTCTCGCCAGATTCGGGCAATTGGTCTGTAACCGGTGGCGCGGCTTCATCGTGCGTTCCAGCGCCTCTACCACACGGGCGAGCGCTTTATCCGAATCATCGGTGAGCATGAACCCCTTGAGCCCTCTCCTGCTGGCCAGTAACCAAAGCACCCCTTGAAGAGATTCCTTTCCCGTCTCAACGGTATCTTCCGGTTGCCTCCATTCCTCACGCCACAGCATGAGGGGTCTGACACTTTCGCTATGGCCCTGACGTCGGCGTCCATCCATAGAGATCCCCCAACGAAGAAGCAATCTTTGAGCCGTCCTCATTGTAATCGGTGAGTCCAGATGTTCTGCGAATTCGAGTATTGAGCGGCGGTTTTGGAACCCGTCCCGACCAAGCAACTCCGTCAGACACTGTGTCTCCTCGAATGGACCAAATCTGCGCGGTGCCCCCTTGCACTGGAGTGGGATCTTGGCCTCCGCCTTCTTTTTCCAGCCGAGCACAGTGGTCCGCTTGACGCCGTGGAGCTCGGCAAACCCCACGGCGGAGCCATGCCCGTCACGGAATTCCTTCCGAGCCTGCTCTAAAAGGTCGGCGGGATACGATGAACCGGGTTGTCGTATTTTTGTCTGCATTTGGCATTTCTGCGACCCAGGCGGCTGCTCGTCACAGAGCCGTCCTTGAATGATGCTGATTGTTTGCCACGTTGTCACCCCTTTGTCACCCCCTATTCCAATTGCCAGTCCAAGACGGATTTCGAGTTGTCACTGTCTTGTCGAAGATTCGTGAAATTTCCTGGTGCCAGGCTGAATTGAGTTGTCACAAAGTTGTCACCTTTATTTCGTTAGATTGTTACCTAATCCGTTGACACTGTGTACTTTATGGCCTTGTCGCTGGCTGGCTAAGGGGCTATGCTTCCTCCAGCACCAGCCCATGAAGCCACCCGCCAATATCACCACCGATCCCACGCCGGCCCCGACCCTTGCATCGCCTTCGCGGGTCGAGCATAACTTTGGGAGCCACACTGTGCCCACCGACGAATTTGAGCCCGGCGAATTCCCGGAACCAGACGACGCCTGGCCCCCGGATTTCGACTGCCTCGATCCGCTAGAGGAATTGGAGCCGTCGCCGGATGCCTACGAGTACTGGCCCTCAGGCGAGGACGAAACCGACGATGTCCAGGCCCTCATCGAGCCCAAGCGGAAGGGAGGGCGGAGTTGAAACTCCTCACGGTCAATGAGGCCGCCGCCGTCTTGTCCGTGAGCAAACGCACTCTCCAGCAGCTCACGTCCGACCGCCTCGTCGCCGCCATAAAATTTGGCAGAAATGTTAGATATGACACGGACGATCTGGAGCGCTTCGCCGAGTCCCGCAAGATCAAGGCGATCGGATGGAAGAGCGCCAAATGATTGCAATGAAAATCAACCTGTCCGGACGGCATGTCCCACCACCCTCACCCGTCACCTATCATCAGCGAAGCCCCGGCTCTTACGGGGATTCCAGTATCCACTCTTCGCACAAAGGTGCGCCGCAGCGAGATAAACCCGATTACCGGCTTCGGAGTCTGGTGGATCGCCGCGGAGGATCTGGAGGCACTCCTTAATAAGCGCCTCCGCAACAAAAGGGGGTAGTCCCCCAAACCACGGTCAGGGGGACGAATAGTCCCTGCAGGTCGGAAGAATTGCTCACGGTCTCAGGGCCGGGGGCGGTTCCGAAGCACCCTGGAGGCCGCAGCTCTTTGACATTACCTGAACGAATTCTCCTCTCTAAAAAGCGACTCGTTCGCCGTGAAGGTCGGGCTTTTTGCCCGGTCTGACCGGCGACGGTGGTGGGTCCGAACCCCACCCCGAAGGGCTGCGGGCGAGCGGGTGCGGGCACATCATGCCCAATTCCCGCCGCTCATGTGACGAGCTGATGGCACCCCCTTCGCCGGGGCACGGACAAAGCACTGGCGGTGAAGCGGGGCAAACATCCGCAATGGCCGCGCATTGGGCCACCGCAGATGGCCGCAGCAGGGATGGTGGACGAACAGAATGAGCCTCAGCTACCGTGATCAAGAACCGGGAAGGGATATGCATCCCGCTACACCCGGAGTCAAAAACAAAGGCAACGAGACCAGCGCCGCGCGGGCGAGGAACCGCAGCGGGCCACACGCAAACGGTCTCCGGCGGATAGGCTCCCACCCCACCCTGCGAAAATCACCCGCAGAAAACGAGGAAACCCGACTGATCTCTCCAGCCGCCGCTGCGCGGCGGCTGGAGTAGGCGATCCAGCCACACGATCAGCCGGGGTAGGACATTCCAACAAGCGAACGCCGGGCTGTAATGGCCCGGATAGGCAAAATTGGGATGGGCCTCCACATAGAACATCCAACCACTAAACCAACACATTCATGCCGAACAAAATCGAGAAATGGGAAGACCTCAACTTAGCGAAAGCCGAGGCGGAAGTCTTCCGGGTCCAACGAAGGATCTTCAACGCTTCCAAACGAGGAGATCATGCACAAACGCAAAAACTGCAACAACTGCTGCTGCATAGCTTCAGCGCCAAATGCCTCGCGGTCCACAAGGTCGCACAGGACAACCACGGCAAGCGCACACCCGGGGTCGATGGAGTCCACTCCCTCACCAAGCCCCAAATGTTCCACATGGCCGCCACGCTTGACATCCAGGCCGAACCATCGCCACTCCGCCGGGTTAACCGCCCGAAAGCAAACGGCAAGACCCGCCCACTCTCGATCCCCACGTTGGTCGACAGGGCGCGACAGACTCTGATCGCCATGGTTCTTGAACCGCAATGGGAGCCACGCCTCCCACCGCACATGTTTGGCTTCCGGCGAGGGCGCAGCGTCCATGACGCGGTCGCCCACATCCGACTGCACATCCAGCGCAGCCCGAAATGGCTCCTGGACGCGGACATAGCCGCCTTTTTCGACAACGTCGACAGGGAGGTTCTGATGGGCAAGCTCGACACGCTCCCCTGTATCCGCCGGGCCATCCGGCGCATGCTCCAGAGCCGCATCGTCGAGAACATCGACTGGATCACTAGCGACAGGGGTATTCCCCAAGGGAGCGGACTAAGCCCCCTACTGGGCAACATCATCCTATCCGGGATCGAAGACGACCTCAACAAGGCGTTTCCTTCCAACCTTAGGATCAACGGCCAGAAAATCGGCGAGGCACCCCGTGTGGGCATCTACGCCGACGACCTCGTGGTCTTCCACGACCGCCGGGATGTGATCGAAGCGGCAAAGGTATTCCTCGCCAAATGGTTGGCCGGCTACGGCCTCCACCTCAACGAGGAGAAAACCCGAATCACCCATACGCTCGGCACCGGAGACGACGGCTCAGGATTTGATTTCCTGGGATTCCACTTCCTCCAACGCCGGGTGGGCAAGCACCAACTCAAAGCGTGGTTCAATGGCGTGTTCACCCTGATCACCCCTTCCCCAAAAGCCGTCAAGGCCATCAAGGCGAAGGTATCCGCGATCATCATGAGCACACGCCCGAATCCGAAGCGCAACGCCGCCTACGCCCTCCAAAGGGCAAAAGGGCTACCGGACCACCAGGAACGGCTCATCAACGAGCTGAACCTCATCCTCCGCGGATGGGCAAACCAATTCCGGTTCCAGAATTCGAAGGAGACCTTCTCCGCACTGGATCACTGGCTATGGTTGAAACTCTGGCAATGGGCGAAAAGCCACCACGGCAAAACCCTCAGCCGGCACGAACTGGTCAACCGGTTCTTCAACGGCGGCAACCCCTGGATCTTCAAGGTCCGCCAGCCGACATCCGATGAGCCATCCGAGCTACTACTGCTCAGATCGGTCAAGGTCAGCGCCAAGGGCCACAAAGCGGTCCAGACGGACAGGTCGTACTACGACGGCGATATGGTTTACTGGGCCACCCGCAGGGGGAAATACCCAGGCATCACCAAAGAGGCCGCGACGGCATTGAAGAGGCAACACGGCAAATGCCCGCGATGCAGTGAAATGATCCAAAAGGGCCAAAGGCTCACAACGATCAGAATGACGAGGAAGGAACGACAGTTCTCAGCCATCATTCACCATAAGTGCATGATCCCCACCGACAAGGAAGGCGGCCACATCACACGTGACCGCGAGTGTCAGTAGCCGTGTGCGTTGAAAGGCGCATGCACGGTTTTGAAACCCAAATCCATCGCAAGGTGGAGGCGGGTTTACCCAAGAATTCGTTCTGGTCCCGCCTGTCACGATGACAGGCACAGACAACGCACCGGTCGGCTCGTCCGGCCGGTGCCATCCTTCTCCAACCAAACAACACCAACAACCAACAAACCATGGACAACCATACCGCTATCAACCAACGGGACTCAGCCCCTGAATCTGAAATTTGGATTCCCCTCAAGGAAGCCTCCACCACCGCGAACCGGTGCGACACCACCCTAAAGCGCGCCATCAAGGCGGGTAATCTCGTCGGTCGCAGGGCCGGCGCGGGCCACAACGCCAGTTACGAAATCCGCCAAGACTCCCTGATCGCTTGGAGCAAGACCGATTCTCCCGCGGCGGAAGGACTGCCAGCCAAGTCCCCTTCGGGAACCGAAGCAACCGCCAACCCCGGCGCTCACCAACCGCAAACTGCTGGTGCCATTCCCGCCCCGCCCCAGCAGGGCGATTCTGAGACGGCCAAGTCCAAGAGCGAGTTCCACAGGAAGGCCAAAAAAATCGCAATGCCGAAGGAAGCCCGGCTTCTCCGCCGCTGGAAAAATAACATGCGCGGGGCCAATCAGGAGCAAACCCTCGCCATGATCCAATGGCTTTCCGGTCGCTTGAAGAACACGCATGGGATGCGCCGCAAGGAAGCGAAGACCGCCGTCCGCGACGCCAAACGCCGCGGCAAGGATCAAGTCGCAGCCGGGAATGTCGCCGACAAAGTATCGGCCGCGTAATTACTACAATTACTAACAACTCCTATCCGTGGCAACCCCGAATCCTTCCGTTGGAAATCTGCGCCAGCTCGTTGGCGAGCTGGACCTCTTGCGTCCACATGGATGGCCCTCCCCCGACTTCGTGCCCAGGCCGCCGCTCCACCCGGCGGCCATCACGATGCCTGGGGGCTGGGTATGGGGCGAATCCTCCCTTGGCGACGCCTTGGATGCGCTCGAAGCCCAGGAACATACCCCGAATCCCGGACATCCCGATCACACAATTCCACACGCCCCTCTTGAAATGCATTCGCCCACGAATCCACCACCGTCTCTAGCAATCACCCCCGGCCTCTCATCGGCCAACCCCAAATAGAACCACCATGTCACAAACAACCACCATCTCCTGGTGCCATTCCACAGTCAATCCTGCGATGGGCTGCGGTGGCTGCGAGCTATATCCAACGCCCACCGAAGTGCTGCGGACAATCGACGCCACCGTCGCCGAGTTCGGCGCGAAGATCAACAGCCGCGCGCTGCTGAAGGATCTGATTAACGAACACCACAGGAAGATCAAGAATCCCCTGCATGGCCATCGAAACGCTGTGACGACCACCAACCTCTGGCACTTCCGCGACCTTCTGTGCAACACCATCACCAAGCGACATGGCAGGAAAGCCGGGCGGGCGGCCTTGGCGGTGATCAAGAAGTCGATCACCTGCTACGCTGCGAAGCTTCACTTCAACCGGGGAGCCAACATCCTTCGCCCGCAACGGAAGCTGAACAAGGGCTATGCACCAACCTTCGAACAACTCACGAACTTCGAGGGACGCATGGCCCAGGCCGCCGGCTGGAAGGACCTGTTTGGTTGCGAGAGCACCTTCGCGCTTTGGAAGCTGGGACTGCCCCGGATGATCTTTGTCAGCGACATGGGGGACGCCTTCAGCTCCAAAGGGCAGTTCCCGTTCCTCGAACGGGAAGCCATCCCGGCCATCACCTCGGAGAAGGGGCTCCGCCACCTGTGGCTCTGGCTGACCAAGCGCCCCAAGCTCATGCGTGAGTTTGCCGCAAGGATTGGCGGCTTCCCGCCCAACGTCTGCGCTATGACCACCGTTACCGGACCTGAAACGCTCCACCGCGTGGATGAGTTAAGGAATGTTAGGGCCGCATGCCGGGGGCTTTCCGTCGAACCGTTGTGGAAACGGATCCGCCCCGGCGATCTCGATCTCACCGGCATTGACTGGTTGATTCTTGGCGGAGAATCAGGAAGCGGCCCCCTCACCCGCTCCTTCCAAGTGGAGTGGGCGGAGGAACTGCACCAGTATTGCCAAGAGCGCGGAGTCGCCTTCTTCCTGAAACAACTCGGCCGCAATCCGGTCATCGCTGGCAAGCCCATCCGACTCGTGGACGCGCACGGTGGCGACTGGGACGAGTGGCCGCTTCATCTTCGCGTTCGCGAATTCCCGGCGTATTTCCACGGCTATCGCCTGGCGGAAAAGAACGCATCGTCACCGCCATGGCCGGTCTGAACCTCGCCCCCACGCCCGCCTCCAACGCTCTCGCTTGTAGGATCGAACCGCGCGTAATACGGCGCTGCCAATCCGATGCCGCAATCACCATGCCCAAAGTCCCAATCGCCAAATGATTTCCCGGTGGCCCTTGCCTCCGGGAGACCTGGCCCTCAACCCATGATCCAAATTCCTGACTTCGCCCACCACACGATCAACCTGCTGCTGCCATCGCTTGAACAGGCAGGAGCAGCAGGAGGAGGCAAAGCACTCCTGCCGGTCGTCAAGGAAGCATGCAAACTCGTGAGGCATATCAATGGTTCCGTCAAGAATGCCTGCCGCACCGAAACCGCGTTGGTTGTGCCAAACGGTGATTTCTTCGCGGAGCGCCCCGGACTTGCCAATGCAAAGCGGTTGGTGTGGGATTCGGTCCGGGATGCCGCGAGACTGCGGTGGATTGTCCTCTGCGCTCAAGCTGCAATCCTCCGCAAGGCGTTGCCAGACCATTGGCCTACCAATGGTTATCCGAATGTATGCGTCGGCCTCGTTTTAGAACACCTGGATGACTTGTCAGAAACGGTGAGACAACTGCGATCAATTCCGGCCCGCTGGAAAATGCTGCTGCTTCCTTCCTTGAAGGAACCGATCGACCTCTGCGGCAAACTCGACGGCATTCATTGGGTGGTGACCGTCGGGACGTTGGAAGACGAACAAAGGGCCGGCCCTATCAAAGAAGCATGCAAGGCGGCCGGGGCGGCGTTCCATTTCCACCGCAACGACTGCGGCACGGGTCCTGAAAACACACAGCAAAATGCCAACTCCGATCTAGCCGACGGCGATGAACCTCCATGGCCTGACCATCCGTTTGGAAGTCAGGTTAAACTTCATCTACCCACGCTGTCAGAACTACACAAGGCGCATGATACGATCCATGCTCCAGCCGCTTCGGCTGCGACCGACGCCGGCACTCTACCCAATGACTCAATGATGAAAATGCCCCAGGTTGAACTGCCCCCTGCCATCCTATCGCCTGCATCACCGGTGGATCCGCCGCTGGAAACACCTACGGCTTCCGCCATGGCATCCACCGAAACCCATACACTTGAGGTCGTCCAATCGACAGCAGACGCCGACAAACGCGCGATTCTGCACGCCGACCGCACCGACTTCGAACATCTTGATAAAGTGGTGCGCGATGGCCTCAAGACCTTCATCGACGTCGGCAACGCCTTGTTGGAAATCCGCCAGCGTGAATTATGGCGCGCCGGCGGCCACGCCACTTGGGCAGCCTATTGCCAACAGGTCGGCGGCTTCACGAAAATCCACGCCAATCGCCTGATCAAGGGGTCGCTACTGGCAAAGCAGCTCGCGCAGGTGAAACCGGCCGGTTTCAGATCGGAAGCCATCACACCGCGTTCCGAGTGGCAAATCCGGCCGCTCTACCGGCTGGAGGATGACCGGCAGCGGGCGGAAGCATGGCACCGCGCCATCGAGCGCGCTGGCGGGCAACCCACCGCTGAAATGGTCCAGGAAGCCGCTATTGAGATAGGCGGTAGCGCACCTTCCGAGGAGAATCCCAAACCCAACCGCAAACAACTCCTGGTTGAAACTTTTGGCCGCCTCCGCGCCTCGATCCTGTCAAGAAAGCCTTCAAAGGACATCGAGGTACTGATCTCCGAACTCGAAAGGCTTCTCAAGCTCACTTGAATCGCTTCGACGGAGAGGCAGTCACGTCCGGAAACCACGGTCCGTTGTGAGCTGAAATAAGCAGCCTCCGTGTGTTATATGACAGTGAAGCAGCAGCTTTGGTGTCACCCTGAACTGGCAGACGTGTCAGGCCCGTGCGTGACCCGTGCCCCTCTGCCCGCCGCCGGGAGGATGTCGAGGAAACTCCGTCCCCCGATGCCAAGGCCGCATTGACGGGGCACCCATTGCGGAAGCGCCCTTTGAGGCGGCTCCGGTTGAGGACCCACCCCACAGGGGAAGAGCGTCCTCCCGCTGCATCCCAACACCAACCCATTCCGTCCGGTCAAATCGACCTGAGGGCTTTTTCACCCCTTCATCTCTCCCGCCACGACCATTCCGGTCGGTGCAGGAACCCCATGGCAACCGCCACGGCAGGCTCCTGCGTGGGGGCCGCCTTGTTGGTTGCCTTTCTAACGCAAACCGAAAGGAGACCAAATAGATGAGCCCCATGATGAAGGAGAGCCTAGTCAAGGAAGTGGTGCCCCGCCTGCGGGTCGCCGCGCGGTCGATCCCGAAGATCGGCAGCGAGGACGACGAGGAGATTGTCCAGGACGCCACCCTGATGGCGGCCCGGATGATGGACTCGGCGGAAAAGGCCGGGCAGCCGTTCACCGCCGGCAATGTCGCCTACTACGCGGCGCGCGCCGCCCGCAGCGGACGCCGCAGCTACTATACGGGTCGTAGCGACGTGTTCTCGCCCGGCTGTCAGATCGACGGCCGGGCGCGGCATGAATCGCTCGACGAAGAGATCGAATTGGAGTCGACGGAGGTCGGCACCCTGCATGACGTGATCGTTCCATTCAACGGCCAGGAATGCGACCCCGCCGAGGAAGCCGCGCGCAACCTCGATTGGGCGGAATTCCTCGCCATGCATCCGCCACGCCACCGCGTTGCCATCCTGGTGCTGGCCGACGGCGGAACGATGCGGGAAGCTGGAGAACGCTGCGGCCTCCGGGACACCGCTGCGCACAACCTGAAGCGCAGGATTGCCGCCGACCTGGTCGAGTTCTTCGGCTTGGACGTGATCCGCCGGCTCCTCGACGGGATCTGTCCGGGCTGGAAAGCCGACCTGCAAATGGTTCGGCAGCGGCACTTGTGCCATGCCGGCGGTAGGCAGGAAGGAGCAAGGCCAGAAAGACGCTGAAAATCGCCTCCCCGGAACTCTGCCATTGGAGTTCTGGGGAGGATGGGGGCAACGGGACTGTGGACGTTTTTTCGCTACTGATGCCTCATTCGTCGACTGCCCTCGCCATCGGCTGCAACTTGCACCTCGTTGATGTATGCCAAGCCCTCCTGTCAGTTCCTTGGATGATTGGCGGGAGGGCAAGCGGGAGAATCACAGAACTCCATTTTTCAGCTCAGACGTAGGCTGCACCCTCAGCAATCCGAACCGATGACCCCGGAAATGGCCCGGCCCACTCACTCGGGACTTGCGAGCTTCCGCAGTTGATCGGCGGCCAGCAGGAGTTCCTCCTGATCACCGGCAAGCGCCAGCGCGCGTTCCACCTTGCTGCGAACTTCGACCTTCGCGCCCGAAAGAATCGAGTCGCAGAGGTTGTCGTAAATGTAAAAAACAGCCCTTCGTGGGAAGAATCGGTCTGGTTTTCGCACAATTGACACAGGGAGAGTTTGCCCAAATCCCTACGTTAATCCAGCCAAATTGTTCCACAGGGCGGTTTTTGTTATTGAGACTGCCTTTGAACAGTGGTTTCGGAGGGCGTGTTAGGGCCGTGGAACACTGATAAACCCGTCTTATTGAGACAGACAACTTGTGACAATGGCGAATAATGCGGACTTGCGTGGTGTGGTATTTTGCGGGGATGAAGTTCGCCCGCTTCGTTGAGCCCAATTCATTGGATCTCCTGAACCTCCGCGCCAAAATCAAGGCCGGTGGATGCGGGCGCTGCCATTGCCCCACCGCGGTTGTCGTCCACGGCTACCTGTGGGGTTATGCGGCATCGGGTGATGACAAGGTCACGAGAGGGATGCGCTTCCTGTGCTCCGACCGCTACTCGAACAATGGATGTGGCGGGACGTTTTCCGTGTATTGGGACACCGTCATTCCCCGTTGTTCATTGAGAACCGCCCAGCTCCTGGAGTTGATGCGGACGATAGCGGCCGGCCCGACCACCCATGGCGCCTGGTATTCCTCGCGCCTCAATCCTCCGATCAGCTCCGTCTATCGGTGGGTGGCAAAATGGCGCAATCTCACGGCCCAAATCCGCACACGGCTTTGCCTGGTGGTTCCGCCACCGGGCAAAATCGACGGTCAGTCCGACCCGTTCACACTTCATCACCTCGCCGCAGCCTTCCCGAAGGCGGTTTGTGCCATCGCCGCATTCCAAAGCGGTCTTCAAACGGCCATCACCGGATAATCCCGGACGCAGGGCGCGTTTTTGACCCATCCGGGGCAACTTTCCCGGGTCCGTGACGCCTCCATTCAGGCGCCGGCCTGAGCTGTTAGGGGTGGCGTGACATCGCGGCCACTTTTCCCGTCCGCGGCCTTTTTTGCAACCACTGGATTTGGGATAGGGTTCCGGCCACTCACTTGCGGCACATTCCCCGGCGCCATGAAACGTTTAAGCAACTATCTGAAAATGCGGGTGCTCGGCACCCTCGAATATGCCAAGGGTGATACCAAACTGGCCCGCTACAAGGCGGTCAGCGAAATGACCTTTACCGATGAATACGGCAGGACCCACCAGTTCAGCCATAAAACCATCGAGTCCTGGTGGTATTACTACCAAAGGAACGGGGTCACCGATCATCCCGGCAGGTCCGACAAAGGCAGCGCCCGCAAGGTCACACCCGAGTACCTGCTGGAAGCCATCGAACAGGTTCTGCCCTCCTTCCATGGCAAGAAACACAATGTCACGGAGATCTACCGCACCTGCATCCAGCGGGGACTGCTTCAAGGCACGCTGATCTCCATCGCCACCTTCCGCAAGTCTGTCAGAAAGTTCAGTCTCCTCAAACCCGTCGACCACAACAGCAGCAAGCAGCGGCTGGCCTTCTCCAAGCCGCATGCCAACGACCTCTGGCAGGGCGACACCCTGCACGGACCATACCTCCAAAACGGTCTCGGCAAGCCCATCAAAACCTTTCTCATCTGCTTCCTCGATGACGCTTCCCGTGTCGTGCCACACGGCGCCTTCTACGCGACCGACGACACCCCCAACCTCATCGACTGCTTCCAGACCGCACTTTACAAACGCGGCATCCCCAAGGCGGTCTATGTGGACAACGGCTCGAACTATTCCTCCAAGGAGTTCACCATGATCTGCGCCCGTCTCGGCGTCGTGCTGATCCATACCCCCGTGCGCGACGGCGCCGCCAAAGGCAAGATCGAGCGCTTCTTCCGCACTGTTCGAGACCAGTTCCTGGTCCGCGACCTCAGTCATGTCAGCAGTCTTGAGCAACTCAACAAGGAGTTCACGTGCTGGGTCGAGGACACCTACCACCGCCGCGAACACTCCACCCTCGGCATGAAGCCCATCGACCGCTTCGGGCTCGACCTGGGTCGCATCCGCCACCTCGCCACCAACTCGTTTAGCGACGAACTCTTCCTGCTGGAAAGCACCCGCAAGGTCCGCGTCGACAACACCTTCAGCTTTAACAACACCCGCTACGAAGCACCCCGCGACATGCGCAACACCACCATCACCATCCGCCATCATCGCGAGGACATCGGCTTCGCGCCCGTAGTCTATCAGGACGGCGTGCGCCTTGGCGAGGCCGTCATGGTCGATTTCGTTGCCAACGACCGCAGGCCTGACATCGAGTTCTGAAAATCCTCCCCGCCAAGACAACCACGGGTAAAACACCACAACATCAAACTCCCAACATCATGATCAGAAGCTACTTCGGAATCAGGCACCAGCCCTTCTCCATCACCGAGGACGCCCCGCTGCTCGAACATCAGCAGCGTCACTTCGACGTGCTCAAGGTCCACAGCCAGCAGGGCGGTTTCTGCCTCGTTATCGGCGAACCGGGCACCGGCAAGAGTGTCCTCAAGAACGCCATCATCCGCCACGATCCCGCACAATGGATCACTCCCGTCATCAATCGCTCTCTGCACACCTGGCCCAACCTCCTGCGTCTCCTCTGCCACGCCATGCAACTCGAAACCGCCGGCAACGACCACAAATGCGAGGCACGCCTCATCGCCGAAACTCGCAACCTCAACGCCAAGGGCAAACTCATCATCCCCATCATTGACGACGCCCACCTCCTGCCCGTCGAAGCCCTCCACAAACTCCGACTCCTGCTAGAAGACTTCCCCAAAAACCACAACCTCATCCTGTTAGGACAGCCCTCCCTCAACACCACCCTCCAGCTCCGCCCCAACAGCGACTTCAAGAGCCGCGTCACCTACTCCGCCCGTCTCGACACCCTCGCCCCTGACACCCTGGAATCATACATCCACGCCCAGTTGGACCACGCCGGCCTGCCGCACCACACATTCACCGACGACGCCCTCCACCTCGTCCTGCGCGTCTCCGAGGGCGTCCTGCGGGCCGTGCGGAATCTCTGTGTCGGTGCCCTCATCGAAGCCGTGCGCGACCGCACCAAAACCATCGATCTCAAACAGGTCAACGCCGTACTCATGCAGCCCCACTGGCGTCACAACACCCGTGACGAACCGCAGCAACCCGCCGTTTTCACCAATCAGAAACCCAAGAACTGAGGCCGCCGGGCACACACAAAAATCGACACTTTTCCGGCAAAACACAAGCGGGCAACGCGGGGACGCGACCCGCCGAGGGATAGCCGGAGCGGATGCGACCGACGAAGACGCACAACAAACAAGGGCGTATCTCCGGACACCGGCGATACGCCCTTCCGCGTTGCAAAACCCATCGTTGGGAGCATCCGTCCATGCCTTGAAAATCCTGGGGTCTGGGGCAAGCCCCAGTCTCCGCAGGCCATTGGACGCGCCAGATCCTGTGGAACAATCCGGCGGATTTCACGACCAAAGCGGCACCAAACTACGATGAAAGCCTGGAAATATCGCCCTAACACCTACGATGTGAATTTGGTAAAGCGCCACGATGACAATTCGGCCATCAACACGGAATCGTCCGGCAGAATAATGTTACCATGCGCGGACTGACCCAATCGATGCTACCAATGCCCCCGCGTGGCTAGTGGCCGGCTATTGAGCGCTTACCGAGGACTGCCCCGTACACGTTTGGGAATGGAATGTTAATTCACAAGGAAAGACTCATCTACCTCACTCCTAATATCTCCAACCTTTTTTTGAAAAACCTAACCATTCCCTGTGTATATTCAGTTTTGTTGCGAGATTCTAATTCCGCAGCCTTTTCCAAGCTTGTTTTAGCAGCTTCTATCTGAAGCTGTTCAATGGTTTTTCCCTTCCTCGCCGAAAGCCATTCTTTGGCGTTGTCTTTTGTAAGCAAAAAGTGTTTTCTATAAATAATTGGAATCTTTCCTTCTACAAGATACTGTATTAAATCAAAAGCAACATCTCCCAATGTGACTTTATTAAAAGCCATTCCGTCGTGATCTCCATTCCACGCCATATTTTGTGTCCCCTCAAATGAGGAATGCGCAATATTCTTATTACGCATTTCGTCTACTAATACCTGTAGGGTAATAGCACCTCCTGACACTACAACCTTCAAGTTTTTGTCTATAGTTTCTTTTGGCTGATTTGGAGTGAGTCCTATGAACGCTGTTCGGATTTGTGTTTCACGTGATAATTCGTTATCATTGAATGCTTCGTTAGGAGGTCCATCGGCACGCATAATTCCTGTAATCATAGCACACCCAATAATTGCAAATTTAATCGCATTCATAACAATTATCTAGTTTTTAGCTGGGATAATTGGCGGTTTCCATTTGTGATCGCCTGTGTTAAATATTTTAAATTCATTTTCAGCGTCATTCTGTTCTGGCCATATGTCTGGCCAGAACTCCCCGTGGAAGAGGAAGTCCCAGTCTGCCGGGGTGGTGGCGGCGCTGAAGTTCGGGTTCATGAACGACACCCGGCCGAAGGGCGAGTATTCGAAGCGCGCGGTGATGGTGCCTTGGTCGTCACAGATGGCGACCGGGTCCATCGCGTCGTAGAGGACGTAGCGTATCTCGTCGAGGCTTCCTCCGTCATAAATCTCGCGCTTGACGAGATCCCAGCGGCTGCGCAGGCCCCAGAGGTGGCGGCGCTCCGGGCTGGTGCCGGAGTTCAGGTATTGCTCGACGGCCCGCCAGGCGGTGTTGTAGTAGTAGTGGGTGGTGCCGGTGCCGTCGGCCGAGGTGACGCGGCGCGTCAGGCCGTCGTAGGCATTGGTCTGAACGAGCGTGGAGCCGTTCCTGACCTCGACGATGCGGTTCCAGGCGTCCCACTTGAGCTCGTAGCGCGTGTCCCAGTTGCCCGGGGCAATGTCGAAGGTCTGGTTGCCGACCTTGTCGCAGGCGGGTTGGACCACTCCGGCGGGGTTGGTGACCGAGGTGATTTCGTTGGCGCCGTTGTGGCCGCGGAACTGGCTGAGATTGGAATCGTCCTCGTTGTCGTAATGGTTCCAGTTGCCGATCGCGTCGTAGCACCAGTCCTCGTTCTGCTGGCGGGTGTCGATGCCGGTGTAGTTGGGCGCGGTTCCGGTCAGGTTGCCGACCTGGCGCTGGACGACCTGATGGAGCCCGTCATACCAGTAGAAGTTGTCATGGCGGTTCGCCTCGGATCCGCCGCTGTCATGGGCGAGCCGGTTGCGGCGCCACTGCCGGTTAGACGCCCGGTTGTAGCCGTATGTAATGTTGTCGATCACCGTGGTTCCCTGCTTCCAGAGAGTCTCGACCACCCTGCCGAAGTCGTCAAGGCCGCTGTATTTGTCGCCGGCGGGGCTGGTCCCGTCCTCGTAGGTCATTTCAACAGGAGGTGTCGTGAGGGTCGTGATGGCGGTGTAGGAGGTGCCGACCACTCGGCCGAGCCCGAGGTAGCGGTAGGCGACCTCGTCGGTGCCGCCAAGGGCGAGGAGGTCCGGGCGGCTGAGCTTGTCGGCCGCAGTGCCGGTGTATTTGACCGTGGTGGAAACACCGGACGGGTAGGTCATGCCTGTGCCGCGCAGGGTGTTGCTGCCGCCGGATTCATAGCTGTAGCCGACTTCCAGGGTGCCGCCGCCGACAGCCCCGCCGTGTTCCTGCCGGTCGGCGGTGAGTTGCCCGAAGCCGTTGTACTCAAAACCAACCTCATTGAGCGGGATCGTCGCATCCGCCGTGGTGTAACTGCCCACCTTGTACCGCCGCATGTGGTCGTCGTAGTGGTAAGTGATCTTCCGGACCGTGCCGTCAATTCCGGTGCCTAAGCTGCCGGCCACGTCGGCGGTCATCCGGCCGAGCTTGTCATAGGTGTAGGCGTGGGTGGTGGCGGCGGCGTCCTGGAACCCGGTGGCCTGGCCCTGGCGGTTGTAGCCATAGACCGAAGTGCCGTCGCCTCCGCCGGAGCCAACCGGGAGTAAATATTCGGTGCCCCTCTGGGTCAGGGCTCAGGGGGCGAGGATGGCGCGGAAGTTCTTTTGTAGAGGGTAAACC
>Ga0118677_10004204_pt1 | contig 26508 bp, 17 predicted proteins | sample AliMusrvi5mmetaG_FD_86154 | JGI IMG/M metagenome (GOLD analysis project Ga0118677, IMG submission 86154) | reverse complement strand
AGCCACCTGCAAGCGAACTGATAGCCTGGATATAGGGTGTTGATACGGTATCTTAGCGCTAAGATACCGTATCAACACCCTATCTCCTCCCAATCAACGCGCTTGCAACTGGCTTGTGGGTCTGTTGCTCGCCGCTCCGGAACCCGTTGAGGCCTTTGGGTCTGGAGCGCCTGGGAGCATCGGAGTTCCTGAGCCAGCGCGTGACACACCGGGCGAGGGTTCGTCGCTTTTGCGGCGCCCTTGGGCTGGTGTGCCGCCGGGTAAACCGGCCAGCAAAGGACGCCGGAGTCCTTGGGCCAGCTTGGCAGCGACTAAGGTCAAGGAGTGGTTCAGGGTGTCGGATACGGGGTTATAGGAGCGGGGCTGGCAGCGGCACACTACACGCTCAGCAAACCATCCCATTATGCCGGAAAATCACCGATCTCAGAAATAGAACTGAACGCATTTTATCGCCCAAATGTCAATAAAACGCTGGCAGCCTTTCTGGGGCTGCCAGCGTTGTGTCAGAGCGACACGCTCGGTCGCAGGGAGTTTGGGTCCTAGAACTTCACCCTGTAGAAAGTGGGCGTCGGTCCTGGCGTAACGCGATAATACGGCGCACTGGCACCTGAAACCGGGTTATAGGTCCCGAGAACACCCGTCGTCGAGGACAACAAGGTTCCAGTCTGCCAGACCAGCTCGAGGTCGTTGCCGGACTTGCGGATAGTCAGCACTACTGGGCCATAGGTGTCGAAGCTGGTATTCTGCTGGCCCACCATATAAATGGCCTCTGCTTCGGTAGGTGCGAGTGCTCGCCGCCAGATCCCAACGTCGTCAAAGCTGCCAGCGCCGTCAACTGCGTAGCTACCGTCGGGGTTCTGGCCGATGGCTAGAGCAGTGTTATAATCCAGCGTGTCCAGTCCAGCAATCGGAAAACTGCCTGTCAGTGCGCCATCGACAAAGACGGACGCGATCTGGGACCCGCGGTCAACCATCCCCACGATATTGTGCCAGAGGCCATCATTGATAAGCGGGCTGCCACCGACAGGGTCAGCGACATACGTACCGCTGTTGGCTGTGCTCACGAGTGACAACTCGATCTTGTTCTGGTCCTGTGCGAACACCCACCCCAACTGATAGGTTGAATTGACGGCATTGCCGATCATCGGCAGATCGTTTTGCCAATTGGTGAAGTTCACCCAGAAGGAAACTGAAAAGCTGTCGACCGTTCCGAAAGCAAAGTCGGTCGGCATCCCGAGCCAGACATAGTTGAAGATGCCGCTCGCGGCGACCGTGTTGACACTGACCGCTTGGCCTAGTTTACCCGGCACGAAGACAGGTCCGGGGATGCCTTGCGGGGTGGCGTTATTGGCGTGCCCGGAGGTATCGAGGTAGTTTCCGTCGAACGTGAGGTGCAGCACCAGGCCGTTCGTGAGGTTGGCAAACGTTGGCGGTGCCAGCACGGTCAACGTCGCCGTTACGCTGTTCGACGAACCGATGCTGTTGGTGATCACGGCACTGTAATTCCCGGTGTCGGTATAATACGCGCTGGGAATTGTTAGGGTGGGGCTGGTTGCGCCCGGCAGGTTCGTCCCGGCATGTTGCCACTGAATCACCAGCGGCAGCGCGCCTAGAGCGCCGACATTAAAGGTTGCTGACTTGCCGGCGTACACCGTCTGGGAAGCGGGTTGTTGTACGATTCGCGGAGCCACCGGCCCGGCCGAGCCCAGCAGGTCCAGGTTTGCGATTTCCGCAGGGCTGAGGGCGCGGTCATAAACCACGACCTCGTCAATAGATCCATTGAACCAGCGATTGTACCCGAGGTCCACGCCGATGTTGGGGCTGTCCCAGATCACCGTCTGGTTGCCTTGCGAACCATATACAGCGGATTGAAGCCCGGTGCCGTCGCCCTTGTCGAGATAGACGGTACCTTTCGTTGGATCAATCACCAGGGCGGCAAAATTCCATTGGCCGACTACGGGGACTAGACCTGATTGGAATGCGCTCCAACTGCTCGATCCCTGCCAGACATAGCTCAGGGCGTTATTATTATTGTAGTTAAGGAAGAAGCCGCTCACACCGGTGAGGGAGCGAGAAGCGAGGATGCCGGTCTGGTCGCTCTGCGGCCCGGCCGGGTTGATCCAGGCCACGATGGTCATCTGGTTCGTTTGGAGGTTGAACGACGGCAACTGCACACGGGTGCTGGCCCCGTCGAATTGGAAAGAGGTGTTCGTGGGCTCCAAGCCAACCCAAGTGGGAGGCTGCGGTCCGACGACGCCGGTGACCATAGGTCCAATGAGGGTGCCATTGAGACCGTTGGCGATGTCGGACGTGGTTGTGCCGCTAGTCTCGTTGAGCCGATAATAAGCCAGCGGGTTGCCATACATGGCCGCAAACGGATAATTGGTGACGGTGACTACCGACACCACTCCTGTAGCGCTGTTGCTATTGGTCCCATAGGGGTTTGTGAGCGTCACGGTGTAAGAGCCTTGGTCCGAAAGCTGCAGATTGGTGAGCCTCAGAACCGAGGCCGTTGCGCCTGGGATCGGAGTTGAGCCATGGCTCCACTGATAACTAACCGGCGCGCTGCCACCCGCCACGACGCTATAGGTCACGCGGCCGCCAATGGCCCGGGTGGCGTTGGTGATATTCTGCGACAGGAACAGCGGTGGCCCAGCAGATACCGTGATTACCTGGACCGCGCTCGTGGTCGAGCCGTAGGCATTGGCCACTACTAGAGTGTAACTCCCAGTATCTCCGACTGCCGCGTTCGTAATGGAGAGCGTGAGACTTGTCATGCCGTTTAGCAGCGTATTATTCCGGTACCAGTGATTGGTCAGAGGCAGAGCTCCAGTCGCGGCCGCGGCCATGGTAATGTTGTATCCCTCAAAAAACGGACCGGCGGGCGCTTGGGGTTGTTGTGTGATGATCGGAGGAGCCTGGGCCGCGTTATAGACCTGCAAAACCTGCGCGGCGGTGAGGCCGGTCTTGAAGATGGCCACCTCATCCATCTGGCCCGAGAAAAGCCGGCCCGTTGCCTGGGCATTTTCACCTATGAAGATTGCATAGGTGTCGGTGGCGAGGGTGCCGGTCACAGGGGTCGATACATCCAGCGTGCCGTCCACATAGATGTATTTGGCTGAGCCGTCATAAACGGCGACCACGTGGTGCCAAAAGCCGTCGTCCACCACGCGTGTTCCGGCCTGGTCCACATTGCTCAAACCCGTCGTCCCGAAGCCAACAAAACGAGTGTCGGTGCCAGAGGAGTTCCGGTGCAGCCGCCAGGAACTGTCCCCTTTGGTCACCATCGCCTGCCAGGTCTTAGTCCAACCATTGACATGAATCCAGGTCATGATCGATATAGGACCCGAATAAGCGTCGAGGTCGCTGGGGAAGCCGCAATCAATGTAACCCGAGGAGCCGTTGAAGAGACATGAATAATTGCCTACGCCAAACCCGGCGGAAGGCGGGCCCGCTACTCCAGTGGTAGTGCCGGCCTGGTACGTTCCGTCCGCCGCGGTGCCACTGCTGCCCACGTTCACCGCCGTCACCGGCGTACCGCCAGTGAAATCCGGTTCATCCAAGCGGTAGTACAGGATTGGAGCCTTGGCGAGCACTAGCGACTGGTATGTCTGGCTCGGCGAGGCACTCGTTCCGTTCAAGTAATGGGCCTGAATGTCGCTCGCCGACAATGCATTCGTGTATAGCGCTACTTCGTCGGCCGAGCCGCCGAACCAAAAGTTCCCGTCTGACCGGGAGCCGATCGAGAAGGGTCCGCCGATGTTCGGCGCGTAGGTCGTCATTGGCTGGCTCCCCACCGAGACGCCGTTCACGTAGAAACCGACGTTTGCGCCGTCCCACGCCGCTGCCAGGTGATACCATGTGCCCGCGGCAGGCGTGCCGCCACCCGTGATGGTCACAATCGGCGTGGAATTGGTGCCGTTGTAGGTTCTGAAATTCCATCCACCGGAAGTCTCGTAGAACAGCCAGCCGGTTCGTCCCACAGTCCCCGCTGCTTCGGTCCAATAGCTTAATGGACAGTAAGTGCCGGTATCAGAGACGGCCGCATTTATCCACGCCTCCACCGTGAACGGGCCCGTCGGGTTGATTGACGAGTCAAACCGTGTGGCCACGCGCTGGCTTGTTCCATTTAACCCCACGGCGGTGTCCGTGCTGCCCACTAGCGCGCCGGGTTGCTGGTGGAGCGGCGTATTAATGTAGAATGCCGTGCCGATCGCCCCAGCGGTTCCGAGGTTAGCCCCTTTGTCCGCCGGCACAGGAGTCGTTTCGTTCAGTCGGTAATAGATGACAGGGTTCAGGCCCATTACCGTGGTCGGGTAATCCGCGCCAGCGGCGGGGATCGTCGCGAGTGCCACCAAAGTGGCCGCGAGGGAATATGGATAGGTCTTCATTTCTTGATGCGATGGCCGAGTTGTATGCTTGTTCTCCGCGATGTCCGTTGCAGCTACAGGCGACGCACCGAGGCGACCCGCCTTTATGCATGCAAACGAACCTCAGGGAACCCTGCGCCAAACCCGTCCGCATGTCAACGCCCTTGGTTTCAGAGTCCTCGGCGTGTTCCCCTTTACAGGCCCCGGAATGCCGCCTAGAATGTCGTAAGTTGAAGCAGACTGCCGTCGTTTAGAGAGAAAGCGGTGCAATTGCATGAATATGGTCCGAGCTGAGCCGTTGGCTGCCAAAAAGAGAAAGGGCGATGAGCGAAGGTGCTGCCGCACCGGTTTTACGCTGATCGAATTGCTGGTCGTCATCGCCATCATCTCCATTTTGGCGGCGATGCTGTTACCCGCCTTGGCCCGAGGAAAGTCCAAGGCCAAGCAAACGGCTTGCATTAACAACCTGAGGCAGGTCGGAATTGCAACAGTCATGTACGCAGATACATGGGGAGTATATCCCGGTTGCATGGGCTACGGCGGCTACATCTGGCCATCCCGACTCCTCGCCGAAATTCCCCACAGTCGGGGAGTGTTTCGGTGTCCGGCGGCACCGCCTTCGAGCGCGTGGGACACGAATGCCAATAGAACGCTCGGAGTGCAAGCGACACAAGGTTGGCCATCTGGGCCAGGTTGGGACCCTTGGGGGGTAGACCCTTCCAAGTCCTGTTTTTCCCTGGCTTATAATGACTGGGGCCTAAGGACGCCGGGACAATACCCGCAGTTGGGCCTTGGCGGGAACATCGACAACTGCCCTTCGGTCCGGGGGAGCGAGGTCGTGGCTCCATCGGGGATGATAATGCTCGCAGACAGCAGGGCGACCGGGTTCCTTTCCGCGAACCTGGACCCCGCCCAAAACGACGGGTCGGACAATTCGTTGGGACAGCAATGGCCTTCTAATCGCCACAACGGCCGCACGGACATTATGTTCGCCGACGGTCATGCGGAGAAAGCTATTCGCAACGATGTGATTGATCCAAAGAACCGTGACTGGCGCATGCGCTGGAACAACGATCATCAGCCGCACATGGAGTATGTTTGGGCTACGAATCCGAACACCGCTAATCAACGCGATCCTGAATATTGATTCTTGGGAACTGGCACGTTCCGATAAAACAGCATATTCAACTGCTCCCACCGGAGGGACTCCCGATGAGAAGATCTAGAAGAGGATGTGACCTCCAAAGAAGTGTCTGCGCGCATTTTTGCCTATTGCTAATCCGTCTAGGGCCTGGTAACTTGGTGCTCTTATGAATACCCAGCGATCCGGCTCGCGGTACACCTCAAGGGTGCTCGAAAAGGGGTTTGGTTTCTCTTCACGTTCACTCTGCGGCAAACGCGCGGCCAGCGCGTTCACATTGATCGAACTGCTCGTCGTCATCGCTATCATTGCCATCTTGGCTGCGATGCTCCTGCCTGCCTTAGCCAGGGCCAAGTCCAAGGCACAAGGGATCAGTTGTATGAACAATCTGCGCCAGATGATGCTCGGCTGGCGCCTCTACGCGGACGATTTTAGCGACCTCCTGCTCGCCTCGCTGGAGGTCGGCAAACCACGGGTGCTTTGGTGTTCGGGCAGTCTCGATTATTCCAGCGCGGCGGCCAATTGGGACCCGCTTAGCGATATTGTCAAGAGCCCCATGATGCCCTATCTCGGCAAGAATAACTACTCGATCTGGAAATGTCCCGCTGATCCCACAAGGGTCCGGAATGCCGCGGGCCTGCAGGTGCCTCGCGTGCGGAGCAACTCCATGAGCCAGGTCTTCGATGCCGGTTCATGGCTGCCAAACTCGCTGTTCCGAACCTACGACAAGCTCTCATCGATCAAGGTACCCGCCAAGACTTTCGTGTTGGTGGACGAACATCCCGACAGCATCAACGATGCCGCCTATGCGGTCCAGATGGCCGTGCCCAGCATCCCTTCGACCATGAGCGACGTGCGCATCATCGATTTTCCCGCCAGCTATCATAACGGGGCTTGCGGGTTCTCTTTCGCCGATGGCCATGCCGAGATCCACAAATGGCGCGGCTCCCGCATTCGTCCACCGGTCACCGGCCAGTTGATCCCACTCAACGTCCCGGCGGGCGATTCCAAGAATGACATCTTCTGGCTCTCGGATATGACCACTGCAGTGAAGTGATGGCCGCTTGGCGGTCGCCGTTCGACCACGACCTGCGTTAATCCGGCGCGTACATCGCGGCCTTTGCCTTTTGAAAGCTCGCGCCCGGCGGCGGCAAGTCCTTGACGGCCTGGTCGTAGTTGACGATGTACTGCCACCAGTTGTTGTAGAACTCGTCCGTGACCCCGCTGCCGTGCGGCAAGTTGGGCATTCTTGTATTCATACGTTTATGGTCTAGACTGCAACGTGTGCAACTGCTCCGCGATCAGCAAGGTCTTCTTTAGTTTGCGACAACTTGTTCTGCCGTATCCGGCCGCGGCCCAAAGTGGGGTGTACAGCGCACTTGCAGAATTCATTATGAGGATTGAATGATTCTCCATGAACACATTTCGAAGCAGGTGAACTATCAACGTTCTAGGCTGGGCACCATCGCCCCTGTCTGTGTAGATGATGCGCCGAGGCGGACGGCTTCGTTGACGTTCTCCGGCCAGGGGTTCAGGCAAGCACATCGTGGAAACTGACCTCAGAGCCGAGATTGGACCGGATAGCGATTCGGACGCAAATCCTCGTTTTGGTTTCGCCGACCGAGAAGCCCTTCGGGGCATTTTCCGGTTCCTGTGCTTTTTCGTGGCTTATCTTGTGGTCGTTCAGGTATTTGGAACCATTTACAAGCCCGGCCGACTAGTAAGCGCGCTCCTGCAGTTCATCCCTTATTGCTTTGTTCTGGCCGGTGTCGTCTATTCGGGTCGCACCCTGGCCAGATTTGACAAGCAGACGCTGCTCATGGCTTCGTGTCTAGTCTGCGTATTCATCGTCTTTGGCCTCGACGTCACCAAAAATCTGAAGTGGTTCATTGGCGTTCCCATTCTGGGCGACCATAGCCGGGTCAGAAATGATATCGCGACGCTCGCCATCATGGTAGCGATTGCCTCCTTTCCAGCGGCGGGCTACTTGATGATGCAGGAGATTTTGCTGGCGAAGCGGCAACTGGACGAGCAAGTGAAGAAACTGCAGGAGGCCCTGAGGCATGTTCAGCGTTTGCAGGGGCTGTTGCCAATCTGCATGTATTGTCACAAGATCAGGGCCGATGAGCAATCCTGGCAGCGCATCGAGAGGTACATCAGTGAACACTCGGGTGCCACCTTCACCCATAGTCTGTGCCCGGAGTGTGCCCGAGAGCATTTTCCGGAAGAATTCGCGCGGCTGCAACAAGAACAAGAAGCAAAGCTACCCCCGCCACGCCCGCCTGCAACAAATGCGGAGTGAGCTTGACTGTGGCTTGGGCCGGCACACAACGGCTTTGGCCACCAGGGCTGGTGATCAGGCGTTCGCCGGTAGACCTGCAGCCGTAGCGTGCCCGCTGAGGTGAACTCCGCGGTGAAGCCCGCCGGCTTGACGAGCGAGCAAACAGGGTTAATCATAAGCCCCACCAGATGGAACCGAAGAAAAAAGACCACTGCTCAGTCTCCGACTCGGCCCCCGATACTGCACGGCAGGCCCAAACGGCGGACCAGATTGAGGCTGGTGCTTGGTCTTAAAGTTGCTTTTGCCCAAATACGAGCTCTTATGAAGACCAAAATGAACACCGCACTCCGTTACGTCACCCTCTTCGCCGCCGGGGCCGTGCTCTGGCTAACAACCGGGTGCAACACCGTCTCCACCTCCATCAGGCAGGATCTTGGCGGACCGAATTATCCGCCCTCCGACCCTGCCCTGGTGCAGATTCTGCGCGCAGCGCCGACCCGCGCTCATGTCCGGCTGGGTGAGGTCCAAGCCGAACCCTCCAGCGATAGCATGCCCGTGACCGAGATCGAAGCCGCACTGCGCAAGGCCGCCGCGAAAATGGGCGCTGACGCCGCTGTGGTTGTTTATGATAGGACCCAGACCACAGGGGCGTATGTGACCGGCCCTTGGTGGGGGCGTTCCGTGCAGACCGTGCAAGGCCGGGTGATCATCGCCGTGGCTATTAAATATAAGTGATATACCTCGCGAGCTGTGCCTCACTACTCAGCCAAAGCAAGAAGACGATGAAAGGCACGCGGATCTTGCCGAGTGCTGTCACCCTGAGCTGGGTGATGGTGGCCTCCCTGTTGGGGGGCTGCAAGTCCATGTCGCCTTCTCAATATATCGCGCCGCGGGTTGAAGGTCGGGTCCTGGACTCCCAATCCCATCAGCCGATCAAGGATGTCCGGGTGCGTCGCCACGCCGCGGACGACAACTACCATGCCGAGGACCCGAAGAAAGGCGCAGAAATGATCAAGAAGACGCCTGAGGTTCGCACCGCTGCCGACGGAACCTTCGCTATGGAGAGCGTACGAGACATCGCGCTTTTCCAGGAGATCGGCTGGTTTTCGCTCAGCCTTACCTTCCAGCACCCGACTTACGAGCGGTTCAACACCAACTACACCTTGGCCAGGGCCACCAACACCGTGGGCGGCGAACCGCTCATCAGAACGGGCGACATCCTGCTGATACCGCTCGCAAAATAGAAGTTCCGCACAGAACCAGCGCCTCCTGAATCAAACGACATGCAATTACAACTCGTAACAATCACAACGACACTTACATCTATGAGAACAAACGCACTCAGATGGTCCATTATCTCACTTGCACCGGCGGCGATGCTCGCCCTCGTTTCGTGCTCGTCTAATTCTTCCTCGTCGGCAGGTCTGCTATCATCGTCCGGAGCATATCAGCCAGGTGTGCCCGGGGGCGTCTTGGTTGATACCTATAAAATGAATGCCACCGTTACCCGCATCGACGCCGAAAAACGCAAGGTGACGCTCGCTACCCAGGATGGCAAGGAGACCACCGTAAAGTGCGGTCCCGAAGTCATCAACTTCGACCAGATCCACGTCGGCGACAAGCTCAAGATCAGGGTGACGCAAGAACTCGCGGTGGCGATGGGGACTCCCGGCGCGCCGTCAAGTGACGGCGGAGCCGACATGGTCGCGCTGGCGCCCAAGGGCGCAAAGCCGGGCGGAATGATGGCCAGCACGATGCAGGTTACGGCCAAGGTTACGGCCATCGACCTCAAGCACCATAAGGCTACCATTCAGCTCCCTGATGGTTCCTCCAAATCATTCGATGTCCGCCCGGACGTGGACTTGACTCAGCGGAAGGTCGGCGAAGAGGTCGTGCTTCGCTTCACCGAGGCATTGGCGATTTCGGTCGAGAAACCGTAGCCTTTCCGCTGGCACCGCCAGCGGATCCAATGCAGAAACCGCGAGAGCCTTCGAACCACGCGCCCGGGTCGAATTCCAGTCTATGGTTTGGACCGCATCGCCACCCGTTCCAGGTGGTCGCCACCGTGGGCTTGGTGCCGCCAGGCTTCCGGCGAGAGGGCAGTCTTCGTTTTGAAGAGACGCGAAAAGTAGTAGGCGCTTTGGAAGCCGAGATTATCGGCAATGGTCTTAATGGGCAGGCCGGTGCCGGCCAGTAGTTTCTTCGCCTCGCTGACTCGGAGTTCAAGCTGGTATTCATGCAGCGCGAAGCCGGTGTGCAGCTTGAAGGCCTGCCGCAAGGCGCTGTAACTCACGCCCAGATGGCTGGCCAGCCCGTGCAGATTGAGCGGTTCTTCTAAGCGTTCTGCGAGCAGCAGTTTGGCTTCGTTGACGATCGGGTGGAGCCTTTTCTCCGTGATCTCCCTCCTGCGGGGTGCCGAGCTGACGCGGCCGAGGACTTCCAGCACCAAGGCAGCCAGCGTCTGTTGGAACCCTGGCGGCTCCAGCTTGACCAACTCTATCGCCCGCGCAAAGGCCGCCATGAGTTCATTGTCCGCGCCGACGTCGAAGACCGGCTCGGCGGGTGAAATCACTCCGTTCTTCAGGAGCAGGCGGGCTGAATCGCCGTCGAAACCCACCCAATGCTCGTCCCACCCCACCTCCGGGGCGGGACGGTAACGATGCCATTCGCCGGGAAAGAGCAAGAAAGCGTGGCCCGCCCGGAGCGTCTTGGCACCGCACATGGCAGTTTCGAGGCTGCCTTCGCCGCGCGTAATGTAGACGACAGCGAAATCCGGCAAAAACCGGCCTCGCTCCCAGAATTTGAATACCCCGTAGGCTGGAGGGTGCTGGGCCGGCGGATAGACAGCATGGGGTACGCATGAACTTCTGCCAACCGTGGTTGCATACAGGCCCCACCGCTGGTGCGTAGCACTAACCGGCGGGTAGCGGAAGAATGTATCCGAACAGGCGTTCATGGTCGCGATCGGTATCACTCCATAGGCTGGGGGACGCCGTCGGGCATGTCAAGAAGTGCATCTGAAATGTCACTCTGTGCATTTGCCGGCCGGCATGGGTCTGTTCTACTGCGGGCGTCAAAGTCCCACACCATTATACACTTACATTATGAAACAACCCTGCGAAATCGCGCTAAGAACCCTCAGGCGAACGCTCACCCCTGCGCTCCTCCTCGCTGCCACCCTTACGGCAAGCCGACCCTGCGGTTTCCCGGTGGCATCCGGTACCTGGACGTGACCGATTCCGCGAGCACAATCCAAACTCCCCCAGCACCGTAACTATGACAACATCCTATCGTTTGAAAGGCGCCCTGCGCCAGGCAGGAGCGCAGCGAACAAAACCTCACCCCGCCGGTTTCACCTTGATCGAACTGCTGGTGGTCATTGCGATCATCGCCATCCTGGCAGCTTTGCTATTGCCGGCGTTGGCCAAGGCCAAGGAGAAAGCCGTGCGGATTCAGTGCACCAGCAACCTCAAGCAATGGGGCGTGGCTTTCACCATGTACGGCAACGACAACCGGGAATACTACCCCGCCAATGCCACCTCGGACGGCGCTAATGGTTTTGCCTGGGTGGGTCTGAACCTGAACACTAACTTCTTCCCCAACTACCTCTATCCCAATCGCCCGGGCAAGACCGTAACCGCCACCACCACCGTGCGCAACAAACAGGATGTGCTCTATTGCCCCACCGACGAATGGCATCGCGGCGTTGAATCGGAGATGGACCGGGTGAATCTAATCGGTTACCAGTTGCTGCCTGGGCGGGATAAGGATCCTAGCGCCTGGCCGAACTACAACGACCAAAAGCTGGGTGAATGGATGTACCGGCAGAAGCTTGGCGGGCCATATCGCAAAGCGCCGGTCATGATCGACAAGATACAGGCCACCGGCGCGTACCCCGCCCTTACCTGGTTCGGCGGTACTGGAGCGAGCTCCAAGAGCTTCCCCTTCGCGAACCATCGGAATGCTGCGGGTGTACCCATCGGGGGAAACTTCCTCTACGAGGATGGCAGCGTCTTATGGCGGAAATTCGCGCTAGCCGGCTACAAGAACACGATCGACATCGGAAGCGCGGTCAGTGGGTGGACTGTGTTCTTTCGCCCTGCGGACCTTGGTCCTGGCCCCTATTAGGCCGGAAACTGCCGAAACTGGGAGCCGTCCAGGTGTGTTGATCTTGTGGCCGACGGGGCGAGAATACTGAAAATGAAGAAGCATCTCGCAACTTGGTTGGTTGCGCTCTGCGCTGCGACCAACCTCGCGCTGGCCGTAGGCGACCTTGAGGCAGGCTTCCGCTCCCCGCCCGACGAAGCCAAACCTCGTGTTTACTGGTGGTGGCTCAACAACCTGGTGAGCAAGGAAGGCATCACGCGAGACCTGCAAGAGTTCAAGGCGAAGGGCATCGGCGGTGTATTGCTGTTCAACGCCGGGGGCGCAGCCGGGCCTATGCCCAGCGGGCCTAACTTCATGAGCCCGCAGTGGCGCGAACTGGTGAAACACGCCGTGCGAGAGGCGGATCGCGTCGGTCTGGAAGTCAGCCTCAATCTCTGCAGCGGCTGGGACGCCGGCGGGCCGTGGATAACGGACGATAGTGCGAGCCACCAATATGCTCAGTCTGAAATGACGTTGCAGGGCCCGCAGCGGTTCTCAGGCAAGCTGCCCCAACCGCCCGGTAGCGTCACGGGTTACCACGACATTGCGGTACAAGCCTTTCGACAGCCCGCGGGGACAAAGGAACAGCGCCTGCACCAGCCACGGGCTTCGGCCAGCACTTCCCAGCAGGACTACCCAGCCGCCAGAGCCCTCGACGGCGACAACGAGACCATGTGGGTCTCCAATGGCTGGAACGATGGCGACGCTCCGACGCCACAGCGCCCCGAGTGGCTCCTTCTGGAATACACTCAACCGATCCAGACTGAGACGCTGTGGATTACGCCTCACAGTCCGTATGGCCCACGCACGATCGAGGTGCAGACTTCTGACGATGGAAAGTCGTTTATTACCATCAAGACCCAGACCCTGAAGCAGAACGGCGAGCAAACCGTTCCCCTGCCGCAGACGCGCTCGCGATTCTTCCGCATCCTGGTTACCGGCTCCTACGCGACGCAGAACACTCAGATCAGCGAAGTATCGCTACTTCCACCCGCAAGGCGAGACTCGCGGCGTCTGCTGGCGGTTAAGAGCGGACGCGATTCTGTCAGCGATGTGGGTTCGGTCCGTGCCGGCGTCGAATCACCGCTGGGGCCACCGCCATTCGACACGGAGGTCACGGCCATCGATCCCGTGGCCATCGTGGACCTGAGCGGGCGGCTACAGCCTGGTGGTACGCTCACTTGGGACGTGCCTGCGGGCGAGTGGACCATCCTCCGCACCGGTTACACCATCACCGGCGCGAAAGTTAGTTGCAGCACCCGGGGAGGTGAAGGTCCCGAGATGGACTGGCTGGACGCCCGCGCAATGGGCTTGCACTTCAAGTCGATGGCCGAAGTACTGCTGGCGGACTCCGCCCCGTTCGTAGGCAAATCACTCAAGTATCTCCACGATGACAGTTGGGAAGTTGGCCTGCCCAACTGGACGCGGGACTTCCTCGCCGAATTCAGGAAGCACCGCGGCTATGATGCCCGGATCTACCTGCCGGTTTTGGCCGGCCACGTGGTGGGCAGCCCTGAAATCTCCGATCGTTTCCTCTACGATTTGCGCAAGACCATTGCCGACTGCCTGGCTCAGAATCACTACGCCCGCTTTGCCGAGCTGGCCCACGCCCGCGGTCTCAGCATTCATCCCGAAGCGGGCGGCCCTTGTTGGCCCAAAGTCGTGCCCATGGACGCTCTCAAGAACCTGGGACACTGTGATATCCCGATGGGCGAGTTCTGGCAATCGGAGCACTGGCATGAAGGGAAGAACCAAAACACCAACGGCAAACAGACTTCGACGGCCGCCCACATCTACGGCAAACGATGGGTGATGGCCGAGGCCTTCACCAGCATCGGACCGCAATGGGAGGAGGGTCCGGCCGACCTCAAGCCGACGGCCGATATCGCTTTCTGTGAGGGGATCAACCGCTTTGTTCAACACACGGCAACCAGCACACGCCCCGAGGACGGCAAGCCCGGGTACGAGTATTTCGCCGGGACCCATTTCAATCCGAACATCACCTGGTGGGAACAGGCCGGAGCCTGGACGACTTACATATCACGTTGTCAGTGGCTGCTTTCACGAGGGCTGTTCGTGGCCGACGTTTGCTTCTTCAATGGCGACTGGGCACCCAACCTGGTCGAGCCCAAGCACCTGGATCCGGCACTGGGACCGGGCTACGACTATGATGTCTGCAACGCCGAGGTGTTGCTCACGCGTATGATCGTCAAGGAGGGACACATCGTTCTGCCGGACGGCATGAGCTACCGCCTGCTCGCGCTGCCTAATCGACCGTTTATGCCGGTAGAGGTTCTGCAAAAGCTAAAGGAACTCGCCGAAGCCGGTGCCACCATAGTCGGGCCGCGTCCGGAAAGAGACCCTGGCCTGAAGGACTACCCGCAGTGTGACACCCAAGTGAGGAAACTGGCCGCAGACCTCTGGGGCGAATGCGATGGGAGAATGGTGAAGCAGCACAGGGCCGGCCTGGGCCGCATCATCTGGGGTGAATCCCTGCGCAAAGTTCTCTCTGAGAGTGGCGTGGAACCGGATTTCCAATACACCGCCAAAGACAAGAGCGCCTTCCTCGACTTCATCCACCGGCGTGACGGCGAAACTGACATCTACTTTGTCGCCAACCGTTTGAACCGCGACGAATCAGTTCAATGCACCTTCCGGGTCCGGGGCCGTCAGCCTGAGCTGTGGGATCCGGTGAGCGGCGCAATACGGGAGGCGGTAGCGTTCACCCAATCCGGGGGCCACACAACTCTCCCGCTGCAAATCGCTCCGTATGGCTCAATCTTCGTGGTCTTCCAAAAGCCCCTTCCTGCCGAGCACCAAGTAACCGAAGCGAGCGGCAGTCCGGAGCTATCTGAGCCGATGGAACTCAAGGGCTCATGGTCCGTCCAGTTCGATCCCAAGTGGGGCGGCCCGGTGGATCCGGTGCAACTGGACGCACTTGCGAATTGGACGAGCCGAGCGGAGGATGGGATCAAGTACTATTCAGGAACAGCCACCTACCAGCACGAGGAATTTGATCTGCCCGCATCCATCCCCCTCAATTCGAAAGCCGCGATCTACCTGGACCTGGGCACAGTGCAAGATGTCGCTGAAGTCAAACTCAATGGCAAAGAGCTTGGCGTGCTTTGGACCAGGCCTTTCCGCGTGGAGATTAGCGGATCCGTCAGGCCTAAGAAGAACCGGCTGGAGATCCGCATCACCAACTTGTGGCCGAATCGGCTGATTGGCGACGAGTCACTTCCTGTGGAAAAACGCTTCACGCGCACCAACGTCAAGAAGTTCAAGAAAGACACGCCGCTTCGCTCCTCCGGGCTTCTTGGCCCGGTCACCATTCAATCAGCCGAAAGCCTCAAAGCCCGATAATCAAGTATATGAGCATACTCAAGGTCGGGCTCTTCGGCATAGGTCTTGCCGCCTACTGGCCGCAGTTTGCCGGCCTCGAACGCCGGTTGAAAGGCTATCTAGGTCAGGTCGAGAAACGCCTCCAGCGTCCCGGCGTCGAGGTGGTCAATCTCGGTCTCATTGACTCTCCTCCGAAGGCCTTCGCGGCCGGCCACAAGTTCCGGGAGGCGGATGTGGATTTGATCTTTCTGCATGTGACCACCTACGCCCTCTCGTCCACCGTCCTCCCCGTGGTGCGGCGGGCCAGGGTGCCGGTTATCATCCTTAATCTCCAACCCTCGCCGGCCATTGATTACGCCGTCTTCAACCAGATGGGCGACCGTACGAAGATGACCGGCGAATGGCTCACACATTGCGCCTCCTGTCCGGTTCCGGAGATCGCCAATGTCTTCAACCGTGCCGGCGTCGCGTTCCACCAGGTCACCGGCATCCTGGGCGACGACCCGCCCTGCTGGCAGGAGGTGGATCAGTGGATGGAAGCGGCTCGCGTCGCCCAGGTCATGGAACATAACCGGCTTGGTGTGATGGGCCATTACTATGGGGGGATGCTCGACATCTACTCCGACCTGACCCAGCAATGCGCCTGGTTCGGGGGGCACATTGAAGTCGTGGAAGTGGACGAGTTGGCGGCGCTCCGCCGCGAGGTTGCCGCGAAGCACATCCGGCAGCGCGTCGCCGAGTTCCGCCGCGCCTTCGACGTGCAGTCCGACTGCTCGCAGGCAGAACTGGAACGTGCCGCGCGTACCTCCGTCGCCCTGGATCGCCTGGTCAAGACGCACGACCTCGGTTCGATGGCCTACTATTACATGGGCACCGGCAACGCGGAGAACGAGGACGCCATCAGCTCGATCATTCTCGGCAATTCCTTGCTCACCGCACGGGGTGTATCCGTCGCGGGAGAGATGGAAATCAAGAACGCCCAGGCCATGAAGATCCTGGACACGTTCGGCGCTGGCGGCTCCTTCACGGAATATTACGCCATGGATTTCAATGACGATGTAGTCCTCATGGGCCACGACGGTCCTGGCCATATCGCCATCGCCCAAGGCAAGACTAAGGTGCGTCCGCTACAGGTCTATCACGGCAAGGTAGGGCGCGGGCTGTCGGTGGAAATGTCCGTGAAGCACGGCCCCGTCACGCTGCTCTCCGTGGTGCAGACCGTGGACGGCAAACTGAAACTCCTCGTCGCCGAGGCCGAATCGGTGCCCGGTCCGATTCTCGAGATAGGCAATACCAACAGCCGCTACCGCTTCAGCATCGGAGCGCGGCGGTTCGTCAACGAATGGAACGTGCATGGTCCCGCCCACCATTGCGCCGTGGGCGTGGGTCACATTGCGAACAAGCTTCACAAGCTGGGCCAATTGCTTAAGATGGAAACGGTCCGCGTCTGTTAGGAGCATGAAAGAGCAAAACCATGAAATTGAGAGCCATCGGATCTGAGTGCAATCCGAAGCGCGGCAGGACGCGCCTCAATGTCTCCTGGAGCGACTGGGGATTCGGCATCTAACCGCTCGTCAGTTCGGTTAAACGCCTCGCCACCCATGGCATGAATGAAAGGTGTTTCTTAGCACCGTAGTGGACAACGGCTGCGATACCAATACCAGCCTGACTGAAGATGAACCAGCCAACACCATGGAACCCACAACCAAAGGAACCGCCATCATCACCCCTACACCAAGAACCAAACTTCAGCCTGTAATAAGAATTCGCAAGCTAGGTACCGTAGTTTGCCATCTGACTTTCTCTCTGATGATCGGCGACATGTTGCCCAATGCCATCGCACCGGCAAGAGCGGGAGGGCTGGCAGATTCCGCCTCGCAGGAGCGGCGCTTTCGGGAAGTGCCGCTGGAGAGCCGACGGCTGCTAGGCCCCCTGTTCTGGCTCCACGGCGACGAGAGCCGGCAGCAACTGGAGTCGGAACTTGAAAAAGTCGCCGCGGGCGGCAACGGCTGCTTCACCGCCGAATCGCGACCGCACCCCGATTGGCTCGGCGAGGGATGGTTCCGCGATTTGCAGATCTGTCTGGACGCCGCCAAAAAGCACAATCTGCTAATGTGGATCTTCGACGAAAAATGGTTTCCCAGCCAGGGCGTCGGCGGCAAGGTGCCACCCCGTTACGCGGCCAAGCGCATGGCGGCTTCCGCCGTCGAAGTGGAGGGGCCGCGCGCCTGGGAGGCCGAGGGCTGTGGCGGAGATCGGTACATTGCCACCGTCGCTGGTCGTTTGACCACTGCCGGCAAGGTCGAAGGCGGCAGCCTCATCGATCTTGCGCCACACGTCCATGACGCCAAACTCCACTGGCAAGTGCCTGCCGGCAGGTGGAAGGTCATGAAGTTCACCCACGTCCAGGCGCCACCGCTGGGAAACGGCCAGTTGAGCGTCGACGGCGCTAGCAAGGACTGTGTCGATTGGTTCCTGCAAACGGTGTATCAGCCGCACTACGGTCGCTTCAAGGCCGATTTCGGCAAGACCATCCGGGGTTTTTTTTACGACGAGCCGGAGACCCGCGGCGACTGGGGCACCGAGCTGGGCCGCGTACTGGCCGAAAGGAAGGTGGATTGGAAGAAGGCTTATGTCGCATACGCATTTGAGCTGGCTGGCAAGGAGCAAACGGCGGCGCGGTATCAGTATCTCGATGCCTTCGCCGAGACCTGGGGCCGCACGATGTACGGCGGTATGAGCGCCTGGTGCCACGAGCGCGGAGTGGAATCGATCGGCCATTTCATGGAGCACGGTCATTGGGCGGAAAAAAGCGGCCTCTATTTTCATCGCGACTACTGCGCCGGCGACATGATGCGCTTGCAGAAGTACAGCGACATGGGGGGCATCGACGCGGTTGCAAAACAGTTCGCGATGGGACAGAGAGTCGGCGAGGACAATCCGGTGTGGCAAACGCCGAAACTCGGCAGCTCCATCTCCCACGTCTTCGGCAAGCCGAACGACGTAGCCATGGTGGAGATCTTTGGCGCGCGGGGGCAAGACCTTACCTATTCAGAAATGAAATGGTGGACCGACCACATGCAGGTGTCGGGGGTGAATTTCCTCATTCCGCACTCGTTTAACCCGCGGGCACCCTACGACAACGAAGCCCCGCCCTTTTTTTACAACGGAGGCTTCGAACCGCGTTGGCCTTTGTACCGCGTGTTTGCCGACTACAATAGCCGGCTGAGCTTGATGCTCACCGGCGGGCGGCATGTTTGCCCCGTGGCGATCCTGTTTTCCGGCAACCTGGGCCAAGTCGGCAAAATGGTTACGCCCGAGGCGATGACCGACGCCATTCAGGATTCGCAATACGATTGTGATTGGCTGCCGATGGAAGTCTTCGAGGGCAAGACTTCGCTCCACCAGAAAGAGATCCAGCTCAATGAAGAGCGGTATCGCGTCCTGATCGTGCCGCCGGTCGAAGTGATCCCCTACGCCACATTGGCCAAGGCCAAGGCGTTTTTCGAGCGTGGCGGCGTGCTTGTCGGCTACGGGTTCCTGCCGTCGAAGTCGGCCACCATCGGCAAGAACGGCGCGGATGTGCTTGCCCTGTGCCGTGAAATCTGGGGGGACAACGTGCAGCCCGGCACCACCGCGTGCAAGACCAACGGTGCCGGCGGGCGCTCGTATCTGCTCGCCGCGAATCCCGGCCGCGAAGAACTCGCCGCCGCGCTGGCGGGCGACGCCAACGTGCATCCGGCGCTCGAAGTTTTCGAGGGGAAGACCGACGGCTGGCTGCATGTGCTACATCGCGTGAAGGACGGCCGGGATCTGTTCTTCGTGGCGAACCAAAACCACTTGGGCGCGGCGCGAACCTTCAAGTTCCGCGCCACCGCCCACGGCGAGCCGGAAGTCTGGGATGCCATGCGCAACGAAATCACCGCCCTGCCATTCCAGCGCATCGCCCCAAACCAAGTGGAGTTCTCCCTGACGTTGGAACCGCTGGAAACCCAGCTTATCGTGTTCCATGCCAGCAGGGTGGCCCGGCCGATGCGCAGCGAAGCAGGCGTGAGGCCGGTCCGCGAGCCTGTCGTGCTCGTGCGTGACCCCAATCCCACGGCCACGCCGTTGACGCCGGAGCCGAAACCGGGCCGGCCATTGACCCTCAGTCCCGTCAAAGCCGCCGATCCGTTCCGCAGCCGCGTGACGATTCCAGCCGATGTCAACCTGGAGAAGGTCCGCGTCTATCTGGAAATGGACGGCTTGCCCGACAACTCGGCGGCGGTGACGGTCAACGGCACGAAAGCCGGCGGAGTGATCGGCAAGCCGACGCGGCTGGAAATCACCCGGCAGCTCAAGGCGGGCGAGAACACCATTGAAATCGCGCCCCTGGCACCGCAAGCGGCGACACTGGCTTTTACGCACATTAGATGAAGCAAGGAAACAAAATCGCTCGCCAAGAACAACCCCACAATCCAACGAAAAGCATTCATTGAATGAAACCTCAGCCAGTCCGACGCCCATGAGAAACCGCACACCGACAGTGATTTTGGGACTAATTGTTAGTCTGTTCGCACCGACCTCGATCCGGGCCGACGACCTGGCTCGCGATTTTGTCGATCCGCCGGATTCAGTTCGCCCCTGGGTGTATGCCTTCTGGTTGGGAGGCAATGTAACCAAGGAAGGTATCACAGCCGACCTCGAAGCCATGAAACGTGCCGGCATAGGCGGATGTCTGTTCATGGATGGGCACTTGGGCAATCCGTCCGGACCGGCGGGGTTCATGACACCGCTGTGGCGCGACCTCTTCAAGCACATGCTCAAGGAGGCTGACCGCGTTGGGCTGGAGGTCAACGTCAACAACGCCCCAGGCTGGCAAGGCAGTGGCGGACCATGGAACAAACCCGAACAGGCGGCCCAGAAGGTCGTCTTCTCGGAGACTGCGGCGGCCGGTCCCTCGGCTTTCGATGCGATTGTGGCCCGGCCGCCGGTGACGCTGAATTGCTACCAGGATATCGCGCTGCTCGCCTTCCCCGCTCCGGCGCCGGGTGCTAACGGAGAGATTCGCAGGATACCGGATGTCAAACGCAAGTCGTTCGACGGCGCGGGCGATTTCCAGGGCTGTGTAACCTGGCCGCGTTTCGTGAGGACTGATGCCGCGTGGCCCGTCACTCCGCCGGCGCAATGTGTACCGGCACGCGCCATACATGATCTGACGGGCAAGATGACGAAGGACGGACGGCTTACTTGGGATGTCCCGGCCGGGAATTGGATTATCATGCGGATCGGACAGACGCCGACCGGAGCGCCCACGCGCGTGACGCAGGCCGGAGGAGCGGGCCTGGAGTGCGACAAACTCAGCAAGTCGGCTCTGGAAGGGCATTTCAATGCCTTCGTTTGCAGACTCCTCGACGACATCGGTCCCTTGACAGGCAAGACACTGGTCTCGACCCATATCGATAGTTGGGAGGCTGGTTCGGGCAACTGGACACAGGGTTTCCGCGAGGAGTTCCTCAAGCGGCGCGGATATGACCTTCTTCCTTATCTGCCGGTACTCAACGGTATCATCGTTGAGAGCCAGGAGGTGTCCGAACGCTTTCTCTGGGATATGCGCGAGACGGTCAACGATCTCCTGCTCGAAAATTATGCCGGACATATGCGCGAGCTGGCCCGGCAAAGGGGATTGAGGCTGTCCATCGAAGCGTACGACGGAACCTGCGACGACCTGCGCTATGCCGGGCGTGCGGACGAACCGATGGCCGAGTTCTGGCAGGGAGGATGCTATGGTGGGATGAACCTACTTGATCTCAGCGAGATGATCAGTTCGGCTGCGCATGTGTATGGCCGACGCGTCGTCGGTGCTGAGGCGTTCACCGCCTGGCATGGGCGCGGTTGGCTTGATCATCCGGCAACCCTGAAACCCCTGGCCGACTGGGCTTTCTGCCAGGGTATCAATCGTTTCTGCATCAGCGAATGGATCTTCCAGCCCTGGACGAATCGTTTGCCTGGGGTCTGTTTTGCCGACGTCGGTACCCAGTATGGACGCGGCCTGACCTGGTGGGAGCAGTCCAAGGCGTGGCATCTGTATCTTGCGCGTTGCCAACATCTTCTGCGCCAGGGACTGTTCGTGGCCGATATCTGCTTCTTGCAGCCAGAAGGCGCTCCAAACCGGTTTGTGCCGCCGATTCCAGCAGCGGTGCGCAACTATCCCCCCGAACGCCCTCCCTACAACTTCGACGGTTGTCCGGCGGAGGTGCTGTTGACGCGCATGACCGTCAAGGACCAGCAGCTCATGTTGCCGGACGGGATGAGTTACCGCTTGCTGGTATTGCCCTCGTACCGTGCCAATGAGCAGCCGGTGTGGCAGCTCGACGGCGACGACTACACATATTCCGCGCGGCCCATGCCGAAGAACGACACGATGACGCCGGCAACGTTGCGCAAGATCAAGGAGTTGGTTGAGGCGGGGGCAACCGTACTGGGCACGCGGCCGCTGAAATCACCGAGCCTCGCAGAATTTCCGGATTGCGACCGGCAGGTGGCGATTCTCGCCGACGAGCTGTGGGGCAAGGGTGCCGGGGAGAGCGGGGAAGGAGAGCGCAAGGTGGGCAAGGGGTGCGTGGTCTGGGGAAGAACGCCCGAGCAGGTCTTGGGCGGCATGCATGTGGCCCCCGATTTCCTGTGCGGCACCGGCCAGCCGTTCCGCGCCGTCCACCGGAGGCTCGAGAACGGGACGGATCTCTATTTCGTCTCCAACAAGATGGATGAGCGGTTGTACCGGTCCTGTTTCTTCCGCGTGGGCCAAAGAGCGCCGGAATTATGGTGGCCCGATAGCGGCCACATCGAACGGCCGGCGATCTACGACGAGTGTCCCGCCGGGGTATGCGTGCCGTTGCACCTGGAACCTAATGAGTCCGTGTTCGTCATTTTCCGTGCTGCGGCCACGCCCAACAACCATCGCATCGTCCAGGTGGTCCACAATGGGCATGTGCTGGACGCCGCATCTTGGGAGTCGAGCGCCGACGGGAGGCAGACCAGCGATCAGGACCGCTTCACGTCGCTGCTGGCGCAAGTCAATTCGCCCCGCGGCCCGGGTGACTCTGCTCCATACCTGGGCTGGTGGAAGACATCACCATACGGACTGCTGGTGGAGCTTCTCCGCAACGCGGACGGCAGGATCATCTCGCAGATACGGGAGACGGGAACTTACGAGTTCAAGCAAGCGAATGGCAAAACGCAGACCATCAAGGTGGATTCCCTTCCCACGCCCTTGGAACTGTCAGGTCCATGGAACTTGCGCTTCCAGCCTGACCGCGGTGCGCCGGAGCACGTCAACTTGGATCGGCTCGTGTCCTGGCATCAGCATGGCAATGCGGGCGTGAAGTACTACTCTGGCGAGGCAACCTACCGCATATCGTTCACGCTACCTGCGGATTGGATTCAGCCCGGGCGTGGCGTCGGGCTGGATCTAGGCCGCGTTCGAGTGATCGCATCAGTAGCGATCAATGGGAAGCATCTCGGCGTCCTCTGGAAGGCACCGTTCCGCCTTGACATCACTGCTGCGGCCCTCACCGGAGCCAACACCCTGGAGGTGACAGTAGCCAACCTGCCGGTCAACCGCATGATTGGCGACGAGCAGCTAGCCGAGGACAGCAATCGCGACGCTGCCGGGATGGTGACCTCCTGGCCGCAGTGGTTGCTGGACGGCAAGCCCAGCCCGACGGGACGAATCACGTTTTCCAGTTGGAGGCTTTGGGGGAAGGGCACTCCCCTCGTAGAATCAGGTTTGCTGGGACCGGTACGCATCATGTCCGAGGCACGCGTGCTGGTGGAAGAGTGAATCGCAGATGCCCAAACACTCGTTTGGCCGACCACTGCATCCGATATCAACCAGACTATTGTCGTCCATGAGTAGTTCAAGAACGCCATGAATTCCTGCCCTCCTTCTGTTTAAGTTCAAGTGAGAAACCTCCAACCGTGAAAACACTCGCAGCGTTATTGGTGATGGCCGTCGCGTTCACTGCACACGCCGGACAGATCATGCTCGAAACCGGAGCGCCGGCGAACGTGAGGCTGGCGGCAAAGGAAATCCGCCGCTATGTGTACTTGCGGACGGGCGAGTTGTTGCCCATCTCGCCGGAGGCCGGGACGATCCTGTTGCGGGTGGACGGAGCGCTCCAGCCGCAGCAGTACCGGCTTCGATCGGACGGCCGGACGCTCGCAATCAGCGGCGGCAGCGACATCGGCGTGCTCTACGGCACCTACTCGTTCATCGAGAAACTCGGCGTGCGGTTCTATCTGCATGGCGACGTGATACCGGATGGCAAGATTCGCTTTCGCTTACCGGTCCTGGAGGAAACGCGGCAACCGCTGTTCGAGCTTCGCGGCATCCAACCCTTTCACGATTTTCCGGACGGGCCCGATTGGTGGAACCAGGACGACTACCTCGCCTGCGTGGAACAGCTTGCCAAGATGAAGATGAACTTCATCGGCCTTCATTGCTATCCGCACAGGCTCGATCCGATTCCAGGCCTTGGCCCCTTGCCGGTCGGCCCCGAACCGCTGGTCTGGCTCGGCCTGCCGCAGGACATCAACCCCGACGGCACGGTGAAGTTCAGCTATCCCGCCTCCTGGGACAACACGGCGCGCCGCTCGGGCTGGCCCTATTCCCCGATGAAAACCTCGGAATTCACCGGGGGGGCGGCGCAACTGTTCCCCGCGGACGACTACGGCCCGGATGTCCACCAAGGCCTGATGCCGGTTCCCGCCACGCCGCAACAGTGCAACGAACTCTTCAACCGTGTCGGCAAACAGATGGGGATCGTGTTTGCCAAAGCGAAAAAGCTCGGGGTCAAGACCTGCGTTGGCACTGAAACAGCGCTCACATTGCCGCCGGTGCTGGCCGAGCGATTGAAAGAACTGGGCAAGGATCCTGGGGATCCAAGAACCGTCGCGGAGATCTACGAAGGCATCTTCCGCCGCATGGCGATCATCATGCCGGCCGACTACTATTGGCTGTGGACGCCCGAGGGTTGGAACAGCGGGAACTTCGCCCATGTGAAGGGCGACGTCTTGTCGGCATACCAAGCGCTCAAGGACTCCGGCGCGCCCATGCAACTGGCCACCTGCGGCTGGGAACTTGGCCCCGATTTCAACCGCGCCGCCATGGATGAGTTTCTCCCCAAGGAATGTCCCATGAGCTGCATCAGCAGCGGTTTTGGCCACGCGGGCTTGATTCCCTCGTTTGCGGATGTCACCGGTCGCCCGAAATGGGCCATTCCATGGATGGAGAGCGATTCCAATTTGATTGGGTATTCCCCTTGGGTCGGGCGTATTCGCTTTGACGCGGCGGACGCGAAACGGCTGGGGTGCACCGGCTTCATGGGCCTCCACTGGCACACCAAGTTTCTCATGAATAATATCGCGACCGTGGCGCGGGCCAGTTGGGATCAGTCGTATGTCCCGGCCGCTTTCGGCGCCTCGCCCTATCCGGTGCCCGGCGATGGAAAAAGAACCGTGCCGATTGCCCGCGCGCCCTACACCCGCACGATGCCAGTGGACGACTACTACGCCGACTTTACCCATGCACACTTCGGCCAGGAGGTGGCGCAGGAGGCCGGCAAGATTCTCGCCTCGATCGACAGCGGCGGAGGCAGCCCGGAAAAGAGCACTTGGCTTAGGCGTGGCGATTCGGACCCCACACCCACCGGCGGAAGCATCGACCCGGACATGAGCGGCTGGGGCTTTGTGTGGGGCGCCCAAGGCTGCCTCCAAAGCCATTCCGCGCTTCGCCAGCAGGCGAAGGAAAAGGGCGCCATTGTCGAAAAGTTGGCCACACTGCGCCCGAAGGTGGCGGGCAAGGGCAACCTTCAGCGGTTCGACTGGTGGCTGGCCACCCTGCGCGCCAGCATCGCCATGTATGAAGGCGGCGGCGTGCGAGGCGACTTGCAGGGTGTGGTTGCGCGCATGGCGGCGGAAAAGGATCCCGCAAGGAAGAAGGAGCTGGCGAACCAAGCCGTCGAGTTGCGCATCGAACTAACAAAAGCATGGGACGCCATCCTGCGACAGGAAATCCTGGCAGCGGACACTCCGAGCGAACTGGGCATCATTGCCAACCTCGAACGCAACAGCCGGATGTTCAACGGGTGGTTGACCAAGTTCGACAGCGCAATCACCAATACCTTGCACGAACCGCTGCCTGCGTCCTGTGCCCCCGCAATGGCCTGGGACGGCCCGGCCATGCTGAAAATGTTCACCGTCCGCAGCAGCGCTCACACGGGAGAGGAACTCACACTCAGAGTGATCGCCCTGGACAAACAGCCGGTGAAAGCGGTCGCTGTGAAGATCCGCTTGCTCGGAATCGGCAGATGGAGGACGCTGCCAGCCACGCGCCTCGCCCGCGCCGTGTACGAAGCAAAGCTGCCGGCAGCGCAAGGTGATTTTGAGTATTATGTCACCGCCGATACTGCCGGCGGCCAAACCCTCGTTTGGCCGCCCACTGCGCCCGACCTCAGCCAGTCTGTTGTCGTCCATGAGTAGTTCAAGCACGCCATGAAGTTCTGACTTCCTCCAGTTGGCGCTTAATTGAGGAACCTACGCCCGTGAAAAAACTCTCAGCGTCATTAGTGATGGCCGTTGCGTTCACGGCACACGCCGGACAGATCATGGCCAGAACTGAATCGCCGGAAAAAGGTGATTTGGCGCGCGATTTTATCACCCCGCCGGATACGGTCAAGCCGTCCTGTTATTGGCTGTGGCTCAACAACCTCATTGCGGCCACGGCCCAATCCGGCATCCACCGCGAAGCCATGACCGATTCCGGGCTGCGCTATATCCGTCGCCAAGACGACCAGGGAACTACCTATTTCAGCGTGCTGACGAGGACTCTCGCCAAGGATGGCCCAAATCTTCTGGAGATTGAGGTCGCCAATGCTCCGATCAACCGGGCGGCCGATCTCGACATCCGCGACATTCCGTGGCAGAAGGTTCTGGGCGAGGATGCCCGCTCATTCATCATCGGCGATTTCCTTTTCCCGTGGCAAAAGAAGAACGCCAAGTGGATTCCGCTCCCGTCTGGTTTGCTTGGACCGGTCCAATTGATTTCAATGAAAAAGAAGTAAATGCCCGTTAGGTTCCACTCCTGAGACTTGAAAATGAACTAACACCCGCCCAACAAAGGCATAGAAACTATGAGAAGATTACTTATGTTTATCTGGGCGCTGTTGATATTTTCCAGCGCGCTGGCG
>Ga0118677_10004203_pt1 | contig 26513 bp, 25 predicted proteins | sample AliMusrvi5mmetaG_FD_86154 | JGI IMG/M metagenome (GOLD analysis project Ga0118677, IMG submission 86154) | reverse complement strand
GCACAATCTTGGGGTGTTATATGCGAAGGGTACGGGCGTGAAGCAGGACGAGAAGGAGGCGCTGAGATGGTTCCGCAAGGCAGCCGAACAAGGTGCCATGCTATCGCAACATATCTATGGCTGTATGTTGGCCGAAGGCAAAGGCACGGAGAGGAACGCCGTGGAAGCCGCCGCGTGGTTGCGGAAGGCAGCGGAGCAGGGGTTTGCAGAGGCGCAGTTTCGCCTCGGACTGCTCTACTATTTGGGAGAGAACGGGGTAAAGCAGGATCTTCCCGAGGCATTGAAATGGCTGGAGAAAGCCGTTGCACAAAACCATGTCAGTGCGGCCAACAACCTAGGGCTGATGTATGAAGGAGGTGCCGCCGTCAAACAGTCGGGCAGCGAAGCATTCCGATTATTCCAGATCGCGGCGAGGGGAGGCAATCTCAAAGGCCAAAGCAATTTGGGGAGATGCTACAGTTTGGGGCTCGGGGTGGAAAAAGATCCGGTGCAGGCGTACCGCTGGCTGAAGAGAGCATCCAACAAGGGTGAAGTCACCGCCACCAATCTTCTGGCCGATTTGCAGCAGGGACTCACCAAAATGGAGATTTCGGAAGGTGAGCGACTGATAGCAGAAGACGAGAAATTGCCATAAGAAGCCGGTCTTCACCGCGATTGCGGAACGATACGCGTGCCATGGGATTCCGAGAATTCGGCCTGCGATTGCGCCTGGGAATAGACCAGCCACCCCTGCCTGCCTAAAGATAGGTGAAGGCGCGAATCCGCATCGTTTTTGGCCTTGATCCAGGATTCACGGTATTCCGGTGTGGATAGATCGTGACCGGCTCGGGATGTGGCTGCGGCAAAGTCCTCCTGAATCTTTCGCAGAGCGAGTTGCTGGTCCAGTGTTAATGTGGAATCTGCGGCACCGCTACCGCGAAACACAAGCGGCAGGGTCAGCTCATCACCCACACTGGTTCGGATTCCAGGCTCAACGGTTAGTGGCAGATTCCTTTCAGGACCTCCAGAGACAGATGTGTCTTCCCGCATCTTGCGTTTGACACCGCTTAACACGGCCGAGGCGTGAGAGCGACCACCCCCCGAATGACGTATTCCGTCTTGATCCGGTTGCTGCCGGTCAGTGGCAGTGCTGGTCCAAAATTGAATTCCTGATATCGCAGCAACAGATGCTGCGGCCGTCATGTATATGTGGCGATGTTTCATGCATATCACGATTTGGCGTTCAAAAGAAATTGCCGGTGCGGGGATGAACCACCGCACCGGCAAGCTGTCATGATTTCAAAGCGGACTCCAAATATCAAGTTAACCCTTGGTGGAGTCGCCAGTGGATGATCAATAGGTCACGTAGGTGCCGTCACCTGAGCGGACCACGGCCATCGAGTAGAGACTGATACCGGCGGTACCAATCGTTCCTGTACCAGCACTGGTTCCTTTGATGGCCGCTCCCAGCGCTGGGGCGAACACCTCAGCCTGGCTGCCTACAACCTGGTTGGGATACAGCACATGCTCGTAGGACCAGAAGGTGTATTGCCCCGATGTGATGGCCGCATCATTGAAGACGCCGCCGCCGGTGTAGTAATTCACACCATTCCATGCCAAGGGAACCGCGTTGCCTGCGCCACCAGAGCCATTCAGCGCCGTGTTGGCATCGCTCTTCCCAAGATATGTCACATAATAGCCATTGAGATGGGTCAAGCTCTCATTGCGCACCAAGCCGGCCACCGTGCCACCGCTTGGGTAGCCGGTGTTGCCCACGTCATAGAAGATGCCATTGATGGTGTTGGAAGGATAGAAAGCATGGCTCATAATCGAGGTGCCAGAGACCACCGGCTTGTATTGCGCCACTGCGGTGCTCGCACCGTAACCCGTCTCGCACAGGGTAATCGTACGGGTACCCGAGTCGGCATCACGACCAAGGGCAAACAAACTCTTTGCCAAGTCGGCGGAGTTGCCGGTCATCTGGGTAAGCGTGCAACTGCCACCCGAGAAGATCGCGTTAAACAGGTGGTTGTTCATGGACTGGCCTGTTGGAGCCCCATAACTCGCCACAAATTGGAAAGGCACAATGCCCACCGTGATGTCATTCAAAGTCGTTGTGGTGAAGGGAGTGGTGGACTGATAGCTGTCGCCCATCGCAATGTTCGGCACTTGGATATCATGGAAGTAGGTCATGGACGTGCTGCCTGGAACAAACGTCTCACCTTGCGCCTGGGCACTGGTGGCACTGTCAATCAGGAACGGCCACGCAACGCTTTCCGATACGGTTTGGATGCCACCAGTCGAACCATAGAAGGAGGTCTTGACGTTAATCGTGTGGCCATTGTATGTCACGCCAATCCAGTTGCAGCCGTTGGCACTGGTGAATGTGGCATTCGACTGGGCAGTGGGGGCGACCCCGCCAAGCAGGTTCTTGATGGCGTTCAAGGCACCTGCGCGGAACGCCGTCGATCCGGTAATATAGATGGTCTCAGTGGCATTGGCACCCACGCAAAGCAGGGCCATGGTGACGATAAGTGATTTAGTGATTTTCATGTTAGTTGGTGTTGGTGTTGTGTTGGTGTTGTTTGTATATTTGTTGTTGTGGAGAAATGAATGATATCTACTTGCGATCATTAGCAACGGCGGCGACGTGCCACCAGCAGGACAGCACCCATCAAGCCGAGCGCGGCTGACGTCGGTTCAGGCACGCTGGTGAATGAGACTGAACCACTCGAGTCGATTGAGAACGTCCCGATCGGCTGAGACGGTGCGACAGCCCCTGGTGTCAGACGAAACAGCGCGAGTGAGGAAGTCACACTCGAAATCCCGCTAGCCCCGCCTGCCAGAATCGACGGGTTGAATAGTCCGAACGACAAACCCGCCGAGCCGCCAGTGGCATTGGCACCACCCGGTTGAAAGGAAGCAAACGCTTGGTTACTAGCGGTGCCGATATTGGTTTGGAGCAGACCGACGATGCTGTTGGCCGTGGATGTCTTGCCCAAGTATCCCGACGTCATCGTGGATATTTTGGCGTCACCCGTGCTAAGCGTGCTGGAAGATCCGGTGTTCCATGGGGTCGCCGTCGTTGCATCACCCTGCTTGCTGGCGTAAATCGTGTGTGCCGGATCGCTTCCGACAGCTGACAGGCGGGTGGTGCCGACCGCACCCCACTTGACGGTGGAATCGGTGGCATAACCGCTACCAAAGGCCGCTACAAGGTCGGTGTTGATATCGCCGATGCTCAGGCTGACTGTGGTGTTAGGAGCCAAACTGGTGTAGTTTGATGCCTGACCGATGTTCACCAGATAATCAGAAGTATTACCGACCTGAGTGAAGCCGATGAACAAGTCATCGGCTGTGTATGCTGTCGTGGCAGCGTTTGCGGCCATCGTCATCGCCATACCTACCATGGCAGAGCCTGTGATTCGTCTAAATGTTTTGTTAGTCATATGATGTTGGTTTAGTCTTTGTGAAGCAAGAGGGGATATTCTTGCCGGGGTGAAGCTGGCGTAATGACGATGGTTTTGTGAATCCGCATATCGTGACGATTTTGTCACATCCCCCTGTTAGCTGGCTGCGATTATTTCTTAGTCACACGCAACCGGGCAAACAGTGAAGGCACGCCGTTCTTCGGAATCACAGTGGTGTAGATCCCACCGCTTTCGGTGCCGGCTGGGGCAGACGTCCAGCTGAGCAGATCCGTGCTGGTATCAACTGCAACGTCATACTCCGCCACGGATGCCGGGTTGTGCGGGAAACTAAAGGTTAGATTCGTGGGACCTGAAACGGCAGTGGGAAGGAATTGCGCGTCGCTACCTGAGTTGGGATTGGCACCCAGCGCAAACTTCACCATGTTCTGAATGCCGTCATTCGCTGGTGTGGCGGTGGGCAGGGCGTTCGCGCCGCTGAGGGAATAGGAGGATGCCCATGTGTTATACGCTGATGTGGTGGCAGCTGTGAACGTCACCGTGCCGCTGGAATTGATCGAGAAAGTACCCAGCGCGGTGGCAGGGGCGACAGCACCAGGCACAAGGCGGTAAACCGCGAGGGTCGAGGAACTACTCGTGATGCCGGAGGCGTTGCTGGCTTCGATCGTCGGGTTAAACAGAGCAAACGAGAGGTTAGCCGCGGCACCGGTGGCATTGGCACCGCCCGTATGGAATGAGGCGTATGCGCTGTTGCTAGCAGTGCCGATGTTGTTTTGCACCAATCCGACGCTGCTGTTGGCGGTGGACGTCTTGCCGTTGTATCCCGATGTCATTGAGGCAATTTTGGCGTCGCCCGTGCTAAGGGTGCTGGTAGAACCGGTGTTCCACGGAGTGGCTGTGGAGGCATTTCCCTGCTTGCTGGCGTAAATCGTGTGGGCGGGATCGCTCCCGACTGTGGCCAGGCGTGTTGTGCCGATCACACCCCATTTGATGGTTGCATCGGTCGCCCAGCCACTGCCAAAGACGGCTGCAAGGTCTGACGCGATGTCTCCTAGCGAAAGTGTCTGAGTGGAAGTAAAGGTGGACGCCTGGCCGATCTTTACCAGATAGTCGGAGGTGTTGCCGGTCTGGTGGAATCCGATGAAAAGATCGTCGGCGGTGTAGGTGGTCGCGGTGGGGGTGCCGGCATAGGAGACCGAGCCCATGGCAAGGTATGCCATGGGGACAAGAAAGGTGAGGATATTCCGGGTTGCTGATTTCATAGTAGATTTGGTTCTGATAGTTGTCGGATGGTGGGATACGTGGCACAGGCGGCCGCAGCTATTTCGCTCCATCTGTGGCAGGTTGGGGTAGGATTCATTTGTGACAATTCTGTCACATGACCCGCGATGTGTGCCGCGCCCGAATGTGAAGAAATTGAAACAATAAACTTCTTGTGGGTGCGGGGGTGATTGGCAATTTTGACGCTTCGTATGAATGCGAATACCAAAACCCCTAGCGGCATGGGCATAGTGAGCCGCATCAAACCATTGGGGCCGTGCGAGGAACGGCCGCCGGATCGCGAAGTGCGCCGTCTTCACGGCCTGAGTGCCGACGTTGGCGCGGCCTGCAGCGCGTGGTTAGTCAGCCGGGGAATCAAGACACGGTCGTGGGGGGACTTCAACGTGAGCCGATCTCCGCGCAAACGGCCGCAGCTTGAGGTTCACGATTGATGTGACGAATTCGTCGCAATATTTCACTGTGCCAGGCACCCGATATCCTGGTGACTGGCATAGCGCAAGCCTATGAACCCACCCACACCCTCCCGTTGGACGCTGGACCTATCAAATGCCATACCGCTGTTGCGGGGTGGCCCGGCCCAACTGCTCAAGAAGCCTGCCGAAGATTTGCTAGGGCTCACCGCGATGAACCGGTTTCTCCAAGACCTCAATCCAGAGCAGGACCCCGCCACCATTTTCCAACGGGCGCTGGATTTGCTAGCGCTGCGCTATCGCGTTGATCATGGCTCCGTGGAGGCCATCCCGAGCACCGGGCCGGTCATCGTGGTGGCCAATCATCCCTTCGGAGGAGGTGACGCATTGGTGTTGGCACACTTGTTAGCCGCTCGTCGCAATGATATGCGGATGCTCGCCAATAGTATGTTAGAGAGGATGGATGCAGTGCAACCCTGGCTTATCGGCGTGGATCCGTTCAGTGATGGGGCCACTTCGTCGCGTCGCAACATCGGGCCGATGAAGCAAGCTCTGGCGCATCTGCGAAACGGCGGATGCCTCGGGATTTTTCCCGCCGGCGAGGTTTCGTCGTTCTCGCCGCAACACGGCACAATTCTTGACAAGCCATGGTCGAAACACGTCGCCGCCTTGGTTCGCAAAACTGGTGCCACCGTGGTGCCTATCTGTTTCACCGGATCTAACAGCTGGCTTTTTCAAGTAGCGGGTTTGATGCATCCGCTGCTGCGAACGGCATTGTTGCCGCATGAATTCCTGCGCTGGCAAGGCAAGGAGATCACGCTACGGATTGGCAAGCCATTGCCTGCCACGGTCTGGTCCCAGAATCAGGACGACCAATCTCTGGTGGATGCCATGCGGCTGCGTGTGGACCTGCTAGGGGACAAGCGCCGGGCACCGCGCAGCCCGCAGAGGATGCCGAATCTGCTGCCAAGGTCATGGCGAAAGACCACCGGGGTTCCAGATCCTGTGGCACCGGCGGGAGATCCAGCGCTGCTTGCCAGCGAGATTGCCACCTTGCCGGGAGACGGCTTGCTCGCCGCTCACGGGGACCTGGAAGTGTGGATCGCCGGGGCAGAGGCTATCCCTAACATTTTGAACGAAATCGGCCGCCTGCGCGAACTTGCGTTTCGTGATGTAGGCGAAGGCACCGGACGTGCCCGGGATTTGGATGCGTTCGACACCCACTACCGGCACCTGTTCCTATGGAATGCGGCCACCGGGGAAATCGCCGGGGCGTACCGCATGGGATTGAGCGACGAATTGCTAGCCCGCAATGGCCGCGACGGGTTCTATAGTCACACGTTATTTCGCTTTCACCCGTCATTTTTGCAGCAGCTTGGGCCGAGTCTTGAGCTCGGCCGATCGTTTGTGACCGCCGCCTATCAGCGCAAGCCGTACTCTCTATTTTTGTTATGGAAGGGGATTGGGCATTTTGTTGCACGTCATCCGCGCTACCGCACGTTGTTTGGCCCGGTGAGCATCAGCAGTGACTATTCGATGGCATCGCGTTCCTTGATGGTGGAGTTTCTCCGCCAACATCATGGCGACGCGGCGATGGAAGAATTGGTTAGGCCCCGCAACCCGTTCCGCCCGGCATCCCGCTTGCGCCGCCAACATGCCCAAATCGCCGCTGGCTTGAAATCCATCGAAGAGGTCTCATCTCTCGTCGCAGGCATGGAGCAGGACGGCAAGGGATTGCCTGTGCTCTTGCGCCAATACGTGGCTCTCAATGCCGTGCTGCTCAAATTCAATGTGGACCGGCAGTTCTGCAATGCGCTTGACGGACTGGTGGTGGTGGATTTGCGGGCGGCCGATCCACGCATGATGACCCGCTACATGGGAGCGGCTGGCTGGCAGGAATTTTGCCAGATGTATCCTGCCCCTGTGCGAAAATCCAAAGGTAACCCGGCACTTGTGGATTGATGCGCCTGAGCTTCGTCACTGATACTTTTCCGCCGGACGTCAATGGTGTGAGTGCCGCAATGGCGGATGAGACAGGATTCCTTGGCGCGTGCATCGCCGCGCTGGATCGCAGCCGCTGGCCCGATTGGCGGCGCGAGGCGCGCCTCACAGCATCCCGCCTCACATGGTCCGAAGTGGTCTTCAACTTCGAAAAGGATCTGAGCGACCTCCTCTCGTGACAATTTTGCCCTCATGCAAGGCTGCGCCTGCCGACGGGCACCACCAATTCGCTAACCAAGACACCATAGAATGGCGCTTTATCGACGCCATCGGGCCATTCTTCCGTGGCATCGATCGCGGCCGCATCAACTGGTCCAAGATATAGTTGCGCGGATCCTTAACTCGGATCCTTGTATAAGATGTAGATCGTCTGCAGGCGGGGGCCACCCCAAGCGAACAAGCTGAAGGCTGGCATCAGCCCTAGCAACTGGTGGCTCTCTTGGTGGATCAGGCGGAATCCAGCAGTTTTGATGCTATCGGCGGAGATATTGCGCAAGGCCGGACCGGTTTCCGCATCCCAGCAGATGAGAGTGCGCGGCGGCAACGCCTTCAGGGTTGCCATGGCACCGGCGGGGTCACTTGCGTAAAGCGCCGGTTCTTCCCATGGATCTCGGTCCCAGGCGATGTTCATTGCCGCCTGGCTCCACAGGAATCTATCCACCGGCAGGCCGGATTGATTGAGGTCGAACCAAGCCTTCGCGGATTGCACGGCGCGGGCATCACGGTTCCATGAGGAGCCATCGACAAACCAGAAGTTCGCAATGAATGAGACACTCACCGCAGCTGCCCATGTCCGGCGATTGCACACATGCGGCCAACGGGCGCTAAATTGGTTCCAACCCACGCATCCTGCAATTGCGAGGCAGGGGGCGAAAGCGGAGAAATACCTCGCATAGCCAGCCGAGCCAAACAGCCCGAACACCCTCATCACGCTGTGCATCGCAAAGGTGAACAGGAATAGTGCTGCAATAAGCCGCAGCCCTGGAGAACGTGCGAGAATCCATAATCCTACCGCCACCGGCACCATCAGCAAGGGCCCGGCGATTTCCGGAAAGCGTGACAAGTATTGCCAAATGGGGCCCTTGCCGTAGGCTGCCCCGCCAGCCGACCAATCCGGCGGCCAATTGTGAATGATATAGAGTGGGTCGCCACTGATGATCCACGCTGCGAGCACCCAGCTAACCAATCCAACCGCGAGCAACAGGCTGCACATTCCTCGCTTTATGAATGACTTGGCCAAGGCAGGGCTGCCGAGCATCATCAAACCCCATACCACGGCTACGAAGGCACCTTCCGGCCTCGCACCAATCAACAAAGACGCCAGCACCGCGCCGAGCCACAGCCGCCCGGAAAAATGTGCTAGCAGGGCGGCAGACAAGACCGTTGCAAACAACGGCTCGGTCATCGTGTCGCCCCACATCAAAAACAGGGCGGGTTGCAAGAGGTAGAAGGGAATGCAGCGCCAGCTGTCTGCCAGCCCGATGCGCCGAGCTATAAGCCAAGTCATTGCCGCCCCGGCGGTGGATATCAATACTGCCCAGCACCGCGATACCTCATACCCACCTAAAGCTGGCACAGCATGCACCAAACTAAATAATGGCCGCTGCCAAACACTGATAAACAACTCCGGATGCTGCCAGGACCAACGCGCAAATATAAAATGATACCCGCCATCCTGCTGGTAGCTGTCGGGATAGATCATCACCAGCGCAAGTCCACACGCCAGACAAGCCACTAGCCACAGCAGCGCCGCAAATCGGTAGTCGGTCGATTCGCCTGAAGGTCGGGACGAGAGCCCAGCACACGATGGCTCCGGCACACGCCAAGAAGGCAAGCTTAGGCTATTTTCCAGGATTTCGGCTTCTGGGGTCTGGATGCTCATGCGCTCGGTACCCTAGGAAGCACTCCACAGCCCACTCAAGAATCACTTTGTAGCGATATTGTCACAATATCGAAATTGCAGACGCCATGACCGCTCAGAAGCATCCCGAGGAAGCGGTGAAAATCCTCCAGGGCGGCATGGCCAACCCTCCAATTCCGCTATGACATCCGTCGCTTCACCGCTCCTGCCACCGCCAACGAATGTTACCGTCAATCCCACGCCGTGTTCCGGCACCCTCAGCCTCAACAACCTTGGCTCACTGGTGCTGGACATCAACGGCCCCACCTTGATGCCACATTCGTCCGCGAGAACAGCAGTGTTAGAACTCAGTGTTCGACCTCGTATTCGACAACGGCGCGAGCAAGTCGGATTCCCGGAGTTTCAAAAAGAATCGCACACGAAGGCACGAAGCCACGAACAATCATCAATCGGCAATCGTTCGACTGAGCTCACGCCGAAGTCAGCCAGTCACGTCTCCCGTTCAGGGACTTGACTCATTCACCACAAATTCTGGTTTTCAAGGGCCCTAGGGCGGGCTGGCCCAAGCGCTTTTGGCCCAAGCGTCCATGGCACCATAATTGTCCTGCCAAGTGGTGTACATCGCGCCTTGGATGCCTGGCAGCTGCTTGGTGTTGTGGCGCCATGCGGCAATCTGTGAGCCATCTTCGTCGCTATCGTAGTAGCCGGAAAGAATCTGTTTGAGGCCCAGATCAGCGAAGAATTGGCAATTTTTGCCCTGCAATGAGCCATACCAGTTGACGATACCCACATCCTTGTCCAAGCCTTTCCACGAACCCTTGAGCGAACCATTCACCGCGTAGAAGTGATCCACCGCGTTATGCATCGGGTCAAACATATCATTCCAAACCCAGATCCCGGCATCCGGCCGGATATCACGAATGATTTGGGCCGCCCGATGCACATTCCCAGCCAATAACTCGCCGGGCGTCAGGTGCTTGCTTTGGCACAGCGCACACTGGTTGACCACCCGCAACTCGTCGTGCGACATCAGAAATGCCGCCGGATGCACCAACTCATTGATACGCTTTAAATCCGCCTCCCACTCAGTGAAAATTTTTGGTTCACTGAGGCAACTTGTGACCCGATCTTCGTACACAATGATGGGATGGTAGTAACTGACCCGCAACCGCTCCCCATTCTTGATGCGGGTGTTAGGTGCCAGCTTGATAGATGGCTGTTCGTGATAGGCCCGCCACGGATGCAACTGCGGATCGACGATCCTGACGAAATCCCGGCCTTCCTCGTAGGCCGTGCCATTTTCGCCACGGAGAGCGACCGGGCAGCCGGGTCGGCGGAGCACGTTGACGAGGCCGATTTCTTCGACGCTGAGATCGTCCCACCACATTTTCCCGTTTTTGCCGTTCCAAGATCCGAGATAGAGGTTGGCAGTGCTGCATTCCATGCTGTTAAAAACGATATCGTAATGTTTCCAATCCTGTGTTAGATCGACGTGAACGGTTTGGAAACTCAGTGAGCTCGATCCATCGGTCTTGAGAACCTTCACCTCGGCATCGGCTGGCGCGAGGTCTTGCGACTTCAGCCAGAATGAGACGCGATACTGGCGCCATGGCTGCAGCTTGATTGGCTGCATGATGCGGCAGTGAAGCGCCGGATTCTTGCCAATATTCTCCATGCGCAGCGAAGCCACACCCCCATGCTTGACCTCCCGATCCACAAACGTCGTCACCCCCTCGTCGTCTTGGAATGCCCAATTTTTGAAATGGTTACCTACAAACTCCTCGAAATCAGCGTTCGCCACCCGCGTTGGGTTGTCCGCAACCAAGGTGGCCTTGCCGCCCTGCGCCACGAACAGCGCATCCTTCACCGCCAAGCCCTCGACGTAGTTGTGATCGTGGCTGCCGCCCATGACAATGGCGATGAGGTCCAGCCCGTTCAGTTTGGCGGCCTGGCACAATTCCGCCGCTTTTGATTCCGCCAGATCACATCCGAACGCCACCCCGTTGTAGCCAGCGGCCTTGGCGCGGGCAAAGCGCTCGATCACCCGGTCCACTTCCTTCGGATCCTTCATATCACGCCAGATGAACAGCCAGTGTTTCTGCAACAGCCCGGGGGCACGAGCCTGCGCCACCGGCCCGGCTGGCGGCGAGGCCGCATCCACACCGCAGGGCATCAGCGCCATCCAAATGATCAGGGCCATGACCTTTGTCAGAACATTTCCACGTGTCATTTCATTTACCTTTCATCGGTCGTTGGTTGTTTCACTCGCGGCCCGGCAGAGGCATCGGTGATTTTTCGGTTTCGTTAGCAGGCACCGGTGCGGGCTCCTTCAGCTGCCCGCTGGGCAACAGCATCAGGCAAAGATAGACGATGACGGTGGCAGGGATGGCCCCCAGCGCCAGCCCGACCGGTGAAATGCCATATTTAAAAAACCGTGCCAGCAGGCTTTGGCCCGCAGGATTGGGTGCATTGGCAATCACCGTCAATCCACCACCCACCACCGCGCCCGCCACCACCGCGTACTTGGCCGAGGCGGAGATCTCCCCAGCCTGCGCCGCGAGATAGGTGATGGCCGCGTTATCATTGAATGCCGTCAGCAAGCTCGCTCCTAACATCAACGCCCGTTCGCGCAGATTCATGATGATCGGTTCGATCCACCAGCCCTGGCAGCCCCCGTGAATCACCAATCCCGCTAGAAAGAAACCGACCAAAATCGGGCTGCGCAAGGCCACCGCATTTTGGTGATGGCGGGTAGCTGTCACGAAGGCGATGAAGAACAAAAATCCGCCAACAAACAACACCGGATAGTGTGCGGCATAGACGGTCCAAGCAAGAAACCCCAGGTGCACCCCCGTGACCCAAAGCGGAACCGGCGTTTCTCGTTGCGCCCAAGGCGGGACCGGCGCGCTGCCACCGGCAACGAGCGGCAGCGCCGCCCCGAGCTGGCGCAATTCCCTGCGGAAAAACAGGAAATAACACAAGCTCGACAAGCCAACCCCGACCAAGGCTTTCCAACCAAAATGCAGCAACATGTAGGGGGTGTCCCAGCCCCATCTGCCGGCCACCATCAGCACCGGCGGCGCAGCGAAACTGGTGAGCGTGCCGCCAACCGATATGTTCACAAACAATAACCCAAGCGTGGCATACGCCAGCCGCGGCGACGGCTTGAGCGGAAAAAACCGCTTCGCCAGCAGCAGCGCCGCTATGGTCATGGCCGCCGGCTCGGTGATGAACGATCCGAGCACGGGTGCCAGGGTCAACACGCTCAACCACCAGGCAACGGGTCGGCCCCGGCCCAGCCCCGCAGCTAACGCCAGCACCTGCTCGGCCGCCCGCAACACCGGGCGGCTGGCAGCTAGCGCCATGATGACCACCACAAACATCGGTTCGGTGAACCGACAATCCTCGCTGAGGTAATTTTTGAAATCGAGCCAGCTATAATAGTGGGTGGCGGCCGCAGCCAATACGATGACCCACAACCCGAACACCACCTCCACCTCGCCCAAAAAGTGCATCAGCGTGGCGAAAAACGACACTTCCTCGATGTGCTCCGGCGGCGGCCCGTCCACTGGCTCGCGGCGTTGCAACTCCGCTCGGTGGCGCTGCTCAAACTGCTGCGCCAGCCGGCTGAAAATGCCGCAGGCAAACGTGTGAAGGATCGCCAGCAGGAAAATTCCACTGGCCACCAGATTGAATGGAGCCACCACCACCCGCGCCTTGAGTGCCTCCAACAATCCGCCGTCCACCGGCTCATACGTCTGCAATGGCTTGGGAAACGCCGCGTGTGGCAGCGCATGGCCAGTGTCCGTCTGATAGACCGGATCAGGTTCGCTGCCGCCCATCACCTGGTGGCAAAACAGCAACAGCAAAACAGCTACAATGGCAAATAGTGAACGCGGCATGGAGGGGTTGATGGGCCATTTTTAAGCCACATCCCAGCCCCTGGCAAGGTTCGGTTTCCATCGCACAGCCATGGTTCCGATGAAAACCATAACGGATGCCCCCAATTCATGGAGGCATCCAATTCAAAAAATCCAGCATGCAGGCTCAACCTGCGTGCTTCATGCCTCCGCTGTTTCTGCGTTGGCAGCCTCCTCGGCTGCAACCTCCTCAACAGGGGTCTCCTCAACTGCAGTTTCCTCAACTGCGGTCTCAAGGCCGGTATCAAGCGCCACTTCAGCCTCCGTTGCCTTGGTCACTTTCTTGGCGACTTTCTTGGCTGGAGCCTTTTTCGCAACCTTCTTGGCGGCGGACTTCTTCGCGGAGGCAGACTTGGCGTCAGTGGATTTGCTTGAAACCGCCTTGTGTTTCGCGGTTCCGCCAAGCTTCGCCTGCTCGTGCTTGCGCTTCAAATAATCCGCACGTCGACGGCGTTTGATGATTTTATTCGATTGTTGGCCCATGGTTGGTGACCACCGGGGTACTCGCAAATCTCGCGACGGGCAAGCGCAAAACGTAAAAGAGTTTGCCCACGGCTGCTGTCGCATTCGACAAGGCCCCTGCCCCTGTCCCAAATTCCGGTCCCATGGCAGGCCTCATCATCGCTCCCCGCGCACGCATTTTCCACGGTCACGAGTGGATTTACTCCACCGAGATCAAGAAAACCTTTGGCGACCCTCAACCCGGCGACGTCATCACCCTCAAGGATTTTCGCGACCGCCCGCTCGGCTCCGCCATCTACAATCCACAGTCACAGATTGTCGCCCGCCGCTTCTCACGCCGCCGCCAAGACCTCGATTTGGACTTTTTTACCCGCCGAATCCGCCAAGCCATCGAACACCGCCGCCGCTGCGGCCTTGATGAATCCCTCTGCCGCCTCGTCTGGAGCGAATCCGATGGCTTGCCCGGCCTGGTCATCGACCGCTACGGCCCCCACATCACCGTCCAAACGCTCACCCTCGCCATGGACCTCCGCCGCGAACTCATCCGCGACGCCCTCGTCACCCTGCTCGCCCCCTCCTCCATCGTCCTGCGCAATGATTCCCCGTTCCGCAAGGCCGAGGGCATGGAACCCGGCATCGAAATGCTCTACCGCGAAAACCCCGGCCCCTTCGTCGTCCGATCTAACGACCTCGATTTCGAAATCGACCTCTACGACGGCCAAAAAACGGGCCTTTACCTCGACCAACTCCAGTCCCACGCCGATGTCGCCCGCCTCGCCAAAGGCAAGCGCGTGCTCGATTGCTTCACCAATCAGGGCGGCTTCGCCCTCGCCTGCGCCAAGGCCGGTGCCGCCAAGGTCACCGCCGTGGACGTCTCCGCCAGCGCCTGCGAGGCTGCCCGCCACAACGCCAGTCTCAACGGCCTGGAAATCGAGGTACTGGAACACAATGTCTTTGATTTTCTCAAGCACGCCAAGCCGGACTACGACCTCATCATCCTGGATCCGCCCAGCTTCACGCGCAACAAAAAGACCCTCATGGACGCCATGCGCGGCTACAAGGAAATCCACCTGCGCTCGCTCAAATTGCTAGATAAGGGCGGCATCCTCTCCACCTTCTGTTGCTCCCATCACGCATCCCGCGAATTGTTCCTCGAAAACCTTGTGGACGCCTCAGTCGATGCCAAAAAATCCCTCCGCCTCGTCTCAGAGCACTCCCAGCGCGCCGATCACCCGGTCCTGATCTCCATCCCTGAAACCAGCTACTTGAAAGGCTTCACCGCCGAAGTCATCGCTGCAAGGTAGGCGCAACATCCGATGCGTGGTAAAATACCCGCATTGCGATGATTCGTCGCGAACCACCCCTCCAAACACAACCGTAACTTGACGCGTATGCAACGGGGCGCTCCCCTGTTCTCCTATTCCGCCCCATGCTTCCTGTTTTTGAAATTGCCGATGCCCTGCGTGCCGCCGTCCGTGGCGACTTCCGCCCGCGGGTATTGCTCAAGGCACCTACCGGGTCGGGCAAAAGCACCTCGGTCCCCGGCATGCTGCTCGACGCGGGCCTCAGGGGCCGCATCCTCGTCGTCGAACCGCGACGGATGGCGGCGCGGCTGCTGGCTGGCTGGGTCGCCAAACAACGTGGCTCACCACTCGGCCAGGACGTGGGCTACGCAGTGCGTTTCGACAGCCGTTACCGCGACGAAACGCGCATCATCTATCTGACCGACGGGGTGTTCCAGCGCTGGCTGCAGGACGATCCGCAATTGCGCGGGGTGGGCGCGGTGGTGTTTGATGAATTTCACGAACGGCGGCTGGCTGTGGACATGGCTCTCGCCCGTTGCCTGAACCTGCAGGACGGCCCGAGGCCCGAGCTGCGGGTGGTGGTCATGTCGGCCACTCTGGAAACCGCCGGGCTGGCGGAGTTTCTAACACCGGTGTGCGCACTGGAAGCTGGTGGTCGTGCCCATCCGGTGGAAATCCTCTACTGCCCGGAGCGCCCAGCCACTGGCGTGGCTGCCGCGTCTCGCGGCAGGCCGTGACAGCGTGCCTCCGGCGGCTGCGCCCATGCAAAAGTGCATGCAGCGTGCGCCAAGCCCGTGGTTCGTCGCCGTTGGGCGCAATGGCGTGACAAGCGCGGCGGCATGGCGGAGTCTCCAGGGGTGAATAAACAAGCCCACTCGGGATCGCAACCCAAAGAACCACCGCAATTGCTGAGTGATAATTTTTGATTTTTGATGGGACATCATGCCGATCCCACGCTTGTCCAATTCGGCGCGAACCGCCTGCAACCCGGGTGTGATCGAGAGCATTTTTCGGCCGGGACCGAGCCACCACGACCAATCGTCAGCGGGCTCGTTGGTGATGCAAATCCATTTGATGCAGGCATCTACTTCGACCACAAGCCCTTGAATACGGTGCTCCATTCCAACTTTCAGTTCGTGCAGTAGCTTTTGTTTAACGATTTCGATCTCCTCAAAAACAGCTGCCATTTTTTCTTGTCTTGTTGGAAGCTTCAATTTCTCAGGATCAAGCCGATCCTTAATGTCAATCTTTCCTTCTCCGCGGGCTACTATGAGTCTTCCTGTGGAATCTACCACTTTCAGAAAGAATGTATTTTACCAGCATAATGTAGGTTACCGGAAAGTACGGTCAGTGAGGCGGATCGAACGCGAGCGCCGAACATTGCCTCCGGCCATGTTAGTTAGGGCTTCGCCGGATTTCTCCAAGCTCGCTAACGCTCGCTCCGCGTTCAATACCTCACGCCGAAAGAATGAATACGAACGCCGAACATTGAACATCGAACGCCCAACGTCGAACATGAGAGGCGAAAATATCAGCCTGAGCGGCCCATCTTTCTCTCTTCGATGCAACCAGTCCTCCTGAGTAATTCGCTGTAATCCGTTGATTATCAATGCCTGAAATTTGAGGCTTTTCACTATTTTTCAGATGATTCATGAGGCGACTTATTACCAACTCTATCCGCCAACCCGGCGGTTGCTGCTCGCATGGTAACATTTGCTAGAGGCGTTACTCGTCCGCCTACAGCCGACAGTTAGGGAATTCGACTGGTTCGCACCGTTGTCTAAAGCGAGGTGGAACACTGAGTTCTGAGGCAGCTGTGGATAGGCAGTTGACGGGCGTCACCTCACAGCGGGCTGTTGATTGCGGCTACCACCGCTTAACTTTGGCATGCCCGTCGCCTCACCTGCATTCGCTGGCACGGAGGATTTTTCCACGGTCGGGGATTTTTCCACTTGCAGCGCGGCGGCGTCCGGCATCACCAGGGCCGCAGCGGGTATCGACACGCGGGTGTCATTTGTCAGGGTGAATGCCACAGCACCAAGACTCACCGCTTGCGCCACGGCCACCTTGACCTCGGTGATAACGCCATCGATGGGTGAGTGGAAGAACCGGGCATCATACTCCAATTGGCAATGCTCGTAATTGATCTGCTGGACCTTCTTGATCTCCTGTTGGGCCTGGTACTGGCCTTTGGCCCAATTTTCCATGGCGATCGCATATTGCAGCCTGGATTTCGGAGCTGTGCGTTTGTGAACGGCCTCCTCCACCTCCTCACGGGTGGTGATCAATGCTTGGTACTGCCAGAACATCTGGTCCAAGGTGCCCGTTGCTTCAAGATTGGCCCGTGCCATATCGACGTTCAACTTGGCAGCGTCCAGTTCGGTGTGGCCTAGCAACTGGTTTTTGCTAACAACATCCCCGGGTTTGACAAACAGGGCAATCAAAGTGCCTGCCCGCTTGGCCCGGATCACCTCAAGCGCCTTCCCGGGGGGGCCTGAGTCCACGCGGCCCGGTGCAGCCTCCTTGCTAGCTGCGCGTTCCTGACCACTCATCTGCGTCGCAAAAGTGATGAACACGGCGACGAGACAGAGGAAATGCATCGGGGATGGCATGGTCCTGCTTTTCAACTCGACAAATTACGGACCTCGCATCTGGAATATTTCAACCAACATACCTTCCACACCCAGTCGCCCATGTACGGCTCGCCAAGGTCACGCCAGGTGATCCAACAAAAACCTCGATGCCTGCTCGACGTCCTTGTCGCCGCGGCCGGATAGATTGGCGATGATGATGGCGTGGCGGGGCAAGGTGGGCGCAAGTTTGATAACCCCGGCCATGGCGTGTGAGCTTTCGAGGGCCGGCAGAATGCCCTCTGTGTGGGCCAATTCCTTGAAGGCGGCAAGGGCTTCGCTGTCCGTCGCATAGGTGTATTGGACGCGCCCGGTGTCCTGCAAATAGGCATGTTCGGGGCCTACCGCGGCGTAGTCGAGCCCGGCGGAAATTGAGTGGGTCAGTTCGATTTGGCCATCAGCATTGGCTAACAACCATGTTTTTGTACCTTGGAGCACGCCGAGTTTACCGCCTTGAAATCGAGCGGCATGGCGCTCGGGCACAATCCCGTCGCCGCCGGCTTCCACGCCGACCATGCGCACGCCGGGATCATCGAGAAACGGGTGGAACAAACCGATGGCATTGGAGCCGCCGCCGACGCAGGCAATCAGCAAGTCCGGCAAGCGGCCCTCTTTTTCCAATATCTGGCGCCGGGCCTCCAAACCGATCACCCGTTGGAAATCCCGCACAATCATCGGAAATGGATGCGCGCCTAGCGCCGAACCGAGGATGTAGTGCGTGTGATCCACGCTGGCCACCCAATCGCGCATCGCCTCGTTGACCGCCTCCTTGAGGGTCGCCTGGCCGGCAGTGACGGGGCGGACTTCCGCTCCCATCAGACGCATTCGAACGACGTTGAGTGCCTGGCGTTCCATATCGACGCGACCCATGTAAATAACGCATTCCATGCCAAAGCGGGCACACACGGTGGCGGTGGCCACGCCGTGCTGGCCCGCGCCGGTCTCGGCGATGATGCGTTTTTTGCCGAGGCGTTTGGCGAGCAGGATTTGGCCGATGGCGTTATTGATTTTATGGGCGCCGGTGTGCAGCAAGTCCTCACGCTTCAGATAGATTTTGGCACCGCCGAGAGCCTCGCTCCAGCGTTCGGCGAAATACAGGGGGGTTGGGCGGCCGGCATAGTTGCAGAGGAGGTCGTCGAGTTCGGCCTGGAATGCGGGGTCGGTCTTGGCGACGGCGTAGGCGGCGGCGAGTTCCTGGAGCGGGGCCATCAGGGTTTCGGGGACAAACATGCCGCCAAAGCGGCCGAAATGACCGCTGGCATCGGGAAGAATCGGACGGGTGGAAGAATCGGTGGCCATGGGCAGACAGAGTTTTCTCTGGGTCGGCCGTTCTTTCAAGGGCAAACGCTCAACTCCCTCAGCCACAGCCTTCCGATGATGCGTAGCGGCGTGCCCAATACTGTCAATTTAGCGCTCTGATTGGAAAATGGGGATCCTGCCTGTGATGGAAGACAGCGCTTCCAGCCTGTCTGTGCATGAAACGACAGGCTAGAAGCCCGTCGTCCATGACGGGCTGGAAGCCTATCCTCCTACTAAGTCAACAGGATTGAGCAGCCCGCCTGTGAGCGCGATTGTGATTGAAATCGCGCTTGCCCAATAGGCGGGTTCACTTGCGTTTCATCGTCTTCGGCGGTCATAGACACGCCGCTATCATTGCATAAGATATTGCTGCACGGCCCCTGATGCGGCACAATTGCCGGTTGCACGGCGGCTTGCCAGATGGCATACTCCGCGTATGAAACGAATTGTGCTAGGAATTGTGGGAGGATTCGCAGCGCTTTGCTTGCCTCTCACAGCTGCGGATACCGGGGCGACTGTCAAGCCAGCGGATAAGCCAGCCTCCGAAGAAGCCAAAGCCATCCCCGCCGCTAACAAAACCGAAAAGGGTGATGTGCCCGAGGATTTGCTGGATGATCCTCATCGCCTCGAGGAATTGGCGGTCAATGAATTCACCGCCCCGTCCATCGCCAAATTGTTCGATACCCTGCAATTCCTGATGCCCATTCCGATGGCGGATCTGGAACGCAAGATGCCGCCGCGTATGCCATTGGACCGCGCCGATTTGGCGATCGAGTTGGGCTTTCTCATTGCCGACGGGTTTTTGGTCGTGCAGTCCGGGCAGATGGAAAAAGTCGAGGGCCTGGCCAAGGATTTGACGCGCTACGGCAAGTCGCTGGGTGCCGGCGAGCGGGTCAACCGGCATTCCGCAGGTCTGCTGGATAGTGCAAAAAAAGGCGACGTAGAGCAATTGAAAACCGAACTGAGGGCGACCCAGAAGGATGTGGAGATTGAGTTGGTGACCCTCAAGGACGCGGACTTGGCGCACTTGATTTCCCTGGGTGGCTGGATTCGCGCGCTGGAGGTGGCCACTGCGGCAGTGGACAAACAATTTTCGGTGGAGCGGGCCCGCAAGCTGATGCGTGAGGACATCGCCGACTACTACACCGAGTCGGTGGCGGGCTTGGAGCCGCGGATTTCCGAGAGGGCCAATTACCTGGCCATGCGCGATATCCTCGCGGGTTTGCGCAATGAGATGGTGCTCGAGGATGGCAAGGACCCGACCAAGCTCCAGATTGCCGATATCCGCAAGCAAGCCGTTGACCTCGTGAAATTCGCACTCCAACGCCAACAATGAATCCATCCGACACTGCGCCCACCACCCCAGCAGACAACCCGGGCCATGCCGCAGTGCTGGGCCTGGGCATCATCGGCTCGCGGGTCGCCACACGCCTCGCCAACTCCGGCTGGCAAGTGACCTGCTGGAATCGCAGCCCCAAAGGCATGCCCGGGGAGGCCTCCACCCCGGCAGCAGCCGTAGCCGGCGCGAATGTAATCTCTATCTATCTGAAAGACCGACCGGCTTTGCGCGAGGTCATGACGCAGCTGGCTCCAACCCTCCGCGAGGGCCAGATCGTGATGAACCACTCGACCGTGGATTTGGCCACAACGCATTGGCTGGATCAATACTGCGTGCTGCGGGGATGCCGGTTTCTGGATGCCCCATTCACCGGTAGCAAATTGGCTGCTGCCACCGGCCAGTTGGTTTATTACACCGGCGGCGACGATGAATTAGTTAGGCAAATGACACCTTTTTTGCGCCTAACGGGCAGGGAGTTGCTGGCCTGCGGAGGTATGGGCTCGGCCACGGTGGTGAAACTGGCCACCAATTTGATTTCGGCATGCACGGTGCAGGCGCTGGCGGAGGCGTTGGCCATAGCGACGCGCCACGGAGTGGCAGCAGACACATTCATCGGAGCGGTGGCAGAAAATCTCTGCGGTTCGCCCCTCGCAAAATTTAAATTGCCAACCATGGCCGTAGGTGAGTTCGAAGCGCATTTTTCGTTAGACAACATGCGCAAGGACAGTGCTTATGCGCTGGATCTGGCCGAAGCAGCCCATCTGCACACGCCCGCCATCGCTGCGGTTTCCCAACGCCTCACCGAGTTGGCCGCCAAAGGCCTCGGCGACTTGGATTTCTCCGCACTCGCCCATCCCTATATCTGACCCAACAACCCATCAGGAGCCGCGCAAGAATATCTTTTGCCTTGTAGCGGCGTGTCTGTGACCGCCGATGACCATGAAGCGCCGAGAACCCGCCTATTGCGATAGGCTCCATCTCATGCGCGGCGGCGGTGATAGACGCGCCGCTACAGACAAGGCATCTCATGCGGGGCGGTGGTGATAGACGCGCCGATACAGACAAGGCATCTCAAATCAGTGCATGCCGCCGAGGCGATGGTTCAGAGCGATGGATCGGCGCAAGGCACGCATCACCTCGATGAGGTTTCGGTGGATTTTCACGGCCTCGGCGCAATTCTTGTCAGTGATGGAATGTCGGCTGACGTAGCGTCCGATTTCCCCTTGGAGTTGGCGGATGCGGGTCTCGAGAGCCCCGAGTTCGGCACGGAGGCCCGAGATTTCGCGGTTTGCCTCGCCGATGGACTTGAAGATTTCGGAGGCCTGGGCGCGGCGCTCGTTTTTGAGCGCTTCGATGTCCAGGTCGATTTGCTCGAGTTGTTTGTCGCCGACGTCGATTTTGGCACCTACTTGGCTGCGTTCTGCCTTGAGGGCGACAAACTCGGCTTTCAGTTCGGCGAGTCGTTGTTTGACATTTTCGAGTTGCTCGTTGCGCTCCGGTGACGACGAATGATCCTTGGTGAGAACATCGACTTTTATCTTGAGGCCGTCGTGGATGCGGCGGATATCGCGGGCCTTTGTGACGATTTGGTCGCGTTCGCGGGTGAGGTCTTCGAGGCCCGAGATGATGGCGATGCGCTCATCATACAGGCTTGTTTGAGGGGCCGGCGAGGCGTTGAGCAAGTCGGATCGTTCCTTATGGGTGGCATCGAGGCGTGCTTCACAGGCGTCGAGTTGGGCTTGGAGACTGTCGCGATCCTTGATGAACTTGCGCAAATTCCAATATTCGATGGAGAGCCGTTCGATGGAATCAGCCTTTTCCCATATTTCCATGCCAAGGAAGGCCTCGGCTTCGCGCAGCAGGTGCATTTCGCTGGCGGCGTCACCCATGCGCTGGTTGCGCCGGAAGATACCGAATGCTTGGGCAATGCGGGCGAGGAAGTAACGGGTGGAGGTCATGGCAAGGCGGTCCTTATGGCGGCGGGGATCAGCGGGTGATGCTGCGCTGGAGAGTAGCGACCACCGAGAAATCTTCAAGGGTGGTGATGTTTCCGGTCACTTCACCGGTGCAGACGAGCTCTTTAAGGATGCGGCGCATGATCTTGCCAGAGCGGGTCTTGGGCAGGGCGGCAGCGAAGTGGATGTCATCGGGTTTGGCTAGGGCACCGATCATGTGGCCGACGTGGTTGCGCAGTTCTTGGCGGAGTGCCTCAGACTCGGCAAAATCCGACTTGAGGGTGACGAACACGGCGACGGCCTGGCCCTTGATCTCGTCGGGTCTGCCGACGGCGGCGGCTTCGGCGACGGCGGGATGAGACACCAGAGCGCTTTCAATCTCGGCGGTTCCGAGGCGATGACCGGAGACGTTGAGCACGTCATCGAGGCGGCCGATAATCCAAAAATTCCCGTGTTCGTCGCGGCGGGCCCCGTCGCCAGTCGTGTAAAGCCCGGGAAAATCCGACCAGTAGGTTTTTTTAAACCGCTCTGGGTCGTTGTAGATCGAGCGGGTCATGGCCGGCCATGGCTTGCGGATGACGAGGCGGCCGTCCTGGTTAGGAGCGCATTCATGGCCGCTATCATCAAGGATGGCGGCGTCGATGCCGAAAAATGGAAGTGTCGCGGTGCCTGGGATACAAGGGGTGGCCCCCGGCAGCGGGGAAATGAGGATGGCACCGGTTTCCGTCTGCCACCAGGTATCGACGATCGGGCATTTGCCGCCACCGATATGCTGGTGGTACCATGTCCAAGCTTCTGGATTGATCGGCTCGCCGACCGAACCCAGAAGGCGCAGAGACGACAGGTCGTGGGCCGCAGGGAACGCGTTGCCGGCTTTGATGAAAGCGCGGATAGCGGTGGGGGCGGTGTAGAAGATGCTAACGCCGTAAGCTTCTATCATTTTCCAGAAGCGGCCGAAATCGGGATGATTCGGGGCACCCTCGTACATCACCTGGGTGGCGCCATTGGCCAGTGGGCCATAAACGATGTACGAGTGGCCGGTGATCCAGCCGACGTCGGCGGTGCACCAGAAGACGTCTTCTTCGCGCAGGTCGAAGATGTACTTGCAGGTGGCGTGGGTGCCGGTGAGGTAGCCGCCGGACGTGTGGAGGATGCCCTTGGGTTTGCCGGTCGAACCAGACGTGTAAAGGATGAAGAGCGGATGCTCGGAATCAAATGCCTTCGCCGTGTGCTTCGCCGAAACCTTGGCGACTTCGTCGTGCCACCACACGTCGGTCTCCGAGTTCATCGCCACCTCGTTGCCGCAGCGCTTCAACACGATGACCCGCTTGATTTTGCGGTATTTCGCCACCGCTTCATCAACAGCGGGCTTGAGGGCGACCACCTTGCCACGGCGCCATCCGCCATCGGCAGTGAGGATGGCCACCGCCCCGGAATCCTCCAGCCTGTCAAAAATAGCTTCACTGGAGAATCCGCCGAACACCACCGAATGGACGGCGCCGATGCGGGCGCAAGCAAGCATGGCAACCACCGCCTCGGGGACCATCGGCATGTAGATGATCACTCGCTCGCCGGCCTTGATGCCATTGGCTTCCAACACATTGGCAAAACGGCAAACGTCTCTGTGAAGCTGGCCGTACGTGATGACGCGCTGATCGCCAGGTTCGCCCTCCCAAATGATGGCGGCTTTGTTTTTGCGAGGGCCGGCAGCATGGCGATCGACGCAATTTTCGCAGACGTTGAGTTTGCCGCCCTCGAACCATTTGGCAAAGGGCATTTGCCAATCAAGCACCTTGGTCCACGGTTTGTGCCAGAGCAATTCTTTGGCTTCAGCGGCCCAGAACGCCTCTGGGTTGGCGATCGATTCTTGATAGAGCGTGCGATAAGCCTCCAGCGATGAGATGCGCGCCTTGGCTGCGAAATCAGCAGGTGGCTGGTAAATGGATGTGGAGCCTTGGGTGCTGGCTTCTTGGGCGACTGGTGAGTGGCTCATGGGGGTTTCTGATTGAGGCAAGTGGTTTGCTGAAATTGACGGAAGGCCGGACCCTAGTGGCTGATCCTCCAGATGGCAAGCGGCCTAGTGGGCTCAACGCGCCTTTTTTCGCCCAACCGGTGCGGTTAGGGGTGAGGCCCGGCGCTTGGCCCGCGCTCCGGGCAAGACGCCCGGCTCACTCTTGCCCGTGGCTCGGGTATCCTTCCCGCCCCCCGACCTTCGTTCCTTGCTCGCGTCTCCCCTGCGTGCCGAAGCAGGCGCAGCGGCCCGCTTCTTGGCAGGCGTAGCCTCTCCCAACAGCATGGCCACTTCCGGTGGTGTCAGCAAGGCCCAGTGGCCTGGCTCCAAATCGCCGAGCCACAATTGGCCGATGCGCACCCGCAGCAGCTTGGTGACGGTGTAGCCCATCGTCTCAAACATCAGGCGGATCTGGCGCTTGGCGCCGTGGTCGAGCACCACCTTGATGCGACGGGCCGAAAGGCGTTCGATCGCCTTGGCCCGCAACTTCCCTCCTTCGGTGTAAACCCCTTCGAGAAACTGGTCGAGGTGGGCATTTTCAAACGACTGGTTGGCGGTGACGAGGTACTCTTTTTCGACTGATTTGGACGGGTGCATCAGGCGCTGTGAGAGGTCGCCGTCGTTGGTCAGGATGAGCAGGCCCTCCGAATCCCGGTCGAGCCGGCCGACGTGGTGCAACGCGTGAAGCGCGCCGGGCAACAAGGTATAAATGGTATCACGGCCGAGTTCATCCTCACGCGAACACACGTATCCGCGTGGCTTGTGAAACGCCACAATGGTCACCTCCCGCGGTGCCACCCGGCGGCCATCCACCTTCACGTGATCACCCGTCTGGATGCGGGTGGCCAACTTCGTGCAGCTGCTGCCATTGACCTCGACGCGGCCGGCCTGAATCAATGCGTCACAAGCGCGGCGTGAGCCGATGGCACAGGAGGCGAGGTATTTGTTGAGGCGGGTTCCGTCATTCATAGTGGAGATGCTTGAAATACAAAAGGCGCGGAACCCAGGAGGATCCGCGCGTGCAACCATTGACAATCCGCAGGGATTTTACCCTTCGTGTTTGGTCTTGGGCAGGCCAACCGGCGAGCGTCCGGCCGTCCACTCGCCACGCTCCTTGAGGAGTTTGACGCGCTCGAAGCGTTTGAGGACGGAGCGTTTGCCGCCGACGGTGGTACTGGATTTGAGACTGTTGTGCTTGGACATCTTGGGAGGAGGAATGAATTGGCGGGGCACGCAGACTGAACCAGCCCGCCTCAGGTGGCAATGCAAAAATCCGAAAAGTTTGCGATTCATGGTGAGGCTCTTATTGCCAACACGCCGGATTGCTGCTAGCCATGGCGCGGATGGGCCGCTTGATGTCACAGCTGGAATTCCGATGGCTATCGTGGCTGCGTGTGCAGGCCTCGCCATCAGCGACTCAGGAGGCCCCGGACAAGACGGACAGCAAGCTGACTGCATGGTGCTCGGAAACCTGCAAGTCATTAAACATGCAGGAGTTATCACGGCGGGTGCGGGTTTCATGGAATGCGAGGATGCAGACGACAGCGGGTCGTGCGTGGTGGCCCGACCGCGCCATCGAGCTCAACCCCAAACTCAAACCCCTGCCTCCAGAAGAACTGTGGCGAACCCTCAAACACGAACTCGCCCACCTCATCGCCTATGAGAGGGCCGGGCGCCGATACACCGAGCCCCATGGCCCCGAATGGCAGGCCGCTTGCGCCGAATTGGGCATCCCCGGAGAGCATCCTTATCACACGCTGCCCTTCAAACGCCGACGGATGAAACGCAACTACACCTACGTTTGCCCGAATTGTTTGACCAGCCTGCACCGCGTCAAACCCATCCGCCGCATGGTCGCCTGCTACGCCTGTTGCCGAAAATTCAACAACGGTGCCTACCACGACCGCTTCCGCCTCGTCGCAAAAAAACCCTGAACCCGATTTTTCAGTGGACGCGGCTCAGTGAATGAAGTTTGGACAACGGGCATGCAAGAACGCGCAACATCAGCCACAGCCATGACAAACCTCGGGCGTGACGCCGCAGGAGACGCTCGGTCCGGCTCAGTCATCGCCTTGGTCGGCGGCCTGGGTGCCGGCAAAACCCATTGGACCAAAGGTCTTGTGGCCGCCTTGGGCTGCCCTCTCGATGTCACCAGTCCGACGTTTTCCCTAGTGCATGAATACCGGGGCGGTCGTCTGGATGTGTTTCACCTCGATTTCTATCGGCTCGAAAGCGCCGCCGAAGTCATCGCCTTGGGCTGGGATGAATATCTCGACGCCGCTGGCATCGTCGTCGTCGAGTGGGCCGACAAATTTCCCGAATTGCTGCCGCCCAATACCATCTGGTGGCGCTTCACCGTGGAGCCCGATGAATCCCGCACGGTAGAACGCCTGGCCTGAATCCCAGGCTCACAGGCCGACCAAGTGGCCGGTGTTTTGGAGCAAGCGCCCGGCGCTATCCGCCATATTGCCGGCAGCACCGCAACTGGACAGCGCTGACACGCACACCAGCACTGAGAGAAAAAGGAATATTCGTTTCATGCGGGACGACGCTAGTCCCCCGCCCTGCCGAGTCAAGTGCCGAAAACCGGCGCCTCATTCAAGTTTCCATTGCCCCGAGCGGGTAACCAGCGC
>Ga0118677_10004202_pt1 | contig 26515 bp, 32 predicted proteins | sample AliMusrvi5mmetaG_FD_86154 | JGI IMG/M metagenome (GOLD analysis project Ga0118677, IMG submission 86154) | reverse complement strand
TGCCACCGCTGAGCGACTCCAGCCAAATTCATTTTCGGCAACCCGAGGCTTACCGTCCAATATGGTCAGCACAACATCTCCCATTGCTTGGCGTCGAACTGGCCACGGAATTAAGGTAACCAGTCGAGTAATCAGCCCTGCTATCTCAGGAGTTATGCCGTTGCGGTTCAGTACAGAGGTCTTCATATGCAAGTTTTCCAGTTTTTACATTGCAGTATGAAGATAATATAACAGGTATATCAGTATTTTCCAAATCCCTTAGGTGGAGAAATCAGCTATTAGATATTATTTGAAATGCGGCAGTTCCTTCAAACCAGTTTCCAAACTCTTGCTGTACGAATACATTTGGATGATGTATTCACAATCTCCCATCCATTCATGGCGTGATAGTTTTTCGGCAATGGTTGTTTTTCCTGAGCCATTCGGACCTGCTACCACAATCAATCTTGATTTTTGAGGATCATTCATCCAGAGAGAGTTCTTGTTTGGTAAGAGACAGCCTCTCCAATAATGTCGTTTAGTTTTTTGAAATGCTCGTCCAGCATTTTTTTCTGCGAATGCTTGCAACATTTCCTGCTTGATGGATTAAGATAGTGAGCTGTTTTTCATCTTCTTCACTTTCATCCTGCATTTTTTTTGTATGTCGCGTCTGTGTTCATGCGTTTCTCTTTATTCTATTTGAGGTGTTAGCTAGAATTTTGATTTACCATTCTTTTCTTCATTTCATTCAACCTATAACTATTTTTTTGGGCTCCACTTGGCTTTCGTCGGCGGCAATAGAGCGCAGCGGAATTACCGATCGGGAGCAAGGCATGATTTACTTGCTCTATTTTGCCTCCAGTACATGACCGAACAGAGTTTTATAGACAATCACTCGTTCAAACACTTCGGTCTCCACTTTTTTGAAAGTATTGACTTGAATCTCTTGGTCCTGTGCTGGATTCATATAATCAACTACAACAAGCAACCAATAGGCATCACAGTTCTCGTATTTTTGTGAGCGTTGTTCTTTGACTTTGATAATTTCTATTAATCGCTCCATTGACAGTATCTGCACATTGTGGAGCTGGTCAACTCTCCACTTCGTATCTTCGTACTCCTGATTGTTCAAATAGACGAATGAAAGTTCCGGAATCTGCTTGAAATAGTCGTTGTCAATTTCTCCTGATTCACAATTTTGAATTTGTGTAGCTAATTGTATTAGTTGATTTACGAGAGTTTTCTGATCTCGGATAGGGTATGATTTGTCAAACCCAAAGTAAATCTCGAACTTACTGCCATTTTGTTTCTGATATAAGAGCTGTGTCTTTGAAACTACATCATTTCTCCACCTACTTTGGATCTGCTCGCTTTCTGGACAAGTTCCTGATTTGAGGAAAAAGTTGGTAATTTCGATTCCGATTTTTCTTTTCCCATCTATAACAACATCGGGACCATCTCCATAAATAACAGTGCCAAAAGGCAACGTATAATCTTTGCGGAACATTTCGAAGTAATATTTTTCAATATCCTGATTTGAAAGTTTACCCATAATAATCTTCGAAGAGTTAACGCTAAAGATTAGCCAACAAGCACTTGCAAAAGCGTTCTTTGGTTGAATCGAATTAATAGATGCCGGGTTATTGGAAAAGCGGCGTATCAGGCCAAGGGATGAATGGAATCATCCGCACATGAATATAGGCATACTTGTCAGTTGGTAGCGGAAATGAACCCCAGATAATCGTTTGGGTCAGCACCGCCGAGATGGCAATCCCAAGCACCACTCCCAAAGCCCAAAGGTAACGTCGCTGGAACATCGGTACTCCACGCTCAAAAAAGCCAGGTATCAAAAGGAACAACTGGACAGGAAGAACCAGTGACGTGAAGACAGCAGCGAAGAAAACATAGGTAGACGGCGAGAAAAGAACTGCCCAACTAAAACGGTAAAACACGAGCGCGAGGTTGTTGAAGCCGCTTACCAAGTTTGGCACGATAAAATATAATACCACCCAAACGCCAAGCGGTACGTACCAGAGAAGATGGTATCGCATGACTCGCACGATGGCGCGGAACAAATGCTCGCAGTCTGAATTCACCTGCATTGCTTATTCTTTTCCCTGCTGGTTAGAAGAGATTCTGGTCTGCCACTACGGTCTCTGGAGAAGTCCTGAATATATATGCCCAGCTCATAATCTCTATCTCTGAGTGCCTTTGGTACCAATGCGTATACCCCGTTATAATTGGCTGACAAGTGGAAAGGCATCAGGATTACGAATTGATTCAATGGAAAGATCAATATCTAATAATGGCCAATACAAATGCTCCGGGTGATGGAGTTCTACATTGCAGATTTTGCTGACGGTAGCCTCCTTGAACCAGGGAAACTCAGTGTAGGGCAAAATCAGCTCTTCTTCTCCAATCAAAAGCCAAATGCCATAAAGAGAAATATTTGTTACTTCAACAAGGGAAGTGCTGGATCCATGCGTTGTGTATGTCATTGTTGTACTCCGTAATCAAGGAATAGGCTTCAGCTATTTCATTATTCATAATGAGTCCACATGCGATATACCTTGATGATCTTGGTGTCTTCAATAACTTCATAAACAAGTCGATGTTGTTTGTTAATTCTTCTACTGATCAATTCCTGAATATCACCTTTCAAATACTCAAATTCAGGGGGATATTTGTACGGATCAACTTCGATGATTTTTATTAATTTCAGCGCCTTATCTTTCAAACCACTTGAACCAAGTTTCTTTGCATCCTTTTGAGCTTGGGTCATAAAGAGTATGGTGTACATCACCACTCCAGTCTATCAAGTGGTACTCCATTTTCTGTCGGTTCTTTTTTGGCTTCATGAAGGCTTTGAACGATGCCGTTAATACTTCTGAGATAATCATCATCGCTCACATACTCAGATTGTTCGAGTATTTTTACCTCACTCAATGAGAAGTGCTCAAGAAGCCATGTAAATTTTTCGCTAACGCTATCATCAATTTTCAGTGTCAATGTTTTCATCGTATTCTCCAAGATTTATTGCTGGTTATGAATATAATACGCAAATTTTAAATCGTCTAAAACTCCCTCACCACCCCTTCACCACAAACCACACTCCTGTCACAATCATAATAATACTTGCCACCCGGTAAAAGCGCTTCCGCATGCTGTTGCTGAGAGTGGTCACCACCTTTCCCACAAGAAGCATTGCCGGGACTGTTCCTATGCCGAAGAGCATCATCATAAGTGCGCCTTGCATCATTCCGGGAAAGGGATCTTTTGCCTCCATACCACTTCTTGCAGCGGAAAGCAGTGCGGTATAGGTGAGGCCACAAGGCAGAAAACCGAGGACGATGCCCATCGGGTAGTAAGACCCTATGGATCGAGGAGCTTTGAAAAGAACTAAGATTTTTTGCATAAGTGAGCTGCCGGGGTTGCAGCTATTTTTTTGAGGCACTGGCAGCCACTCTGCAGTAGAGAGTCCCATGAGGATGATGGATATCCCTGCAATGATCATGATAGCTCGCTGGTACAGCTCGATCGAGGCTGTAAGGACAAGAAATGAACCTGAAAATCCTACAATGCCTCCCAGGATGGTGTATGTGGTGACTCGTCCCAGGTTGTAAAGTAGGTGGTGAAGTAATCCTTGTCGGGTTTCACCCACGGTGACTGCTGCAAGCATCGGACCGCACATGCTTATGCAGTGGCCAAACCCCCCGGCTAATCCGGCAAGGAGCATGGCGAGAAAGGGAGCGCTGCTCATGGACTTTTTTTCTTTGCCGGCTTTACAGTTTTTGCCGGTTCGTCGTCATCGTCAAGCATTCTGTATTTGGGTGCTTCGGGGTCGTCGAACTGGCCGCTTTTGACTGCCCAGATAAAGAGAAGCCATGCTGAGAATCCGACAAAGAGACCTATGCCGATCAGGTAAAAGGTGGAGATCATAATTGCGTTGTCAGATTTTTTTCAGTCGCAAAGAGTTGCTTACTACAACAAGCGAGCTGACCACCATCAGCAGTGCGGAGATGATGGGGTGCAGAACTCCCGACATGGCAAGTGGAAGTGCTATGAAATTATACGAAAAGGCCCAGACAAGGTTTTGCCTGATGATGGAAAAACATCGTGAGGAGCTTTTGATCAGGGTATTGATGAGCCGGAGATCATCGTTCAGGATGGCAACGCTGGCGCTTTCAAGGGCAATGCCGGAAGCGTGGCCGAGGGTGACTCCGATGTCAGCTTCGGTCAGTGCAGGGGCGTCGTTGATGCCGTCGCCCACCATCATGACGCATTCGCCCTTTGCCTTCATGGCTCGGATCACCGCTGATTTTTCAAGCGGTCCAAGCCCGGCCTGCACATCGGTGATGCCGCATTTTGCGGCGATGTAGGTTGCCACTCCACGGTTGTCTCCAGTCAGTATTGTCATTGCAAACCCTTTTTTCCGCAGCCCAGCAATGAGGGGAAGTGCGTCCGGGCGCAGATCGTCAATCATCCCGATCACTCCGGCAAGCTTGAAGCCGCAGGCAACCATCACCACTGTTTTGCCTTCAGTTTCGAGCGATGCGATGAAAGCACTCTGTTCACTATCAATCTTAATACCATTCTCTTCCATGAAGGCTTTAGAGCCTGACCGCCAGTGAGTTCCTTCAATCACTCCGGAGACTCCTCTTCCCGGTATTGTTCTGAACTGCTCTGTTTTAAGGAGTTCTCCCTTCCATGCAGCCACAATAGTACAGCCGGTGGGGTGCTCTGATGCGGCTTCGAGCGATGCGAGATGTTGCATGAATGACGGGGTGAGACCGTAGTCATGCAGGTCGGTAATGGAGGGCTTACCGGTAGTGATGGTGCCGGTTTTGTCGAGTACCACCGAAGTGGTTTTTGACACATTCTCAAAGATATCTCCCCCTTTTACGAGAATTCCTCTCTTTCCTGCACTTGTTGTGCCGATAAGAATGGCCAGCGGGGTAGCGAGACCAAGAGCGCAGGGGCAGGCGATGACGAGTACCGAAACGGCGTTCATCAAGGCGGTAACAGTGCTTGCTGAGGTGATCTTCCAGTAGAGATAGGTCGCAAGGGCGAGAACAATGGTTGCCGGTACAAAATAACCGGCAGTTTTATCGGCAATGCCCTGAATTGGTGCCTTGCGTGCCTGGGCCTCCTCGACTGTGCGTATGATCTGCGCAAGCAGCGTGTTGCCCGCATTCCCGGTAACGCGGATTCGGAGCCGTCCATTCATGGAAAAGCTTCCGGCAAAAACGTTGCTTCCCGATTCTTTCAGTACAGGGTTTGACTCTCCGGTCAGCATCGCTTCGTTCACCTCAGCGTCACCCTCAACCACTGTTCCATCAAGCGGGATTCTGTCGCCGGGTATGATCTCTATTAAATCTCCGATCTTCACTGAGGCAATGGGCACCATGGCGGTTTCACCGTTTTCGGAGATGAGCAGTGCCTCATGCGGCTGGAGCTCAGCCAGCTCGGCAATGGCGTTACCCGCTTTGAGCCTTGAGCCTGCCTCCAGAAATCTGCCAAGCAGAATGAAGGTGATGATCATCGATGCGGTGTCGAAAAATATTTCACCACCATAGAAAATCATGGCAATGCTGTAAAAATATGCCGACATGGAGCCAAGTGCCACCAGAACATCCATGTTAAGCGTCATCCGCCTCAGGGATCGGAAAGCGCTTGAAAGAAAGGGAAAACCCGAGTAGAAGAGTACTGGAGTGGCCAGTGCCCATGAAATAAGCTGGAAGGCTAGCCGGTACCGCTCCTCAATTCCCTCAAAAAAGCCGGCATAGAGCGCGGCAGTAAAGAGCATAAGCTGCATGGAAAAAAATCCGGCGGTGCCGAACCGAAGCAGCAGATCCTGTTTCTCCTGGGCAAAAAGATCGGCAGTTGCGTTGCCATGGCACGGGTGGGGCAGATAACCGATAGATCGGATGGCATGCAGTATGGTGTCGAGGCTTACTTTTTCACCAATCCAGACGATGGCGGCCTTGTGTGTGGCATAGTTGACACGTATTGAAACCACGCCATCAATCTTTATGAGAAACTTTTCGATGAGCCAGACGCATGATGCACACCGGATGCCCGAGAGCAGCAGCTCAATGTGGTACTCATTGCCGCTGATGGTGACGGTGTCACTGAATGAAGAGGCCTGGAGTTTTACCTCAGTTGCCGGAGGGCCTGGTTGCCAGCCGCACCGCTGGTAGTAAAATGCATCAAGCGAGTTGTTATGGATAAGTTCATAGACACCAAGGCATCCTTTGCAGCAGAAGACTTTGTGCTCTCCGTTGATCTCAACGATAATGGACGATTCTCCGCTGGTTTCCTGAAGGCAATGGTCGCAGCTTATCATCCCCGTTCCTGATGTATCACTCCTTGACATTAAAGCTGAATGCCGGATTTTTCAGTTCATCCGAGAGAATTGTCACCTGCCAGAGTGTACGTCTGCTCATACACCGGACAATAATTCCTTTACCTTCGTAGAGGCAGGCGCTTTTTTTGACAAGCATGATCTGGTTTTTTCCCATCTGCATGCCCGGCATTGAAAGATCGAGAAGCAGCTTACCGGGCAGTTTATCGCAAGGTGTTACCGTCAGGCTGAAAGAGAGTTCTTTCATGGCTTTGACCGGTTTCGGTTCAATGTTAAGCGTAACGGAGTGATTGCCTGCTTTTATAGTACAGGGGCCCTGGTGGATGTTACTCTCATTTGCCATGACCCAACTGCCTGAAAAAAGAATAAAAACGGAGAAGAAAAGAAAAGTCATCCCATTTATTTGACGTCGAAAAACCATTTTTTACTGGTGATAAGTTTTTGTTGCTGCCTGAGGTCAACTCTTGCAAACCAAACACCCTTGAAGGGAATGGAGGCGGTTGCCTGATAGATGCCCGGAGAAAGTTTTTGCATGAACATCGTCGAATCGTAACGGGTGCTGGAGAGGTTGCCGATGAAGAGCGAGAGTGCACCATCTTCAAACGGTTTGCCGTGCGATGTTGCATTGACCCGAATGACGTTGTCTCCCAGTTTCAGCGTATCAGGTCGACTCACTGCAATTCCTAATTTCGCTTCAAGAGCTTTTGATTGGAAATAGTCTCTGCTGTTTTCGTAATAGTTGCTGTCCACCAGACCGTCGGCGTTCTTAAAGGCGATATAGATGCCGCAGCCCATGGCAAAGAAAAACATCGGATAAACAATGTAGAAAAAGAGCTTCATAGAAAACCGGTTTCCCTGTTTATTGAAATCCCTCCACCGGAGATGTTGAGATGCAGACGCTCCAGCCTGCCTGTCGATTTAACCAATATACTTCCGTTCTTGGAAGAAAATGGCTGTAACCGGAGTGAGTGTTCTCCAATAAGTGTGACATTATCGGGTGAGGAGAGTTCAAGGGCAACTTTCCTTCCTCCGTTGTTATAAATAGTGTACGAGTATCGGTTCAATCCCGAAGGAAGCAGGGCATTCTCACGGATAACGACAAAGTCAACGGGCGGACGGTTCCAGAGCAGCATGAAAAGAATCATTCCTGCAAAAGCTGTTGCGCCCCCAAGCCAGAATGTTTTTGGACGGACTATCCGACCCTTGTAGTTCGGGAAAGGCGGCATACCTCTTTTTTCACTGAGCACCCGGCATGCGTCAATACATTCGGCGCAGGCAATGCAGGCAGAGTTTAATCCGTTCTTGATATCGATACCGACAGGGCACACCCTGACGCACTCATCACACTTCATGCAGGTAGCATCACGGGAAACATCGTACTCAATAACAAGCGTATCCTTGTCGAAAAGGGCATTCTGCAGCATGGCATAAGGGCAGATCGAGGTGCAGAATCTCCGTCCAAGAAACGCCAGTTCAAGGTAGACCGCCATCCACAGAACGATAAAAAATGAGGTAAGGGTTGTTGAAACAAAGAGAGTTTTCAGCGTTTCAGCAGGTGGTACAAAATACCAGATCATGGTGATCGACACCAGAGCTGAGAGCGGGATCAGAAGAAAAATCTGAATCTGTTTAAGTTTTTTTTCCCCAAACAGTTTCGTAATGCTTTGGCTTAAATCGAGCAGTACCGTCTGGGGGCAGAGCCATCCGCACCAGACTCTTCCGAAAATGACTGTAACGAAGGCAATGAAAAGAAGGAAAAACAGCACAACTCCAAGAATGAGATAGAACTCCCTTATCCAGATAACCGAACCGAAAACATAGAGCTTGAGTGTTGGAATGTCAAACCGGAGTGCACTTTGGCCATTGATGGTAAGAAACGGCAGGCAGGTAAGGATCAAAGCCTGCAGTGTCTCAATAGCTCTTCTATATGGTTTCCACAAAATGACAGCTCCCTACTTTGCGCAAATTATTTTTTTCTCAGGGACTCCAGAAAAGCTATCACCTTGCTGATTTTATCTGAGCCGACCTGCTGCAGAAATGGGGGCATTCCGTTGGGTCGCCCATTGGCTATGGATTCATAAATATCCTTATGGGTTACTCCGTATTTGAGTTCTGCCATAGTAAGGTTGGGGCCTACTCCTCCTGTTGCATCCGTCTTGTGGCATGGAGCACAGGTGCTTATAAAGATATCCTTCCCAACTTTTATGGCTTCGCTATTTCCGGAATACTGTTTGACAGTAACCGTTTTTTCTGATTTTGCCGCCAATGCCATCTCGTTTTCAAACTTCTTGTAAAATGACCAGCCGGAAATGGCAGGTGTATAGAAGACGATATAACCCAGGAGAAAAATAATTCCTCCAAAAAAAAACAGCAGCCATCCTTTGGGGATTTTGTTATGATTCTCCCGGGGCTCTCCTGTTTCATGCATGGTCATCTCCTTTATGCTCTATTCTATTTGTTCAGTTGTCGTCATCAAGCATTCTGTGTTTTGGCTCCTCAATCTTCTTCTTTCGTTTTGGATTGTAGTAGTAAGCTATTATACCTCCGGAAATTATGGCGAGAAGCACGGTGAATAGCACATAAGCCAACCCTGAAAAACTCATTTTGCGGCCTCCACCTTTTTTACATCCCTTCCAAGTTTCTGAAGGTAGGCAATCAGGGCATCCATCTCGGTAAGCTCCTTCTGCAGTTCTGGCGGAGTTACCTTATTCCGGCTCTCTTTGAATGGATAGTTTTCATCAGTTATGGCTGAGCGGTATTGGGCAATCTGTTGATTGACATCACTTTCAGTATAGCCGTAGCCGAGCGTTGATGTTTTTTTAAACGAGTACCCGGTGTCGAGTCGGTTTTTGGCAAGCCAGCCATACGGTGGCATGTTGGATTTTTCAAACATGCTTTGCGCGCTTTCGAGATGTTTGTAATGCCAGGAATCAGGATATTTCCCTCCGACTCTGTTCAAATCGGGCCCGGTGCGGCGGGAGCCCCAGAGGAAGGGCCTGTCGTAAGCAAACTCCTCCGGTTTTGAGTACTCGCCATACCGGAGTACCTCAGTTCTCAGGGGTCGTACGGTCTGGGTGTGGCAGTTGTTGCACCCTTCGCGCATGTAGATATCGCGCCCCTCCTGTTCTACCGCAGTGTAAGGTTTTATATAGCTGCTGACCGGTTGCGTCGAAGGCATGAAGAGAGGAATAAAAACGGTTACTGTGGTGCCGATCAGGATGACAACGGCTGCAAGGACAGCAAAAACAACCGGTTTTGAAGTGATCCCCATAATGGCAGCTCCTGTTTGTTAAGGTGGCGGTTATGCTTCGGCCAGACTTGGCTTTTTCCTGACAGTCATAATCAGATTCCAGGTAAACATCAGTATGCCGATAAAGTAGATGACCCCGGCAGCAAACCGCAATTTGTAATAGGGATAAAGGGAGGTTACAGTTTCAAGAAAATTGTACATAAGCGAACCATCAGGGTTAGTGGCTTTCCACATGGCACCCTGCTGGATTCCTGCGATCCACATGGTGATGGTCCAGGTGAACTGGCCGACCAGAATCATCCAGAAGTGGGTGTTGGCAAGTTTAACGCTGTAAAGCTCCGTTTTGTTAATGTGTGGAATCATGTAATAGAATGATGCCGAAATAACCATTGTGACCCATCCCATGGTACCCATGTGCACATGACCGACAACCCAGTCGGTATAGTGAAAGAAAGCATTAAGGGTTCTCAGTCCCTGCAGTGGGCCCTGAAGTGTCTGGAGACCGTAAAAGGTGATACCTGCAATAAAGAATTTGACCAGATAATTGGAGCGCATCTGATCCCAGTTTCCCTGCAGCGTGTAATAGCCATTGACCACCGAACCCCATGAGGGGGCAATCAGGAATATGCTGAAGGCTATCGCAACAGTCTGGATCCATTCGGGCAGAGGGGTCAGCATAAGGTGATGTGCTCCTGTCCAGAGGTAGGCAAAGTTCAGCGCCCAGAATGAAACTATGGAAAGCCTGTGACTGTAGATAGGAAGTCCTGTTGATTTCGGAAGGAAATAATAGAACATTGCAAGTATCGGGACGGTAAAGATAAAACCTACGACGTTGTGACCATACCACCATTCGACATTGGCATCGTTTGCTCCTGCATAGACCGAGTATGACTTGAAAAGGTTGACGGGTATTGCAAGGTTGTTGACAATATAGAGTATGGCAATGGCCACGGTCATGGCAATGATGTACCAGAGCGAGATGTACATCTGCTTTTCCTGCCGTTTGATCAGCGTACCGAAGACATTGATGGCAAACATGACCCAGAGCACGACGACGCCTATATCCAGAGGCCATTCAAGTTCAGCATACTCTTTTGTGGTATTCATTCCTGCAAAGAGACTCAGGGCTCCCAGGGCTATAACTGTATTGAAGAGGTAGAGATGAGCCTGTGCAAGACGGGGAAAGAGGATGGGTATTCGTGTAAGACGTTGCAGGATGTAATATGAAGTGGCAAAAATTGCTGCCAGTCCGAAACCGAGTCCCAGTCCATTGGTATGAACCACTCGAAGACGCCCGAAACTGAGCCATGGGGTAAGATTCAGCGCTGGATTGAACATTTCAAAGGCAATCCAGAGACCGACAATGAGACCAATGACAAGCCAGAAAAGTGCAGAAAAAGCAAAACCTCGTACAATTGTAAAATTATATTTTTCAGTACTCGTTTCGCTCATGCCTTCCTCCAGATTTTCTTTAGAACAAAAAAATGGAACGCTTTTCTCATCTTACCAAGTATACTATAACACTGTAATGTACAGCTTAATCATGACAGAAATAAAAAAACCGGGTACTATCTACCCGGTTTTAAAATTTAAAAAGATCAGCCGGGCTCCTTTTTTTTGCCAGTCATCTCCTTTACACGATGAGTTTTAGTTCACTCTCATAGTTTCCTACAACAGCCTTTTTATCGGTAATGATGCCTCTGAGATATTTTCCCGGAGTGACATCAAAGGCATAGTTAAGTACCGGAGTTGTCGGAGTAGCTACCTGAGTACCGAAAATCGTTCTCAGTTCATCAGCGTTGCGCTCCTCAATCGGAATCTGTGTTCCATCAGTGAGCGTGATATCAATGGTTGATACCGGTGCAGCAATGTAGAACGGAAGATTGTGATGCCAGGCACTGATAGCATGAGCACAGGTGCCGATTTTATTTGCGGTGTCACCGTTCGCTGCAATTCTGTCAGCTCCCACGATACCGAAATCAATCATTCCTCTCTGCATAAGGAATGCTGAGGATGAATCTGAAATGGAGATGAAGGGTATTTTTTCCTGCTCAAGCTCCCAGGCTGTCAGACGAAGTCCCTGCAAAAGCGGGCGACTCTCCGCCGTAATGACTCTTTCAATCAATCCTTCCTGCCAGGCAAGCTTGATAACACCAAGTGCAGTGCCGGAACCTCCGGTTGCAAGTGTGCCTGTGTTGCAGTGGGTCAGCACGTTGAGTTTCCGCGTTTTAAGAATTTCAGCAAGGTCACTCTTTATCAGTTCAACTCCGAGCCGTGACATGGCATCGCAGTTAGCGATTTCATCATCATGTATTTTACGGGCAGCTTCCATCATTTTTGCAAACAGTGCTTCGATTGTATCATTCTGAAAATTGTCATCATAGACCTTTTTCAGGCGTGCAGTTGCAAAAAAGAGATTGACTGCTGTCGGGCGCGATGCTTCAACGTCGGCGATGAGCGTTCCGAAAAAACGGGGGAACTCCTCTTTGCTTCCCTCAAAGCTGTTGATGCCGAGTATGACTGTATAAGCTGCCGCAACTCCGATGAGTGGCGCACCGCGTACGGCAAGCGTTTTAATAGCCTCTATGGCCTCCTGATGGCTTCTGGTTGATACATATTCCTCTCTCAGAGGCAGATAACGCTGGTCCAGATAGCGAAGGGTCTTGTCATTGAACGAAATGGCGTCGATCATACTTATTGATGGAGGTTAAAGGTTAGCAACAACAGCTTTGAATATTGTGGTCATTTTCGGTTCTGCATGATTTGATACTTCAATGATCTCTTCAATACTGACAGCTTTGAGGTTATCAGGGAAGCATTCATCGGTGATGATGGACATTCCGAAGACCTCTGTCCCCTGATGTACTGCTGCGATCACTTCAGGAACCGTGGACATGCCTACTACATCTGCTCCAAGGGTTCTCAGCATGCGGTATTCCGCTCTGGTTTCAAGGCATGGGCCGGAAAGGGCAATATAGACACCGCGCAGAAGCTTTATTTTGTTTTCAAGAGCCACCTTTTCAGCAAGCTCAAGGATACGGGGCGAGTATGGTGCACACAAGTCAGGGAAGCGTGAGCCGAGTTGAGGGTCGTTCGGTCCGATCAGGGGATTTCCTCCAAGCAGGTTGATATGGTCGTCGATCAGCATGATATCGCCTTTTCTGTAAGAGGGGTTAAGCCCGCCACATGCGTTAGTTATGCCGAGGGTTTTAACGCCGAGGTACTTCATGACCCTTATCGGGAACACAATCTGATGCATTGAGTAGCCTTCATAAAAATGGAAGCGGCCCTGCATTGCAACAACTTTTTTTCCGGCAAGTGTTCCGAAAATCAGCTTGCCATGATGGGTTTCCACCGTAGATACAGGGAAGTTCGGGATATCGCCGTAATCGAGTGACAACTCGATCTCAATCTCTTTGGCCAGCCCTCCAAGACCTGTTCCTAAAACGATCCCTATCGGGTATTCACCCGTTGTTTTTTTTCTGATAAAGGCGACCGCTTCCTGGATTTTTGCCTGCTGTGAAATCATGATACGGTGTTTTTATAGGTTAATAACAAACGTTAAAAGGTTTTTATGTAAATGATTATTCCGCTTTCAGACGAAATCTTATCATTCAGCGCCAGCCGAAAATTGCTGATCCGACACGGATCATGGTTGCACCTTCATGAATTGCCTCCTCAAAATCGCCACTCATACCCATGGAAAGCTCAGAAAGTTTCAGCGGGTCGGGTGAGATCTTTTTTAAACTTTCGAGCAAAACGCGGAGGTTACGGAACTCCTCCCTTGCTTTAGTTGTATCGGGAGAAGCTATGGTCATAAGACCACGAAGGCTGATATTAGGCATGAGGAAGAGTGTTTCTGCAGTTGCAAGTACCTCATCGGGTTGCATGCCGTATTTTGATGCTTCACCGGATGTATTGACTTCAAGGAGATAATCAACATGCAGTTTGTGCTGGACTGCTCGTTTTGAAAGTTCTTCTGCAGTCGAAATCCTGTCGATACCGTGAACAAGGGTAACTTTGTCGATAATAGAGCGCACCTTGTTGGATTGCAGATGACCTATAAAATGCCATTTGATCGGGATGTTTTCAAGCAGTGGATCCTGGTATTTGTCAAGAAACTCCTGCACATAGCTCTCTCCAAATTCAATCTGCCCGGCATCAAAAGCCTCTTTGACAAGCAATGCCGGTTTGGTTTTTGACACAGCAATCAGCCGGACCGATTCAGGCTCTCTGCCTGCCGAGAGGCAGGCAGCTTTTACCTGTTCATGAATATCCTGAATGTTGACTGCAATGCTTTCCATGGTTTGGACTTCAGGACTTTGCCACAGGCTCAATGGTGGTTATGATGACAGGTACAAGTGGGTTATCGTTTGGATCGGTCTTGACTGCCGCAACTTGTTCCACAATATCCATTCCTGATTCAACCACACCGAATACTGTATACTGACCGTCAAGAAAGCCATTGTCGTTATGATTAATATAGAACTGGCTGCCTGATGAGGCTTTCTGCGGGTTGTTGTCCCTTGCCGCAGCAAGCGTCCCTTTTTTGTTCGGATGCTTTATCTCGGCAGGTATACGGGTTGACGGTCCGCCGGTGCCATGCAGTGAGCGCTTTTCCTCATGTCTTGACAGAGGGTCCCCGGTCTGGATCATGAAACCTTCGATAACCCGGTGAAACCGGATGCCATCGTAGTACTTTTCGCTTACAAGTTTAGCGAAATTATCGCGGTGCAGGGGGGTGTCATCGTAAAGAGATATGGTGATATCACCAAGATTTGTTTTGATAATAAACTGTTCAGGCATGATAAGCTGGTTTAAACGTATTGGGTTGAGTAATACAAAGAGTTATAGAATCTTATTTCAATTTCCCTGAAATTTTCCAGAGAGATCGCTGTGCCAAAGCTGCGCCTGTTGAACCAGGGTAGTCAGCAATTATTTTTGTATAAAGCTCCGACGCTTTTTGAAGCTGGTTTACGGCTTGGTAACTGTCGGCCGCATGAGCAAGATATTGTGCTTTGAGGACACTGTTCTCAGCTTTTTTTGAAGCTTCCTGATATGACTCTGCAGCCAGACCCAACTCATTCTTGCCTACGTAAGAGTCACCTGCACCTGCCAGAGCTGCGGCGGCAAGGTCCTTGTTTTCAATAGATACGGATTTAAAGACCTTTAACGCAGAATCAAAATCCTTGATTGAGTAATAGGCATTGGCAAGCAGCAAGGATGCCATATTGCCGCTTGGGGTACCGGTGTAGTCATCAGCAATTTTTTTCAGTCCGGGGAGATTTCCTGTTCCGGTTATAGCAGTTTTATACTCTCCGCGGTCAAGAATTGGAGCTACCCTTGACAGCTGAAGTGCAGCTTCCTGTTCACTGGTTTTCTGATGTTGCATCCAGAAGAATATTCCACCTCCAATACACAGGAGCAACACAAGGACACCAATAATTACGGCTTTATATTTAATGGCAACATAGAGCAGATTGTCCTCTGCCGATGGTTTGAAATTTTGTTGAACGGGAGCGCCTGATTGTATTTCTTTCATGGTTTGTAGTTCTGGTTGCTCTAATCTGCTGTGGGTTACCGGATGTTTCATTCCCGTTATTCCGGTTTCAAACCTAAGCAAGTTTGCCTGAATTTCAAAATAATTGCGTGATGATGGTCTGTAAACATACACCGATGTTAAGGTGCCTGTAATCTAAACAATTCAAAGGTATTCTGTGCAATGCCTTTCGCTGCTTCCGGAATGGGTATCTGCTTTATAAGGGCAATGTTAGTTGTGACTATCTGGACATAGGAGGGCTCGTTTCGTTTCCCCCTGTATGGAACAGGTGCAAGGTACGGAGCATCAGTCTCCGTGAGAAGATCAGCAAGTGAAACATTTCTGATAACCTCCGGAAGCAGTGATTTTTTGTAAGTTACCGTGCCGGGTATGGAAAGTTTGAAGCCTTTCCGGATACACTCCTTTGCAATAACTGTGTCACCTGAAAAGCAGTGCATCACTCCGCGCATGGCTGAATGGCTCTCTTCAGTAAGGATATGCAGCATATCTTCCCAGGCATCACGGCAGTGAATAACCACCGGCATGTCCAGGGTGCGTGCAACTCTCAGCATCTGGCGGAAAGCATCCTGCTGGGCCTGTCGATTATAGTCGGGATAGTGGTAATCGAGTCCTATTTCGCCGATGGCGACGACTTTCGGTGACTTGGCCAGAGTTTCAAGTTCTCCGAAAATACTCTCATCAACAGGCAGTGATGCTTCGTGAGGGTGTAAGCCGACATTCGCATAAATAAAATCGTAATTCCCTGCCAGTTCAATTGATTTTATGCTTGTAGTGAGATTAATGCCGGGATCAATGAGTACTGTGACCTTCTCTTTGATCAACCGCTCAATGACCGTTTCCCTGTCATGGTCAAACTCGGGGAATGAAAGGTGACAGTGAGTATCAACGAACATTGTTGTTCTCTATCGGAGTAGCGTCTGGAAATATCCGGTTATGAAAAAGAATCAGCATGCAGGCGCCTATGGAGATGGCAGAGTCTGCGACATTGAAAATAGGCCAAAGAGAGAGATAGGTGCCAAACATGTTTCCGTGATAGAGGTCGAAATAAATGAAATCAACAACCCGGCCTATAATCACCCGGTCAATCATATTACCGGTTCCGCCTCCGACGATGAGAGCGAAAGGGAGCAGAAAAAGAGTTGACCGGTTTTTTGAGAGGATAACATAGAGTAGCACAACGACTGTAATAAGCCCTGTAAGAAGCAGGAGCACTGTGGGTGAGGCAAATTCCATCCCGAATGCTACACCTTTGTTTTCAGTATAGGTAAGCGAAAGGAGATCAGGAATTATGGTGATGCTTTGAGCAGAATCTCTGAGAAAATTGATGGCAAGTTTTTTTGTCAGTTGATCAACGGTGACAACAAGAAGTATAAGGGTGAAGAACCATTTCATGATAGCGATTTATAAGCGGGTTTATTGTTATGAAAGTTTTCTGTCACACTGCAGTGTTCTGTTGAATTTCTTGTAACAGAGTCGTTTTTACAGCCGCTACAGGCATCTGCATTCCTGTCCAGAGAGTAAATGAACGTTCAGCCTGGCCGATCAGCATTTCAATGCCTGATATGGTTTTGGCTCCTGTACGCCGGGCTGCCTGCAATAGCGGGGTATCAAGAGGGTTATATACCATATCATAAACAATCTGATCATGATGGATCAACTCTTTGTCAAGAGGGACAATACTTGTAATACCATCCTTGTCCCGACCTCTGGTTCCGATTGGGGTGGCGTTGACAATGACACTGCACTCCCTGATCTCTTCAAGTGCATCCTGGCGGACTATTTTGATAGGAGACGCTTCATCAAATCTGATTTCAGCAAGTATGTCCCGGGCTTTTTTCGGCTCACGGACAAAGAGCAGAATCTCCTTTGGAATAAAAAATCGTTTGAATGCTTCAATAGCCGCAAGTGCTGCTCCGCCGCCGCCAAAAATACCGACTGATTTGCCTGTTATACACTCTGTATAGGGGAGAAGAGGAGAGGCAAAACCGGAAATATCAGTGTTGTGCCCGATGAGCTTACCGTTATCATTGACAATAGTGTTGACTGCCTGAATGGCTGCCGCTTCCTGTGAGAGATCATCAAGAAAGGGGACAACGGTTTTTTTATAAGGGATGGTGACATTAAATCCGGCTATACCGAGTGCTTTGGCGCCACACAGGGCATCCCGGATCATATCCGGGTCTGCTATGTTGAAAACAGTATAATAATAGGGTATGCCTAGGACTTCGCAAGCTCTATTATGGATAAGAGGTGAGTATGAATAATCAACTGCCCGGCCGATAAGACCGAGTATTTTTTTTGCGTTCGTCATGCAGGGGTTCAGCACTCTCTACGTGATCATGAAATACCGAGTATCAGCCTGACGGAATCCTGCTGATAAAGCTCCGGAAAGGTGCTCTGAAAAAGTTCCTTTTTATCCGGATCAATTTTGAATGCTTTGCTTAACGCCTTCAGGGTACTAAGTTTGTCACCCATAGCGAAATAGGCGGCCGCAATTTCAAAGTGAGCATCGGCTGACAGGGGCTGAAGCTTCAGAGATTGCTGGAGAGCATCGATAGATTCATTGATCTGACCGGCCTCTCTGAGAACAATGGCAAAATCAACCCATATCTGGGGACTTTCCGCATCAAGTGTTATAATGTCGCGATAGGTCGCAATGGAGTTTTCAAGATGGTTGAGATTGTACTCAATCTCAGCTTTAAGTAAAAGAAATTCAATGCTGTCAGGTGTACTCTTCAGTGCCTCCTGGGTTGCAGAAAATGCATCTTCGTACTCTTCAAGAGCTTCATGGCAGCATGCAAGAGCAAACCATGCATCAGCAAAGTCACCATTGTCCTCTATACATCGGCTGTAACAGTGTATGGCTTCACTATAATCCTCAAGTTCTTCATACGCTATGCCGAGATTATAAAGAGCGTTCATATCCTCCGGTTCATACTCCAGAGTTTTCAGATAGCTCTCAGCAGCTTCCTCAATACGCCCAGTGATGGCAAGTACGTTTGCCCTGTTATACCAAGCTGAACTGAAGTCATCAGAAATAGCCAAAGCCATGTCGTAAGCGTCTAGCGCTTCGTCATAGCGCTTCATTTTGCTCAGTACAAGGCCATTGTTGTACCATGCATTGATATTGTATGGATCCTGGTCAAGAGTTTTCCGGTAACAAGAGGTGCTTGCTTCAAGATTACCAAGAATGTCCTTGCAGTAGGCAAGTTCATACCAGGCATCAGCAAAATCCGGATCAATTTCCAGGGAGCGCTCAAAATTCGATTCAGCTTCTGTGAAACGTTCAAGCCGCTGCAGAATGATTCCCTGATAGTAGTGGTACTCCTTTTCAATAGAAGAGTCAACAATTATATCACTAAGCTCTTCAAGTGCCTCATCAAGATTGCCTGTATTAAAGTATGCCAGCGCAAGATTCAGTCTCATTTCACTGTCTGACGGGCTGAATACAACAGCTTTTTGAAACGCTGTCAGCGCTTCATCAAAACAGCCATTCAAAGTAAGACAGTTGCCGAGGTGAAACCAGGTTTCTGTGTTGAATGGCGCAATATCTTCAAGCCTGTGGGCAACAGCAAGCGCCTCAAGCTGAAAACCATCCTCGTTATATTGATTGATACGGTCGAGAAGATCGTCCGAATCAAACATGGAATCAAGACCCTCAAGGTCAGGGAGTTCTTTTCCTGACGACCCTGTCGGGTTATGGTAATTATCGTCAAAAAAATCAGGTGCGTTCATAAACAATCGTAAAGAGTTTCTCTATCCTCGGGCATAATCCCCACTCATAAATATAACAGAATTTTATTAAGAAAAACATTATGAGAGAGTGCCAATAGCAGGAGCATAAAGATTCATGGCCTGTAAAAGCTGTAGACGGCTTCGGCGATTTTAGCTCCTGCAACAGCTTTGAGTTCTTCAATTGTAGCCTGTGAGACGGTATCAATGGAACCGAAGTGTTCGAGCAGCCTGAATGCTGTTTTTTCTCCAACTCCAGCAATCGTTGTGAGTTCAGTCTGCAGAGTTCTCTTTGTTCTCAGTTTCCGGTGATAGGTAATGGCAAAACGGTGGGCTTCATCTCGAAGTTGCTGGAGCAGTTTGAGCGCCGGAGAAGTTTTCGGCAGATTGAATGGGTCTGCTGTTTCCGGTAAAAAAATTTCTTCAATTCTTTTTGCCAGACCAATAATGGTAATCGATAGACCAAGAGTATTCAGGGTATGAAAGGCAGTGTTGACCTGACCTTTTCCACCGTCAACAACGATGAGATCAGGAAGGGGAAGTTCATTTGAAAGAGTCCCGCCGTAACGACGCAGTATTACTTCCTTCATGGCAGCATAATCGTCTGAACCTTCAAAAGTATGAAGTTTAAATTTTCTGTAATCAGATTTTTTTGGCTTTCCTTTCTCAAAGCAAACCATGGAGCTCACGTAATCGGTGCCTTGAAGATGCGAGTTGTCAAAACATTCGATTCTCCTCGGGATTTTCGCCAGGTGCAGCAGTTCTTTCAAGGCTGTAAGGCCGTAGTGCTCACGGGCGATCTCACCTCTTTTCTGCTTCTGGATAAGGTACTCCTCCAGATGGTGTCGTGCGTTCTGCCGGCACATCTCCACCAGATGCGCTTTTTCACCGATTTGCGGAACAATGAACCTGATATTTTTTTTCTCTTGATTATCCACTTTTTGTTTTTCCACGATGAAGGCTCTCAATGCATCCTCTTCCTCAATTGAAAGCATCTCTTGAAGGAGGATTTCATCAGGAATAAGCTCAAGGGTTTCCAGATAGTATTTTTCAACAAACCTTGCCTGCAGTTCGGCGTCGCTTTCCCCGTTGGTATTATTCATGTATATATGCTGTGAGCCGAGCAGTTTTCCCTCACGTATTTTAAAAACCACTCCGCATCCTTCGTTTTCAGCGGCTGCAACGGCAAAAACATCTCTGTCCAGTCCATCTCCGGCTACCATTTTCTGCCGGTCAGCATAGCGCTTCAAGCTGTCGAGCTGCGCTTTTATTTCCGCAGCCTGTTCGAACTTCAGTTCTGAGGCCAGTATCTGCATGGAGTCGGTGAGTGAACGTATCATGCTTGAGGTTTTTCCTTTCAGCAGCCGGGTGATCTCCCTTATCATACTGAGATACTCTTCTTCCGGCACAAGTCCTTCGCATGGCCCTTTGCATTTATGGATGTGATAGTCGAGACAGACCTTGTATTTTTTTGAAGCAATATTTTCTTCACTCAGACGATATTTGCAACTTCGCACTGGAAATATCGATCCGATAAGATCCAGAATCGAACGAAGTTGACGGGCCTCTGTATAGGGGCCGAACCATGTGGAACCATCTCTTTTCAGATGGCGGGTAAAGAATATCCGAGGGAACGGTTCATTGGTGATAACCAGATAAGGATAGGTTTTGTCATCCTTCAGGTTCACATTGTAGCGTGGTTTCAGTTCCTTGATCAGATTATTCTCAAGAATCAGAGCTTCAACCTCCGAAGAGGTTATAATGACTTCGAAATCTGTTATGTGAGAGACCAGTACAAGTGTTTTACCATAGTGCTGCTGTTGATTTCTGAAATAGGATCGAACCCGGTTACGAAGGTTTTTTGCCTTGCCGACATAGATAATCTTCCCTGCAGCGTTCCTGAATTGATAAATCCCGGGATTTGTTGGCAGTGTGGCAAGTTTTTCATCAAGAGCTTTTTTTAATCCTCGATCTGGTGAGAGAGCATCCTGATTATCCATCGGTCATTGTAATTGGATTTGTGACGTACATATTTTTTAGGGTACCGAAAAACAATACACAAAAAAAGGGAAAGCCGCATAAACCATGCGGCTTTCCCTTTAAATAAAGAACAGGTTGAAGATATTTAATGATCTTCAAGGGTATCGTATTCACCTTTCAGTGCAAAAACCCCGAAGGTTATAAGACTGAATGCGATAATCGGCATAAGGACGACAATAACAATAGACCAGAAAATCCAGTTCTCTTCACTGGGCTTTGCTGCGATCTCCTTCATTGCCTGCTTTATTACCAACGGAACTATCCCTACACCCATGAGTGCCCAGAGAAGTCCGAAAATCCTTTTTATTGCTGACATAATTAAAATTGATTTAAAAGGTTCTTGGTTACTCGACGTCCAGGTTGTTGGTCTTGTTGGATATGTATAGTGATCCGATGACAAAACTTACACCGGCAATCAATATCGGGTACCAGAGACCTGCGAGCGGATCAGCAGGAGGCAGGCCGGGGCCAGGACGGGATGCTTCAACAAGACGGGTTGAAATAAGCGGTACCAGACCACCGAAGACGCCGTTACCAATGTGGTATGGCAAAGACATCGAAGTGTAGCGGATACGGGTCGGGAAAATTTCAACCAGGAACGCGGCAATCGGTCCGTACACCATGGTGACAAAAATCACCTGAATAAGGACAAGACCAATCATTTTGTAGTACAGGTCTTGAGGAAGGGTTACTTCCTTCTTTGTATCAGGTTTCAACTTCTCTTTAGGCAGAGCAGCTTTAAGAGCCGGATCAACAGGGAACTTTGCTTTAACAGTTTCCTTGTATGTCGTTCCATCGGTAAACGCCTTGGTCGTGACTGTCGTGATCAGGGAGTCGGCGCCTTTAACCGCATTCTTTACCGTTACAACCTTCTTCTCGACGATCTCAACTTTATTCTTGAGGTTGGCATCGCTGTACATGATGGTGTAGATGGGACGATAAGCGATAACAGCAATCAGCATACCTGCCATCATGATGTACTTGCGTCCGATTTTATCGGAAAGCGAGCCGAAGACAATAAAGAATGGTGTGCCGATAAGCAAAGCTATCGAGATGATAAAGTTGCTCTGTACAAACTCGACGTTACATGCGTTCTGAAGGAATGAAAGCGCATAGAACTGCCCGGTATACCATACAACACCCTGACCGGCCGTTGCGCCAAGCAGTGCAATCAGCACCATCTTCAGGTTGTCTTTTTGCTTGAAGCTCTCTGCCAGTGGGTTTGCAGAGGTTTTGCCTTCCTTTTTCATTTTGACAAAAAGTGGAGACTCCGACATTCTCATGCGGATAAAGACGGAAATCGCGACAAGAAATGCTGAAAGAATGAACGGAATGCGCCATCCCCAGTCACCGAAGGTTTCAACACCGAGTGTCTGGCGTACAATAAGAATAACACCGAGCGCAAGAAAGAGTCCCAAGGTTGCCGTTGTCTGGATAAAACTGGTCCAGAAGCCCCGCTTTCCTTCAGGAGAGTGTTCAGCGACATAGGTTGCAGCACCACCATACTCACCTCCAAGAGCAAGTCCCTGCAGCAGCCTTAAAAGGAAAACAATAGCAGGAGCAAAAAATCCAATAGTCTTATATCCAGGAACAAGACCGATTGCGAATGTGGAGCCGCCCATGATCACAAGAGTAACAAGGAATGTGTACTTTCTTCCGATAAGATCACCAAGGCGTCCGAAGAAAAGTGCACCGAACGGACGGATAACAAAACCAGCCGCAAAAGTTGCGAGTGTCGCAAGCAGAGCAGCAGTTGGGTTGTCTTTTGGGAAAAACTGTTCGGAAATAATTTTCGCAAGAGTACCGAAAATATAAAAGTCATACCACTCGATGAGCGTGCCGACCGACGATGCGGCAATAACCCTCCGGGTACTGGTCACCTCTTCGTTAGTGGAAACGTCTCTGACATTTTGTGCCATAAAGGTTTTCTTTGATTGTTAAAAAAATGTGTTCAGTTTTTTGTTTTGCCTTTGCAGCAGTTACTTACTTGATAAACTCGTGCTCATTTTCCTTGACGACAAGTACAGGGCAGGGAGCGCGGCGGATCACATGCTCAGCCACACTGCCGAGGATCATGCGTTTCAGCCCGCGACGACCATGTGAGCCCATAATAATCAAATCAGCTTCCTGACGTTTGGCATAGTCGAGGATGCACTCTTCAGCAAATCCTTCATAAATCACATAATCAGCTACAATGCCGGCCATCTTCTCCTCTTCAATCAAAGAGGCAAGCTGTTTTTCAGCATCAACGCGTTCTTTTTCAAGGCCGTGTGAATAATTGATAGTGGGATCATTCTCGATAACACCAACAAGAAAGACCTCTCCACCGGAGAGCCTCGCAAATTCGTTGGCGTATTGCAGCGCTTTGCGCGACAAACCCGAGAAATCAACCGGGCAAATGATTTTTTTAATGGTAATCATAGTACCGCTGTTGTGGTTTAGTTATTGAAATAATGCGGTTTAATGTTGATTGATCGCGAAAAAAGAGAAAAAACAGTGTAAGAAGCTACGCTATAAGGTGTAGCAAAACTGAATTCAACAAAAAAGCCTGCACTTTGATGGAAAAAAGCGCAGAATCTTTCAATACTACAGAAACAAAAGCCTTCTACTCAGGCGATTACTGTATGTCGAAAAGAAAAATGTGATGGAAAATGTAAACAAGCCGTTCCGTGTCGTCTGTTCATGGTCGCTTTGTCAAGCTGTCTCGAAAGGCTCTCTTGTAATATCGTTAAAATTCCTGAAGTAACAATTGTTTGTTTCAGGAAACAGTGACCTTAACGAAATATAATAGGCGAAACTACAGGAAAAAAAACCGCAGTTTCCTGCGGCTTTTTTTTCCATGATAGACAGCGATTTAGAAGGTCACTGTTGCCCAGAGTTCTGGAAGCAGTGCATGTTCGTTTACCAACTCTGTGCCAAGACTGGATGTTTTCATAGAGGCGTAACGCACAGTTGGTTGAAGAGTGAAAGTTCCCTGTGCTGACTCATGCAGCTTGATCTTGTACTGAGCATAGATAAAGTTATTGGTGTATACCTGATTACCACCTGGAGTAAGAGTGGATTTGTCGGTTGTACTGTTGTGATCATACCATACAGTGACCGGTCCTGACTCCGCCTTGATTCTGAAGAAATCACCAAAGTAATCAACTCTGGTGCCAGCGAAAGGATTTGGTGTGGCTAGAGTCCCTGCACCAGCAGGAGTCGTGCCGCTGCCTCTGGTATAGAAGGCACTTGCCGATAATTTTACGCCACTTAGAGGAACACTGACGTTTGTACCGTAGGTGACTGGTCTGAATCCGAAATGAATAGGCGTGGCAGCAGGATTGTTAGCGCCTGGAGTCCATGTCTGTGTTAAGACATCAGATTTTGTTAGGATAGCAACCGCCTGCGGTTCAAAAGTAACATTTCCTAGATTGAACTTGTAGCTTGTGTGAATTCCATATCCGTCATTCAGGAGGCCATCGCCACTCAATGAGGTGTTCCCTGCCGCATTGTTGTCAAGCACGACAAACGTTGCATTTAAATCACCAGGGCCTACTTTTCCGCCAACGTTTGCACCAAATGCACGATCGTTAAGGAGAAGATCAATTGGAGTGAATATAGGGCGGGTCGGAAAGAGTGTTAGGTCAAAGATAGGATTGTTGGCTGAGTTCAAAGGTAAACGACCCACCAAGTAATGGCTGCCGCTACTCATATGCCCGAAGTAGAACTGAGATAATTGAAGGTTATATACCTCTCCATTAGCATAACCGACAGTCTGCCATCCGCCATTGCGACTGTCTTCATTAGTAACCAAGGCCTTGAAAAAATAGCCTTCGCCGAGATCGGCTGCAGCTCTCAGGTTCAGGCGGTACTGCCAGTCCACGTTATCATTTGCCTGATTACCGGTAATCCAGTCTTGTACGCGGACAGAGGCGTCTCCGCTAATGTTCAGAGCAGCAAAAGCCGGCGATGCGTATGACAGTGCTGCAAACATCGCAGCAAGCGATAGCATTTTTTTCATGTGTGTACTCCGTTAGGTTGTGTATGTGTTAACAAGAAAAAATGTCCCGCACAGTTAGTGGTTCGGACGTGGTGTTTAAAAAAGCGCTGTTACAATACCGCTAAATGTATGAAAATAGCACAAAAAGATCAAAATGTGTCTTTTTGTTGCTTTGAACACCACTGCGCGCACGAGGTGAGTGATTTGATATAAATTTTAAGGCTACCCAAAACATCGGGTAGCCTTAACACCGAACAGTGTAAACAGGTTTTTAGAACTTGTAGCGCATGCCAACAGCGGTAATGGTGTTGCTAGGGTAATAAGCCGCTGAATTGCCATAAGTATCTCCAGTGTATGAAGCATACATTAAGCCGGCATAAGTATCAAAAGACTTGGTTAGGTGGTAATCAGCAAGCAATGAGAGAAAAAGCAGTCCATTAGACTTTTGCCCTAAATCTGCTGAGGCCTCCTGTCTCACATCATAGATTCCTGCAGCAAGGTTGAATTTCGGGGAGAAGTTATAGTCAGCGCCGCCAAACACAATGTAAGTAGTCTGATCAGCCTTAGAGAAATTAGTAAGCTGACCGGGGTTAACGGTTTGACCATAGTAATTGCTGACAAAGAAAGGGGAGCCGGCTGTTGTGCTGAATTGATCGGATGGAGCACCAAGGGTATATCGCTCATAACCGATTTTGAGTGTGGCGTCGCTCGTGACCTTATACTTTGCAGCAGCCATCCATGCTGATGTATTATAGTTTGTCAGTGCAACTGTATTAGGCACGTTGCCAGAACTACCTTTCAATGCATCCTGAAATGCCTGATAGGCAATTTGGATTCCGAAATTACCCTCTTCGTAACCGGCGTTCAGTGCATAAGCAGATTTTGTTGCACCATCACCGACGGAAGAACCTCCAAATTTGTACAATGCGCCGAAATTTATCGAACCGACTTTGTTCCAGTATTTCAAGCTGTTGTCAACCCGTAAATCTTCGCTCACGCCGCCTCCGCCACCGTAGCCGCCTGACCATCCTAATGGGGAAAATAGTCCTGAGTCTTGAACGGGGTCATAGGCGACACTGATGTCAAAGATAGGTGCGTAGTTACGACCTATGGCAAGGGAGCCCAACTGTGTGTCAGATACGCCGACAAATGCCTGACGATTGAACAACTGGTTATTAACAGAGCTGTTTGCAGATAACGTTGTGGCGGTACCTCCATTGGCTGCCAGAGCTGCAGCGGCATTGCTGGCTTCAGCTGTAGGAAGGTTGAAACCTTCTTCCAGAGTGAAGAATACCTTCTTTCCATCACAGATATCTGCTCCACCTTTAATGCCGAGACGTGAAGGGGATATACCGCCGTTGAATAATCCGGTCACAGAAGAAGGAACCGTTTTTGCTACAGGACTGACAGGGTTTACTGATCCCGGAAATTGAGGATCAACACTCAATTGATGATTTACATAACCGGCAGCTGCATCGAGTGTCCCATAAACAGTGACATTAACGTCTGCAAAAACTGGTGATGCGTAAGACAGTGCTGCAAACATCGCAGCAAGCGATATCATTTTTTTCATGTGTGTTCTCCGTTAGGTTGTGTGTGTGTTAACAA
>Ga0118677_10004201_pt1 | contig 26516 bp, 26 predicted proteins | sample AliMusrvi5mmetaG_FD_86154 | JGI IMG/M metagenome (GOLD analysis project Ga0118677, IMG submission 86154) | reverse complement strand
CTTTACATCGACACCTCGGGCGAGCCGCTGTTCAAGCGCGGCTGGCGCGAGGACAAGGGCGACGCCCCGCTGAAAGAGACATTGGCTGCCGCCATGATTGCCGCCAGCGGCTGGGCCGACGGTGACGCCGACCTGATGCCGCTGTACGACCCCTGCTGCGGCAGCGGCACGATTGCCATCGAGGCGGCGCAAATCGCCTGCAACATTGCCGCCGGCTCCCTGCGCCGCTTTGCGTTCGAGAAGTTTGTGCCCTTCCGCCACCAGGTCTGGGCCGACATGAAGAAGGAAGCGGCCGACGCCGTGGTCAAGCCCGAGCCGGGCCAGCAGGCGCTGATCTACGGCAGCGATGTGTCGCACCGCATGGTCGACTTTGCCCAGCGCAATGCCCAGCGCGCCGGTGTCGCCGATGTCATCGAGTTCCGTGGTGGCGACGCCCTGCAGCGCATGCCGCCGATTGAAGGCGGTGGCGTCATGGTGCTGAACCCGCCCTACGGCGAGCGTATCGGCATTGGCGGCGTCGCAGGCGAGGGTGTGCAGGCCCGCTACGGCGCACGCGAACTGGCCGAGACCCAAGACGGCGGCGAGTTCTTCAGCCAGCTGGCCAGCCACTGGAAGAAGAACTTCTCCGGCTGGCAGGCCTGGGTGTTGACGCCCGACCTCAAGCTGCCAGGCAAGATGCGCCTCAAAGAGTCGCGCCGCGTGCCGATGTGGAATGGCCCGCTGGAATGCCGATTGTTCAAGTTCGACATGGTGGCCGGGCGCATGGCCCGGGACAAGGCACTGGGGACATCCTGATGGAGCAAGCTGGCGTGCCAACGGTTGTGTTGGACACGAATATTGTTCTGGACCTGTTCATCTTCGCCGACCCCGCCACGCCAGCGCTGCGTGCGGCGCTTGAGGCCAAGTCCCTGCGCTGGATTGCCACGCAGGTCATGCGCGACGAGCTGGAACGGGTGCTGGCCTATGGTCACATCGTTCCGCGCATGCAGTTCTACAAACTCAGTGCCGGGGATGTGTTGGCCCGTTTTGATGCCCATGTACAGATGGTCGAGGTGGCTCCCAAGGCGTGCTATATGTGCAAGGACGCGGACGACCAGAAGTTCATCGATCTGGCTGTGGCGTATCAAAGCCTGCTGCTGAGCAAGGACAAGGCCGTGCTGACGATGCGAAAGCGCTTGCAGACCTTGGGAGTGCAGACCGCTGCGAAGTTTGCTGCGCTGCAGAGTCGCGCCGAATAAGGTTTGTGGGGAAAGTCCCTCGGTCGCATTCGCGCAGTCAGATATTTATTCATTCTAGCTATTGATTCAAAGATTGACCTGGATCAGAGCCTGAATCAGGGTGGTGCAAGGATGCGAACATAAAGTTCCGGCCTGGCCCATCTATTCAAAGAGTAAATATACAAAATATGCAATCGAAAACTGTGACAGAAACAAAAATTATCATGTCTGATCCGACCGCACTTGGCGTGTTTGGACTTGCCATGGTTACCCTGGTTGCAGCTTCAGCAAAAATGGGTTGGACCACCGGCGTCACCTACATCATTCCTTGGGCACTGTTTCTCGGATCTGGTGCGCAAATATGGGCATCGACCGTTGACTTCAAAAAGAATAATTATTTTGGCGCCATCGTACTCGGTGCCTATGGCCTGTTTTGGGGCGCGGTGGCCATGCATTGGGCCATTACCCAAGGTTGGTTTGGCGTGATTGATCCTGCCAAGGCAGATCCCAAGCAGTTGGCTTTCGCCTGCATTGGTTACTTTATATTTTCGATATTCATTATGTTCGCAGCTTTTGAAGCGAACAAGGTATTTGCAATAATACTGGTGTTGATCAACGTACTTTTACCCTCTCTTGCACTTTCTATTCTGGGAGTGAATGCGCCACTTTTCAGCGCGCTCGCCGCATATTCCGAACTGGGAATTTCCATGTTTGGCTTTTATGCTGCCGGTGCGGTGTTTTTAAATAGCTATTTTGGTCGTGCGATTCTGCCGATGGGCGCTCCCATGGGTTTCATTAAGAAAGCTGACGCATCAGTCAAGCCGAAATGAGCTGCTCCCCGGTGCTTGCATGCTGAGCAACAGGACAAGGCAGCCCAGCGCTAGGTAAAAGGTGGGGGAAAATTTATCGCGCTTCAATCGTGCGGGCCCTCTCGGGGCCCGACAATAGCAGCTACTTTTTGATTTTCACAGCCCATGACTACCCAACCTTCTCCCGACAGCCTCACACCGCCCGCAGCAGCGCTGTCCATCAGCCCCGAAGAGTTTGACGAGATCGACGCCATTCTGGACGACCTGCGCCAACGCTTTGACGAAACCCCGCAGTGGGAATTTTGTGAAGGTTTTATGGCCGCGCTGATCGTCTGTCGCCGTGCCATACCTCAGAGTGAATACCTGCCGGTATTGTTGGATACCGGCGAGCAGGATGGCGAGGTTGACGATGGTCTGGGATCTTTTGCCGATGCCGCGCAACGTGAGCGCTTTCTGGAGCTCTGGCAGCGCCGCTGGAACGATATCGCGCAAGGTCTGGCTGCCGAAGTCAAGAGCTTGGACGACGAGCGCGCCTACCATCCCGAGGTGATGGATGTGCGCGGCGCTGTGGCCGCCTTGCCCGAGGCCGAGCGTGCCGAGATGGCCGGCGAGATCTTGCCGTCCTTTGCCCAGGTCTGGGCGGTGGGCTTCATGTACGCGGTGGAAAACTGGCCCGAAGAGTGGCAGCCGCCGCGCGACAAGGAAGGGCGCAAGTGGCTGGACGAGGCCCTGCAGCGCTTGGTGGCACTGACCGAAGACGACGAAGACGAACCCACCCTGTCGGTGTTTGACGACGAGGGTGTGCCTACCGTCAGCGTGAATCGATTCAATGCCTTTGCCGACGGGGTGTGGGCTATTTATGACCTGCACGAACTCTGGCGCAACATCGGCCCACGCGTAGAGACGCTGCAAAAGGCCTCACTGCCCGGTCGCAATGAGGTTTGCTTTTGCGGTAGCGGCAAAAAATACAAGAAGTGCCACGGCGCCTGAGTCTAAGCGCGCTTAAAACTTGTAACCGACGCTCAAGGTAACTACGTCGCTCTTGCCCTTGACCTTTTCGGTGGGGCTGTAGTCCTTTTGGCCATAGTCATTGGACATGTATTCAAACTGACCAAACCAGTTCTTGGTCATCAGGACCTGGGCGCCAATGCCATAGCCCCAGCCATTGTCAAATTTTTGACTGTTGCCATAGGCATCCTGGGCGTTGGCATACAAATACGCCACTTTTGCATAGCCGAGCCAATTGCTGTTGAAGGCGTAGCCTGGAGCGATATAGAGGGAATAGCTATCCTTCACCTTGGTTTGGTCAGTTCCAAATTTTCCGGACTTCTGGTCACCCATATTGACCGTTGCGCCAAAGCCCAGCAAAAAGCTTTCGGTCATCGGGCTGCTGTACTGCAGCTGTAATGACACGTTGTTGTCGGTGTCGGAGCCGCTCAGTGCAAGGCGTGGCGCAGCGTATTCGCCGCGTGTGTTTGCGATATTCGCGCCAATGCCCGCGCTGAAACCTGCGAAGTTGCTGGATTGGGCAAACGCCTGTGGTGCGACACAAGCGGTGATGACGGCGGTAGCTATTATTAGTTTTTTCATGGATGCATTTCCTTGCAAGGGATTGGTAAAAAGGGCACGCCTAGGGAGCGTGCCCATCGCCCCGCGAAAGGGTTTCGCAGAGCGTTCCAATCTTGCGCAAAAATGCCGAGAAAATCTTGATCAGATTCTGATGGCCGGCTTCAGCTCACCATGCCCATCAGCGTCGGGAACCATAGCGTGAGACCCGGCCAGAAGGTGACCACCAGCAAGAAGGCTATCATGGTCAGCAGCCAAGGCCAGACCGCAATCGTCAGCTCGGTAATGCCCATTTTGGTAATGCCCGATGACACATACAGGTTCAGCCCCACCGGCGGATGGCACAGGCCCACCTCCATGTTGACCGCCATCAGGATGCCGAAGTGCACCGGGTGCACGCCCATCTTCACCGCCACCGGGAACAGGATCGGTGCCATGATCAGCACGATGGCTGCCGGGTCCATGAAGTTGCCGGCCGCCAGCAGGATGAAGTTCACCAGCAGCAAAAAGGCCACTAGGCCAAAGCCCTGGCTGGTCATCCACGCGGCCATGCTTTGTGGGATCTGCTCCGAGGTCATCAAAAAGGAGAACAGCACCGCATTGGTCACGATGTACAGCAGCATCGAGCTCATGGCCGCTGCGCTCAACAGCGACTTGGGCACATCGCGCAGTTTGAGGTCCTTGTAAACAAACACCGAGATGAAGAAGGAATAGACCGCCGCCATTGCCGCCGCTTCCGTGGGCGTGAACTTGCCGCTGTAAATGCCGCCAATCACCACCACGATCAGCAGCAGGCCCCACAGGCTTTCGCGAAAGGCCTGGTAGCGCTCGCCCCAGGTCGCCTTCTTCATCCGTGGGTAGTCAAACTTCTTGGCACGCCACCAAGTGGTGAGTCCGAGCAGAAAGGACAGGCACAGGCCGGGCACGATGCCGGCGATAAACAGCTGGCCGACCGAGGCCGAACCGACCGGTTGCCCATCCGGGCCGACCGCGTTCATGCCGGCCGTGGCAATCGCGTACATCACCAAGTTGATCGAGGGCGGAAACAGAATGCCCAAGGCGCCCGAGGTGGTGATCACACCCGCACCAAAGGCCTTGGGATAGCCCTGTTTGACCATGGCTGGAAGCATGATGGAGCCCACCGCCACGACAGTGGCCACGGAGGACCCGGAGATGGCCGCAAACAGCGCACAGGCCAGTACGCCGGCCAGTCCCATACCGCCATACCAGTGGCCTATCATGGATGTGCAGAAGTTGATCATGCGCTTGGCCACGCCGCCGTGCGTCAGGAAGTTGCCCGCCAGAATGAAGAACGGGATCGCCATGATCTCGAACTTCTCAATGCCGGTAAACAGCTTCAAGGCCACCGATTCAATCGGCACATCGGTCAGCGTGAACAAAAAGGTTAGAACCGTCAAACCTAGCGAGATCGAGATCGGCATGCCGGTCAGCATCAGGCAGACCAGCAGGGTGAAGATAATGAGGGTATTCATTTGGATGTACCTCCAGCCTGCTGGAAGTCCGCGTCTTCAAGGACTGGGTCATCCACACCCGCCACATGGTGTTGTGCGTGCGGCACTTCGCCGGTTTTTAGAAAGCCCACCGCCACCTGCAAAAAACGAAAGCACATCAGGTAGGAGCCCAGCGGCACGCAGGAGTAGGCGATCCAGGTGGGTATCTCCATGTCGGGCGAGGTCGGGCCTTCGGGCACATCGCCCACGTCCCAGCCCATGTGGGTGAAAAAGGACCAGTGAAATCCGTTTTCCCAGACAAATCGCGCACCCAGCGTACCCACCGTGCCGGTGAACAGCGCACCGGCCAGCAGGCTGAACAGCACCAGCCACTTGGCCTTTTCCGGTGACAGCTTGCGCACCAGCACGTCCACACCAACGTGGGTGCCATTGCGCACCCCGTAGGCGGCGCCGAACTTGGCCATCCATACGAACATGTAGATGCACAGCTCCTGCGCCCAGCTCACGTCCATGCGCACGGCATAATCCTGGATCACCGGAATGCCCGATAAAAAGCGGTGCAGCACGGCGATAAAAATCACCATCGTGGCGGCACCAATGAGGAAGGTAATCAGCCATTCCTCCAGGTGGTTAAGCAGTCGGTTCAACATGCGCGCTTGCCTGTTGGCTTATTTGGCGGGAACGAAGCCGGCGGCCTTGTAAGCGGCCTCGATGGTGGCCTTGCCCACGCGCGATTCCATGTCCTTGTGCACCGGCGCCAGGGCCTTCTTCCACTCGGTGGTCTCGGCCGGGGTCAGTGTGTAGACAGTGGCCTTGCCGCTGGCCTTGATCTTGTCCATGGCCTGTGCGTTTTCAGTGGCAGCAATGGCGTTGGCATAGGTGGTGGCGTCCTTCACCGCGCTATCCAGTGCGGTGCGGATGTCGGCGGGCAGTCCGTCCCAGAACTTCTTGTTGACGATCACTGCGTAGGCCAGGTGGCCATGGTTGGAGATGGTCATGTGCTTTTGCACCTCGTAGGTTTTCTGGGTGTAGAAGTTGGAAGCCACGCCCTCGGTGCCGTCCACCACACCGCTTTGCAGTGCCTGGTACAGCTCGCTAAAGGCCATCACCTGCGGGATCGCGCCCAGGGCACGCATCTCGGCGTCCAGCACCTTGGAACTTTGAATGCGCATCTTCATGCCCTTGAAGTCTTCCACCTTGTGCAGCGGCTTGTTGGCGCTCATCTGGTGGAAACCATTGTCCCAATAGGCCAGGCCCTTGATGCCCTTGGGCTCGAGCTTCTTAAACAGCTCGGCGCCCAACGGTCCTTCTGTAATGCCACGGAAGGCAGCGTCGTCCTTGAACAGAAATGGCAGGTCAAACACCTCAAACTCTTTCACTCCCAGTGGGCCGAACTTGGCCAGCGAAGGCGCCAGCATCTGCACCGATCCCAGCTGCAGTGCTTCCATCTCTTCCTTGTCCTTGTAGAGCTGGCTATTGGGGTAGATCTCCACCTTGACGCGGCCATTGGTGCGCTGTTCGGCCAGTTCCTTGAAGCGCAGCGCGCCCTTGCCCTTGGGCGTGTCGGGCGCCACCACATGGCTGAATTTGATGACGATGGGAGCCTGCGCCAGGGCGGTCATGCCGGTGAAGGCGGTGGCGGCCAGCACGGCGGCCTGGACGATGGTGCGGCGGGTAAAGAACTTCATGGTGCGGTCTCCTGATCGGTTGGAATGGTGCGAGTGTGCTGCAGCACTGCCTGGGGCGGCAGTGTGGTTTTCCACATTTTCGCCCGGGGTACCTGCGTTCTAGGGTAAACCCCTGGCCCGGTGCGGGGGAAAGCGGCAGCCGACGGCTAGACTGCAGCCATGCCTGTCCTTCCAAGCCCTGCGTCCGAAGCCGTAGCGCATGCCCGTTGGGCAGCGTTGCGTCGCGGTCTGTGGCTGTTGCCGCTATTGGCGTCACTGTTGTTTGTAATCGGCGTTTTGGCCTGGGCTTACCGCGCCGACCTGGCCGAACGCGAGGACCGGCGTACTACCCTGATTGCCGATGCCCTGAGCAGCGAGGCCCAGTTGCAAGGGATGTTGGGCGCGGAAATGGCGCATGTGCAAGACCTGGCCCGCCAGCTGCCACGCCGCGCGCGCAGCGCTGAAGGCCTGCTTGCCAGCCCGGACGTGAGCGAGGGGCTGCGCAGACTCTGGCTCAGCGTGACCTGGCTGGATGACAAGAACCGCATCCTGGCCCATGTGCCGGACCAGAATGCCCTGGCCGGCCTGCTGCCCGGTGAACTGGCCGATGGGCCGGGCCTGTCGGCGCACCTGACGCAAGCCATGGGAGTTGAGAGCCTGGTGGTGCGCTATTCGCCCACGCTGCTGCTGCGCCGGGGCATCCCCTGGTGGCTGGCGCACAAGTACGACATGCAGCTGATTGACTCCAGCGAACAGGTGATCGCGTCGTTGGATCAGACCCCGCTGCGCACCGATTCACCGGGGCGGGAAAGCTATATGGTCTCGGTGGGCGGCAATATGCCGGGCGCCTTTTTGGAGCTGAGCCTGCGCGAAGCGCCGCCACCTTTCTGGCGCACCCTGCCGCTGGTGCTGATGGGCGGCTTTCTGGGCCTGATGCTGGTGGCCACACAACTCTTGCGCCGCCAGGTGCAGCGCATCTCGCGCACTGAGGCCGCCTGGCGCACCGAAGCCGCCTGGCGCCAGGCCATGGAAGATTCGGCCCTGGTGGGCCTGCGCGCACGGGACGCGGAGGGCCGCATCCTGTACGTCAACCGCACCTTCTGCAGCATGGTGGGCTTGAGCGCCGAGCAACTTGTAGGTTTGCAGCCACCCATGCCTTATTGGCCCCCTGATGCGCTGGATGAAGTGATGCTGCGCCACAAGCGCAACCTAGAAGGACGGGCGCCGCGCGACGGTTACGAGGCGCTGTGGTGCCACCAAGACGGCCGAAGCCTCAACGTGATGGTGTTCGAGTCGCCACTGATCGACGCCCGTGGCCAGCAAACTGGCTGGATGGGTTCCATCATCGATATCACCGCGCGCAAACGCCTGGAAGAGCGCGAACGCCACCAGGCCGAAGCCATGGCCCAGCAGTCACGCCTGACTACCCTGGGTGAAGTGGCCTCGGCACTGGCGCACCAGCTGAATCAGCCGCTCACCGTCATCATGGGCTACAACGCCGGCCTGCAGCGCATGCTGCTGGATGCCGGCTACGACAACCAAGCCGTGCTGCACGCGCTGGCGCAACAGGGCGACCAGGCGGCCGAGGCCGGTCGCATTGTGCGCCGAATCCGCGAGTTTCTGACACGCCGCGCACCCCAGCGCGAAGCCTGCGATCTGGGGGCCGTGGCCAGGCGCGCGGCAGCCCTGCTGCAACGCGACCTGCAGGCCGCCGACGTGCAGCTGCAGTGGGCCTTGGCACCCGGCTTGCCGCTGGTGTTTGCCGACCCGATCCTGCTCGAACAGGTGCTGATCAACCTGCTGCGCAATGCGGTCGATGCCATCCGCAGCCAGGTGCCGACGGACCGGCCAGAGGCCACCGGGCTAGGCAGCATTCGCATCACGGCGCAGCCCAGCGGCCAGCGCTTTGTGCGCCTGGATGTGGAAGACAGTGGGCCAGGCCTGCAGGGGCGCACGGTGAAACATTTAAGCGCGCCGTTCTATTCCACCAAGTCCGATGGCATGGGCATGGGACTGGCGATTTGCCGCTCGGTGATCGAGGTGCACCATGGCGGCATGGATGCCGGCAATAGCAGCCTGGGCGGCGCCGGCTTTTCATTTACGCTGCCGGTGTTTGATGCGCAGCTGCACGAGGCCAGTTTGGCGGAGGAAGACGCGCGCGCCAGTCTGGAAAGTGAAGGCCGAACATGAACTCAGCCCCCGATCGAGCCGCCGTACATCTGGTGGATGACGAAGCCGCCGTGCGCGCGGCGCTGGAATTTTTGTTTGCCTCGCATGGCTTGCGGGTGCACAGCTATGCCAGCGGCGGCGCCTTGCTGGAGCGGCTACAGCAAGGCCCGGCACTGGTGGGCTGCATTCTGCTTGACGTGCGCATGGAGCCGCTGTCGGGCCTGCAAGTTTATGACGAACTGGTGGCGCGCGGTGTGCGCACGCCAGTGATCTTCTTGACCGGTCACGGCGACATCCGCATGGCCGTGGCGGCCCTGAAAAAAGGCGCGTTTGATTTTGTGGAAAAACCGTTTGGCGACGCTGCCCTTGTCGAGCGCGTGCGCGACGCCCTGGCTTTTGACGCCGAGCAACGGATACGGCGCAGCGATGGCGATTCGCGCGACGCCCGGCTGGCGGCGCTTACGCCGCGCGAGCAGGACGTGATGCACCGGGTGGCGGCCGGCAAACTCAATAAGGTGATTGCCGACGAGATGAGCGTCTCCGTGCGCACGGTGGAGGTCTACCGCGCCCGCGTCTACGCCAAGCTGGCGGTGCGCTCGGCAGCGGAGCTGGCTACGCTGCTGGCGCGCGCCCCCCACGGAAACAGTTGAAGGCCATCTCGGCTTTGGGCTAGCAGCAGTCTTTCACGCGGTTCCAGAGGTAGTCAAGTCCGCCCGGCCCCAGTAGCGCCAGGCAGCACAGGTAGCCACAGCATTTCAATTGCTTCCAGCACGATTTTTACGTTTTTTTTATACCAGCCAGTCAATTCTCAACAACACTTTTACGCACCGTAAACCAAACTCCGTGCACCAAATTGAACAAGAGGTGCGATATGGATGCGGTATTTGTTGCGATGGGCGCGGGCCTTTGGTTGGCCTTGATGCTGATGGTCTGGGGGCTTGCCAAACTGGAAAAGCCCCAGGGAGAGCGGTCATGAATCTGCTGAACGTTTTGTATGGCGCGGGCGGCCTGTGTGCCGTGCTGTTGCTGGTGTATCTGGTTTACGCGCTGTTTCGCGCCGAGGAGTTCTAATGGCTAGCTCTGCCTGGGGCCTGTTAGGCCTCTTCCTGATTACCCTGTTCGCTGCCGCCTGGCCGCTGGGCCTTTGGCTGGCACGCTTGTGTGGCGGACGCCTGCCGCGCTGGATGCACGCGGTTGAGGCACCACTGTATCGGCTGGCGGGCACCGCGCCCGAGCAGTCCATGCGCTGGACGCAATACAGCCTGGCGCTGCTGGCCTTTAACGCTCTGGGCGTGCTGGCGGTGTATGGCATACAGCGCATCCAAGGCATGCTGCCATTCAATCCGGCGGGCATGGCTGCGGTCTCCACCGATTCAGCCTTCAACACCGCTATCAGCTTTGTCACCAATACCAACTGGCAGGGCTATAGCGGTGAGTCCACCATGAGTTACCTGACTCAAATGCTGGCACTTGCCGTGCAGAACTTCTTCTCGGCTGCCACCGGCATTGCCGTGGTGTTTGCGCTGATACGCGGCTTTGCCGCCCGCTCCACGGCGGTCATCGGCAATTTCTGGGCCGACATCACGCGCATCACGCTGTGGCTGCTGCTGCCTTTGTCGTTTGTGTTTGCCATTTTTCTGGTGGGCCAGGGCGTCATCCAGAACCTTGACGCCTACAAGGATGTGAGCACCGTGGAGGTGACGAAGTTCCAGAATCCCAAACTGGATGCCGCGGGTCAGCCGGTGCTGGACGCCAAGGGCGTGGCAGTGACAGAGGATGCCCAGACGACCACGCAAACCTTGCCCATGGGCCCGGTGGCCTCGCAGGAGTCCATCAAGATGCTGGGCACTAACGGTGGTGGCTTCTTCAACGCCAACTCGGCCCACCCCTACGAGAACCCCACTGCATTAGCCAACTTCTTCCAGATGCTGGCAATCTTTCTGATTCCGGCTGCGCTGTGCTTTGCGTTTGGAGCCGAGGTGGGTGATAAGCGCCAGGGCTGGGCGGTGCTGTCGGCCATGACGCTGATGTTTGTCATTGCCGTGATCGCCATCACGCCCGCCGAGCAGACCGGTAATCCGTTGCTGGCAGCGCAGGGCGTGGACCAGTCGGCCAGCAGCCTGCAGTCCGGCGGCAATATGGAAGGCAAAGAAACGCGCTTTGGCATCAACGCCACCAGTCTGTTTGCCGTCATCACCACGGCGGCCAGTTGTGGCGCTGTCAACGGCATGCACGACTCACTCACCCCGATGGGCGGCATGGTGCCGATGGTGATGATGCAGTTGGGCGAGGTGGTGTTTGGCGGTGTCGGCACCGGCCTCTACGGCATGCTGGTATTTGCCATTCTGGCCGTGTTTATTGCCGGGCTGATGATCGGTCGCACACCGGAATACTTGGGCAAAAAGATCGAGTCGCACGAGATGAAGCTGACCTCGGTGGCGATTCTGGTGACGCCCATTCTGGTACTGGTGGGCACCGCCATTGCAGTGATGAGTGATGCGGGCAAGGCGGGCATTGCCAACCCCGGCGCCCATGGTTTTTCCGAAATCCTGTATGCGCTGAGCTCGGCCGGCAACAACAACGGCAGCGCCTTTGCCGGTCTGTCGGTCAACACACCTTTCTACAACGGCTTGTTGGCCGTGGTGATGTGGTTCGGCCGCTTTGGTGTGATCGTGCCCGTGCTGGCAATTGCCGGTGCCCTGGCGGCCAAGAAACGCCTGCCCGTCACCGCCGGAACCCTGCCCACGCACGGGCCCCTGTTTGTGACGCTGCTGATAGGTACGGTGTTGCTGGTGGGACTACTCAACTACGTGCCGGCCCTGGCACTGGGCCCTATGGTGGAACACCTGATGCTCTGGCCCGCGCATTAAGCGCCGCCGCTCCCATGGATTGAGAAACACAACATGAAAACCCATACTTCTTTGACCCTGATGGACCCGGCCCTGGTCGGTCCTGCCATCAAGGCTTCTTTCAGCAAACTGAGTCCGGCCGTACAGTGGCGCAACCCGGTGATGTTTGTCGTCTACATCGGCAGCATTCTGACCACCTTGCTGGGCGTGCAGGCCCTGCAAGGCCTGGGCGAGGCTCCGGCCTGGTTCATCCTGTCGATTGCCGTCTGGCTGTGGTTCACCGTGCTGTTTGCCAACTTTGCCGAGGCCCTGGCCGAGGGCCGCAGCAAGGCACAGGCCGCATCGCTGCGGGGCCTCAAGCAAAGCACCTGGGCCAAAAAGCTGACCGAACCGGACAGCGTGACAGTGGCAAGGCCTTTGGATGCAGAGACCGGCCTGCCCACCTACCACTGGGTCCCGGAACAGGCCGAGAATCTGCGCAAGGGTGATGTGGTGTTTGTGGAAGCCAGCGAGATGATCCCCGTGGACGGCGAGGTGATTCAGGGTGTGGCTACGGTGGATGAGAGCGCCATCACCGGCGAATCGGCACCGGTGGTGCGCGAGTCCGGTGGCGACTTTGCCTCCGTCACCGGTGGCACCCGGGTGCTGTCGGACTGGCTGGTGGTGCGCATCGCCGTGAACCCCGGCGAGTCGTTTCTGGACCGCATGATCAGCATGGTCGAAGGCGCCAAGCGCCAGAAGACGCCCAATGAAATTGCGCTGACCATTTTGCTGGTGGCCCTCACCATCGTGTTTCTGGTGGTCACCGTCACGCTGCTGCCTTTCTCGCTGTTCAGCGTGGGGGCGGCACAATCCGGCAGCCCGGTCAGCATCACTGCCCTGGTGGCCTTGCTGGTCTGCCTGATCCCCACCACCATCGGCGGCCTGTTGTCGGCCGTGGGCGTAGCGGGCATGAGCCGCATGATGCAAGCCAATGTGATTGCCACCTCGGGCCGCGCCGTCGAGGCCGCCGGTGACGTGGACGTGCTGCTGCTGGACAAGACCGGCACCATCACCCATGGCAACCGCCAGGCATCCAGCTTTATTCCGGGCCCCGGCGTCAGCGTCGCACAGCTGGCAGATTGTGCAGCCCAGTCATCGGTCGCCGATGAAACCCCTGAGGGCCGCAGCATCGTCGTGCTGGCGCAGCGACTAGGCCATGTCACGGCGATTTCCGGCGCCGTGCTGGAAGTGCCGTTCACCGCGCAAACGCGCATGAGCGGTGTAGATATCACGCAAGCCAACGGCAGCACGCGCCAGTTACGCAAGGGCGCGGTGGATGCGGTGCGCAAATACGTGCTGGCCCTGGGCGGCACCATGCCGGCCGAACTGCTGGTAGCCGCTGACGACGTAGCGCGCCGCGGCAGCACGCCGCTGGCGGTGGCCGATGGCAACAGCGTGCTGGGCATTGTCGAGCTGAAGGACATCGTCAAGGCCGGTATCAAGGAACGCTTTGGTGAACTGCGCCGCATGGGCATCAAGACTGTGATGATCACCGGCGACAACCGGCTCACCGCGTCGGCCATCGCCGCCGAGGCCGGTGTCGATGACTTTCTGGCCGAGGCTACGCCCGAAGACAAGCTGGTGCTGATCCGCAAATACCAGGCCGAGGGCCGCTTGGTGGCGATGACCGGCGACGGCACCAATGACGCCCCGGCCCTGGCTCAGGCCGATGTGGCCGTGGCCATGAACAGCGGCACGCAGGCCGCCAAGGAGGCCGCCAATATGGTGGATCTGGACTCCAACCCGACCAAGCTGCTGGAGGTGGTGGAGACCGGCAAGGCGCTGCTGATGACGCGCGGCTCGCTCACGACCTTCTCGATTGCCAATGACGTGGCCAAATACTTCGCCATCATCCCGGCGATCTTTGTCACCACCTACCCGCAACTGGCGGCACTCAATGTGATGCACCTGGGCAGCTCGAATTCGGCGATTCTGTCGGCCGTGATCTTCAATGCGCTGATCATCGTGTTCCTGATTCCCCTGGCGCTCAAGGGCGTGAAGTACCGCCCCATAGGGGCTGCCATTCTGCTGCGCCGCAATTTGACGGTCTATGGTTTGGGCGGACTGATCGTGCCCTTCATCGGCATCAAGTTGATCGACATGCTGTTGGTCGCCATGCACCTGGTCTGAACTTCGAAAGTCCCTTATGAAAAATACCATTCGTCCGTTGCTGGTGCTGTTTCTGGCGCTCAGCCTGATCAGCGGCTTGGCCTATCCGCTGCTGGTTACCACCTTGGCGCAGGCCCTCTATCCGGCGCAGGCCGCCGGCAGCCTGATTGTCAAAGACGGCAAGCCGATCGGCTCGCTGTTGATCGGTCAGAATTTCAGCGACCCCGGCCATTTCTGGGGCCGCCCCTCGGCCACCAGTCCACAGCCCAATAACGCGCTCTCCTCCGGCGGCTCCAACCTCGGTCCGCTCAACCCGGCGCTGATCGATGCGGTCAAGAGCCGCATGCAAGCCCTGCGTGATGCCGACCCAGGCAACACCGCGCCTGTTCCGGTGGACCTGGTGACGGCCTCGGCCAGCGGCCTTGATCCGCACATCAGCCTGGCGGCTGCACGCTACCAAGTCAATCGAGTAGCCACTGCGCGCAAGCTGGATGTGGCGCGTGTTGAGGCGCTGATTGAGCCAGTGACCGAGCGCCCATTGCTGGGACTGCTGGGTGAGCCGGGAGTAAATGTGCTGCGTCTGAACCTGGCGCTGGAAGACCTCAAGCTCTGATCGCCACACCAGTGCTACCCTTGAACACCATGCGAAACCGGATCCGCTGACGTGGCCGCCACCTCCGATAACCGCCCCAACCCTGATGCGCTGCTGGCACAACTGCGCGAGGATGCAGAGGCCGTGGCGCGCGGCAAGCTGCGGATTTACTTTGGTGCCAGTGCCGGCGTTGGTAAAACCTTTGCCATGCTCAGCGCGGCACAGCGCGCCAAGACGGCAGGGCAATCGGTACTGATCGGCCTGGTCGAAACGCATGGTCGACGTGAAACCGAAGAGCTGCTGAGCGGTCTGCCCCGGCTGGCTTTGCAGGAAGTTGCCTACCGTGGCCAGGTGCTGCTGGAGTTCGATATCGACGCAGCGCTGCAGGCCAAGCCCGAGGTACTGCTGCTCGACGAACTTGCCCACAGCAACGCGCCCGGCTCGCGCCATCCCAAGCGCTGGCAGGATGTGCAGGAATTGCTGGATGCCGGTATCGATGTCTGGACCGCGCTCAATGTTCAGCACCTGGAAAGCCTGAACGGCACGGTCGGCGCCATCACCGGCATCCGCGTCAACGAAACCGTGCCCGACACGGTGCTCGACAATGCCGATGAACTGATCCTGATTGACGTCACCGCCGATGAGCTGCTGTCGCGCCTCAAGGCCGGCAAGGTCTATGTGCCGCAACAGGCCGAGCGCGCCACGCAAAACTTCTTTCGCAAAGGCAACCTGTTTGCTCTGCGTGAGATTGCGTTGCGGCGCACCGCCGAACATGTGGGCGACGACGTGCGCAGCTACCGCGCCCGCCAGCATCGTATTGCCAGCCAGGGACAGGCCAACAGCTCGGCGGCATGGAACACCTCGGGCGCGCTGCTGGTCTGCGTCGGACCGGATCTGGGTGCCGAACATGCGGTGCGCAGCGCCGCGCGCTTGGCGGGCCAACTCAACGTGCGTTGGCATGCTGCCTATGTAGAAACATCGGCGCTACAGCGCCTGTCCTCAAGCGAGCGCGACCGCACGCTGGCCGTGCTCAAACTGGCCCAAGAGTTGGGTGGCGCACCGGTGGTGCTGACCGGCAACGATGTGGCACGCACCCTGCTGGAGCAGGCCCGCGCGCTCAACTGCGCCACTCTGGTGGTGGGGCGACCCGTCAAGAGCGGTTGGAGCCGAATGCGGCGTCTATTCAGCACCACTTTGACGCTGCAGTTGGCCGACCTGGCTCACGAACTCGATATCGTGGAGATTGGATTCACCGAGGCGGTACGTCGCATTGCACCGGCAGTTCCAGTCGATTCCAGGGATGGCAGCGACCTGGGCGCGGGCCGGGAATCCTGGTCGCGCTATGCCTGGGCGCTGGCCGCCTGTGTGGTCACCACGCTGCTCACCCTGCCGATGCTGGCGCTGTTTGACCTGGCCAATATTGTCATGTTGTTTTTGCTCTGTGTGGTGCTGGTGGCGGTGCGGCTGGGTCGCGGCCCGGCCATGCTGGCAGCGGTGTTGTCGGTGGCCGCCTTCGACTTCTTTTTTGTGCCACCGCGCTTTTCGTTTGCGGTAACCGATGTGCAGTATTTGGTCACCTTTGCCGTGATGCTGGGTGTGGGTATGTTGATAGGCCAGCTCACGGCCAACCTGCGCTTTGCCGCCAGTGTGTCGGCCAGCCGGGAACGCCGCGCGCACGCCTTGTTTGAGCTGACGCGCGACCTGTCGGCGGCGCTGCAAACCGTGCAGGTGCTGGAGCTGGGTGAGGCGGCGGTGACACGCACCTTCGGTGGACTGGCCAGGGTATTTATCACCGATGCCCAGGATCAACTGGAACTGGGCGGCAATTTGCCGGAGGGATTGGATGCCAGTATTGCCGATTGGTGCTTTCACCATGGCCAGCGCGCCGGACTGGCTACAGCAACCCTGCCGTCCAACCCTTGGCATTACGTGCCGCTGCAAGCACCCATGCGCATCCGTGGCGTGCTGGCCCTGCAGCCCGGCCAGGCACGCTGGCTGTTGATTCCAGAGCAGGTGCAACAACTCGAAACCTTGGCGCGGCAAATCGCCATTGCGCTGGAACGCGTGCACTACGTGGACGTGGCGCAATCGGCCGTCGTACAAATGGAGTCCGAGCGTTTGCGCAATACCCTGCTGGCGGCCATGTCGCACGATGTGCGCACGCCCTTGACCGCGTTGATTGGTCAGTCGGAAACGCTGGAGCAGCTGGGCCCGCTGAGCGCCGAGCAGCACTCCATGGTGCGCTCCATAAGCCATGAGGCGCGCGAACTCAGCGCCTTGGTCGGCAACCTGCTGGACATGGCACGCCTGGAAAGCGGTCAGGTGCAATTGCGCCGCGACTGGCAATCTGTCGAAGAGGTCGTAGGCAGCTCCATTCGGTCCGCGCGCCATGCCCTGGGATCGCTGACCGTGCAAACCGACTTGCCGCGTGAGCTCCCGCTGGTGGAGTTTGACGCAGCTCTTATGGAGCGGGTGTTGGTGAATCTGTTGGAGAACGCCTGCAAGTACGGTGTGACGCAGCCGGTACATGTTCCGGCCATTTGCGTGTCGGCTCGCACCACTGCGACCACTCTGGAACTGAAGGTACGCGACTTCGGAGCCGGCTTGCCGGTCAGCAGCCACGGGCAGGAGCAAACCCTGTTTGACAAGTTCACACGCGGCCAGACCGAGTCCAGCACCCGTGGAGTCGGCCTTGGCCTGGCTATTTGCAAGGCGATAGTCGATGCCCACAAGGGAAAAATAAACGCAGCCCAAGCCGACGGCGGTGGCGCAGAATTCAGCATCAGCCTGCCGCGCACCGCGCCGCCGAAATCGTTTGAAGACTCAGACCCTTGAACCCCGCAAAGCCCAAAGCCCCATGTCCTGCCCGGTTGCCATCCTGATTGAAGACGAGCCGCAAATTCGCCGCTTTGTGCGCCTGGCGCTGGAGGCCGAAGGCTGGCAGGTGCATGAGGCCGACACTGCCAAGCGCGGCCTGCTGGATGCCGGCACGCGCAAGCCGGACCTGCTGGTCGTGGATCTGGGACTGCCCGATGGCGACGGACTGGACCTGATACGCGATGTGCGTACCTGGTCCAACGTGCCCATCGTGGTGCTGTCGGCGCGTTCCGACGAGTCGGACAAAATTGCCGCGCTGGACGCCGGAGCTGACGACTACCTGACCAAGCCCTTCGGCGTGGGTGAATTGCTGGCCCGTGTGCGGGCCAACCTGCGCCGTCCGCGCAAGCATCCGGATGCTGCGGACGCTGATCTTGCCAGCAAAGAAGACGCCCTGTTTGCCTTTGGCGCTGTGGAAGTGGATCGCCAGGCACGCATCGTGCGCCGCCAGGGCGCCGAGGTCCATCTCACGCCGATTGAATACCGGCTGCTGTTGGCACTGATCGCCAATGCCGGACGCGTCATGACGCAGCGCCAGTTACTTAAAGAAGTGTGGGGTCCGTCACACACCGAGCAGAGCCACTACCTGCGCATTTACATGGGCCACCTACGGCAAAAACTGGAGCGCGACCCGGCCCAGCCCGAGCATCTTTTGACCGAGACTGCGGTAGGGTACCGATTGATGCGCTAGTGCGGTTCGTGAGCAGGTGCACAGCGTCGAAAGTTGCGCTTTTGTTCCCCCGCTTGTTGGGGATATCGGTCTGGTGGATGGGCCACGGGGCGAAGCCCGTTGTGGTGTCGCTGCAATGGGCAACAACTGGTGCCCTTGTAATTGCGTGAAAGCACCCAAAATCCCAGGCTGATCCATTTGGAGTGAACGCATGACTGACCTGATTAGCAAACTGAACTGGCGCTACGCCACCAAGAAAATGAACCCCGCCAAAGTGGTTCCACAGGAAAAAGTGGACCGCATTTTGGAAGCCATTCGCCTCACTGCATCCTCCAGCGGCTTGCAGCCGTATGAGGTGTTTGTGGTGACGAACAAAGAGGTCCGCGAGAAGATCAAGCCCTTGGCGTGGAACCAGCAACAGATCACCGACTGCTCGCATCTGCTGGTGTTTGCGGCCTGGGACAACTACACCGCGGAACGCATCAACACGATGTTCGACCTGGTGAATGAACAGCGCGGAATCAAAAGCGAAGGCTGGGAAAACTACCGCCAGATGTTGCTGGACACCTACGTGCCCCGCGATGCCGAGGTGAACTACCAGCACGCTGCCCGCCAAGCCTACATTGGCCTGGGTACCGCCCTGATTGCGGCCGCTGAAGAGCAGGTCGACGCCACCCCTATGGAAGGCTTTGACCCCAAGGCGGTAGACACGGTGTTGAACCTCAAGGAGCGCGGTTTGCGCAGCGTGGTACTGCTGCCGCTGGGCTACCGTGCGGAAGAGGGCGACTGGCTGGCCAAGCTGCAAAAAGTGCGGCGCGGTCGCGCCGCCTTTGTGACCGAAGTCGCCTGATGGCGTTGTCCCTGCCCTGCACGTCGCAACACGCGCTGTGGGGCGGGGGAACTTCAGCCCTTTGCGATGCTTACTTTGCGTAAGTCAGCACGAAAAATCGGTCGGGGAAAAAGGTGTTGGCGTAAGAGGGCGATACGCTGGTAGTGATTTTTTTCGAGTAGTCGGCGCTGCCTTCGGCCGTCACTGCGTACAACTTTTTGGTCTTGGGGTGCATGACCATGGTGCGCACACCGGCCTGGGTGCCCAGGGCTTCTAGGTGTTTGTAGCTGTCCGGACCGGTTTGTTCGAATATGTTGAGAACCGCGTTGACTCCATTGGCCAGAAATATGCGTTTGAGATCCGCGTCAAAAACCACCTCGTCGTTACCCGCACCGATTTCGGCGGTGTAGATCACCGCACCCGTCTCGGCATTCATCACCGCGAAGCTGGGTTTGCTGCTGGCATTGCCACGGCAACCTAAAAATAGGCGCTTGTTGGCGGCGTCGAGCGCCAGGCCATTGGTCTGGGCGCAGCCTGGCGTGGGCCACTTGGCCGTGACGCTCAGGTCTTTCACGTTCAGGCGGTAGACCACGTTTTCATCGCGCGCGGCGAGGTAGAAATTGCCCCGTCCATCGGCCTCTGCATGTTCGGGCTTTTTGGCCGAAACATGGATGGCTCCCACGGTTTGCAGCGACGGCAATTGCAGTACGACCAAATCCGTACCCGACTCGCCTGCCGCCATGTTCACCACCAAGCGCTGGCTGAATGCGTCGTAATGTGCGGAATCCAGCTCGTCACCGAGTTTGATGTCTGTGCCCGCCTCCAGAGTGGACAGCTTGAAGGGCGTCAACGTTCCGTTCTCGTTGTAGGACAGGCCGAGGTCGAATTCGGGAATAAGGGTTGCACCGTTGGCGCTGTTGGCTGCTGTGTGCGCAATCGTTTGGATAACCTGGGTCGTGGCCAGGTCAAACACTTGCAGACCATTGCCGCGTCGGCCTATAAATAGGTGGTTGTTGGCGGTGTCCAGCGATACATAGTCCCAGGCCGAATTCTTGCCTGGGATGGCGCTGCTGCTTTCCAGCTTCCAACCGTCGAAGGCCATGCTGGGGCAGGCGGCAAGCGCCATGCCGATGGCTGCAGCTTGGGTCAGTCGAATCAGGTAGTTCATATTTTCTTTCTTGTGTCTGTGTGGATGGACGGGTGGATCACCGAGCCCCATCTCACCACAGATAGTCCGACCTTGATCTTCGGGATTTCCCGCTGCCCAGCCGCCTATTTTTCGAACAGCAGGCTTGTCGCAAGGGCCAGCATGACCAGGGAAATCAGGCTGTCTAGGATGCGCCAGGCCAGGGGCTTTTCAAACCAGGGCGCCAGCAGGCGCGCACCAAAGCCCAGTGCCGAAAACCACAATATGCTGCCCAACATGGCGCCGACGCCAAATACCCAGCGTCCTTCGCCTCGCTGGTTGGCCACCGAGCCCAACAGCACCACCGTGTCCAGATAGACATGAGGATTCAAAAAGGTGAAGGCAAAGCAGGCCGCAAGGGCCGCGCCCAAGCGGCCACTGCTTTTTGCTTCCACCTGCAAATGGCCGCCGATCCAGGCGCGACGTGCCGCCAGCAGGCCATAGCTGCCCAGAAACAGCGCGCCGCCATAGCGGGTGAGGTCCATCAGCAGGGCATTGCCGCGCAGCAGCGCTCCGGTGCCGCCCACACCTGCGGCAATCAGCAGGGCGTCGGAGGCGGCGCAGAACAAAACGATAGGCAGCACATGCTCGCGTCTTATGCCACAGCGCAGAACAAAGGCATTTTGCGAGCCGATGGCCACAATCAGGGCCAGACCGGTGGCCAGGCCGGCCCAGAAATCAGCGTTCAATGCGCAGCTTTCAATAGCGTGAGTAGACGGTTCAGCGCATGCTGCACGGTGGCGACGCGAACAGTGGCGCGGTCACCGGCAAAGTGCCTCACTTCGCTGAAGATGCCCGATGGCAGACCCCAGGCCAACCACACCGTGCCCACCGGTTTGTCCGCACTGCCGCCACTGGGCCCGGCCACGCCGGTCACGGCCACCGATACCTGGGCCAGCGAGTGCTGTAGGGCGCCTTGCGCCATGGCCCGCGCCACCGGTTCGCTGACGGCGCCGTGGGTGGCAATCAGTTGCGCATCCACGCCCAGCATCTGCGTTTTGGCTATATTCGAATAGGTGACAAAGCCACGTTCAAACCAGGTGCTGGAGCCGGCCAGATCGGTGCAGGCGGCTGCGATCAGACCGCCGCTGCAACTCTCGGCCGTGGCCAGCATGCGCTGTTGTGCGGACAGCAGCGCGGCCAGTTGCGCGCAGCTCTGGGCAATCGTCAGGGTGTGCATCAGAAAAATTTCCAGAGCGCAATCACCAGCAGCGTGCAGGCGGCGGCCACCAAATCGTCGAACATGATGCCAAAGCCGGCCTTGGTCCAGGCATGGCGGTCGGTCTGCGGATCGACCGCGTGGAACAGGGCATCGGCCCAGCCCACCGGCCCCGGTTTGACGGCATCGAAGAAGCGGAACAGGGCGAAGGCCATGGCCTGCGCCCAAAGCCCTGCCGGCATCACCAGCCATAGCACCAGCCAGAAGGCGGCAATCTCGTCCCAGACGACGCTGCCGGGGTCCAGCACGCGCATGTTGCGGGCCGTCACCGTGCAGGCCCACCAACCCAGCGGCATGGACAGGCCAATCACCCAGGCCCATGCTGCATCGTCCAGCCAGCGCGATAGCACGAGATAGGCAACCCAGGCCCAGAGCGTGCCCGCAGTTCCCGGCGCCACGCGCGACAGGCCGGAACCAAAGCCCAGGCCCAGCCAGTGCGCCGGGTGCGACAGCATGAAACGCAGCGTGGGGCGTGCCATGGGCGCGCCCTGGGAGGGAGTGTCCGGAATCACCGAGGCGGTGACATCGATAGGGTCGGAGGCCGAATAGTCTTGCATGTGGCCATTATCCGAGACCTGCCAGGAATTCATTCCTGTTGGGAGCCGAAATGGTCGAAGGAGTGGAAGCGGTGGTCCAGTAGCCTGCCCTGCGCGTCGAGCAGGCGCAAGCCCGGTGCGGTCTCAATCTGCCCTATGCGTGTGACCGGGGTGTTGCTGGCCAGCGCCGCGGCCTGCACCGCGGCCCGTTGCGATACGGGCGAGGTAAACACCAGCTCGTAATCGTCGCCACCGCTGAGCACATGCTGCAGCACGGTTTGGCGCAGCGCCTCGGACGCCAGCAGGGCCCGCGTCTGCGGCGTGTAGCGCCGGACGTCGAGCAGGGCGAAGGCCAATGCCGTATCCAGCGTCGCGCCCACGCATGAGCGCTCCAGGATATGGCCCAGGTCGCCCAGCAGACCGTCGCTGATGTCGGCGACTGCGCTGGCAATGCCGCGCAATGCCAGGCCCAGCGCCACCCGTGCGGTGGGCTGTTCCAGGCGCTGGCGGGCCAAGGTCAGGTCGGCGGGGTCCAGCAGTGCCTGTGTTGCGGGTGCATCACCGCGTTCGTGCAGCAGTTGCGCCAGCGCCAGGCTGGCGTCGCCCAAGTTGCCGCTGACATAGACATCGTCACCGGCCTGTGCGCCGCTGCGCAGCAGGGCCATGCCACGTGGCACTTCGCCAAACACCGTGATGCAGATGTTGAGCGGACCCTGGGTGGTGTCGCCGCCAATCAGCTCGCAGCCATGTGCGTCGGCGAGAGCCAGCAAGCCTTGGGAAAACGGTTCCAGCCAGGCTGCATCCGCCGCGGGCAGGGACAGCGCCAGGGTGAAGGCCAGCGGCTTGGCTCCGCAGGCTGCCAGGTCGCTCAGGTTGACGGCCAGGGCCTTGTGGCCCAGCGCGCGCGGGTCCACGTCGGGGAAGAAGTGGCGTCCGCTCACCAGCATGTCGGTGGAGATGGCCATTTGCATGCCGGGCGCACTTTGCAGCAGGGCGCAGTCGTCACCCACACCCAGCACAGCGCGCGGCGTGGCGCGGGTAAAAAAACGCTTGATCAGGTCGAACTCACCCATGGTGCTTCATCGCGGCAGACCGCTGGCCGACTAGTGCAGGGTGCGCGTTCTGCCAAGCCCATGGTCGCCGCTCAAGGCGTCGAGCACAAACATGGGCACATCGGCATCGAACTTCTCGCCGTCTTCGGCGACGCAGAAAAAGCTGCCGTGCATGGTGCCGGTGGGCGTGCGCAGACGCGTGCCACTGGTGTATTCAAACGACTGGCCGGGCTTGAGCAGGGGCTGCTGACCGACCACGCCCAGTCCACGCACCTTCTCGGTGTGGCCATTGGCGTCGTTGACATTCCAGACGCGCGAAATGAGCTGGGCCGCCACCTCGCCGGTATTGGCGACCCGAATGGTGTAGGCAAACACGTACAAATCTTCCTCCGGATTGGATTGGTCGGGGAGGTATTGCGGTGTGACTTCCACCAGAAATGCATACTTGGACATAGTCCCAATGCTAACTGCGAAAATATGGCTTGCGCTTTTTCGCCTTCAATGTCCACTCGGTACTCAACCCTATGACCTTTCGCATCGCCCCCTCCATCCTCTCCGCCGACTTTGCCCGCCTGGGCGATGAGGTCAAAAACGTCATCGCAGCCGGTGCCGACTGGATTCACTTTGACGTGATGGACAACCACTATGTGCCCAACCTGAGCTTCGGCCCCATGGTCTGCGCGGCACTCAAGCCCCATGCCAAAACCGCCGCCGGTGTGGCCGTGCCGATTGATGTGCACCTGATGATTTCGCCGGTGGACGCGCTGGCTGCCTCCTTTGCCGACGCCGGTGCCGACCTGATCAGCTTCCACCCGGACGCCAGCGGCCATGTGCACCGCAGCATCCAGGTCATCAAGTCCAAGGGCGTCAAGGCCGGTCTGGTGTTCAACCCGGCCGAGCCGCTGGATGTGCTGGACTGGGTGATTGACGACATCGACCTGGTGCTGATCATGAGCGTCAACCCCGGTTTTGGCGGCCAGAGCTTTATCGATTCGGCTCTGCGCAAGATTGAGGACGTGCGCAAACGCATCACGGCCAGCGGCAAAGACATCCGCCTGGAGGTGGACGGCGGCATCAAGACCGACAACATCCGCCGCGTGGCCGATGCCGGTGCCGACACCTTTGTGGCCGGCAGCGCCATTTTCGGCAAGCCCGACTACAAGGCAGTGGTGGACGCCATGCGCCTGGAGCTGGCCGCTTAAGGCCGGCAGTGACGCCAAGACCCATATGGATCGCAGCGCAGGCTTGGCAGTACACTGTATCCATGTTTATTCACCGCATCAGCATTACGGGTCTTAGCGACCGGGGGGCCTGGCCCTGGCGGACCTGGCCTGCCCTGCTTGAGCGCGCCCCCGTCTGCACCGCCTGATCGCGCTGAATCCGGGGCTGGTGTGCTCGCAACCTGCGGCACACGCATTCCGGGAGGATTGAGAATTCCCCAAGATTTGCCTGCCGCGCCCTGTTGAATCCCGCGCCTGCGGGGACCCCATCTTGCATAAAGGCACGACCGACGTGATGACCGAAACACAATTCCTGGCCCTGCGCGAACAAGGCTTTAACCGCATCCCGCTGATGGCTCAGGCCTTTGCGGATCTGGAAACCCCGCTTTCTCTCTACCTCAAGCTGGCCCGTGCCCCGGGTCAAAGCGAGCCCGCCCCCTTTAGCTTTTTGCTGGAGTCGGTGGTGGGCGGCGAGCGCTTTGGGCGCTACAGCTTTATCGGCTTGCCGGCCCGCACGCTGTTGCGCGCCAGCGGCTTTGGCGTTGCCGCGCGCACCGAGGTGGTGACCGATGGCGTGGTGGTGGAGACCTCCAGCGCCAATCCGCTGGACTTCATCGCGCAGTACCAGGGCCGCTTCAAGGTGGCGCTGCAGCCCGGCCTGCCGCGTTTTTGCGGTGGACTGGCGGGCTACTTTGGTTACGACGCGGTGCGCTATATCGAGAAAAAGTTGGAGCACAGCTGCCCGCCCGACGAGTTGAACTGCCCGGACATCTTGCTGCTGCAAACCGAAGAGCTGGCCGTCATCGACAACCTGTCGGGCAAGCTGCACCTAATCGTGTATGTGGACCCGGCGCAGCCCGAAGCCTTTGCCCGTGGCCAAGCCCGTCTGGCAGAACTGCGCGCGCAACTGGCCCAGGCGGTGATCGCACCTGCCGTCAAGCCGACGCAAGGCCACGAGGCCGTTCGCGACTTTGCCAAGGCCGATTACATTGCCGCCGTGGAGCGCGCCAAGGAGCTGATTGCCGGGGGCGACTTCATGCAGGTGCAGGTCGGCCAGCGCATCAAGAAGCGCTACACCGAGTCGCCCTTGAGCCTGTACCGGGCACTGCGCGCGCTCAACCCCAGCCCTTACATGTATTACTACAACTTCAGCGGGGCGGATGGGCAGGGCGGCGACTTCCATGTGGTCGGCGCCTCGCCGGAGATTCTGGTGCGGCAAGAGCAAGTGACCGTGGACGGCGTGACCGAACAAAAGGTCACGATCCGTCCGCTGGCGGGAACGCGCCCGCGCGGCACCACGCCGGAACTGGACAAGGCGGCCGAGGTGGAACTGGTGAACGATCCCAAGGAGCGCGCCGAGCATGTGATGCTGATCGACCTGGCGCGCAACGACATAGGCCGCATTGCCAAGACCGGCACGGTGCAGGTGACCGACGCCTTCTGCGTGGAGCGTTACAGCCATGTGATGCATATCGTCAGCAACGTCGAGGGCACCTTGCTCGACGGCATGACCAGTATGGACGTGCTCAAGGCCACCTTCCCGGCGGGCACGCTGACCGGCGCGCCCAAGGTGCACGCCATGGAGCTGATCGACCAGCTCGAACCCATCAAGCGCGGTATTTACGGCGGCGCCTGCGGCTACCTGAGCTATGCCGGTGACATGGACGTGGCGATTGCCATACGCACCGGCATCATCAGGAACCAGACTCTGTATGTGCAGGCCGCCGCCGGTGTCGTGGCCGACTCCGTGCCCGAGCTGGAATGGAAAGAAACCGAAGCCAAGGCCCGCGCCCTGCTGCGCGCCAGCGAGCTGGTGGAAGAAGGACTGGAGTAATCACCATGGCAAACAATATCAAACTCCTGATGATCGATAACTACGACAGCTTCACCTACAACATCGTCCAGTACTTTGGCGAGCTGGGTGCCGAGGTCGAAGTCTTCCGCAACGACGAAATCACGCTGGAAGTAATCGCCGCGCGCAAGCCCGACCGCCTGGTGGTGTCGCCCGGCCCCTGCTCGCCCAGCGAGGCGGGCATCTCGGTGCCGGCGATTCGCCACTTTATGGGCAAGCTGCCGATTCTGGGCGTCTGCCTGGGCCACCAGAGCATTGGTGCGGCGCTGGGTGGCAACATCGTTCGCGCGCAGCAACTGATGCACGGCAAGACCTCGGTCATCACGACGACGCAAGAGGGCGTGTTTGCCGGCCTGCCCAAGCAGTTCACGGTCAACCGCTATCACTCGCTGGCGATTGAGCGCGCAAGCTGCCCTTCGGCCCTGGCCATCACCGCCTGGACCGATGACGGCGAAATCATGGGCGTGCGCCACACTGGCCTGCCGTTTGAAGTCCGCATGGAGGGCGTGCAGTTCCACCCGGAAAGCATTCTTACCGAGCACGGCCACGCCATGCTGAAAAACTTTTTGGAGTGAGCGAGATG
>Ga0118677_10004199_pt1 | contig 26518 bp, 26 predicted proteins | sample AliMusrvi5mmetaG_FD_86154 | JGI IMG/M metagenome (GOLD analysis project Ga0118677, IMG submission 86154) | reverse complement strand
GCGTTCGGCCTCGTCGCCGGCGCCGAAGAAGATATCGGCGCGGACCGCGCCCCTGATGGCACCGCCGGTATCCTGCGCGATCCCCAGCACATGCACGGGATCGGGCCCGTCTGCCGCGACATAGAAAGGCGCGCCCAAGGCGTGAATGCGCTGGTCCACCGCGATGCTGCCCAGCGGGGTGATGTTCACGCCTTGCGACCCGGTCGAACCCAGTGCGGTGTCGCCCAACACTTTCTGTTCAAAGAAGATATAGCTGCGGTCGGTTTCCATCACGGCGCGGGCGCGATCCGGATGGGCGAGCAGCCAGGCGCGGATGGTCTGCAAGGACACAGTCTCGCGCGCCAGCGATCCGTCGGCAATCAGGGTGCGGCCGATGGCCGTGTAGGGCTGGCCATTCTCGCCGGCATAGGCGATGCGCGCGCTGCTGCCGTCGTCAAACACAACGCGGCCGGAGCCCTGGATCTGCAGGAAGAAAAACGCGATCGGCTCGTCGGTGTAGAACAGGACCGGCGCATCCACGCCCTTTTCGTTGATTCGGGCGCGGTCGGCATAGGGCACCAGCGCATGCCCGGACACTTTGCCGGAGATATGCTCGCCCTTCAGCTTGGGATTGAACAGACCCAGATCCGCGCGCACCAGATCCACGGGCAGTCCATAGACCGGCGTCTGGAAGACGCCGTGTTTGGTGTGGCTGCCCTTGATCTGCGGCTCATAGTAACCGGTGAACAGGCCATCGCTGCCGCTCACCGCATAGGGCGTGAAGTCTTTTTGGAAAAATGCCTTGGCGTCTCCGCTCGCATCGGCACAGGCGCTGCGCCAGTCCGTCACGGTGCCGGCATAACCCGCCCCGCCCATCGGCGCGGTGTCCGGCTTTGCCGCCAGCACGGCGCAGCTGCGCCCAAAGGCAGCAAGCGCCGCATCGGCGTTTGTCGCGCTCCAGTCCGGCAGATCGGAAAAACGGACGCGCGACAGATGCAGGCTGGAAGCCGTTTGGGTTTGCGGCGGCGGCGGGCTGGTGCAGCCCGCAAGCGCCAGCAAGGCCAAAAGAAGAAGCTGCCTATTCCGGGACATCGCCGGAGGTCGCCACCAGCACCCAGTTGGGGTCCGCGGAATCCAGGTTGCGCTCGAAGCTCCACACATCGATGACAACGTTATTGTCTTCTTTGGCGCCTGCGAATTGGGCGGTGAAGGTGACGGTGATTTCCGCGTCCCGCCCATGCAGCGCCGAGCCCGAAATGCGCGCGTCCACAAGCTTCACCAGCGCCACGGCGGGCGCGGTGCGCGCGGTGATGCCGGCATCGAAGGCGGCGAAGACGTCGGGCGAAAGAAGCGGGCGCAGCGTGTCGCGGTCGCCGGCAGCAAACGCATTCACGATCTGGGCATAGGCATCGCGCGCGCCGGACAGGAATTTCGGCGTATCGAAAGCGGGGTAGGCAATCTGGATTTCCAGAATGCCATTGGAGGTTTGAACCGGCTGCGCCGGCGGCTGCAGCGCGTTGGGGCTCTGCGGTGCGGGGACGGCCTGCTGCGGCGGCAGCTCATGGCCGGTGCGGCGGCCCAGCACGCTGTAGAGGCGAAAACAGACAACCCCCGCCACCATGGCGGCGACGAAAAGAACCAATGTCTGCGAATCCGGCATTTCAGGAACCTTGTTTACGGCCGTCCCGCCCGGGGCGACCCTAGCGGGCGCAAACCGGCCTGAAAAGCGCCTTTTGGCGCACATCGCGGACCGCTTCGCTTGTCAGCCGCGCGCGATCCATGGTAGCGCCCTTTTCCAAATTTTTGGCCGCAATTCCAAGAAAGACGCGACGATGAGCAACGAAGGAACCCCCGCGCCCACCAACCCGGGCATGCCCAACCTCCAGGTGGTAGGCCAGTACATCAAGGACCTGTCCTTCGAAAATCCCGGCGCCACCGCCAATATCGCGGACCGCCCGCAGATCGAACTGGCGGTGGACCTCAACGCCTCGCGCCTGGCCGAACAGGACATGTTCGAGGTCGAACTGAAGATCCGCGTCGACGCCAAGAATGACGGCAAGCCGCTGTTCCTGCTGGAAGTCGCCTATGCCGGCATCTTCCGCCTGAGCAATGTGGTGGACACCGCCACCCAGCAGATGATCCTGCTGATCCAGGCGCCGCACATGCTGTTCCCGTTTGTGCGCCGGATCGTGTCGGACGTGGTGCGCGACGGCGGCATGCCGCCCCTGATGATCGAGCCGATCGACTTCATGCAGCTCTATCAGGCGCGCGTCGCCCAGGCGACCAGCGCACCGCAGGGCAGCGCTTAAGCGTTCCAGAGCGCCTTATCGCCAAGCTCCTTGGCGACAAAGGCGGCGTGGATTTCCAGTTCCGCCGCCGTGATGAGCGGCGCCAGCCTGGTGGGCCGCTGGCGCGCCGCGCGCACTTGTTCGGCGCCTTGCGCGGCCGCGATTTCCACCGGCGCCAGCATCAGGCCGCGCTGGCGGCCACCGATCAGCTCCAGGTAGATTTCCGCCGTCAGTTGCGCGTCCAGCAGCGCGCCATGCTTGGTGCGGGCCGACAGATCCACCCCGAAGCGCTTGCACAATTCGTCCAGCGAATAGCGCGCGCCCGGAATCTTGCGCTTGGCGATTTCGATCGTGTCGATGGCGCGCGACAAGGGAATGCGCGGGCGGCTGACCCGCTCCAGCTCGGCATTGATGAACTTGATGTCGAAGCTGGCATTGTGGATCACCAGCGGCGCGTCGCCCAGAAATTCCAGGAATTCTTCCACCACATGGGCGAACAGCGCCTTGTCGGCCAGGAACTCGTTCGACAGGCCGTGCACCCGCTGGGACTCGATGGGCACGTCGCGCTCGGGGTTCAGGTAGAACTGCAAGGTGCGGCCGGTGGGAATATGATCCATCAGCTCGACGCAGCCGACTTCCACGATGCGATGGCCGTCGCTCGGCTCAAAGCCCGTGGTTTCCGTGTCGAAGACTATTTCTCGCATTATCGCATCGTTTTTTTAATGGCGACTTTTGCTTCGCAAAAGCCGCGGGGGCGATGGCCGTCGCTGGGCTCGAAGCCCGTGGTTTCGGTATCGAAAACGATCTCACGCATTCAGCTTTGCCCGAATATCAGCCAGAATCATTTTCACCTGTTCGCGGGCGTGATCCAAGCCCTTGTCGGTCACCACGACATAATGGGCCTGTGCACGCTTTTCCACGTCGCTCATCTGGCGGGCTTTCAGGCTTTCGAACTTGTCCTGGGTCATGCCCGGCCGGGCCAGCACACGTTCGCGCTGGATATGCTCGGGCGCGGTGGCCACCACCACAGCATCCACCTGGGCGCCGGTTTCCAGCAGCAGCGGAATATCCAGCAGCACGATGGGCCCATCCGCCGCCGCCAGGAACTGTTCGCGCCGCTCGGCCACCAGGGGATGCATCAATCCTTCCAACCGCGCCAGCGCGCCGGGATCACCGGCGAGGGATTTGGACAGCGCCGCCCGATCCACCACGCCACGCTTGGTGGTGCCAGGATAGGCCGCCTCGATCATCGCCGCTGCTTCGCCGGCATAAAGTTCATGGATCACCGCATCGGCGTCGAACACCGGAATGCCTTCGGCGGCGAACAGCTTGGCGGTCTGGCTTTTGCCCATGCCGATCGAGCCGGTCAGGCCGATGACAAAGGGCCGGTTTTTGTTATTTATCGGCACCCAGCACCTTCACCAGCACCGCGCGCAACGCCGGTGTGACCGCAGGCTTCACGCCAAAGAAAGCCTCGAAGGATGGCACCGCCTGGTGCATCAGCATGCCAAGCCCGTCGATGGTCTTGTGACCGCGCGCGGCGGCGTCTTTCAGCAGCTTGGTTTCCAGCGGGTTGTAAACGATGTCGCAAACGGCGGCGGATTTGTTCAGCGCGCCAAGATCAATATCCAACGACGGATTCTTGCCCATGCCGGCGCTGGTGGAGTTGACCACCAGGGCGGCGTCACCCGCGACAGTCTTCCAGTCGTCCAACGATCCGGGATGCACCGGCGCCTTCAGTTGCGACGCCAGCGATGCGGCGAGGGTTTTGGCGCGATGGGCATCGCGGTTGAGCAGATGAATGCTAGCCGCGCCCAGCATTTCCAGCGCCAGGATGGCGCCGCGCGCCGCGCCGCCTGCGCCCAGCAGCACCACGCTCATACCATCCAGGCTGCCGATGCTTTCGCGCAAACTTTCCGCCAAGCCGATGCTGTCAGTGTTGCGGCCGAGAATTTTTCCGCCTTCGAACACCAGAAGATTGGCCGCGCCCGCCGCATTCGCTGCACCGTCCACGCTGTGGGCGATGGCAAAGGCGGATTCCTTGTGCGGCACCGTGACATTGACGCCTTTGAAGCCGGCGCGGCGCGCGCCGTTGATCACTGCGGTAAAATCCTCGCGCCCGGCCGCCAGCGGCACCATGGCGCCGTCAATGCCATGCTCGGCCAGCCAATGGCCATGCAGCACCGGCGACAGCGAATGGCTGACCGGCCAGCCGATCACACCAGCGAGTTTTGCTTTTCCCGTCAGGCTCATGACGCCAAGACGCCTTCCTTGCGCAATTGGGCCAGCACCTGCAGCAGCGGCAAGCCCAGCACCGAGAAATAATCCCCGTCCACTGTAGCGAAGAGTTGCGCCCCGCGCCCCTCGAAATGATAGCAGCCCACCGAGGACAGGATCGCCGGCCCCTCCGTGGCGAGATAATCGTCCAGGAAATCCGGGCTTAAATCGCGCATCGCCATCCGGCAGGGGCTGGCATGCGTCCACAGCAAGGCGCCGTCCCGGGCCAGCGCCGCTGCCGAGACCAACAGATGGGTCTGTCCCGACAACCGCGCCAGCAGGGCCCGCGCCGCATCCAATGTGGCGCATTTGCTGAGATATTCGTTGCCGAACGCAATGACACTGTCGCCGCCCAGTACCGTCTTTCCTGGATGGCGGCGCGACACCGCCAGGGCTTTTTGCCCAGCCAACTCCGACGCCACCGCGCTCGCATCGGCGCCACGTGCTTTGAGATCCGCCATCAGCCGGTCTTCGTCCAGGTCGGCGGGATCGGCAACAAACGCAACGCCCGCCGCCGTGAGCAGCATTTTGCGGCTGGCGCTTCCGGAAGCCAGCACCAAACTCACGTGATGACTTCCTTGCGCTCGGCGAGCAGGTTCATCACCGCCGCCGCCGTCTCTTCAATCGAACGGCGCGACACATCGATCATCGGCCAGTCCTGACTTTCGAACAGCTGGCGGGTGGCGGCGATCTCAGCGCGCACCGAATCCAGTTCGACATAATTGCTGTCGCGGGTCTCGCCCATGCTGGTCAAACGGTTGCGCCGCACCTGCACCAGCCGGTCCGGCGAAACCCACAGCCCCACGATCAGGGGCTTTTTCGCCGCCAGCAATTGCGCCGGGGCCGGCAGGCGCGGCACCAGCGGCACATTGGCGGCCTTCACGCCGCGAATGGCCAGATAGACGCAGGTCGGCGTCTTGGAGGTGCGGCTGGCGCCGGTCAGGATCACCTCGGCCTCGTCGATGGAATCCAGGGACTGTCCATCGTCATGGGCAATGGTGAAGTTCAGCACCTCGATGCGGTCCAGGTAGCGGGCGTCCACTTCATGCTGGCGGCCCACCTTGTGGGTTTCCGACGCGCCCAGGAATTGGCGCAGCGCCGTCACCGGGCCTTCCAGCACGTCGATGCAGCGCACTTCGATATCTTTGCAGCGCGCCACCAGCCGTTCGCGCAGGCCGACATTGGCCAGAGTGAAGAACACGATGCCCGGCATGATGGCGACATGGTCCAGGGCGCGGGTCAGCTGGGCCTCGGACCGCACCAGGGCGTAAGGGTGGACCATCACGTCTACATTTTCGAACTGGGCCAGGGCGGCGGTCGCCATGGCATGCAGGGTTTCGCCGGTGGAATCCGACACCAGATGGACGTGAAACTTCTGATCCACAGGACTATCCAAGATTTCGGCCGGCCTGTGCGCAGCCTGGGGTTAAAGGGCCAAAGTAAACACAGGCTGGCGGCGCCGGCGGGGTCGGCGGTACAAACTGGTATGGTTTGGGGACGCTTCCCTTAACCGCCAACATACCATGACCGCCTCGGCCTGCTGCCAGAATTTGTCCAAGTGCTTGAGTCCATGCGCGCCTTCGCTTAAGCCAAAAACCTCACACAGCTTGGCCCACAACTCACAGCCCTAACATCATCTTCATCATCTTAAGTACCTAGGAGTCTTGTTTTGAAGTATGGCCGGAAAGTCGTGGCGGTGTTGGAAGGGGGTGTTGAGAAAACACCGCCGGTCTGGCTGATGCGCCAGGCGGGGCGCTACCTGCCCGAGTACCGGGAATTGCGGGCCAAGGCGGGGTCCTTCTGGAAGCTGGCGCTGACCCCGGACTATGCCGCGGAAGTCACCCTGCAGCCGATCCGCCGTTTCGGCTTCGATGCCGCGATCTTGTTCTCCGACATCCTGACCGTGCCCGAGGCGCTGGGCCAGAAGGTGACGTTCACCGAGGGCGAAGGTCCCAGCCTGGTGCCGGTGACATCGGCGCAGGGCTTCGACCTCGATCACGAAAACTGGTCCAGCTATTTTGAGCCGGTCTACGAGGCGTTGCGGCTGACCCGGGCGGGCCTACCCCCAGAGACCACCTTGCTGGGCTTCGCGGGCGCGCCCTGGACCTTGGCGACCTATCTGGCGGCCGGCGCAGGTGGCGACGAACAGAAAGCAGCCAAGCTTTGGGCCTATCGCGATCCACAAGGCTTCGCAGGCCTTTTGGATATTTTGGGGGAATGTGTCGCCTTTCATCTGATCCGCCAGATCGATGCTGGCGCCGATGCGGTGCAGATCTTCGACAGCTGGGCGAGCGGGTTACCGGCGGCGCTGTACGATCAGGTCGTGGTGCAGCCCACCAGGAAAATCGTTGCCGCGGTGCGGGCGGCAAGACCGGGCGCGAAGATTATCGGGTTCCCCCGTGCCGCCACTTTGGTTGGCTATGAAAACTATGTCCGCGCTACCGGCATGGATGCGGTGTCGCTGGATACTGCCGTCCCGATGGACTGGGCGGCCAAGAGCCTGAGCTGTGCGGTGCAAGGCAATCTGGATCCCATCGCCCTGATCGCCGGCGGCGCCGCGCTGGACCGGGCGGTGGACAACATCCTGGCGGCGACATCGGGCAAGCCGCATATCTTCAACCTAGGCCACGGCATCCTGCCGGAAACACCGATTGCTCATGTCGAACAATTGCTGAAGCGCATTCGCGGATGAAGCTGGCCGTTATCCTGTTCAACCTGGGCGGACCGGATTCCCCGGAAGCCGTCGAACCTTTCCTGCGCAATCTGTTTTCCGATCCCGCGATCATCAGTCTGCCGGCGATCATTCGCTTGCCGCTGGCGCGCTGGATCGCCCGGAAGCGGGCCCCGATCGCGCGCAAGATTTATGAGCAGATCGGCGGCTCTTCGCCGATTTTCGCGGAGACGCGCCGCCAGGCCGATGCCCTGCAGGCGGTGCTGTCCGGTGACGGCATCGAAGCCAAGGCCTTTGTTGCCATGCGCTGCTGGCACCCGTTCAGCGATGGCGCGGCGCGGGCCGTTGCGGCGTTTAACCCCGATAGAATCGTGCTTTTACCGCTTTATCCGCAATATTCCACCTCCACCACGGCCTCGTCCGTCAAGGACTGGCATCGTGCGGCGAAAAAGGCGGCGCTGGCCGCGCCGACATCGCGGGTGTGCTGCTATCCCTGGGAGAAGGGCTTTGTTGCCGCCTCGGTCGCGAAAATTCGCGAGGCCATGGCGGGCGCACCGACGGATGTTTCCTATCGCCTGCTGCTGTCGGCGCATGGCCTGCCCAAGCGCATGATCGACAAGGGCGACCCGTATCAGTGGCAGGTCGAACAAAGCGCCGCCGCCATCGTCAAGGCGCTGGACATGCCGCAGCTGGAGCCGGTGGTTTGTTACCAGAGCAAGGTGGGCCGCCTGGAATGGATCGGCCCGGCCACGGATGCGGAGATCCGCCGCGCCGGCGCCGACGGCAAGGGCGTGATCGCGGTGCCGCTGGCCTTTGTCAGCGAACATTCCGAAACCCTGGTGGAACTGGACATCGAGTATCGCCATCTGGCGGCGGAAGCGGGGGTGCCGGACTATCGCCGGGCCGCCACGGTGGGGTCACATTCGGATTTCATACAGGGGCTGGCCGGTCTTGTGCGCGCTGCCTTGGAAGGCAAGACTGTCACCTGCGGCGATGGCCGCATCTGTCCGCCGGACAACAAACGCTGCGGGTATGGAGAACGCTAATGGACACGCTGCGCAACACCCTGTCCAATTATATTCCCTGGTTCCTGGCCTTCCACATTATCGCGGTGGTGACCTGGATGAGTGCCATGCTCTATCTGCCGCGGCTGTTCGTCTATCACACCGAAGCCGCGCCCGGTTCGGACTCCAGCGAGCGCTTCAAGGTGATGGAGCGCAAGCTGCTTAAGGCGATCATGAACCCTTCCATGATCGCGGTGTGGATCCTGGGGCCGCTGCTGGCCTGGCTGACCGGCGCCTATCTGGACACCTGGATGCAGATCAAGTTCGTGCTGGTGATTATCATGAGCGGCATGCACGGACTGTTCGTGCGCTGCTGGCGCGACTTCGCCAATGACCGCAACACCCGCAGCGCCCGCTTCTACCGGATCGCCAACGAGGTTCCGGCGCTGCTGATGGTGCTGATCGTGATCCTGGTAAAGGTTCAGCCTTTTGGCGATTAACGGCTGGATGAACCAGCTGAAACATTAATTGCGGGACGGGCCCAAAGGTCTTTGAGGGGCCATATTTGCAAGCCCGGCAAATCGCGCTATAACCGTCTTGTCTGATCGACCCACGCAGCAGCGGACCGTGCAAACGGTACAGGGTCAAAACCAACCTCTTTCGATGATCGGTCCTTGGGCCCCCGGCCCTTTCCGTGCATCGAAACCAATCTCCCCTTCTGTTCAGGTACCGACCATGACTGTCCAAGATGGCCTGCAAGTGATGAAGCTGCAGGATCTCAAGAATAAAAAACCCGCCGATCTGGTGACTTTTGCCGAGGAACTCGAGATCGAGAATGCCTCGTCCATGCGCAAGCAGGACATGCTGTTCGCCATTCTCAAGGAACTGGCCGAACGCGAAGTCGAGATCACCGGCCAGGGCGTGGTGGAAATCCTGCAGGACGGCTTCGGCTTCCTGCGCTCGCCGGAATCCAACTACCTGCCCGGCCCTGACGACATTTACGTTTCCCCTTCCCAGATCCGCCGCTTCGGCCTGCGCACCGGCGACACCGCCGAAGGTCCCATCCGCGCGCCCAAGGAAGGCGAACGCTATTTCGCGCTGCTGAAGGTCACCACCATCAATTTCGAAGACCCCGAGCAGATCAAGCACAAGGTCCATTTCGACAATCTGACGCCGCTTTATCCGACCAAGGCGCTGAAGATGGAGCTGGACGATCCCACCATCAAGGACAAGACCGGCCGGGTGATCGACATCGTGGCGCCGCAGGGCATGGGCCAGCGCGCCCTGATCACCGCGCCGCCGCGCACCGGCAAGACGGTGATCCTGCAGAATATCGCCAAAGCCATCGCCGCCAACCATCCCGACGCGTTCCTGATCGTGTTGTTGATCGACGAACGCCCCGAAGAAGTCACCGACATGCAGCGCACCGTGGTGGGCGAAGTGATTTCCTCCACCTTCGACGAACCGGCGACCCGTCACGTGCAGGTCGCCGAAATGGTGATTGAAAAGGCCAAGCGCCTGGTCGAGCATCGCCGCGACGTCATCATCCTGCTGGATTCCATCACCCGGTTGGGCCGCGCCTACAACACCGTGGTGCCGTCTTCGGGCAAGGTGCTGACCGGCGGCGTCGACGCCAACGCGTTGCAGCGCCCCAAGCGCTTTTTCGGCGCGGCGCGCAATATCGAGGAAGGCGGCAGCCTGACCATCATCGCCACCGCCCTGATTGATACCGGCAGCCGCATGGACGAAGTGATTTTCGAAGAGTTCAAGGGCACCGGCAACAGCGAAATCATCCTGGACCGCAAGGTCGCGGACAAGCGCGTGTTCCCGGCCATCGACATCATGCGCTCGGGCACCCGCAAGGACGAACTGCTGGTCGAGAAGGGCACCTTGGCCAAGACCTATGTCCTGCGCCGCATCCTGTCGCCCATGGGCACGGTGGACGCCATCGAGTTCCTGCTCGACAAGCTCAAATCGGCCAAGAACAACAGCGAGTTCTTCGAGTCGATGAACACGTAAGATTTGCCGACAGGCGAAAAGACACAAGGCCGGACGCAAGTCCGGCCTTTTTCTTTATGGCGTCAGGATCGTCGCGCCGGTGGTCTGCTTGGATGTCAGCGCGTCATGCGCCTTGGCGGCGTCCTTCAGCGCATAGCGCTGGTTGATGGCCACCTTCACCGCACCCGAGGCAATCACCGCGAACAGATCATCGGCGCAGGCCTGCAGCTCCGCGGCGGTGCTGGTGTAGTGGTTCAAGGTTGGCCGGGTGACGAACAGCGAGCCCTTGGACGCCAGGATCGCGGGCGAGAAAGGATCCACCGGGCCGCTCGCATTGCCATAGGTCACCATGATGCCGCGCGGCTGCAGGCAATCCAGACCGGCCAGGAACGTATCCTTGCCGATGGAGTCATAAACCACCGGCACGCCCTTGCCGCCGGTGATCTCGCGCACCTGCTTTTCCCAGCCGGCATCCTTGGAGTTCAGCACATGGCTGCAGCCATTGGCGCGTGCCAGCGCGACTTTCTCCGGCGAAGTGGTGGTGCCGATCACGGTAGCGCCTAGATGTTTGGCCCATTGCACGCCGATCTGGCCGACACCGCCGGCGGCGGCATGGAACACGATGGTCTCGCCCGCGGCCACCCGATGGATCTGGCGCAGCAGATATTGCGCCGTCATGCCCTTGAGCAAAATCGCGGCGGCGGTTTCGTCGCTGATCCCGTCCGGCAGCTTTACCAGCTTGGCGGCGGGGACATTGTTGGCTTCGGCATAGGACCCGATCGCGCCGCTGGAATAGCCGACGCGGTCGCCCACCGAAAAACCGGTAACGCCTTCGCCGATGGCCGCCACCGTGCCGGCCGCTTCCGAGCCAAGGCCCGACGGCAGCGGCAACGGATACAATCCGGTGCGGTGATAGGTGTCGATGAAGTTGACGCCGATGGCGCTGTGCTTGACCTGCACCTGGCCCGCGGGCGGAGCGGGCAGATCGTAATCGACATATTTCAGCACATCGCTGCCGCCGGTCTTTTCGAACCGGATGGCCTTGATCATGCGCGCACCTGTTGCTGGCCGCGCAGCTGTGGCGGCAGGGTCAGGGCGTCGGACAAGGCCGCCGCGGTGGTGAAGCCGTTGGAGCAGGTGCCCGCCTGGCAGATGTAAGCGGTGGGCTGGCCGCCCTCCATGCCGCGGCCATGGGCGGGATGCTGCTCCGGCAAGGGCTCGCCCGGCTCGATCTGCAACACCATGCCGTTGGGCACGGGCTTGCCCCAGAAGGCGCGGATCAGTTCCTGGGTCTTGGAATTGCCCTTGTGGCCGATCACCACCACCATCAGGCTGTTGACCAGATATTCGAAGCCGACGAAGTAGCCGCCCGAGCCCTGGATCATGCGGTTGGCTTCATTGCCGAAGGTCACGGCCAGCAGCGAGCAGCGGCCCATATAATCGGTGCTGCCGGTGAGCAGCGCCAGGCGGGTCAGCACGATCAGCATGGTGCCGTTGACGCTGGGGGCGGGATTGTCGAACAGCATGCGCGGACGCACGAACAGCTGCTCGGCATCGTCGGCATAGAAGCAATAGCCGTTGATGTCCTTGTTCCAGAAATGATCGTCCAGCACCCTGGTCCAGGCTTTGGCCTGGTCAATGAAGCGCTGGTCATTGGTCACTTCCCACAGCTGCAGGGCAGCACGGGCCATGTCGGCATAGTCGTCGGCGATGCCGGCGCTGCCCTTGATGTGGGAGAGGCGGTCACCGTCGCCCAGCAGCTTGATGACGCCGTCGAACGCCTTGGTCGCCGCTTCAATCCATTCGGGCTTTTCGAACACCATGCCGGCGCGGGCTATGGCCGCGATGGCCAATCCGTTCCAGTCCGCCAGCACGCGATCGTCGCGGGTGGGGGCGGTGCGCTTGGCGCGGGTGGTCAGCAGCATGTCGCGCTGCTTGGCCAGCAAGGCTTCGTCGGCTTCGTTGGCCGGCACGGGGTTGCCCAGGCGGCGCGGCAGGTTGCGGCCCATGACGTTGCCGTCGCGGGTGATGCCATAGACCTGCTTGAAGCGGGCCGAGAAGGTGCCCACCAGCGCGGCGTCGATCTCCGCCTCGCTCCAGGTGTAGTACTTGGCATCGTCGACATGCGAGCCCGAGGAGATCGAGGCGGCGAAGACATCGCCCACCTTCATCTCACGCATCATGAAGCCGATGGTTTCGGTCACGCGCTGGCGGCACAGCTCGTTGCGGTTGAACTGAAAGACGCTGCCACACAGATCGATCATCTGCGCCTGGTCGTAGAGCATCTTTTCGAAGGCCGGCTCCAGCCAGCGTTCGTCCAGGCTGTGGCGGAAGAAGCCGCCGCCGACATGGTCATAGGCGCCGCCGAACAGGATGCCGTCCAGGGTGGTGAAGATGACCTGGCTGAACTGGGGCGTGCCGGTGCGCAGGAAGGCGCGCCACATCACTTCGATCAGCAGCGGGTTGAGGAACTTGGTCACCCCCATCATGCCGCCGAAGAAAAAGTCATAGCGCTGGGCGATGCGCAGCGCCGTCAGGTCCAGGTTCATGCTTTCCTGGCCGGTGGTCATGTCGCGGTTGTAGAGGGTCTCGACTGCGGCCTTGACCTGGCCGGCGGTGTTGTTGGCGCGGGCGCGGTCATTCTTCCAGAGCTCGACGCAATCGCGGACCACATGCCCGAAGCTGGGATTGTCGGGTTGGTCCGTCGGCGGCTGATAGCCGGTCACCCACCAGGGCAGGCCTTCGGGCGTCAGGAAGATGTTGAGCGGCCAGCCGCCCGGATGCTGCATGATGCCGGCAGCGCCCTGGTAGAGCATGTCTAGGTCGGGACGCTCCTCACGGTCGGCCAGGATGGGAATGAAGTTGTCGTTGATCTGGGCGGCGATCTCCGCGTTGGAGAAGCCTTCGCGGTTCAGCACATGGCACCAATGGCACCCCGCATAGCCCATCGAGAGCAGGATGGGCTTGTCCGCCTTCTTGGCCTCGGCCAGGGCTTCGGGACCCCAGGTGCGCCACTGGACCGGGCTGTCCTTGTGGGAAAGAAGAAAGGGGCTGGTGGCGTTGTTCAAGCTCATCGTTCCATTCCAAAGATTATGTGGGCCAAGGGGTGCGCGGAAGGATGCTTCCCGCCGGCCCGCTTCTGTGATGTTTTTGGGGCGGGGTTACTTACATCGAAACGGTGGCCCCGCAAAACCCCTGGAAGGGCGTTAGGCGATAGCCGGACCGCCCTCAAAAAAGGTACCGCCATGAAGGTCACAGTTGAGATGGATATGACCCCGCAAGAGGCCCGCGCCTTCATGGGGTTGCCCGATGTCGAGCCCATGCAGAAGAAGATGCTGGACGACATGCAGGCGCGCATGAAACAGGCCTTCGACGCCAATGACCCCGAAGGCATGATGCGGGCCTGGATGCCGCTGGGCGGCGCCGAGGCCTTCCAGAAGTTCCAGAAACTGATGTGGGACTCGGCCGCCGGCATGGTCAAAAAGGACGGCAAATAGCGTTTCCGATGGATTCCACGATCTTCGCCCTGGCCAGCGCGCCCGGCCGCGCCGGGGTGGCGGTGGTGCGGCTGTCGGGCCCGGACGCCGGTCGGGTGGCCGCTGCGCTGGCCGGGCCCCTGCCCCCGCCGCGCCAGGCGGTGCTGCGGCGGCTGGCGCATAACGGCGCGGAGATCGACCATGCCTTGCTGCTGTGGTTCGCCGCCCCCCACAGCTTCACCGGTGAGGACGTCGCCGAATTCCACATCCATGGCGGGCGGGCGGTGCGCGAAGCCCTGTTTTCCGCCCTTTTGGCGCTGGGCGCGCGCCCGGCCGAGCCCGGCGAATTCAGCCGCCGCGCGGTGGAGAACGGCAAGCTGGACCTGACCCAGGCCGAGGCTATCGCCGATCTGGTGGATGCCGAGACCCCGGCCCAGCTGCGCCAGGCGTTGCGCCAGCATGATGGGGTCTTGGCCGATCTGTATGAGGGCTGGCGCGCTGCCCTGATCGTGGCGCTGGGCAGGGCCGAGGCGGCGATCGATTTTTCCGATGACGGGGTGGGTGAGGCGGAATTCGCCGCCGCCCGCGCCACGGCACAGGAAATATCGCAGCAAATACAAGTACATATGGACGATTCTGGGCGGGGCGAAAGCCTGCGCGAGGGCCTGCGCCTGACCATCCTGGGGCCGCCAAATGCTGGCAAATCGTCATTGATCAACGCCCTGGCCCGCCGCGACGTGGCGATTGTCTCGGACACCCCCGGCACTACCCGCGATGTGGTGGAGGCGCGGTTGGATCTGGGCGGCTATCTGTTGCAGGTGGCCGATACCGCTGGCGTGCGCGAAACGCGCGATGCGATCGAAGCCGAGGGCGTGCGCCGGGCGCTGTCCCATGCTGCGGGCGGCATGACCCTGCTGCTGCTGGATGGCAGCCTGGAAAATCCGCGCGCCGGATTGCCCGCTGATCTGCCCCAGCCGGACCTGGTGGTGTGGAACAAGTCCGATCTGGGCTTCGCGCGCGAGGGGATTTCCATCTCCCTGAAGACCGGCGACGGACTTTTTATGCTGCAGCAATTGCTGCAGCAAAGGGTGCAGCAAAAGCTGGAAAACCGCGGCGATTCTCCGCTCCTCACCCGGCCGCGCCATCGCCATGCCTTGGCCGAAGCGCTCGCACATTTGCTGCACGGATTGGATGCGCCGCGCGGGTCACCCGAACTGCTCGCCGAAGATCTGCGTCTGGCGATGCGCGCCATCGGACGCATCACCGGACGCGTCGATGTAGAAGAACTGCTGGATTTCGTGTTTCGTGATTTCTGTATCGGCAAATGAGAGACGCGATGAAGGTGCTTGGTTTCGCAGGTTTTGTTTTGTTGGCGGCGACGGCGGCCAGTGCCGATCCACGCGATGAGGCGCTGTCGGCGATGCTGCGATGCTCCGGTACCAGTGACAAGGCGCAGCGCCTGGCCTGTTACGATTCCGCCGTGGTGCGCGTGCCCGGCGCGCTGAACCCGCCCGCGCCGCAAGCTCCTGCGCCACAAGCGGCCATCGCCGCGCCCACGGTTGCCGCCACCCCACCCGTGCGCCGGGTGCGCAAAGGGTTTCTCTCCGGCATCTTCGGCAGTACGCCCACCCGCGCGCCGCAAACCACGCCGGCGCAATTTGGCATCGAAAGCATCGCCGATGGCGGCCGGCAGGCCGAGCCCGGACCGATCGACGGCGATGTCATGGATCAGATCACTGCCCGCCTCGTCAGCTATGAGGTGACCGACGGCTTCATGACGGTGAATCTGGATAACGGCCAGTCCTGGCGCCAGACCTCGGGCGAGCCTGTCGGCACCCTGCGGGACGCCGCCGCCCGCTACACGGTGACCATCTCGCGCGGCAGCGCCAGCAGCTACATCATGAAGCTCAGCCATTTCGGCCGCCAGCTGCCGGTGCGGCGCCTCCGCTAGCCACGCCTCTTGTGGATGGATTTGGCGGCGCGTATTGAGCCGCCGATGAAATACGACGTCATCGTCATTGGCGGAGGACATGCCGGCTGCGAAGCGGCCGCGGCATCGGCGCGCTTTGGCGCCCGCACCTTGCTGCTGACCCACACGCTCGAAACTCTGGGCGAGATGTCCTGCAATCCCGCCATCGGCGGCGTCGGCAAGGGCCATCTGGTGCGCGAGATCGATGCGCTGGACGGTTTGATGGGACGCGTCGCGGATGCGGCAGGAATTCAGTTTCGCCTGCTCAACCGGCGCAAAGGTCCGGCGGTGCGCGGGCCGCGCGCGCAAGCCGACAGAAAGCTTTACCGCGCAGCAATGCAGTCCGTGCTGCGCAACATTTCCAATCTGGAAATTCGCGCGGCGAGCGCCGAAGACCTGATTTTAAAGGACGGAAACGTCACCGGCGTTTTGACGGCGGATGGCGAAGAGATTGTGTGCGGCAAAGTCGTGCTGACCACCGGTACATTTCTCAACGGCCTGATCCATATCGGCGAGACCAAAATTCCCGCCGGCCGGATGAAGATCGCTGATGGCGTGGAAGCGCCGTCGATCGGATTGTCGAAGACGCTCTACGGTTTTGGTTTGCAGATGGGCCGATTGAAGACCGGCACGCCACCGCGCCTGGATGGCCGCACCATCGACTGGGCGAATTTGGAGATGCAGCAGGGCGATGATCCGCCTTTGCCCTTCTCGTTCCTGACCCGGAAGATCAACACGCCCCAGATCGCCTGCGGCATCACCCGCACCACCTTGGCGACCCATGCGGTCATCCGCGCCAACCTGCATCGCTCGCCCATGTATTCGGGCCAGATTGCCTCGACGGGACCGCGCTATTGCCCGTCCATCGAGGACAAGGTCAATCGCTTTGCCGATCGCGAGTCGCACCAGATTTTCCTTGAGCCAGAAGGACTTAGAGACGATCTGATCTATCCCAATGGCATTTCCACCTCCCTGCCCCAGGATGTCCAGCTGGCTTTGCTGGCCACCATTCCCGGCCTGGAAAAGGCGGCGGTGCAGCGGCCGGGCTATGCCATCGAATATGACTATGTCGATCCGCGCGAGTTGTCAGCCGCGCTGGAGGTCAAAACCGTGCCCGGCCTCTACCTAGCGGGCCAGATAAACGGCACTACCGGATATGAGGAAGCTGCCGCCCAGGGGCTGATGGCCGGCTGGAATGCCGCCCGGGCCGCCGGCGGGGACGCGCCCATCATATTCGACCGGGCCCAGGCCTATATCGGAGTGATGCTGGACGACCTGGTGACCAAGGGCGTGTCCGAGCCCTATCGCATGTTCACCAGCCGGGCCGAATACCGCCTGACCCTGCGGTCTGACAATGCCGATCAGCGTCTGACAAAGCTGGGCCAGAATGGCGGAATTGTCGGTTCTGAGCGTGCGGAAGCCTTTGCAGCCAAGCTGGACCGGTTGGATGTTTCACGTGAAACAATGACATCCCTGACCCTGACCCCCAATGAAGCGGCCAAGCATGGGCTGGCTGTGCGGCTGGATGGGGTTCGTCGCACGGCTTTGGATCTGCTCAGCCTGACCGATTTCCCGTCCCTGACCCGGATCTGGCCCCAATTGGCGGGCTTGGCACCCCAAATCGTCGAGCAGCTCGAAATAGATGCCCAATATGCCGGATATCTGGATCGCCAGGATGCCGACATCGTCGCCTTCCGCCGGGATGAGGGCCGCGCCCTGCCCGCCTGTCTGGATTATGGCGCCGTGGTTGGGCTCTCCAATGAAGTGCGCCAGAAGCTGGAGGCCATCCGCCCGGCCACTCTGGGCCAGGCTTCCCGTATCGAAGGCGTCACGGCTGCAGCCCTGACCTTGGTTCTGGCCCATGTGAAGGGCCTGAAAGGCCGAAATGCCGTTCGGGCCTGAAGAGTTCGCCGCCCAGATGGGTGTTTCACGTGAAACATTGGCCCGGCTGAAGGCCTATGCCGACATGCTGACGGACTGGAACGAGCGCCATAACCTGATCGCCCGCAGCACCCTGCCTGACCTATGGCGGCGCCATTTCTGGGATAGCGCCCAGTTGGCCCCCCTCATCCCTCATACCGCAAAGACTTTGGCGGATCTGGGCTCGGGGGCAGGTTTTCCGGGTCTTGTACTGGCTGTCCTGCGGCCTGACCTGGCCGTCACCCTGCACGAAGCCACCACCAAGAAATGCGCATTCCTGCAGGCCGCCGCAGAGCGCATGGGCCTGCACGTCACCATCGAAAACGCGCGGATGGAGGATTTGCCGCCGCGGCCCTTCGACGTGGTCACGGCCCGGGCCTGCGCCCCCCTGCCCCAGCTGCTGGAATATGCCCACAGGTTCATGAGTCCGAACAGTGTTTGCTTGTTCCTCAAAGGACAAAATGTGGGGTCTGAATTGACGGAAGCCGCTAAATATTGGAACATCAAGGTCTCTCAGGTCCCAAGCCAGACCGACCCTTCGGGTGCTATAGTGACCGTGAGAGAGCTGGGCCCCCGTCATGTCACTTCCCAAAAAACCGCGCGTTCTGGTCGTCGCCAATCAAAAAGGCGGGGTCGGTAAGACCACCACCGCCATCAACCTGGGCACCGCGCTGGCCGCCGTGGGCGAGCCGACCCTGGTGATCGACATCGACCCCCAGGGCAACGCGTCCACCGGGCTGGGCCTGCACCGCCAGGACCGCAAGTTGACCACTTATGAGGTGCTCACCGGCCAGGCCAAGCTGGCCGAAGCCATCGTGCCCACCCGCATTCCCGGCCTGTCGCTGGTGCCGGCGACGGTGGATCTGTCCGGCGCCGAACTGGAATTGGCCGACATGAACCGGCGCAATTTCATCCTGAAGGACGCGCTGGAGGAATATTCCGTACACGGAGAAAATGCCTTCTCCTACATCCTGATCGATTGTCCCCCGTCCCTCACCCTGCTCACGCTCAATGCGATGGCGGCGGCCGATGCGGTGATGGTGCCGCTGCAATGCGAGTTCTTTGCGCTGGAAGGTCTTTCGCAGTTGATGAAGACCATCGAGCTGGTGCGCGAGAAGCTGAATCCCACGCTCGAGATCCAGGGCGTCGTGCTCACCATGTTCGACAAGCGCAACAAGTTGAGCGACCAGGTCGCGGACGATGTGCGCGCGACCTTGGGCGAGAAAGTCTACACCACCGTGATCCCCAGAAACGTGCGTATTTCCGAGGCTCCCAGCCATGGCGTGCCGGCGCTGGTCTATGATCTGCGCTGTCCGGGCAGCCAGGCTTACATCAAGCTGGCGGGCGAACTGATCCAGCGCGAACGGGTCAGGGCCGCGGCATGAATCCTCCCGCACAGGATCGCCCCCGCGGACTTGGACGCGGGCTCTCGGCGCTGATCGGCGATGAAGTCGCCGCGGTGAAGGGCGAGCCCGCTGCCAAAAAAGACACCCGCACTCTGCCGGTCGCTTTCCTGCAGCCGGGCAAGTACCAGCCGCGCAAGGCGTTTGACGACCAGCCGATGGCGGACCTGGCGGCCTCGATCAAGGAGAAGGGCGTCTTGTCGCCCATCCTGGTGCGGCCCATCGGCGCCGACCGTTATGAGATCGTGGCCGGCGAGCGCCGCTGGCGCGCCGCCCAGATCGCCAAGCTGCATGACGTGCCGGTGGTGGTGCGCGAGCTGCCCGACGACGAGGCGCTGGAAATCGCCATCATCGAAAACGTCCAGCGCGCCGACCTGAATGCGCTGGAGGAGGGTGCCGCCTACCAGGAGCTGGTCGCCAAGTTTGGCCGCACCCAGGAAGAGGTCGCCCAGCAGGTGGGCAAGAGCCGCTCCCATGTCGCCAACACCATCCGTCTCCTGCAGCTGCCCGAGCAGGTGAAGGCCTGGGTACGGGAGGGCAAGCTTACGGCAGGACACGCCCGAACACTGTTAGGTGTCGCGGATCCCGAAGCCCGGGCGCGCGAATTGATCGCCGGCGAGATGACGGTGCGCCAGGCCGAACAGCGTTCGGTAAAGAAGAAAAAGCCCGGTGGAAAACCCGCGCCAGACCCGAACATCAAGGACTTGGAAGTCAGCATTTCCAACCGTTTGGGGCTGAAAGTTCATATTATCCACAAAGGGGATAAAGGCGGGGAAATGAAGATCACCTACAAATCCCTGGAGCAGTTGGACGAACTGACACGCCGGTTGAGCAAGTCCTGACAAGCACTTCAAGCGCTTGATCCGATTCGCTATTTAGTGCGTCGCAGAGCTTCTGCCACATCGATGCGGCCATCATACAGCGCCCGGCCCACCACAACGCCCTCGATGTTCGGCTCCTTGGCTGCCAGCAGGGCGTCTATGTCGGCGATGGACCCGACCCCGCCCGAGGCGATGACCGGGATGGACAGGGCCCGGGCCAGCGCGGCGGTGGCCGTGACATTGACCCCTTTCAGCAGCCCGTCGCCGTCAATGTCGGTGAACAGGATGGCCGCGACCCCGGCATCCTCGAAGCGCTTGCCCAGCTCCACGGGGGTCAGTTCGCTGACCGTGGCCCAACCCTGGGTGGCGATCTTGCCGCCCTTGGCGTCAGCGCCCACCACGACCCTGCCGGGGAAAGCCTTGGCGGCGTCTTTGACAAATTGCGGGTCGGTCAGGGCGGCGGTGCCCAGGATGACCCGGGTGATGCCGGCCGCCAGCCAGCCTTCGACCGCGGCCATGTCCCGGATGCCGCCGCCCAGCTGAATGGGGCAGGGGGTGGCGGCACGGATGGACTTGATGGCCTCGACATTGGCGCTGTGGCCGGCAAAGGCGCCGTTCAGGTCGACGCAATGCAGCCACGGGAAGCCCTGGTCGGCGAACGCCTTGGCTTGGGCGCCGGGATCAGTGTTGAACACGGTGGCGTCTTCCATCACGCCCTTCTTCAGGCGGACGCAGACACCGTCCTTCAGGTCGATGGCCGGGAAGATGATCATGGGCGCCAGCGCAAAAAGTTTTCCAGCAACTTGATGCCGGTGGCCTGGCTCTTTTCCGGATGGAACTGGGTGCCGGCAATATTCTCGTTGCCCACCATGGCGGTTAGCGCCCCGCCATAATCGGTGGTGGCCAGCAGGTCATCGGGCAGCATCGGTTTGAGCTGAAAACTATGGACGAAATAGGCGTGGCTGCCGGCAGGAATGCCTTCCAGCAGGGCGTGATCCTGTTCGATCTTGAGCTCGTTCCAGCCCATGTGCGGGATCTTCAGATTGGGATCATCGGGGGTGATTTTCACCACTTCGCCCGCGATCCAGCCCAGGCCGGCATGGCGGCCGAACTCGACCCCCACGGTGGCCAGCAGCTGCATGCCGACGCAGATGCCCAGGAACGGCGCGCCCTGCTTGAGCATTTTTTCGCGCAGGACATCGACCATGCCGGGGACCGAAGAGAGGCCCTTCATGCAATCGGCAAAGGCGCCGACGCCGGGCAGAACGATTCGCTCGGCTGTCAGGACCAGTTCGGGATCGGCGGTGGTGACAATGTCGGACTTGCCGTTCGCCGCGCGCGCCAAAGCCTTCGCCGCGCTGGCGAGGTTGCCGGAGCCATAGTCAATCAGGGCCACTGTGGACATGGGGCGGTCCTATAAAGGCTGGAAACGGATTTGTCGAAACCGGGCGGGGCAGGGGAGGCGGGCGCTTGACGCATGGCGCGGGGCGGTGGCCCTTCGTTTGTGCTCAGGGCATTGATCGCTCAAATCGATCCGCAGGATCGATTTGCCCGGCTTTGCCGGTCGCGATCAATTATCGTCCATCTTGAGCGCGGCGATGAAGGCTTCCTGCGGGATTTCCACTTTGCCGAACTGGCGCATCTTCTTCTTGCCCTCTTTCTGCTTGTCGAGGAGCTTGCGCTTGCGGCTGATGTCGCCGCCATAGCATTTCGCCGTCACGTCCTTGCGCAGGGCGCTCAGGGTTTCGCGCGCGATCACCTTGCCGCCGATGGCTGCCTGGATCGGGATCTTGAACATGTGGCGCGGGATCAGGTCCTTCAGCTTTTCGCACATCGCCCGGCCGCGGCCTTCGGCGCGCTGGCGGTTGACGATCATGCTCAGCGCATCCACCGGATCGTCATTGACCAGAATGGACATCTTTACGAGATCGCCTTCTTCGTACTTCTCGATGTGATAATCGAAGCTGGCATAGCCGCGTGAAACCGACTTCAGCCGGTCATAGAAGTCGAACACAACTTCGTTCAGCGGCAGCATGTAGATCACCATGGCGCGGTTACCGGCATAGGTAAGCTCGACCTGGCGGCCGCGCCGGTCCTCGCACAGCTTCAAGACGCTGCCCAGATATTCGTCCGGCACCAGCACCGTCGCCTTGATCCAGGGTTCTTCGATGTGATCGATATAGGTGACATCCGGCATGTCGGCCGGATTGTGCAGCTCCTTCATCGTGCCGTCGTTCATATAGATATGATAGATCACGCTTGGCGCGGTGGTGATCAGGTCGAGATTGAATTCGCGCTCCAGACGCTCGCGCACGATTTCCAGGTGCAGCAGGCCCAGAAAGCCGCAGCGGAAACCAAAGCCCAGCGCCGCGCTGGATTCAGTCTCATAGGTAAAGCTGGCATCGTTGAGATGCAGCCGGCCCAGCGCCTCGCGCAAATCCTCGAACAGCGCCGCATCCACCGGGAACAAGCCGCAGAACACCACCTGCTGCGCCGACTTGAAGCCGGGCAGGGCCTGGGCCGTGCCCTTGCGCTCATCGGTGATGGTGTCACCCACCTTGGTGTCGGCGACCTGCTTGATCTGGGCGGTGATGTAGCCGACTTCGCCGGGACCGAGTCTCTCGACGCCGACCTTCTTGGGCTTGAACACGCCGATCTGTTCCACTTGATAGACGGCATCGGCCGCCATCATGCGGATCTTCTGGCCCTTCTTGATTTCGCCATCGATCACCCGCACCAGCACCACCACGCCCAGATAGGCGTCGTAATAGGAATCGATCAGCAGCGCCTTCAGCGGTGCGTTCAATTCGCCCTTGGGCGGCGGCAACCGCTTGACCACCGCTTCCAGCACCAGGTCGATGCCGATGCCGGTCTTGGCGGAAATCGCAATGGCTTCGGAAGCGTCGATGCCGATCACGTCCTCGATCTGGCTTTTGACGCGCTCGGGTTCGGCGGCGGGCAAATCAATCTTGTTGAGCACCGGCACGATGTCCAGGCCCGCATCGATCGCCTGATAGACATTGGCCAGGGTCTGGGCTTCCACGCCCTGGGAGGCATCCACCACCAAGAGCGCGCCTTCGCAGGCGGCAAGGCACCGCGATACCTCATAGCCGAAGTCCACATGGCCCGGCGTGTCCATCAGGTTCAGGACATAGTCCTGGCCGTCCTGCGCCTTGTAATCCAGCCGCACGGTCTGGGCCTTGATGGTGATGCCCCGCTCGCGCTCGATATCCATGGAATCCAGGATCTGGTTGGTCATCTCCCGGCTGGAGACCGTGCCGGTATGCTGGATCAGCCGGTCGGCCAGGGTGGACTTGCCATGGTCGATATGGGCGACGATGGAAAAGTTGCGGATTTTGGACAGGTCAGTCATTTGCGGGGGGTCTAGCAGACTGAAGCCCCCCATTCCACAGGCTTTTCCGGCTATAACCGCCCCATGCTGCATTACCTCTATCTCGATTACGGGGGCCTGCCGAAATACCGGCGGGAGCTGAAATACAGCCTGATTTCACTGCGCCAGGCGTTGGCGGACGCCCCGGATGCCAAGATCGCGGTCTATACCGACGCGCCCGGCCTGTACCGGAACTGGCCGGTGACGGTGGTGGACATTGCCGGGCAGGTCGATGCCTGGTCCAAAGGGGGGCTTTACCATCACCGCATCAAGCCGGCCGTGGTGCTGGACGCGCTGGGGCGGTTCGCCGGGCCGGTCTGTTTCGTGGACAGCGACTCCATCATCCAGCCCGGTTTCCATGCCGAGGTGTCGGCCAAGCTGGCGCCGGTGGAAAACTGGTCGGTGACCAAGACGGCGGTGGTGATGAACCGCTTCGAGCTGCGCAATCCCTTTGCGGCCCTGAAGGGCTTTCGCACCACCCTGCCGCACCTGGGCGCCTATCGCTACGACATCGAGAACAGCTGGATGTTCAATTCCGGCTTGATCGGAGCGACGCCGGCGCATGCCCCGCTCTTGGAAGACACCCTGGCTTTCATCGATGCCCTGATTGGGCGGGCGCGGAAATTCCCCACCCTGGAACAATTCGCCCTCAGCGAAGTGGTGCGGCTCAACCAGATCCCGGTGGCCGAGGTGCGCGATAGGTTTGTGCATTACTGGCAGGGGCGGCGGCGCATCTACATGGCGCACCGGATCGAAAAGGCGCTGTCGCCGGATTGGGACGACCTGACGCCGCCCAAAGAGTGGGACGAGATGAATTATTGGGCGGTGCGCGCCTACAATTACTGGTATGGCGTGCGGCACATGTTTGACGGATGGCGCAGCAGATGAAGCCGCAGAAGAACGAAGTCGGCGATTTGTGGCCGGGCCAGTCGGTGGCGCTGCTGAAGGCGCTGCATATCCTGACCCACAATGGCGGGCTGAATGCGGATTCGCGCCGCAAGCTGAAACAGGTGCAGCACCTGGCGCAACTGATCAAGCCGGCGATTGACGCCGCGCTGGCGGAGAAAGACCAGCCGGTGCTGGCCGATCTGGGCGCGGGCAAATCTTATCTGGGCTTCATTCTTTACGATCTGTATTTTGCCAAGGCAGGCCGGGGCCGGATCGTGGCGGTGGAAGCGCGGCCCGAGCTGATCGAGACGGCGAAGAAAATCGCGACCGAAAGCGGCTTTGACCGCATGGATTTCGTCGAAGGCAAGATTGCAGAAAGCGCGCTGGGCGCGGTGGATATCGTCACGGCGCTGCATGCTTGCGATACCGCGACCGATGAAGCGATTTTGTTTGCGCTGAAACACGAAGCCAAGTTCGTGGCGCTGGTGCCCTGCTGCCAGGCGGAAGTGGCGCGCCAGCTGGATGACGCCAAGGGCGCTGTTGAGCAACTGTGGCGGCACGGCCTGCATCGCCGCGAATTCGGTGCCCATCTCACCAACGTACTGCGCGGACTGTATCTGGAAGCGCATGGCTACAAGGTGCGGGTGACCGAGTTCACCGGTTTCGAGCACACCCAGAAGAACGAGATGATCTTCGCCGAGCGCCACCAGCGCTCCAACCCGCGCGCGCGCGCGGAGTTCGACAAGCTGGTCAAGGAAATCGGCGCGAAGCCGGAATTGCTGGTTTAAGTCAGCAAACGCAGGGGCTTTGCGGGCTCCAGCGCCTCGCGCGCCATTGCGGCGCTCCAGGCTTCGAAAGTTTCGGCGCTTTCACCACGAGCGTGGAAATACAGCCGTTGCGCCAGGGCGCGCGCCGGTGCGGTCATCAGCATGGCATTGATCAATGCGTTGGGCGGCGCCAAATCCAGCGCCCGGCGCAACATCAGCTTGGCGCCATAGCGCGGGGCTTCGCGCCGCATCGCCGTCACCGGATGAACGCCGCGATGGCCCAGATAATCGCTGACCAGCACGGCGGCGCGGCGGCCATAATGCAGGGCGGTGTGGATGCCCCCGCCCGTCACCGGTGAAACCATCCCGGCCGCGTCGCCCACCAGCATGACGCGTCGCGAGCCCAAGGTGGACACCACACCGCCAGAAGGAATGAGCCCGCTGCGGCGGGAGGTGACGCGAATCTCGCGAATGTCGAGAAAATCTTTCAGCCGCCGCAGGAATGCGCCCAGGTCGGGCCGCGCCGGCCGGCTGGCCGCCAGGCCGATCTGGGTGGCGCCTACACCGGGCACCATCCAGGCGATATAGCCGGGTGCGATCCTGCTGTCGGCAAAGCAGTGCAGGAAGCGGCCATCGACATCTTCCAGCGGCTCGCATTCGATTTCCAGGCCAGCCAGGAAGCGCCGGTTCTGGCCCAGGCCAAAGGCTTCGGCGACACGCGATCTGGCCCCGTCGGCGCCGATCAGGAACGAGGCATGGATATCGCCCATCGCCACGCCGCGCTCATATTCCAGCCCGCCGTCGAACTTGCGGCCATACATCAAGGTTGCGCCGGCGCGCGCGGCCTCATCGGCCATCCAGGTCATCAGGCCGGGCATGTCGGTTGCCTGGAAGAAATAACCCGGCGCCGACAGATCCAGCGCGCGATTGTCCGGCGAATACAGGCGCACACCAGGCACCTTGCGCATCATGGGCGCGGGCAGGTCGAATTCGTCGCTGGCTTCCTTGACGACGATGCCGGTGGTGCGGACGCGTTGGCCCGGATCGGTCTTGGCATCCAGCACCGCGACTTTGAGGCCGCGCAAGGCGGCGCTGCGGGCACAGGCCAGGCCTGCGAAACTGCCGCCGACGATGGCGAGATCAAAGCGCTGAACCATGCGAGCCCTCCGCGATGGAGCCGGAGACTGGGGTCCGGCCGTGGCGGGATTGTGGCAATCGGCGCTTAACTTCTCAAGCTCGCACCCAGCTTGACCGCACCGGCCACGATCTTCTGGGCGAGGGCTTCGATCTCCGCCTCGGTCAGAGTGGCGTCCTTGGGCTGGATGCGCACGGCAACCGCCACCGACTTTTTGCCCTCCTGCACGCCCTTGCCTTCATAGACGTCGAATACGGTGACGGTGTCGATCAGGGCGCGGTCAGCCAGCTTCACGGCCTTGACGATTTCGCCCGCCGCCAGCTTGGCGTCCACCACAAAGGCGAAATCGCGCAGGGTGGCCTGGAAGGGCGAGGGCGCAAACAGCGGCTTGGCCTTGCCCTTGGATTTGGCGTCAGGGATGGCGTCCAGGAAGATTTCAAACCCGGCGGCCGGCCCTTTCAGGTCGAACGCCGTCAGCACCTTGGGATGCAGCTCGCCGAACTGGGCAATCACTTTGGGCCCCATCGCAAT
>Ga0118677_10004198_pt1 | contig 26522 bp, 27 predicted proteins | sample AliMusrvi5mmetaG_FD_86154 | JGI IMG/M metagenome (GOLD analysis project Ga0118677, IMG submission 86154) | reverse complement strand
TTAAAATCATCATTGGAGGATTATATATTAATATCTATTTTCAACAGTTTGCCAATCGATAGACTGAATAAATCTCTCAATGTAGTCGACTCGTTTGATGCCATAATCGGTCATATAAGAATGCTCCCAAACATCCATAATCAACAAAATATTTTCTCCAGCCAAATGACCGAGATCATGCTCCCCAATCCAAATATTCATAAGCTTGCCGCTAATTTTATCTTCAACTAAAGCCACCCAACCAATACCTCGAGTCAAACCAAGTGATTTGAAATCGGCTAACCAATTTTCAAATGAGCAAAAATTTGCAACGGTATCATTATACAGACGACTATCTTTATTCGGACCCTTAGAATCTAAAGTTAAATTACCAAAATATAATTCATGCAATCTCATACCGTTCCATTCCCATCCAAATCTTCTTCTTAACTCATTGTATTCTGGGGTACCAACTGCCATACTATTTAGCAAATCATTGATAGTATTTACATTTTTCACATAACCCTCGTATAAAGCGAAGTGATTTTTTAGCATCGTATCACTGAAACCCAAAAGGCCAACTAATTGATCATATTTTTTTGATTCGTAAGTCATTTTTTTTAATAATTAAATTTTTAAAAACAAGAAAACTTGCTTCAGATAATTATACCAGAAATAGATGCGACAGACTAACATAAAGATTAATAATCATAAATGTTATATAATACATAAATGAAAAGAGTTTTATTTACAATTACTTTTGGATTATATTTGTTTACGTTATTTGCAACTCAGACTTTTTCTGCAACATTAACAAATCCATCATTAACGCTAAATCCAAATACGGTCATTCAAGGCGAGCCAGTAATGGTAACTTTCAACAATCTAAAAATTTCCGAGATCAAATCTGCCTCCTACGATAAAAAAGTGTTGAACGTTATTCTTTACAAAAATAGCGCCACTGCTTTTATTGGAGTTGATATTTTAAAAAAGCCAGGAACTTATGAAATAGTGGCAACCACAACTAATGGTAAAACATTTAAAAGCGTTTTGACAGTTACCGCTCGACCAAAGATTGAGGCTCCGATGGCTGTCCCTGAAAAATTAGGAGGAAATTCGGCAGCTAATCAAACTAAAGTTGTTACTGAGATGACCAAAGAAAATAAAGATTTGGCGGAAATATTTACTGGTCCAAAGTCTTACTGGACAGAAAAATTTGCTTGGCCAGTTACCAATCCGATTATCACAGATCCTTATGGATATACCAGACAAACCGGTGCCTATAATATCTCACATAAAGGTACCGATCTAAGAGCTAAAATTGGCACAAAAGTTATGGCGATGAATCGAGGCATAGTTCGTATTGCAACGAACTATCAAACCTATGGTAAAACAGTTGTCATTGATCATGGACTTGGAATTTCAACTATCTATATGCATATGTCAAAAATTAATGTTAATGTCGGTGAACTAGTTAAGCCTGGACAACTTATTGGTCTATCTGGACAAACTGGTTATGCCGAAGCGCCACATTTACACTTAAGTATAAAAATCAATAAAATTTCAATTGATCCAGAAAAGTTTATGAAATTTTTTGAGTAAAAAAACGCACGATATTTTCATACCGTGCGTCGACACACTATTTGAGTGTGGTTGTAACCAAATTACTTACCGGAGCTGAATTCTTTCTTGCGCCGGCTCCGAAAAGAGTCGAGAATCCCCTGGCCAGCCGTCTTGAGAGCCTGTGCTCCCTCGCCGCTTTTTACCCAGTCCCGGAAAACCCCCGCTTCTTGCTGTACACCTTCCAAGGTTGTACTGACTGCCTGCGACACATGACGCTTGGCTTTCTTCCACTCACGTCCGGCCGCATCCATCTTCGAGTTTACTCCATTTTTCTTTGGCATAATTTCCCTTTCATTGTTAATTTGCCCTTAAGGATAGTAACACATTATTTTAGATAATGCAAATAATAAATGACGTCCTCCCAGCACTCCGTCGAGTACGACATTGTAAGGGGTTTCCTGCTAATATAAAAATCCCCCACAACTTTCGTTGCGGGGGATGACAAAACAGAATCTCTAATTACCAGTCCTGACAATCTCCTCTTCGTGGAAGCTACCATTTTTATGGTCCTCCTCGATAGAGAGAGTTTGAAAGGATTTCGGATGCAACAGGTTCGCATCGAACTCTGCCACATGTCGGCGATGATTGGGATTGAATCCAACATCGCGGACTTTCTCAATAAGCTCTCCAAACATCGCTGTCTTCTTGACCGACGTAGACATGGCTTGTTTGCTCAGCGGCAAATCCATGACGATCCTCGATCCTGCCAGTTCCTTGCCGTCGTCTTTGTCCGACGTCCAGTACTGTGACAAAACCAAGAGACGTGAAGAAAGAAAGACTGCCTCTTCCAAATCGTGAGTTACGAAGATGACTGCCATCTTGTATTTCTCCCACAATTGAAGGATCAGCACCTGCATATCTTCGCGCGTTCCCGGATCAAGAGCCCCGAAAGGCTCATCCATACACAAGACGTACGGCGAACCGAACATCTCGATGGTTACCAAAGTCTGAGCAATCGCCACACGCTGACGCATACCGCCGGAAAGATCCTTCGGATATTTTTCCGCAGCGTCGAGAACCCGCATCTGACGAAGATACTTCCGTATCAACATCCTTGCTTCCCGATGCCATCTCGGCGAAAAAAGCTGTGAAGCACTCGCCTGAAAATCAAGTCCGAGCTTCACATTCTGCGCCACGGTCAAGTTCGGAAGAAGTGTGTATTGCTGAAATACGACACCTCTTCTCCTGTCAGGGAAACCAACTGGTTGCCCAAGACAATCGAAATGCGAAGCACTCTGCACCCTCTCCTGCCCAGTGATGAGCCTCAAAAGTGTAGACTTCCCGCAACCCGATGGACCAACGAGACATGCAAACTCACCAGGATCAATGATCAAGTCGATATTCGACAGGACCCTCTTCGTACGACCCAATTGCGGGTCGTAATATCCATGGTAGCAACTCTCAATACTGAGAGCTTCTTTGCCATCAACCGGCGGTTTTACTTTCACGCCGTTTCCGTTTCCATTCATGATTTTCTCCTTCTATTTGTCGTCGGTTTGATACCACGGAAAACATTTCCGCTGAACCAGTTGCAATATCGCATCCATGCTATAAGCGATGGCTGAGATGTAGAGAACGTACGGGATAATTAGTCCCATGTTCATATATCGTTGTTGCAAATAAATTCGGTACCCCAACCCTTCGGTCGAAGCCACCGCTTCTGCTGCAATTACGAATATCCACACCTGCCCCAAGTTCACCCGAACAAGACTGATTAGCTGAGGCAACACCTGCGGAGCAATTACTCGCGTAATCACTTGCAATTGTGAAGCCCCAAGAGTCAGCGCCTTAACGATAAGTTCGTTTGGCACCTTCTCCACAATCTGCTCGATACTCCGAACAAGCGGAATGCCGACACCAAATACGATGAGGAAGATTTTCGCTCCCTCACCGATTCCCAAAGCTACTAGCACAATGACTAGAATTGCCAATGGGTTGATATTCGAACAAACCGTAATTATCGGAGTAAAGATTGCCCTGACGCTCGGAAAAATTCCGATCATCATACCTAAGACATACCCCAACAAAGCTGATGCGCCGACGCCAATACCTAGACGAGTCAGACTCGCTTTAGTATCAACCCAAAACAAAATCGTATCCGTTCTCTTATCGGGAACGGTTGAGATCTGTTTCATTTCATCGTACATCTGCGTTATTGATGGAACCAACTTATCCTTCGGATTTTCCACATGACGAGCATGAGAAACTGCGAAGTAGGCACCGACCAAGAGAACGATTGGGAGTAACCCCAACACCCTTGAAAAGACCGGCCCTGGTTTGGCATGAATGCCCCAAAATATTGGCACACGAACTGATTTCATCTTTCTTTCCTCTCTTTCTTTTCTTATTACTATTTAGAAATTCTGTTATCAAACGATTAAGCCACCCTCATTAAAGGCTTCTTTTACCTCCTATAATTATACATGAAAATAGAGTTTTGTCAAGCATTTTTTAATATCAAATGACTCAAATACAAATCATAATACCCCAACACCAAAGTCATACGGACTCGCGCTCCCCAGTAGTAAAAGTTCGAATACTCACTTTACTACGGGGCAAGGCGCCCAATTGTTATTATGAGCTACGTGCCCTATAGTGAGCTCTGCTCTACTATTGGGGTTCGCCCACGCACTCGTCCTGGGTTGGTGAGGGGTTATTTTAAATATAGTCGCCGATTACGGCCTCTTTATTTAAAATAAAAAGCTCCCCTCACGCGAACGTGTGGGGAACTGCTAAACTTAGCGATGGCAAAGCTTAAAGCTTGCCGTCTGCTGCCATCTTCATGTAGGTATCAACGTAGTTGATCTTGATGTTTTTCGAATCACCAAGAGTACTACCGTCAGGAAACTTGATGCCAATGTAATCAGCATCCTTGGCTCCCTGACCAAGCAAACCACTTTCGAAACAGAAATCCATCACGTTTCGACAGGCCGTCTTGTTGTCCGAGCTGGAAGCGAAAGTCATCGCATCCTTCGGATTGTAATACATGAATGTTGTCTTGAGCTGAGCTTTGAACTCTGCCACTGTCCCGCCGGCGAATTTCGCCATCAGTTCAATCGCATCATCCGTCTGCTTGCTCTTACCGGTCATAACCGCCATGGTCTCATACCAGGCACCCACCATAGCGCATTTCACGGCCATTGGTGCATCCCGGCGAATCACCATCAAGTCCTGGACTTCTCCGGGAATCTTCGATGAATCAAAAACCATGCTGACATTCGGCAAATTGCGAACATTCATCAATATCGGATTCCAAGTGACGCAAGCGCCTTTGGAACCTGAACTGGCAAATGCCGCTGCGATACTGGCGTCGGAAGTGTTAACTTCCTTCACATCGGAATTCTTCATTCCGCTTTTTTTCAGTCCGCGTGACAACACATAACTGGAGACTGACCCTTGGACAATGAGAGTATTCCGCCCTTTGATATCGGAGATTTTACTTCCGTTCATCAGACAGACGCCGTCATTACCGTTCGAGTAGTCACCAACGACTGCCACTTCGCTATCAACCCCGCCAACCGCTGGCATGTCGAGCAAGTCCATGATTGTCATGGCACAGCCGACCGCTTCGCCGGAAGTATACTGATTGATTGAAGTTACATAGTCGTTGATAAGCAGGATGTCGATTTTGACACCATACTTGTCAGCCCATTTCTTCATAATGCCGGAGTCCATCATATATTGATAGGGCTCCCAACCAGTGTAATGGCTCCAGAGGAACCGATACGTGGTGGGCTGCTTATCCGCCGCGAACGACGAACTCACAAACGACATCGAAACAAACAACATCACAAACAATGACATAATGATTTTCTTCATGAACAATTTCTCCTCTTTTTCTTTTTTGCTTTTCACTCTGGCCTCGGGAGAACCATCCCCCGAGGCCCTCTTCCATCTTCAACTCCAAACGTAAACGCCTTGTTTACGCCGCCGCACCACTTGTCGGTTCGAGGTCGAGTGTGATCACCGGACGTTGCGCGTTACCGCGTTCCATCTTGATAATCCGCTTCTCAACTTCACCCGCCATTTGATCGGCTTCCACAATCCGAGCCGCCATCTGAGGCAGCGCTTCCTGCTTGAACCGGGCGATGTCATCCAACGCACCAGTAATATCAGCGAAGCATTTCTTCAGACTGTCCATCTTCAAGCTCTGCCCAGCCGCCATCTTGTGGATCTCCACACCCTGGCTCTTGAGCATCGCCGCATTTTGCATGAGCAGGTTTTCAGTCGTCGTATCGACGGCCTGAATTGTCTTCAAAACAACCCGCTGATTAGCCAAGGCCAAGGCTGCCACCACGGCAATTTCCAAAGCCTTAATCGTCACATTCTCGCAACGCTCCGCCCCACGAATCAGTTCCCGGTTGTTCCGGATAATGATTTCGTAAGTCAAAACGCCCTGCTGATTCACAGCGAGATTCTGCAGAAGGTCATTCGTCCGTTGCCGTAAAGCAAAGAGAACTTCCTCCTCCAAGATCTTCCGCCGCTCATCATCGGCCGCCATCGCAGCAATTGCTTCCGACAATTTCTTGTCGAGGAGCATTGCTGTCGCAATCGTCTTCTGCAGACGAAGCGTAAGCGACCGCATTTCCACCTGGTCATCGGACAGTATATCGATATCGCGACGCAGCTGGTCCACACCTCCGTGCAGATTGGCCACGATCGAATCGATCACACCACCGGCCGACTGCCACTTCGTGAAATACTTGTTGAGGCTTGTGCCAACACCAGGTACCCACTGAAAAGCGCGGCCGAGCGAACCCGGTTCGAGCAACTTGAACTTGTTCGGATTGATCTGATCCACCTGGACCTTGAGACCAACCAAAGCATTCGCCACCGGGCTACCATCGGCCGAGCCTGCCAGAGTCGAGATCTGCTGCTTCAACATCGCGCTTTTTTTCGCGAGCTTCTGCTGCAAACTGACACCGACATTTTCAACCGCCGCCCTGGCTTGCTTACCGCCCTCGGCCGAAGTGAGATCAACCTTCAACAGGTCGCTCACCCAATCATCGGCAACTTTCTCCAAGGCCGGATCCACCGCTTTCGCTTTGGAAGCAACCATCATATCTGATGCCGAAACGAGACCGATATCCCTGGCAACCGCTGCCTGATCGGCAACTACCAACGGACTAACATTTCCTTGAACTTGTTCTTGAACTGACATGACTTATCTCCTTTTCTTTTTAGTATTTTATTTCACGTTTGCAAACTGAGATTTTTCGCTGGGATTGTCCCACGCGCCCTCTCAATCAGACTAACCAGATCACCCATCGCACCATCCAGATTTCCAGAAGCTGCCGCAGATTTTGTTCCGCGAATACTTCCTGCTGCCATACCGGCCGCATCGATCGCCGTCAGAGCTTGTTCGTTTTGAGCGAGCAAGTTTCCAACTTCATCTTGGCTCTCGTCGTAAAGACGAGCTCTTTCCTTAAGTGCCGTCAGAGTTGTTTCCTCCGACTTTCTCCGAGCTGTCAAACTTTGAAGCGTTTGTATCCTCTCTCCCAACTCTTCACGATCGATATCGTTAATGTTGGTAAGAATGGTTACTACCCGATCCAAATTTTCTAACCCGGAATTATAGACCTGTTCGGCCGTCACTTTGTAACGACCAAACGTGAGTTCGGTAGATGAGAGAACTCGCTCGAGTACCTTGAGGAGATTTTGAAACTTCTCTTCAAACTGAGACACTTGATCGTATCCCTGTCTGCATTTTAGTTTCTTCAAATCACCTTCAAGTGTTGCGAGCTTCTTTTCTTTCATCTCTTCGAACTGTTCGTGAAGACGATCGTAATACTTTCGCATACATTCGTCTTTCCCACCGAAGAACCGAATCGCCCAGTTAGTTGCGCCGAGTCCGACGCCACCAAGAGCAATTAGTCCAACAACAGGAACAGAAACTGAGGCGAAAAGCCCCGCTGCAAACGCCACCGTCACGCCAATAGCCGAAGGCCAAAGAGTAAGGGGGTGTTGCAATGTTTCTGCAAAAGCATTTTTCCGGACAGCCGATTCGCTAAAATCTAGCGTTTCTTGACTGCCCTTAGGAGTACTATTCATTCATGAATCCTTTCATTTTCATTATTTTTCCTACATAAAGTGTCAAAGAACACCCGTTTAAATCTTTATTTAACCTACCCAATAGTATACACGAATTATAGAATTTGTCAAGAGATATAAAAGAAAAGACCGTATTACCCTTTTGAGATAATACGGCCTAGAATAACGCTTAAGAACGAACTTGTTTTTGCTTCTCGATATCCAATATTTGATCGGCAAAATTCTGAGTGAAATCTCTCAAAGCTTCGGTATGGTCGAAAGCAAAATTTTGCTTGAAAACGCTCATTACGGCGCCCAAAACATCATCAGCCATCACCCCACCAGAAGGCACTTCCTTCGCAAGCTCCCGATTAAGAGCGGTACTTTTTGCCTCTTCGACAATCGTCGGGACCATTGCCCCACTCACGATATCAGCCAAGGTAAAAAGTTGCTCTTCAGTTTTGTCCCGGCGCTTGATCTTGTAAATCACAAGCTCGGAAGAAAACAATTTCTCGGCAGCAATATCTGCAAGCTCCTCCGTAGTATTTCCAGAAACCGGAACTCCACGCATATTGAGCATGAAGATTTGTTTGACCGCAGCCTTGTCCGGACGGCCGATGTAGATTTTTTTATCCACCCGACCTTCCCGAGCAACTGCATAATCAAGCAACTCCGGCTTGTTCGTAAGCAAGAGCACTAATGCTCCAGACTCCACGACGCCGTCCATCTCAGCGAGAATTGCCGGCACCATTGTCCGCAAAACATCACTGCTAATTCCGGAATCACGCTTGGCCAAAACGGCTTCGCATTCATCGATACAGATGACAGCTGGTACGCCATACTTTTGCTTGAACTTCCGAGCTCGCGCAAAAATGTGACGAATATAGGCTTCACCAACACCGACAAACTTATCCAGAAACTCCGGACCCTTCGCCAAAATAAATCCTTGCGACGGATTAACTCCGCGTGCCCGGCACGATTTCACAACTGATGTATAAACCGCCTTGCCAAACATTGTCTTGCTGCATCCGGGAGGTCCGAACAACAGTATCCCCTTCACCGGCTTCTTTTTAAAGTAAGCGTAGTGAGCAGGACGAGTCGCCAAACCTTCAACTGCTTCTTGCAATTCATGCTTGGCAGTTTCCTGCCCGCAGATATCATCCCAACTGACGAGTTTTTCTGTATCGCCAACCGAGAACATACCGTCTTCGAGACCATAGTTCTGAATGATAACCGACAAGCTGGAGTCCAATACCACATGACCGTTCACTTCGAGTTGACCAGAAAATTTTCCGGTCGAAACTGTCCGTTGCCCGCCCTGAGTATCTACCACAGCGTAATCGTTGCCGATCAAACGAGTAATGAAAACCAAATTCCCAGAAGGAATTGCCGTTTCCATACCGACAGCTTTTAGGGTTTCCCGTTCGAGCTTCAAAGTATCCCCAGGGGAAACTTGAAGACCAAAAAGAGGGATCTCCATCTGCTGACCGGCAATACTTACGATTGCCGACGTCTCAATTTCAGATTTGTCGAGTTCAAGATCGCAAGCGCCGTCATCGAAACCTGCCAATCCGAAACGATAACGAGACTTGAATTCTTTCGTCCGTCCGTTAACCGGATTAAACGAAACAATCACAAACCCCGGAACGACAGAATCGATACCAAGAACAATACCCGAATCTTTCGGGCTATTGTCGTAAAACTTGCTGTCAGATTTTACCCTGACAACAGTTCCGGCTACTGACAAAATATCAGCTAAGGCTTTGGCCTTATTTCTTACCAAACGTAGAACTGTCGCGCACAAATATACCTGGCTCATTTTTCTTTCCTTTCATTTTTTCTTTTGAGATTTCCTATCAAATATCAACTAAATTCCTACTATAATGTATAGCATTATTTATTGATTTTGTCAAATATTGAATCACACGTATAAAGAAAGACCCTCGCAAAAAAGTACCGTAAAGGGTCTTTCTTACGAAGGTCTTAGGCCTCCTGTGTTTTGATAACCTGTCGAACTCTACTCTTAAAGAACATCCAAGACCAGATAACCGGTCCACAAGCAACAAAACTAATGAATGTTAAGACAACAATTGTCCAGTAAATTGGACTTGGAACATCTTGTAAATGTTTCGGTCCGTATAATTGTTTGTAGTGTTTTGCTAATCGGCAAACCACCATAAACGTAACAAACGAGAACGTCGGCCCAATAATAAAGCACCAGGCAAGAAACCAAATCAATATACTTTTCATTTTAATTACCTTTCTGTTTTAATCACTAATACATTAACTGTATGTTCATTTAATATGATAGCATACTTTATATTTTATGTCAAGCACATAAAATATAAAACACCCTACCCCGTACGAAATTTTAGGTAACAACGAACATTAGTTAAACAGAGTTAATACAACAAATATATAAATTATAATGCTTAACTCTGGTAAAATTCCTACAGGGTTATTTTAAATATATTCGCTGGCTACAGTTCATTATTTAAAATAAAAAATGAGCTCGTTCTACCCTAAGGCAAAACGAGCTCATGAACTTTCACACAGGAGACCTAAAAGGTTTCCTGCAACAGAGAGATCTGCACACGCGGCAGACGATAACCGTATGACCGATCCGATTCGTCTCGTTCTCTAGGTAACGGTTTTTCACCACCGTATCCCAGAGCTTTGATTCGATTCTCGTCGACATTGTAAGTAATCGTCAGATAACGTGCGACCGCTTCTGCCCGTTGCTGAGACAGACTCTTGTTGGCTTCCGCATCACCCGAAAGTGATGTATGTCCACCAACTAAAATCCGAAATGATGGATAATGCTCGAGTCGCCCCATAGCACCATCCAATTTTTCTTTTTGCTCAACATCAAGCATCGATGAACCCATCTGAAAGACGATTGGATCCACTCTGATACTTCCCACAGAATGGAGTTTCGCCCATTGTCCATCGCTTAGTGATTTGAATACATGCACAGTACCAGCCACAGCACCCTGACCATTCAGACTGGCAAAACCATTCTGAAGACCATTCTTGTAAAGTTCCTGCACAAACCCCGAATTAATAATTCGATAGGGATCCTTATCCGGTAGAGGGTTACTCTTAAAGTCCCCACTTTCCACCAAAATCGAAACCGTTGAATCAATCGTATCCACAAGTCCCTGCTCTGCCACCTGACCAGGACCACTCACTCCAAACCACACCTGACAGTTTTCATTCAAATTTGCCCAGGCTACGCCATCGAGCATTTTCTGAATGGTCTCTTCGGGTAATTTAAGTTCAGTGTGAATATCCTTTTTCAATTCTTCCGTGTCATCAGCATAAAGCTTCAGTACTCGGAAATAAGTCTTGAGCATCAGATTCACTCGCTCAGGATATTTACTTGCGAATTCACGATTCACGACAAGAATATCCACAATAACATGCGACATGCTTTCAGTACCGATGATGCGTCCGATCCCTGGAATTTCAAGCGCTTTTGACACGTTTGGTTCCCAGAGTACAGCCACATCAACTTTCTTACTCTTAAGCAAGTCAAATGCTTCCTGTGAACTCTTCGTCTTCATCCGCTGATTCGCCCGTAAGTTTTTCAAAGCCGGCGCATTAAAATGAACCGGAACTGCCTTTAACAAATGTTCGCTAGGCGAACATTCAGTATAGGCAATCGACGAATTAAACTTATCTTGAAATGAATCGAGGTTCTTCACGACATTGGTATAACCCACCATCGCATCGTCACCTTTTGATTCATCCAAGACAGCAATAATCGTCCCAGGAAAATCCACAGGCACAGCGTTCAAGATATACGAATCAACCGTCGCGACGACCGCGTCATACTTCCCTTCTTTGAGTGCTTGCATTCTGGCCGCATAATCCGCGCCATCATTAACACACTCGAAGGTATAGCCTTCGCTACGCATAAACTTCTTCATGCGCGCCGAAGTCAACGGAAAGTATCCAACCCAGTCATCATAGGCGATCGTAATCTTGCCCTTCATATCTTTGGCATCACTGGTCTGGACCTGCAATTTTTGATGCAAGACCGGAAGCAGTTTTTTGATGCCAAAGATTGCTGGCATAACTATAAATATAAAGACTAAGACAAATACAGTATTCTTCTTCACTTTTTCTCCTTCTGTTTTTCTATTATTACTACTATTTAAAAGATCATTTTGACTTTAAACACCAACCATCATTATACACAATATTTTCAATCTGTCAAGCTTAGATAAAACACCCCATCACTAAGGTCATACGGACTCGTGCTGCGCCTAACAAGGGTTGGGCTATTCGCCCACGCACTCGTCCTAGATTAGTGAGGGGTTATGAAAAATATACTCGCTCACGCTCATTATTTTTCAATAAAAAGCCCCACTAATGTTTCCATTAGTGGGGCGGCTTCTTCTTACATCACAGGGACACTAAAACGTGTCCGACTCGGCCAATACGCTTTGCAACCCTTCGGCCAGATCCTTGGAATTTTGAGCATCCCTATAGATCGTGCGCCCGGGTTGATTCAGCGAATGTTGCGGTCCGATTTGAAATCCAATGGTATGAATAACCACTGGGGACTCACTTAATATTTGATTGATCATGTCCGTTGGATCATAGCCAGCGTTGGCTTCACCATCGGTCACAACTACCAAATGATACTCTCCGTATCCCAACTGACGTTTTGCTTGTGAGCGCAACGCTTCGTATCCGATACGAATTGCATCCGACAAGGGTGTTCCGCCGCCAGCGTTTGCAGAATTGACGATCGCGAAAAACTTATCGCGATTACCAATTCCTAGCGCCAAACGTTCAGATAAACCAACGTTGTCGAATATAGTTAGCCCAAGACCTGTCTCCTTCGGCACACTGGCACCAAACTGATTGATCGCCCTTTTGGCGGTTTCAATCTTGTTGCCATCCATGCTTCCAGAACAATCAAAGACCAGATAGATATTGCTGCGCAGAAGATTTTCGTCAAGCTTGATGCCCGCCGAATCTGCCGCCTTTACCCAACTGTCTTTGACACGACTTGCTGTCGAGGCCTTAATCGGACTGGTTGCAGGACTTTCAATCGGTCCGCAACCAGCGGCGACAATGATCGCCAGGCCAACAAGAAATAGTTGGCTCGCTTTCTTCATTTGCCACCTCCCGCCGGCGTAAACACCGAGGCTTCCGTGTCACCCACAGGAATGAGCTTAAACACAACACGCATGTTGCTTGCCCAATCCTGCTGAGTTTTCGGTCGCACCGGCTCACCATTGACGAGTCCCGTCTTCGGCTGTTCAAAGCCATGGCCGACCACCGCAAACTGCGACGGGTCCATGATTACTGACTTTGATTTGCCATAGTTGAGAAGACTCTCACGGACTGCGATTGCTCGCGTCAATGAAAGATTCTTGGCTGACTGACGTAGGCGTGTAAGCACCAATTCCGGAGCTCCACCCGCTTTCTTGTCCACATATGATGTCGGATCCGAGTGACCTTCAACGGTCAAAATCGCTCCGCCATATGTCGAGGCCAAATCAATCGCCTTATCAAATTCGGTTTTATACAATTCCGAATTGAAGGTATTTTGATTTGCCGCAAACAGGATTTCCAAGCTAAAGATTGCTCCATCGCTACCCTGTTGTTTTGATTTCTGATCTACGATCTTGGCCACTTCGGCTGCCTGGAACTTCGGTACTTCGACGGCCACGACTTGAGAGAGACCATTCTTCATGGCTTCATAATCAAATCCGGCCTGTTCAATAGCCACCATTCCAGTCAAAATCCCCATACTTACGAGGGACTTTTGTTGTTCCGCTACCAAGGTATCAAAGCGACGCACTTCAGTCGGCGACGTAAAGAACTTGACGTTCCCCACATAACCAACATACTCGCAATCACCATAAAGACCCTTAGCATCAGCAACCGCCTGATCGCTGTCGAGAAGAATTTTCGCCGAAGCTGTCATCGTCTTGTCATATTCCGCCTTACGGCTGGAACTGTTCAAAACAATCTGCTCCAGATCTTCCTTTGCTGTCAGTAGTCCGTGAACGAACTTGGCCACTTCCGCCTTGTGAGTTTGGAAGTAATCAGCCCGGACCCAATAAAGGTCAGAGATAATTTTACTAGCGGCTCGTGAGGTGAACATTGTACGTGCACCCTTAACAGATCCTTCGGCACCTGTACCGACCGAACCATTACTCGTGAGAGCAGCGGCATCGGGCGAGACAACAAAACATGCGCCAACCTTGGGATCATTCTTAAAGGCATCAGCCGGCGATTCCGCCGTACCGGTCAAATCTTTCACCCAACGAATTGTTACATCGTTAAATGTCAGACCGGCATCAGACAAGATCTTGGCGAGAAGTTCAAGATGCGGGCCATAAGCCTGCAAAACAATTATCTGCCCTTTAAGATCTTTGACTGAATTAATACCTTCCTTCACAACCAAGCAATCACCGCCGGTACTCCAAGTGAGCTGATACACACCAATCGGCTTCGTCCGAGGATCTCGTGAGAGAAGCTCAGCCGCCTGATTGGCCATACCCAAAGTGCAACGCAGAAAAGGCGTTTTGCCGGAGATATACTTCTCCAACTGAACCGTAAACACATCCTGACGGACGAGTTTGAAGTTCAAACCTTCCTTGGCGAACACGCTGCTCGCGACAGTATTCAGGCTGTTCCCGTTCGCATAAATGGTGGCGATATCGCCACCCCATGTGATAATGGGCAATTCCTGAACACCACCTTCTTGCACTGACCCGACCTGAGTCTTGATTACCTGAGCCAAAGGCGGAGCCGCAACATACTGCGCCGCCATGACGGGCAAAGCCGCAAGGCCTGCCAACACTACCAGACTACTCAACACGATTTTCATACTCTTCATTTCTTCCTTCTCCTTTTTCTTGTTTGTTTTTCTGAACTTTTACTGTAAATCGATTGAATCAAAACATTAATCAACACTAACTATTTAAGAGGTTTCCCCCCTCCTTTCTATATCAGTATATAAAAGCCTCATTTTTAAATTTAGCCAATAATACCAACATTCTGTGATGTATTATCAAAGAACCTTGGTTTCCTGTTGTATATAATACACGAATATTTACTTTTGTCAAGGAGACACAACCTATAGCATGTCAATTCTAGGAAATATAAAAACACACTGAAAGTGTTAACTATTCAGTGTGTTGTCCTTAAAAAAGGAGCTTGAATTGAAGACCTAACGAACCGCCAGAGTATCCCCGGCGTATTCCAACCCCTTTGGTTTTATAACCACTTTCTTCGTGTCGCTCTGCTCAACATGGCCACCAACGTAAACACGATACCGATGGCAAGTCTTGTGTTCAAGTACCTGTCGAACGATATGAACATGGTTTTCCGGAACATAAAGTGCGAATCCCGCCCCCATGTTCAGATTACCATAAGCTTCCTGATCATCCACCGGTCCGTGCTTCTGAATGAAGTCAAAGATCGGCAACTGCTGGGGTAGCTCATCAATAACATAAGAGAACGAAGCCGGTGCACGCATCAACTTGCGCCAACCGTGACCAGTAATGTTCACCGCGTAGTGAATATCGACACCTGCATCAAGACAATCCTCAATGAGGCCGACATAGATATGAGTTGGATCAAGTAAGGCATCGCCATAAGCTCGACCATCACTGAGTTTGGTTAGATAACCTTCTGGTAGACAGTCAGCAATCTTCCGTGCCAATGTCAGGCCGTTTGCATGAATACCGGAACTCTCAGCAATGAGAATCACGTCACCATGCCGTATCTTATCTGGCCTGATCAAACGTTCCTTGGGCTTTAGCATTCCAATTGCCGAACCCGACAGTACTATTGTCCCAGGCACCACCACACCCTTAAGGGTTGGCGTTTCCCCACCACCCCAAGCGCAACGTGCCAAACGACAAGCTCTTGCCCAACCATCAATCAAAGCATCAGACCTTGCTTCATCGTCGAACCAGTTTGATTCGCCGACGGCCAAGTGCATCGCCACCGATAGTGGTAAAGCACCTAGAGTGATCATGTCATTCACGATCATGGCTACTGTGCACTGAGCGATGTTGCCATAATAATGGGAGGAATGTGGAATCAACTTATACATCGCATCTGCGACCAAGTTCTTCGTTCCGAGTCCTTCTTCGACATGAGCGAAGTAGCTCTTCGCTGCTTCGATGAGGTAGGCACTTTCGCCGCGGCTTGCTTCAAACTCACGGAACTCGCCACCATTAAGACGGCGAATGTTTTCCGCTGTCGCACGCCCAGCAATCTGAGCCTTACGCTTGAACGGATCCATCGCATCATAATTAACACCAACACCAGCATATGTCATATTCATCGATTTTCTCCCTTTTCTTTTTAATTATAGATGTACAATTTCAATTTTAAATATCACATATAATTTATTTAAAATCAACTACTTTACAAATTAATTTGTGTAAGAAAAAGCCAGGATTTTACTTCGTAAAATCCTGGCTTTTCTTTAAATTATTTCTTGAGAGCTAACATAGCGTGCTTTACAGCTAATCGCTTTTTAGTCTTATGTGATCGAGAAGTTCTAATTCTTGTATTTATTCTTTTTGCCATTTTAGTTAAATTAATTGTAAATTATTTCTTACCTGCCTTTTTTACAGCCTTTTTAGCTTTTGGTGCTTCTTTTACAATTTTCTTAACTTCAGCAACAGGAGCTTCTTTAACAACAGCCTTAACTTCAGAAACAGCTGGTCGTGACACTGAGTCAAGCGCCTTTACTAACTTGTCCAATTTAACATTAATCATTTCCAATAACTTCTTAGTTTCACCATCTCCGCTAACAGTATTACCAACAAAAGCTGGTCTCATTGGAGGACGGCTATCTCTATTACCAAAATCTCTTCTTGGAGCATCACCGAAACGTGGCTTCTCTGGACCACCTCGTTTTGTAAAACAATCTTTACAATAAACAGGCTTATCGTTTGTTGGTCTGAAAGGAACTTGGCAATTTTTCTGACACTCTCCACAGACAGCGTCATGCATTGTCACTTCTCCTCTATCACCACCGAAACGTGAACCGCCATCTCGGCTTCCACCACCGAAACCACCTCTTTTAAAACCGCCACCAAACTTAGAGCCGCCTCGGCTTCCACCAAAGCCACCTCTATCACCACCTCTGTCTCCGCCTCTATTGAAATTTCCCATTATATTATTTTAGGCTGCCCGCTTTACAAGAAGCCGATTATCGTAACTAATATCCTAATTATGCATCATAATCGAGAAAAAAGCAACCCTATCTCAAAAATAGTAATATTTCTTTAGAATTAAATTCATCTAACCTTTAGTTTTTTTCTAATTTGTTTATAATCAGGAAACATTTTCCCCACTAAATTCCAAAAGTTTCGTGAATGATTTAATTCTTTTAAATGACACAATTCATGCACCACAATGTAATCTCTTATTTCTGTTGGCAAAAATATAATCCGATAATTAAAATTTAAATTTCCCCTCTTAGAACAACTTCCCCACCTAGTCTTTTGATTTTTTATGCAAATTCGATTGAATTTTAAATTATAAAATTTATTAAAAAACTCAATTCTCTCATTAATCAGAATCAAAGCATCTGCCTTGTGTTTCTTATAATCTTTTTTCGAACTCCCTTTAAACAACCAAGCCGGTGCTTTTAAAAAAATGTCAACTTTTTTCTTTATCCAAACAGTTTTTTCGGCAATAAATTTTTCTAAGAAAATCAAATTGAAATTCCTTGGCACAGTAGCTATGACATTACCATCTCGGCAAACAGTAATTCTCATCCGTTTTGCTCGAGAACTTTCTCTTACCGTATATTGAACTTTTTCGAGATTATCCATAATATAAGAGAAAATAGTACCATATTTTTTTACTTTATGTGGCCTATATAAGCAAAAAATTGTGATATAATTTTACTAATGAAAATCAAAGAGGCCTTATATCATGAGCCATTAAAGAAACTTTTTTTGGATACTTTTATTAAAAGGAAAATATCCAATGGAATCGTAGGCAAATTTGCTGATAATCCCTTAAGTAAAATGGTTATTAAGGAATTTGAGAAATCCTTTCAAATTGACAGATCACAATTCATAGCTCCACACAAAGATGGTTTTCATACATTGAATGAATTTTTTATCCGCGATTACAAAGATTCTATACTTCGTAAATCTTTTCCCTATCCACAAAAAGGTAACCTTCATTCCCCGACGGAGTGCTATTTGAGTCTGCAAACAAATATCAACCCCGACAGCATTGTCCAAGCCAAAGGTTTTACCTACTCACTAAAGGAATTTCTTGGTGGTATACCAAATGCAAATTTCAAAAATGGAACTTTAATCAAACTTCGTCTAACACCAAAAGAGTATCACCATGCACACTATATTGATAATGGCATAATAAAAAGTTTTAAAAATATTAAAGGTAGTTATTACACCTCAGAAAAAGCCTCAATTAATAAGATAAAGAAAATGTATTGCAAGAGCCATAGGCATATCATGGAAATTCAAACTGAAAGCTTTGGTAATATCTATTATGTTGAAGTTGGCGCAACTTTTGTGGGTACAATTGAACAAAATAACAACATAGGTGATCAGGTAAAATATGGCGATAAAAAGAGCAAATTCAAATTCGGTGGTTCGACAGTTTTCTTATTGTTTGAAAAAAATAAATTGGAGTTGAATAGTAAACTGCTTGATTTATCTAAAACCAGAAACGAAGTGTATGTTTCCTTGGGTGAAATATTAGGGAAAAAAGCTGCAAACTAACAGGTTGTGTGAATAATGGCATTAACTTTTTTTCCTTTTTCTATTTCTTGATTATATATGTCAATTGCTTTTGAAGTTTTTTCTATAACTAAAAAGATACCCTTTTCTTTTATGATATCCATTATATTTGCATCTACCATCAACATTCCATCCTGACCAGTGCCGATAATAATGATTTCAGGATCTTCTTTGAGTAAATTCTCCAGCTCCCATTCGCCTATTCGATGAGAGGTGCCAAAAAGACTCTTGAGCTTTTCGTACTCCCTCTCCACTACCTTATTGCCAATAATCAGTACCTGATTATATACAATATTATCTATTGTAATTGAACCAAATTCAGTTGAGTTTATTTTTGGCATATTATACAAATATAATATTAAATTTTATCTTTAAGCTCAATCGCCCGAGTTATTATTCTTTCACCGATTTTGCCCCAATCAAAATATTGCTTATAACTCTTCGGATCAATTAGTTTTATTACTGTAATACCCCCGACCGGATCGGAAACAAACGGACCATAAGGACGAGCAGTGCAGGCATATCGAAGTTGGTAAAATATACTGCCATTTCGTGTATCTGTCACTTTTTGATAACCTATTGGCAAGCATTTTAATACTTCCATATTTGATTCCTCTTGAATTTCTCTTTTCAAAGTTTGCTCAAAAGTCTCTCCTGCTTCGATAGTTCCACCAATCAAACCCCAATCATGCTTCAAGCCGCCGAAACCAATAACCATCTGACCATCACAAAAACACACACCATAAACTTGTCTACAGAGTGAATAATCCAAATTATCAAAAGAATCAGTATCAAAATACTCAAAAACATAATCTATTCCCAACCGACTTTTAAAAGTTTCAACTATGGACATATTTGTTAGATACTTTACTTATTAATATATTCTATTAAATTATCTGAACTCTCAAAAAACTTTCCATTTTTCGAATACCACTTTTTACTGGTAGAAAGATTGCAATCTCTTTTTGTATTACTGGCAATGATATCTTCGGATGTCATTATTTTATAATTTCTTTTTATCGCGCCAATCGCCGTATCCTGAACACAACCACTGCCATTAATTCCCATTAATATAATGCTCTTTGTTCCGAACATTTTCAAAATTTCATCGAGCTTTGTATCCCTAAAACCACTATTATTCTCTTTGATTATCGTACTTGAATCTTTGGCAATATCTCGCAGAGCTTTGATCGTCTTTCCTCTGGTGGCGTATTCCAACAGAAATATTGGGATATTTTCTTTCACACAAAAACTAATTACTTTCGACTGATTACCCACGAGTTTTTTGACCTTGTCCTTATAAAAATTTTTCAGAAAAAAATCTTGCATATCAACAATTATTAGCGCAATATTATTTTTGGATTTCATTTTGATAATTTTAAATTATGCTAGCTTAATTTCAGATGAATTTATGTCTAAATCAAATATTCGATTTGGCTTCAGACGCTCTACCAAATATCGATCATGACTTACCAAAACTAATGTCCCTTTATACTCTTTTAAACCTTTTTCTAACTCTTCCAACACTTCCAAATCGAGATGATTGCTAGGCTCATCAAGTATAATACAATTAGGCTTTAAAGCGACGAGCTCGGCGATTATCAAGCGTGAATATTCTCCAGGGCTTAATAAATACACTTCTTTCTTGACATCATCGGTAGTAATTCTAAAACGACTCAATAACTTTCTAGATTCGGTTAATTCCAATTCAGTAATATCCATAAACTCCTCAATCACCTTCTTATCTGTTTTATTTACCCATCTTTCTTGTGACAGATATCCAATTTTTACATTATCACCTTTTTCAATTATCCCTTTATCGACGGTTAATTCACCGACAAGCATTTTTAACAAACTTGTTTTGCCTGTACCATTTTTACCAACAACATGAAGCCTGTCTCCATATTGGATGCGTAGATTTATAGGACCGATATCCCTCTTACCTATTCTTTTCTCAACATTAATCAATTCAAATACCTTGGTACTACCGTGTTCGTTGTTAAAATCTATTTTTAAAGGTATTTCACGGATAGGCTTTACAATCTCTTCTGTGTCCTCTTTATATCTTTCGAGCCTATCTTTCATAACCCTGGCTCTTCTACCAGCCTTGGCTTCTTTATCGCGCAATGTAGCCGCTACAGGCTTCTCCTTCTCATGTATTGGCAAATCTTTAATAGTTTTTCGTGTGTGTTCGATTTCTTTAAGCCAAGATAAACGTTGATCGAAAGACTTGTCCATTTTTTCAACTTTCTCTTTTTTGTCGCTAAAATCTTTCCATTGTCTTTCTATCTTAGCTGTCCTTTCCTCCATATAGTCAGAATAATTTCCATCGTAAATGTTTGAAGTTTTAGTCAATGGATCAATTTCAATTATTTTATTAACCGTTTTATCCAAAAACATTCGATCGTGAGAAATAATCAAAAAGGAACTAACACTTCTAGCAATGAAATTTTCAATCATCTTCAAGCCATCATCGTCAAGATTATTGGTTGGTTCGTCCAACAAAAACAATCCAGCATCCGAAGAAATAATCGGCACCAGTATTCTTTTGGCAATTTCTCCACCGCTTAAATTTTGTTGATCTAAATGAAGTTGCGGAAAATACTTTATTTTCAAATCCTTAGAATAGGAGACCACACCATTATCTTTCTCAACCAAATCAGCAATTATCTTAAATAATGTACTTTTACCAGAACCATTAGGTCCAATTATGCCTATTTTTTCACCCTTAGATAAGGTAAAAGTAATATCCTTAAGAATTTCTAATAATTCAAACTTTTTTGAAATATGGCTACAAGATAATATGATTGAATCATGCATTTAGATAATTATAACAAATATGACTATTAATACTAATTAAAACAAATGATCATTCTCTAAATGTATCAAAGCTGTAGTTACGGCTTGTTTGGTATAAGCTAACCTATCCAATCTGCCACAAGTTAAAATTCCAACTAATCCCTCAGATGATCCGAGTTTAGGATTGCAAGTAAGACCAGTCTCCACACATGCTTGAGTCATATCCAAACCTTTTTCCATCAAATCAAATATTTTCTTTGGTGGTTCAAAAGCCGATGAAAGTCCTAAATGAATATTTTTACCATCATAGATTGCACAAACACAAACATCCATGATTCCACATTTTGTTTGCGGTACTGCCATTAAACCGCTTTCAATACCAAAACTATAATCAGTATTCACGAACGCGGCTTTGGCGCGATTGATTGCCCCTTGAACAGTCTCGTCAAGGGATTTTGGTTGGTTCGACACGCCAGAATCAACATTTACTCCCTCAACAACAACTCCCTTAAGGAAGTCGTACATCGGGATTAAATCAGAAACCGCTTTTACTTTTTGCGGGTTAGTTGAAGCAACAATTATTTTCATAGACAGAATATATCAAGAATATCAGCTTAAATCCAGCTCAAGTGTATTAAAATCTTTCCTTCAAATATACTTGGAAAATTCTAGTAGAATTAAATAACGGCAAAAAATCTGTTAAGAAATTATAGGCAGACGCTCCAGTTGGAAGCAAAACTCCTGTAAAAACAAGCGCTAGACCGGCAATATTAGTAAAACCCCAAATCCAAAAATCCTGTTGCGCTATTTTCAAAACATATTTCGAGATTTTTATCATTTCAGGTACCCTGGAAAAATCATCCTTCATCAAAACGACATCCGCGGATTCAATCGCCACATCATAACCAATACCACCCATGGCAATTCCAACATCAGCTAAAGACAAAGCCGCTGCATCGTTTATACCATCACCAATCATTGCCACTCGATAATCTTTATTCAGGCTTTTCCTAATCGCCTCCAATTTTTGCTCTGGCAATAAATTAGCATAGTAATCGGTAATACCGGTCATTTCTTTTATTCTTTTAGCCACTGCTTCATTATCTCCTGTAAGCATTATAATTTTCTCGACTCCAAGATCTTTTAGCTCCTGAATTGATTTTTTTACATTCTCTTTTATTTCATCGGCAATTGCAAAGTATCCGGCAAATTTTCCAAGGTAAGATATGACAGTAACGCTAAGACCCTCCTGCTCAACTAATTTTATTTCGGATAAAACGGTTTCTGAAATATCAATCTTATTAGCCTGCAAATAGGAAATTTTTCCGAAGATAAATTCCCCCTCCTTAAAAATAGCCTTCAGACCATTTCCACTTATTTCATTGAAGGTTTCCGGTTTTTCATTAACTATTTTTCCACCGGCTAAAGCAAAACGCGCAATAGCCTTAGACACGGGGTGATCTGACAATTCAGCGCAAATACCCGCCAATTTTAAAATTGAATCTTTATTTGGCAAGTCACAAACAAAAGTCTCGACTTTTAACTTACCTTTGGTAAGGGTCCCCGTTTTATCAACAAAAATTATTTTAACCTTAGGCAAAGCTTCGAGGAAACTCGTGCCTTTGATGATTATTCCTTTGCGAGCACAAAAACTTATGGCACTAAGAAAAGTCAACGGCATTGCCACAGCAATGTCATCCGCACAAACCACAAGCAAGACAGCGAGAATTAGAACTAGATTATGTGTATAAAAATATAAAATTACTGTTGCTAAAAAAATTATAATTAAATACCAGGTTGCAAATTTTTCGGCTGTAGTGTGAATATCCGGTTTATCGATTTGTGCCTGCTCAACCATTTTTATAATTTTTTCAAGTGTCGTATCACCAGCCACCTTCTCTGTTTTAATCATTAAATTACCAGAAACCACGAGACCTGAGCTTACCACTTTATCACCAGGCATTTTATTTACAGGTAATGACTCGCCAGTCAATGATGATTCATCGATTGAGGCTTGCCCAGATAAAATCACTCCATCAACAGGAATTCTTTCGCCAAGATCAACGATCACCGTATCACCTACTTTAACTTCTGAATATTTTACCTCGACGATCTTGCCATCCCGTTCAACTTTTATTTGTTTCGGCTTTAGTTTTAATAAACTTTCTAGATTTCTTTTAGCTCTAGCTTCATTATATGCCAAAAGCAGTCGAGCTGATGTTAACATCAAGTTGATAAAAATTGCCGATAGCCACTCACCCTGAATCAAGGAAAAAATAAGGGCAATTGAGGCAAGAAGATCAACAGACACTCGACGACTCCAAATAATTTTAAGGGCACTCCAGATTACCGGTATGGTACCAATAACAGCCACTATTGAGAGTAATGGATTGGGTATTTGAATATTATAAAATCTTATACCTTCTAATATTAAAACGAAAAGCAAAAAAGCTAATAATATTAAATCGAACCAAACGACCTGCAAATCATTTATTCTCTTGTATATCTTTGTTTTTATTGAGAAATTCATTCCCCTCATTATATCAAACAATACAAAACTATAAAATGGGCTGTTTAAATTTTATATTGGCAAAAGATATTCATATGATAATATGGATAATGAATTCGTTCTTAAAATAACTACAAAATACGGAGGTAAAAAATGAGTAAAATCAGATTTCCTATCTGGAGAGCAAATGTCAAAATTGGGATGTTCCCAATTGAAACGCTGGTCTGTAAAGCCAGAGATAACCTTGTCGAAATAAACGAATGGGGTCAAGAAATATTTTCCAAGATTGAAAAAGTTCCTGAACCAATATCTATTGATCTAGTGAAAATTTGGCTTCGAGCCAAAAATGGCTTACCAAGGAAATCCAAACTCAAAAGCACCCGCCCAATGTTTGAGGAAGCTTTTGAGGCTGGTTATTGTCTTTGCCCGCCAGAAACTGCTCTGTATCTTTTTATCGATCCCAGAAGGAAACTTCTCGGCTCATTCGAATTAGGAATGAGACCGGTACCTTGTGTTTCAAGAGCATCAAGCACTGGTTTTCAGGATAACCTTCTTACTATTGAGGATCACAAACACCGATTCGGACATAGTCAATGCATTGGCGCCAACCATGCAAGCTTAGACAGTTTTGCTGAAGGTGTTTATGTTTTATGTAAGGCAACGCCAGAACTTATTGCCTTAGGGTATAACAAGTTATGAACACAAAACCCGATATCATATTTTGATATCGGGTTTTTATAAATCTAAAATTAGATTATTTTACATAAACGATGACATCAAACGTATCCGGGGTCTTAACGTTCAATGCAGGTTGTTCTGTAAACACAATCTTAATCGGTGTTCCTGAAGTTAAACCAAGTGCACTTGAATAAGCATTCAAAGAAACAGTGAAAGCAGAAGTTGAGGCAGTTGGTCCTCCACTTGTAATTATAGGAACTGCGATACCGGTAGCTTTCCAACCTTGATTCTTTAAATTATAAAAAGATTGTGCGGTCCCCGCTCGGTTTTCAACATGGTTCCAGGAACAATTAAGTTTACTGCTGTCATCAATTATTCCTTTAATAACGACAGGAAAACTAATTCGAGTATTTAATGCAGGAGAAGTTATTGTAAAACCACACTTTGATCCATAAGTAAGAACTGGCATAGGAACTGTTTTTGCTTTTGTGCCGATAACATTACTAGTGGTTGCACTTTCGGTTGATGTAGACACCACAGCCCCCTGTTCGTTCAAAACAGATCTTTTAGAGACCTTGTTAACATACGTGCCGATAATCAATATCAGTATTAATAAAACGACAACACTAATAATAGCCTTTACTACCAAATTATTTTGTAAATATTTCATATACTTAATGATACCACCAATTAGTCCCAAAGCAAGATGTAATCCACAAGTTTTGGTACCCAAATATTTTGAGTAATTATGAGAATAATACCAATAATAATCAGAATTAAAAGAAAAATCTGTATTATACTCATCAATTTACTTGGGTGATATTCTTTTTGCCTCCAATGTAACCACATATTATTTACTGAAATAATCAGATACAGCGACCATCAAATCTTCTTTTTTATCTACCATCTGAATGACAAATGATTGCCTGGCCGGAACATCGAAGGCATTGATGCAACCTAAAAATCCACTGAGAACAACGATGTGCCACACCTGAATCCTTCCAGAAAAAACCAGCCATGTCAAAATAATCGCCTGCAGCATTGATAACACCTGAGTGGTTATCAATATGTTGTAGCGGTTCCATCTGTCAGTAAGCACTCCTGCAATCGGAGAAATCAGGAAGGTCGGAATTTGCCCTACAAAACCGACAATACCTAAAAGAAGAACGGAATTAGTAAGGTCGTAAACAAGCCATGGCGTCGCGATCCTTTGTATCCACGTTCCTATCAGCGATATGCTCTGACCTCCAAAAAACAGCCTATAATTCCGATATTGGAGTGATCGAAAAGTAATTCTTAAGCCCTCTATGCTTCCTGCCATTTCTTTAAAGACTGCGAAACATCCAAAATTACTTTGTTATTCAGAAGAGACTGTTGTACGAGTGCCTCACTTAATTGCGCTCTTGCTATCTGGATGTTCCCCTGATTATGATTCCACAAGGGTAGTGGAATACCCAGGTTTAATCCAACCTCATTTTTAAACACCCCACCACGCTGGTCCCATGCAGCCCCAACTGTTAAATTGGGTATTGCCAGCGACTTTTGCCATTTAATATTGATATTCGCAAGGTCAATCTGCTTTTGCGCGATTTTAACATCGGTGCGGTTGGCAAGAGCCAGATGATTCAAACTATCTGGTTGCAAATCTTTGTTTACTTGATAAACAATCAACTCATTTTCAGAGGGTATTGGAATAATTGTCGATGTTAATCCTGTAATAAGGGCAAGTTTACTCTGAAAATCGACAATATTCTCATACAATTGTGTTTTTTGATTTTTTAAATTCAACTCAAGTGATTGTAGTCTAACAAGATCTTTCAGGGGGATATTCCCCTTTTGTACCTGGGTCTTGTAAGATACCACAAGAGAATCAAGATTCGAGAGTTGTTTATTGATCGAAAAATAGGAAAGATTCTGATAATAAAGGCTAAAATAGGTTTGACGTAACTGAAGTTTAAGATTACGGAGCAAATCATCGAACATAAGTTCTGAAAGCCCGGCATTAGTTCCGGCCATTGCAACTTCATTTCTCTTTTTTCCGCCAAGATAAATCAATTGGTCAAAACCGGCACTCTTCTCCCCTTCAGAACCAATGTCGAAATACTTTTTTCTTTCAGGGTTATAGGCGTTAAAAC
>Ga0118677_10004197_pt1 | contig 26522 bp, 22 predicted proteins | sample AliMusrvi5mmetaG_FD_86154 | JGI IMG/M metagenome (GOLD analysis project Ga0118677, IMG submission 86154) | reverse complement strand
ATTTCACCATTCGGCTGGGCCAGGCCGACATCCGAAAGGAAATGTTCCCAGGCAACAAGCCCGCCGATTACGCCAGCATGCAGGGTTAGCGCAAGAATGAAATTCCGCCGGTACCGTAGGTCGGGGGCATTCATTACCGGCCTGTCTTCGGCGCGTTTTCTTCCTGCGTCATCAAGGCGATCCGGGTGATTTTAGCGGCATGCAGTTGTTTCAGAACATCCATCACCCTGCCGTAATTGTCGGCTGCGTCTGCCTTGACCAGAATCGTCACAGGCGGATTGTGGTTGGCCAGCGGCTGGAGATCGCGTTTCAAATCCGCGATGCTTTTGCGCACATCGTTGAGGTAAATATTGCCGGCTTTATCAATGGACAACGTCCGGGTCTGCTCGCGCTTGATGGTATTGGTCGTGCCCGTCGGCAGGTTGATGTTCATGCCGTATTCGACGACCGGGAAGAAAATGACCACGGCAATGAATAGCTGGAGCAGCAAGTCCACCAGCGGCAGCACGTTGATCTCTTTGATCTCGTGCAAATGCCCGTAGTGCCGCGTGCGGCTGACAGTCCGGTTCATGGCTTACGTCGTGTAATTATGTTCAACCGCGGAGAGAAATTCGTCCGCAAAATTTTCCAGTTCCATCGTCTGGTGGCGAATCCGCTGCGCCACCCAGTTGTAGCCAAACAACGATGGGATCGCCACCAGCAGGCCGACGACGGTTGCCAGCAGGGCTGCGGAAATACCGGGCGCGACAGCCCCCAGGCGGACGGTGCCATAAATACCCATTTGGGCAAACACGCTCATCACACCCCAGGCACTGCCGAGCAGCCCGAGGAATGGTCCCCCTTGGACAGCCGTGGACAGCCAGCTCACGTGCTGTTCGAGCTGCAGCACCTCGGTATCAATCGCGCGCCCCAGCACATTGCGGAGCGTGTCGAGGTTGACAACGCCGGTGGTCGCAACGGCCGTCTCGGCCTCACTGGCCAACAGGGTCGCGCTGGCGCCAGCGGTTTTAAAGCTGCCGTTCGATTGTTTGGCACCGTTGTTAAAGCGCGAAGAAACTTCTTCCGCACCCAGCCGGTAAATATTGTAAAGCGGGCAGTCCGTTAGTTCGTAATTATTGATGTAAAGATGCAGGGGATCGCGTTCGCGACGAAATTGAACCAGAAAGGCACCACCAGTTTTACGGGCACGCCGAAACTGTTGCCATTTGGAGAGCATCAGCGTCCACGTCAACGCGGAACCGACACACAACAATACAACAATGACTTTACCCTGCAAATCGGCTTGCTGAAAAGCCCATAGCAGTCCTGTCGCCATCACTAAATTCATTTCACTTCCTCCTTGGTACAGGCCGTGGGGAACGACCTACGGTGGTTATACAACTTTTCCCCGCAGGGTCAAAGTTTTTTTAGCCGTTCCGGGCTGGCGCATTGGGCAGAACTGGAGGGTGAGGCTCCCGCCGAGCCGCAGCTAAGGTGCGGTCCGCGGACGGCTCAGCGGGAGCTCCGACAAGATTCGCAAGTCCTTCTCGGACCGCGCCCTCCACCGGAAAGCCCAAGAGCGTGTTTGTAAATTCATCTTCAGACGTCCTGCGCGTGAATAGTGGAACGGGCGTCCCGCCCGTTTGTTTTCCATGTATTTCCGAATCAACGGGCGGGACGCCCGTTCCACTATTATTAAAACAGCTCCAAGTGAATACCACCCCCGATCCCGCGGATGGCAATGGGAGCCGCTCTGGCACCCGAAAAACCTCACCGCGCAAACTGCCGGAGCCGGGGAACCACCCGTTCCAGCGCGACTAGGATTGTCTCCACATCCCCCGCTGACGAGTTTTTGCCAAAACTAAACCGCACGGCCGCCCGCGCCAGCTCGCACGATAACCCCATCGCCGTGAGCACATGCGACGGTTCCAGCGAACCGACTGCGCAAGCCGACCCGCTCGACACCGCCACCCCTTCCAAATCCAAGCCGAGCAACAACCCGCTGGTCTCGCAGCCGACAAAACTGAAATTTACTGTATTGCCAACTCGCAATTTGGCGTGACCGTTGCGGGACGCGCCGGTAATCCGCGCGGCAATCCCGCTCGCCAGCCGTTCCGTCAGATCAAACAAGCCGACCCTCGGCAGCTCCATCGCCCGCGCCAAGCCGACGATGCCAGCAACATTTTCAGTGCCCGCCCGCCGCTCATTTTCGTGGCTGCCTCCGTACAATAACGGATCGAGTTTCACACCGCGCCGGATGTAGAGCAGGCCGGCGCCTTTCGGACCGTAAAATTTATGCGCACTGAGACTGAGCAAGTCCACTCCCCAGTCATTCACATTTACCGGCTGTTTGCCATACGATTGAACGGCGTCAGTGTGAAACGGCACACCCCGCTCCCGGCAAATGGCGGCGAGTTCCGGAATCGGCTGGAGCGTGCCGGTCTCGTTGTTGGCGGACAGGATGGAGACCAGCACAGTCTCCGGCCGGAGTGCGCGCTGTAAATCGGCGGGATCCACCCGGCATTCCCGGTCCACCGGTAAATAGGTAACTTCGCAATCGGCCCGGTGCCGGCCGGCATGCAGGATGGCGTGGTGTTCGATCGCGCTGGTGATGATGTGGCCGGGGCGCACGCCAAAAATTACGGTGTTGTCAGATTCGGTGCCCCCGCCGGTAAAGACGATCTCACTTTCCTGCGCGCCCAGTTGCCGGGCGACCCGGACCCGGGCATCGTCAATGGCGGCCCGGGCATCCCGACCGAAGAAATGCGCACTGCTGGCATTGCCAAATTTTCCCTGGAGATACGGCAGCACCGCCTCCAGCACGGCCGGAGCGAGCGGCGTGGTGGCGTTGTAGTCGGCGTAAATCCGGTTCATTGGCCAGTCGCGTGGCCGACCATTTTATCGCGGTCTTTGGCGGCGTGCTTCATTTTGGTCTGGCCGCCTTCATGGTACACGACCGTTCCGGGCGGAACGGATTCAAGGAGCCAGACATTACCGCCAAGAATCGAGCCGCGGCCGATCGTCACATCGCCGAGAATGGTTGCCCCGGCATAAATCGTCACGTCATCCTCAATGTTCGGATGTCGCTTGGTCCCTTTGACAACCCGGCCCTGGGCATCCTTCGGGAAGCTTTTTGCGCCGAGCGTGACCCCCTGATAAATTTTGACACGCTGACCGATGACACTCGTTTCGCCAACCACGACACCGGTGCCGTGGTCGATGAAGAAATACGGCCCAATTTGCGCGCCGGGATGGATATCAATGCCGGTTTTGTTATGCGCCCACTCGGTCATGATACGGGGAATCAATGCGACGTAGCGCCGGTAAAGTTGATGGGCCATCCGCTGCACGGCAATCGCTTCGATCCCGGGATAAGCGAGAATGATTTCTTCGTTGCTGATCGCGGCCGGGTCGCCTTCGTAGGCGGCCGTCACATCGGTCTGCAATGTGGCCCGCACCTGCGGAAGCTCCGCGAGGAATTCGTGGGTAATGCGTTCGGCGGTGCCCGCCAGATCCGCCGCATTGCAATTTTCGCACGGCCGATACACCAGACTCTTGCGCAATTCGCGGAGCAGTCCTTGGCGGATGGTTTCCACCAACTCGGTGGTAAATGCAACCACCTGATTGGAATGGATTTCGTCGTCGTAAAACCCGGGGAACACCAGCCGCAACAAATTGCGCGTGATCTCCACCACCGCCTCGCGGGACGGGAGATTCGCCTGGTCGATGTGATTGATTCCGCCATGCTGCTGGAATGATTCGACCAATTTCTTCACAATGTCTGACGGTGGCTTGCCCATATCACTCGCAAGTTACCCGAATGCCCTGCAATTTCACGCAAATAATTTACCGGGTTCGTCGGCGAGACGCCTGTCCGGCTGTCAACCGCAACCTCTTTCCGGAAAATAGTGGAACGGGCGTCCCGCCCGTTTGCCGGATCGTGGGACAGGCATCTTGCCTGTCAGATTGAATAATAGACAGGCGAGACGCCTGTTCTACCATCAGCCAACCTTGACCGGTCGCCACATATGTGTCACGGTGTGTCACATGAAGACCGTGTCGATTCGTGAATTGCACGCGAAGACGGGCGATTACGTCCGCCAGGTTGCCGAGGTGGGAGCCATCTATGTTACCGACCGCGGCAAGACCATTGCGAAGATTGTGCCGGAGGAGCCGTCGCCTGAAGTGCCATATTTTGCCCGCCGCAAGCTCACCCCGGCTTTCCGTAAACTCATGGAAAGCGGCAAACTGCGCGGTGGCACGGACAGCACACAAATTATTTCCGAAGACCGCGACCGTCCGATTGAATGATCTATTTTGATTCCAACTACCTCGCGCGGCTCTATCTTGATGATCCCGGTTGGCAGACGGTGCGCACGTTGGCAACTCGCGCGCCATTGGCCTGTTGCCGGCACGGACAGGCGGAAGTCATCACGGCGTTGCACCGCAAGTTGCGGGAAGGCATCTTCACACCAATTCAGTATCGGCAGGTCTTGGAACAATTTGCTCTGGATTGTGACGGGAACGCCTACAACTGGCTGCCGCTGACGCCGGCGGTTATCGAACGGCTGACAAAAACCTATCAACGCCTACCGGCCACAGTGTTTCTGCGCGCGGCCGATGCGCTGCATCTGGCCTGTGCGGCGGTCAACCACTTCCGCGAAATCTACTCCAACGACCAACGCCTCCTTGCGGCCGCCGCGCACTTCGGACTCAAGGGCGTGAACGTCATTTACGATTGGGATTCGCTCCGTCGGCAGCTCTCTACAGGGGAACTCCCAGCGGCTGAGTTCGATCGCGCTTTCGCGCAGGTGATTTCTCAAATCGGTCCCACCCAAGGAGACTTCCTCGCTATGCTCGCACGAAACTGCTCGCTGGTTCCAGCGTCGCTGGGTGACCCTCGCGACCCGGACACAGCGCTCCAGATCGAGTGGAACCGTGCCATCGCTGCCACGGGCACTTCCATCTCCGGCCAGATCTTCGCTCCAGACGCGCGAGTTCAGTTCACTTCAGTTAGCGTCAGCGCCCGGAACACCCTTTCAGGCGCCAGCACCTTCGCGCCTGCCCTTCTCGACGGCACATTCACCTTCCCTCGCCTGGCTCCCGGAGTGTATGAACTGAGTGCTACCGGCGCAGTCCTCAACGGCGGCCAACCCGTCGTTGTCGGCGTCAATGTCGGGCAGGCCGTGACGAATCTTTTCCTCGACGCCGCCGTCGGAGCCACCGTTCATGGATTGGTTTATGATGCCGCCACTGGACAGGCAATTTCGGGCGCCGCGTTGACGCTGCTGGGCACGACGAATGCCGCCGCGGTGACGGCTTCGACCGTCGACGGCGGCTTCGCCTTTGCCGGAATCAGTAGTGGCACCTATTCGTTGGTTGCAGAAGCGCCCGGTAAGGCTCGGAAGACCATTCAGAATCTAGCGGTCCCCCTCAACGGCGACCTGGCGGTGAACATCCCACTTTCGGGGGAAGCCCGCATCAGTGGCACTGTCACTGACCAGTCGGGTAGCCCCATCCCCAGTTTTGCAGTCAGTCTGTATGCGTCGTACACGAACTCCGGAAACCGGTCTTCGATCCCGGGGCTTGCAGGGGCATTCAGTGGCACCGAGATCGAGCCCGGCATTTACGACATGGCTGTTTTCGCAAGCGGCTACGTGGTCCAATGGACCAGCAACCTGACTCTCACTGCTGGAGCTACCGTTCAGATGGGGCCAGTCGCTCTCTCGCCAGCAGGCACAATCACCGGGCGGGTCATTGATCTGCGCGGTGGTGGCGACACAGCAGCCATGATGGGCGCCTTTCAGAACAATGAACTCGTCGCCGGGGCCTTTATCGCGGACGACGGCAGCTACATCATCAGCGGGCTCGCACCCGGCACTTACTTGCTCAAGACCCTGTTGCCACCGGGCGGAGGCGTCGTTGCGGAAACACAGGTCACCGTCAGCGCGGGCCAGACGAACGCGATCAAGGATACCACTGTATTTTCCGGGGCAACGGTTGAAGGTTACGTGTCAATCTCCTCTACTGGCGGACCTGCGGAGGGGATCGGGGTCCGCTTGCTGCAAGGGAACGGGACAACTGCGTACGCCATTACGGCAACGAACGGGCAATTTACGTTCCCCGGTCTTGCTGCGGGTACCTACCGCGTCGGCCTTGATCCGGCAGGGATGTTCGCCAACCAGACACTCCAGGTCACCAATGTTGACCACGGCACCAACCGCGCCGACTTCATACTCGATGCTCTCGCAAGGTTGGAGGGAACGGTGCGGTTGGCCACGGGCGCGCCGGTCGCTGGCGCCTCCGTGGCGTTGAAGGCAGGCACAAACTACGTGGCTAGCGCCATCACCGATGGCGCAGGCGGGTACCGGTTCCTGCTCATGACAACAGGCGCCTTTTACCTTCAGGCCAACTCGCTCGTAGGCAGTTTTGCCCCAGTTGGCCCAATTGCGGTCTCAGTCGGTGACGCGCTGCAGCAGGACATCGTTGCGGGCACCGGGCGGATGGAAATCGGGCCGGTGTTGGCTTATGGCACGAACGCGCCAGCGGGTTATCTCAATCTGTCCACAGACCTAGGGGAGTCTACGCGTTCGGCAACATTCGAGTCCGGGCAAGTGGTGGTGTTGACGAACTTGGCAGCCGGGTATTACCGCCTGACGGTGCGTTCTGGTTCGTCGCTGGGGGGCGTCAGCCCGCAAGAAATGCTCGCTGGGCAAACCTATTCGTTTCAACCCTCGGTTAGCAATCAGCTTCAGTTGCAGGGCGCCGTAACCGACGCAGGAACGGGGCTGCCAGTTGGCGGTGCAATCGTCATGGTCGTGCCCGCAGACGGCGCAATGGTTCGTGCCAGCCTAACCGAAACCAACGGCGCCTACACGTTGCCGTATTTGGAGCGGGGTCAATACGACTTGGTTGCCTACGGTGCCGGCTATACACGCTCGCTCACCCAGGGCTTGTATCTCTCGCAAGACGCACGGACGAACCTTGTGCTCCACCCCGCAGCCGCCATCCTGCAAGGTCGCGTTATCGGACCAACGGGTCTGCCTGTCGCTGGCGCCATTGCGTCCGCTCTGGACGCTGGAAATGTCCCATTCGGCGCTTCAGCCGTTGACGTCGATGGGCGATTCACTATTCCAGTTTTCACCAACTCCGTAATCCGAATGACCATCGCTGCGGAAGGTTTCGACCAAACCGATTTCAGTACCAATATCACGAGTCTGGGAAATACCACCTTGCCAGAGCTTGTTCTGCAGCCCCGATGCATTGCAACCCAGATTCCCGGCTCACTGGTGCCCAGCCTAGAAGCACGGCTTGCGCAGACGACTGAATCAGCTCAATATGCTGGCCGATATCAGCCCAAAGATGCCTCCACTGGTGTGCGGAGTTGGCTGTTCTCGTTCTTTGACTTTTTTTCGAAACCTCCTACAAGCGATGAACACACCGAAAAGTCAGACGCCCCGCCAGACCAATGCCACCTGAAGAAGTGCTCGACGAAGTGGCGCGACACAAATCTTGCTGTCGAGAAGCAAAATGAGACTTACCAGGATGCACTTGGAGTCGGGCGTAAAGTCGTCGGCACGCGCGGCCTTTGGGTTTCTGATGCGTTGGTGCTGTGGGCAAAGAGCTCCGTCGCGACAATCCTCTTTGTTCATGCTGCAATTGAGGTCGCCGGTTACGAGTCCGCGCTAACCATTTCAGGCACAGGCTCGGCCACCATCGATTTCCTTCTTACGGAAGTGAGGCTGGCAGCTGCGAAGTGGCTTGAAGACTGCTTTGCAGTGCAGCTAAAAGCAGGACTCATACAGTCTTCGGTATCTCCTCAAGACGCTGTGGCCAAGTCCTCAGCGGTGGCCGCCGAAGCCTTTGAAACCGCACGCAGCACGGTTACAGTGCTGAACAAGCTTGACAAACTCACAGTCGCGCTCAGCACGGAACTCCCCAGTAACCCTTGGACCGTGTTCAAACGGAATGAGGAGCTGCGGAAAGCAAATTTCCTGTTTACAGCCGTCAACTATGCGGGGAAGTTGGTGAGTGATGCTAGGCTTGCGTATGAAGAGCTTACAGGATTTGCACAGGAACTCGTGGATGCTGAAGAGGAGTATAAACTGAAGGTAGAGGCTTACAATCGAGCAGCTCACGAAGCGCGGGGCTATTTCTTCCGCTACCAAGGCTGCCTCGCCCAGAAATGCAATCCCTGCGAGGAACAGAACACTGCCCCCGCCTGCGACCCCTGCAAGGGACCTAATCGTCCCGATTACTGCAAGGACACGGAGCAGTTGTATTCATGGGACCCCAACGACATCGTGGGGCCGGGTGGTTTTGGACCGGAGTACTGGATTTCGCCGGACCAGACCTTCCACTACACGGTACGGTTCGAAAACGACGCTCAGAAGGCCACAGCTCCGGCCCAATACGTGCGCGTCACCCAGCAGTTGAGCACGAACCTGGACTTCCGGACCTTCCGGCTGGGCGCGATGGCCTTTGGCACCAACCTGGTGGACGTGCCGGCCGAACGGACGTTCTACCAGACGCGCCTCAACGTCACCAACACGCTGGGCGTGCTGGTGGACATCGCTGCCAGCCTGGACTTAGCGAAGGGCGAAGTCACCTGGGAGTTCTCCTCGATTGATCCCCAAACGGGCAGCCAGCCGCTCGATCCGTTCCTGGGCTTCCTGCCCCCTAACACCAACGGCATCATCGGCCAGGGCTTCGTGTCCTATACCATCAAACCGAAGGCCGGCCTCGGCAGCGGCGACATCATCAATGCGGAGGCACGCATCTACTTTGACTACAACGAGCCGATGGACACCCCGCACATCTTCAACACCGTGGACACCGGCCTGCCCACCAGCACCGTTCTGCCCCTGCCGTTGACGACGAACCGGAATATCTTCCCCGTCCGTTGGGCCGGGACGGATACTTACGGCGGCGCCGGAATTGGCGGCTTTGACATCTATGTTTCCGACAACAGCGGCCCGTGGAAGCCTTGGCTGCAAAACACGCCCTATTGGGAGCAACTATTCGTCGGCGAGTACGGCCATACCTACGCCTTCTACAGCGTCGCCCGCGACAACGTGGGCAACCGGGAGGTGGCTGTCGCCGCGGCGCAGGCACAGGTCCATGTCCTCTCCGACACCCCACCTGTGTTGGCAGCGGCGATTCAGTCCCCGGGCCAGATAGCCCTGACATTGTATGGCACGATCGGCGCTGCTTACGCCATAGAGTCTGCGACCGCGCTGGGCGGTGGCACCAACTGGCAGGTTCTCGCGCCGAACATACTCCTGACCAATCAAAGCCAAGTGCTGACCCTTCCGACCGGCGGCGCTCCAGCGACCTTTTACCGGGCACGGGTGAATTAGTGGCTCGACAGGTTAAATAAGTTACATGGGTTACATCGTTACAACCGTCGGCGGCGTGGGTTGCTCATGTAACTCATGTGACGATTCAGCTATGTAACTGGACTATTGCACACCCACAGGGATTTGGATCAAGGGCTGGTCCCGGGCATGGTCGCGGGCGGGCGGATTTGGGGGGGCGGTTGGCCCAGCGGCAAGCCACCGGACGCTTCTCGTCACTGGCACTATAGCACGAATCCGCTCAATGGTGGCGGAGCGCGAGCCGTCCCTGGCTCGCAGCGGGGTGGAAGCTCCGAGGCACGTGGGGAGAGCAGATTTGCCGTCTGACTGAGTGCGTGGGTGCTGCGAGCCAGGGACGGCTCGCGCTCCGGTGCGACATCAAAGCCACCCCAAAGCCATCTTTAGCCGTTGATGTGGCTTACAAGTGTCACCCATTGCGTGCCCGAGGGAATCAAAGAGCGAAGACCTGAATCGATGTGCTTTTTCATGCAGAGGATGCTGGCGCCCCTGTGCGGGCCCTTGTTAACTTCGGCGAGGAGCCAGCCGCGTCCCGGGACTCGCTGGCTCTGGTTGTGTGGCAATTCAAGAGTTTATGAACCGAACAAGAATATTCTTCGGCTTCTGTTTCTTTTGCATCGCCTGTTTCGGCGCCGAGCCGGACTCCAGGACGATTACGACGGGAACCTTGTTGGGGGAGATGGCTGATCGTTGCCTGTGAAAGCGCTGACCAATCTTCTCTTAATTGCGACCGCGATCTCCGCCGGGGCGGGACAGGCCGGCAAAGACTGGGGCATCGAGCGTGAGTCGTACCTCGATCCTGTGACCGGCGTGCGCGTGTTGGAACTGACCCGGGGCACGAACATCGCCGATAACCTCTACTTCCATTTCTCCAACTCCACCGCCGACAACCAGAACTTCATCTTTGTCTCGGACCGCACGGGCTCACGCCAACTTTTCCGGAGCGAAGTCGAGTCGGGTCGCATCGTGCAACTCACCGACGACCAGGCGGTGAATGCCTCGATCGCTTGCCCGGACCGCACGAATCCGCGGCGTCTTTATTGCCTCCGTGGGCCGGAAGTGATGGCGCTGGATATCCTGGACATCTCGACGCGCAAGGTCGGTGAGATACCCCGGCCCTATGCCGGAGGTTTTCAGCAGCCAACGCAGAGTGGGGACGGCAAATGGCTCGCTCTGGGCAAGCAACGCGACGCGGCCACTTGGGAGATTGGCCTGATGAATGTTGAGAGCGGGGAGTACCGAACCGTGTTGACGCAAGGATTCAGGGTCACGCATGTGCAGCACAACCCGACCGCCCCTGTGATCTTCTACGTCTGGGAAACGGGCGGGTATGCACCGCAACGCACGTGGCTTGTCAACGCCGACGGGACGGGGAACCGGCCTTTTTATGCGAACACTACCCCTACGAACTGGTTCACGCCCCTCAAGGAGTGGGTCACTCACGAATCGTGGGTCCACGACACGGGTGAGATGGTCATGATCAACGACAAGCTTGGGGTCATGCTCGTGCAGACCAATGGTTCTGTCCGACTGGTCCGCGAGGGCAATTATTGGCACGCGGCGGCGCGACCCGACGGAAAGCTGATGGTGCTGGACGACTCCCAAGGACGTCTTTGGCTGGCGGAAACGGCTACTGGCAACACTCGCCTGCTTGCCACGGGGTTGCGCGCCACGGTGCGCGTCCACCCTCACGCCTCTTTTGACCGCCAGGGCAGATACGTGCAGTTTCACACCGGCCGCACGCACGAAACCGTGGCGTTGATTGACCTGACGGGATTACCTGGGGTTTCTTGGGCGCCTTAGACCCCGCGGGCTTTCTTCGTGCTCATGCATTCGCGAGACAGAGCCTTGTAGGTAACGGTGAGCGGATTGCATCGCAGCCATGATGGCCTGTTCGGTCTTTCGCGATATCCCTAATCTGGATTTTTCACACTCGCCTTGAAACGCCTTCAGGCCGGAGCGCCGGTCTCCGACCCGGCGTCGGCCAAATGGCTGGGAGACGCCGGGTCGGAGACCGGCGCTCCGGGAGGTGTGAGATGTCCGGGCTAAGGGGTTTTCGTTTCGGTCGAGTTCGATCAACCCTGCGCCCGCACGGGCAGGGGAGGCGGGAGCTGCTTTACCCGCACTTGCCTTCCGGGGCTTTTCCACTCACAGTGATTTGCGATGCAGGAATTGCTCAAGAAGATTGAAGAGAGTGCCGCGGCGCGCCTGGCGTTGCCGCCCGGCCGGCAGGTTGCGCAGGAACTGCCCCGCTACAAAGCCTTCCTCAAGGTGGAAACGCATCGGCTCAAGTTGCGGCATCGCGCGGGCGCCAGCGGTCTCGAAATCTGCCACCTCCGCGCGGCCATCCTCGACGCGCTGCTCCGTCACCTTTGGGACGCCGCCAAGTCCAGCATGTCCGAGCAAGCCCGCAAGGAGTTTCCGCAAATGGCGCTGGTGGCCCTGGGTGGTTACGGCCGGTCGGAGCTCAATCCGCACAGCGATATTGACTTCATGTTCCTCCACAGCCGGCAGATCGCCGCCGGCACCCGCCCGCTGCCGCATCTGTCCCGCATCATTGACGGCACGCTTTACCCGCTGTGGGACATCGGCCTCAAGATCGGCCACTCGGTCCGGAGTGTCGACGACTGCGTCAAGATCGCCAACAGCGACATGCAATCCAAGACTTCGCTCATCGAGGCGCGGCTCATCGCGGGCGACGAGGAGCTGTTCAAGCGGTTCCAGAAGATGCTGGTGGGCAAGTGTATCGTCGCGCACGAGCAGGAATACATCGCCATGCGCGTGGCCGACCAGGACTCCCGGCGCGCCAAGTTCGGCAACTCCGCCTGTATGCAGGAGCCCAACATCAAAAACGGCTGCGGCGGCCTGCGCGACTATCAGAACCTGCTTTGGATGGCGTTCGTTAAGCATCGTATCGGTTCCCTCAAGGAACTGCAGGCGCACGACCTCATCGGTGAGAGCGAACGCAAGCAACTGGAAACCGCTTACGACTTCCTGCTGCGTGTCCGCACCGAAATGCATTACCACGTCAATCGTCCCATGGACGTGTTGAGCAAGGCCTTACAGCCCGCCGTCGCCTTCAACCTCGGCTGCCACGAACGCTCGCCCAGCAAGCGCATCGAGGGCTTCATGCGCGACGTGTACACCCACTCCCGAAATATCTATCTGATCACCCGCACCCTCGAACAGCGTCTGGCACTCCTGCCCCAGCCGAGCTGGCTTTCCGAGTTCTCTTTTGCGGGCCGGCTCTCGGGCTTGCTCCCGGGCGGGCGCAAGCCCGCCATCGAGCCTCTGGACGGCTTCAAGTTCGCCGACGGTTACATCCACGCCACGTCCAACCGCGTGCTCCGCGATCAGCCGCGCCGACTGATGCGCGTGTTCCTCTACGCCCAACAGCGCGGCCTGCGCCTGCACCCGGACCTCGCCCAGCTCATTCGCGGCCACCTCGACCTGGTGGACCGCGCCTTCTTGTCGGACGAGCACGTACGGGACAGCTTCCTGGCCATCCTCGACCAGCGGGGGAGCGTCGCGCCCATTCTCCGCGCCATGCACGAGGTTGATCTGCTCGGTAAATACCTCCCCGAGTTCGGCAAGCTCACCTGCCTGGTGCAGCACGAATTCTACCACCAGTACACCGCCGACGAGCACACGCTGATGTGCGTCGAGCAACTTGACCGCGTCTGGGAGGCCAAAGCGCTGCCTTACTCCACCTACACTCCTCTCCTCCAGAAGCTGGAGCGGCCCTTCGTTCTCTACCTGGCATTGCTCCTCCACGACGTGGGCAAAGCCGACGGCCACGGCCACCACACGGAGGTAAGTTGCGAACTGGCCCTGCGCGCCGCCAAGCGCCTAAACCTCGACGAGGCCGCCACCCAGACATTGCAGCGTATCATCGAGCACCACACGCTCATGGCTAGTGTCTCGCAGCGGCGCGACCTGGACGACCCGGCTGTTATCCGGCATTTCTGCAAGAAGATACAGACGCCCGAAACCCTGGCCTTGCTCACACTGCATACGTTTGCCGATTCCCAGGCCACCAGCGACAAGCTCTGGAACGGATTCAAAGATCTGCTGCTCGGCTCGTTGCACTACAAGGCCCTCCAACTTATGACCGGTGGCCCCGAGTTCGCTCGCGCCGAAGAACAGCAACGCGAGCAACTCATGCACGAAGTCCGCCGGCTCGCGCCCGAGAACTTGAGCGAGGAGGAGCTCCAGGCCCATTTCGCCTGCCTGCCCGGGCGCTATTTCCAGGCCCGTCCGCCCAAAGAAATCCTGGCCGACCTGATCCTCGCCAACCGCTTCATGCGCCGCCAAATTTCCGACGTCGAGGACCCCTTGGCGCCCATTGTCAACTGGCATAACGAGCCCGACCGTGGCTACAACGCCGTGAAAATCTGCACCTGGGACCGCGCTGGCCTGTTCCGCAAGATCGCCGGCTCCTTCAGCGCCGCGGGCCTGAATATCCTCAGCGCCCAGATTTTCAGCCGCGGCGACGGGTTCGTGATCGATACCTACTTCGTCGCCGACGCCATCACCGGCAACCTGGCCGGCCCCGACCAGCGCGAGCGCTTCGAAAGCGTCATCCACAAGGCCCTGACCGGCGAGGAAGTCGATTTCCCCGCCCTGATCGGGCACCAGAAGATCACCCGTCCGCTTTACACCGCCTATACCGGCGAACACATCCCGACCCAAATCCGCCTCGACAACGACGCCTCCGAAACCCGAACCGTCGTGGAGATAGAAACCGAAGACCGCATTGGCCTCCTCTACACCATCTCGCAGACGCTGACCGAGCTGGCCTTGGACATCTCCGCCGCGAAGATATGCACCGAACGCGGTGCGGCTTTGGACAGTTTTTACGTCGGGGAGCTGGACGGCACTAGAGTCCTCGATCCCGATCGCCAGCACGCCATCGAGCGCCGCCTCCGCCAGGCCATCCATAACCTGGACGCTCGGTGAACCCAGGATCAGCTCGCCGGTGGCGGCTCCTCCGCAATTGCCGGATTGCCTGGCGGCGTCGCAGGGCCACCACTCGGCGCAGCGGCTCGTTGGCTTGTCTTCTTCTTGGGCCTGCGGGCCTTGCGCTTCCGCTGCGACGCACCCGCTCGCACTTCTGGATACGGCTCCGGATACTCCAGCATGCGTTCCCCGTTGACGAAGCGCGCCTCATTGGCACGCTCCTGCAACTCCCGAATGATCAGCTCCACTGTCTTGGGAGGGAGTTCCAGTTCCATGGTCGGGGTGCTGGAACCGGCAGGTGTGTAAGCAAAGTACACCGCCTGGTGAATCTGGTCGTCGCACGATACTGTGCCGACTGACAACCCCGCCCCGTCGGGAAACTGCAATCGGGTCCGTGGCATGAATTGATCGAAGGTGCTCGGCATAGGTAGAGGGGTCCGGTGTCAGTTCAGTTCGGTTTAGTTTAGTTCGGTTAGAATTCTGTAACGGCCGTTCCGTTTGTCGCAAGCCTGAAGTGCTGCTCAGAATGCTCCTTCATCTTGAAGCGGAATGAAAAGCTGGTCAACTCATGGCCGCAGGCGCTAATTTGGTGCTCGCAAATCCGCGCTTTAGTCTGCATGGCCGAACAATCTGCCACATCGGTTCCATTGCCCCTTCCGCTGGTAGCGCCGGAGCCGGCGCCGTGGCCGCGCCTGGCGTTGGGGTTGGTGATTGGCTTCGCTGCCGTCAAGCTGCTTGCTCATTTTCTTACCGTCGCTGTGACACCCTACGGCATTCACCGGGATGAGTTTCTCTATCTGTCCATGGGGGAGCATCTGCGCTTGTGGCGCATGGATTTCCCACCGGCCATTGCCCTGCTGGCCAAGGCGGCCAGGGGGCTGTTTGGCGACACGCTTTTCGCGATCCGCTTCTTCCCGGCTGTCGCAGGTACGTGCGTCCTGGTCTTAGCGGGCGTAATCGCACGCGAGTTGGGCGGAGCGCGGTTCGCCCAGGGGCTTGCGATGTTTACCATCCTGTTGGGTGCGCTCTTCCTGCGCTCGGCAAGTTTGTTTCACCCCGTGGTTTTGGATCAGCTCTGCTGGACGCTGGGGTTCCTGGCGCTGGTCAAGATCGCGCAAGGCTCCCGGGGTCGCTGGTGGTTCGTGCTGGGTGTGGCCGGCGGCTTGGGGCTGCTGACCAAGTTCAGCATCGGCTTCTTTGGGCTCGCGGCGTTGGCCGCTCTGCTGTTCACCCCCCACCGTCGTGCCCTCGCGACCCCCTGGCCCTACCTGGCGGTAATGGTGGCGCTCCTGGTCGGCAGTCCCAGCATTATCGGCCAGGTGCGGCTCGATTACCCCGTCGCGTTCAACATGCTGGATTTGCATAACCAGCAACTTCGGCGCATCACGGTGTCGGAGTTCTTCCTGGGGCAGCTTCTGATACTTGGGCCGGCGATTCTGCTTGCGGGTCCCGGACTGATTTATCTGCTCGTGAACCGATCCATGCGAGCGTATCGAGTGGTCGGGCTGACGTGTTTGATTGTGTTCCTGATGCTGCTCGTTCTGCACGGGAAATCTTATTACGTTGGGCCAATTTACCCGACGCTCATTGCCGCGGGGGCCGTGGCACTTGGCAGGCTCCCCGGGCGGGTCCGCCAGGCGGCAAGTGTGCTGGTAATTGTATTAGTGGCGGCATGGGGGGCGATTGGTCTCGCGTTTGGCTTGCCTGTGGTGCCTCCGGCGCAGATGGCTCGGTATGCTGCGGCGGTGGGTCTCAAAGCCGCTACCGCCACCAACCGCGGAACCACTTTGCCTTTGCCGCAGGACTATGCGGATATGCTGGGCTGGGAAGACCAGGTATGCGCCGTGGCACAGGTTTATCAGTCTCTGCCTGCCGACAAACGTGCCCAAGCCGTCCTCATAGCATCCAACTACGGCCAGGCTGGGGCGTTGGAATTCTTCGGTCCGCGCCACGGTTTGCCGGGGCGTATTCTGCTGCCGCGCAGTGTGCTGCTTTGGCGTCCCGCGCCGAGCGACACTTTTGATGTGGTGGTCACGGTAGGGATCTCTCCGGAGAATTTGAGCGGCTTTCTCCACACCGTTCGCCTGGCTAAGAGGTTTGACCATCCCTGGATGGTTGACGAAGAACGCAACGTGCCGATCTGTATCGCAGAGGAGCCGTATGGGAATATTCAGGGAGTCTGGGCTAAGCGGAAGCGGTGAATCGGAGGGAAGCTAGAAATCCGAACGTCTCGTGATGCGCACCGCAAGACGGGCCATGCAGACGACTGCCATCACGTTCAGGACCGCCTTCGCCACGGTGTCCATTAATGGCCAGGCGTTCGCACCTCCAGACCGCCTCGTATCCCAGCATGAACAGGAAATAGGGCCAATTGACTCCCCAAACGCGGCCATAGACAGACGCGGCGCCCGCCCAGGGGAGCGGGGCGATGGACGTCTGCTGGATGATGAACTCCTCAGCAACCGACAACCCGAATCCCAACAGAAGCAGGCTCGTCCAGCCTCCCTGCCACCGCCGCACAACCTCGCGGATGATCAAGGTGCCGCAGCCCCAGACCATGATCTCGGGCACGAGGGCAAAGATGTAACTTAGGCGGGTGGCGCCGCTCATGACCTCGCCGATGACGGGGGACAGCAGGAGGAGCGTCACGATTGGCCCGATCCGCTGCCAGCGCGAGAGTCCCGCCGCCGGACTGGTACCTGTTTCCGCTTCGGTGTTCATGCTGATTACTCCTTCCGAGAGGCCGCTTTCCGTCGCTCGGCCCGCACCTGCTTGAGGATTTTCTTGAGGTCCCATGTGAACTGCCCTGAACGCAGCTCGACCAGGAGCTCACGAACCCAGCGGGCCTCGGCTTTCAATGTCGCGAGCAAGTATTCGCTCTCGATCAGGTGAATACGATCTACGTACACCCCAGCCTGTGCGATTCCGACGCCGATCTCAGTAATCTGGTGCTGGAGCGCCTGCGCGCGAGCTTCCAATTGGGCTGCGGCATCACTCGGCGGAAGGTGGACCAGGAAACTGATGGATCCCATGAACTCCGATGGCTCGCGCTGGACGGTGGCAATCCGCTGCCGCAGCCAATTCACGAGTTCCCGCTCACCCTCCGCCGTGAGCTGATAAGTCGTGCGCTCGGGCCGGCGGCCATCCCGGCCAACCCTGATGGCCTCGATGAGTCCCCCGCGCACCAGGCGGCCGATCGCGTGGTAGAGCGAGCCACGCTTGAGCACCAGCACGTCGTCCTTGTGACGCTCGCGCAGGAGACGCTGCATTTGGTAGGGATGCATGGGCTCCTCTCGCACCAGCGACAGGACGGCCAGTTCCCAAAGGTTTCCTCGTTCGGTTGCAACTCTCATACAATAGCTATTAAGAACTATATCATATGGACTATTGAGCTGTCAAGGACGCCCCAATCCAACCAGGCTGTCGCGGTGTGAGCAAAAGCGGACGGCTGTAGTCAGCAAAAGCGAACAGCTTGTAGTTAGCAAAAGCGGACGTGCGAGCAAAGACGGAAGATTACAGCGCTCTGCGGGGCCACTCAACAGGGGCTGCGCTGCGCGAGGCGAGATTAGGGTTCCCAGAAGGGTGGCCTGGAGGCCAACCAAACCCCAGAAAACAGCGGGCCAACCTGAGGTTGGTGACCCTGGCATGCCCCTGCCGTTTCAAGCTCCGCAGCGAAAAATCCCAGGGGGTCTGGGGGACAGCGTCCACCAGCGGTTCTGCATCCTCTCGTTCAAAGTGGCCTGTCCGCTTTTGCTAACTACAAAGCCTCAAACTGTCCGCTTTTGAAAACTACACGACACCCAATCCAACCAGGCTTGCCATCCCGCAGTAGAGGCGTAAGGTACTGGTGACGTCGGTTCGTTTGGGGTTTGGACCGGACATTTCGGTCGAATGTCCTCCCGCCCCGCCGCCGGTAGTGGACACTGGAAACCAGAAAGAACAGGCTTATGAAGAACGCACTCACACTCGTGGTTCTGATTTTCACTCCCTCGATGACCTTCGCGCAGGGGACGGTTGCTTTCGTCAATGGCCCGGCCAGCCTGGTGCAACGATGGACAAGCGCTGATGAGTCGTCGCTGACCCCCGTTCCCGTTGGCGGCGGATACGTTCAGCTCATAGCGGCCCCCAAAGGGACTCCCCTCCCGGCCCCGCTCGGCGTTTACGAGGGCAGTTCTGGTTTTGTGCCTGGGTATTCTTCCCTGGCGGGATTCTTAGCGGCCAACCCGGGCTGGGCTGTACCCTACCATGATCCACCTGGGGCTACTGCGCCGATAGTTCCGGTACCTGGCAGATTCAACGGAGGCACCATGATTATCGACCCCCTCGGCTCGGGCGCAGACGCGGATTATCTGGTCATCGGTTGGACCGGCCCTTACGCCACTTATGATGCTGCCTATGCCGCAGACCTGGCAACTCCGAACAGCTCTTTCCTCGGGATGTCAGCCATCGCCACGACTCACACCGGCGGAGAGATTCTCGGCACTGGACCTGAACTTGTCTATCTGAGTTCCACGTTCCAAGGGATAGCATTGGCCCCGGCCGTTATTCCTGAACCGGCCACCGTGTTACTGGTCGGTCTGGGCACTGTCCTGTTGCTGCTGTTCCGTCGGCGAGGCCAACGATCGGGTGCGGCTCCGCCGGCCAGTGGGTTCCATTGGTTCCCTTTATGAGCACTGGTAAGCCCAACGAGGCGATGCACCGAATGAGCGGCACGCTCCTCTGTTCGCGATGCGGACGGCTCTGGGCGCCGCTCATCGGTGATCTTGATCGTTGGGCCTGGCAAGGTCGCAGGCACCTGACAGCCGACAGTAAACACGAGAGATAAGAACAGGCGTATGAAAAAGGCACTCGCACTCGTTATCTTGATTGTCGCCCCGTCTATCATCTTCGCACAGGGTACTATTGCTGTGGCAAATGGTGCGGACTCGTTGGTGATGGAGCGGGTACCATTTCTCTTCGTGTCCGTCCCCGCAGGTGGCGGGATGGTTCAGTTTCTTGCGGCTGCGGATGGCACTCCAGTTAAGCCGCTCGGCACTTTCCGTCCTGATTCGGACGGAGGTGCATCCTTTATCACTACCTACAACACCTTGGCGTCCTACTTGGCTGCAAATCCTGGCTGGAATGCTTGTAGCGCTGTTGGTATAGCACCAATCACCGGACGTTTCAATGCGGGCGTCGTGACGGTCAGCCCCTTGGTGGCAGGCGGGAATATCGAGTACGTCGTGATTGGCTGGACAGGGTCTTCCGCCAGCCTCGATGATGCGATCGCGTCGGGCAGTGCCGCCATCGGCGAGTCGGCATTGTACACGGGTATTGCTACGGGCAATCCGACGACCACGCCGCCGGCAACTCCCAGTTTGATGAGTTCCTCGTTTCTCGGGCTCGCACTTGCACCGGTGGTTGTTCCTGAGCCGTCTGCCTTCGAGCTTGCTGGTCTGGGTGCTGTCATGCTGGCGGTTTTGCGTCGGCGCGGCTAATGATCGGCAGCAGGCTCCACCGGCGAGCGTGTTTCTTTGTTCTCCTTTATGAGCATTGGTAAGCCCAACCAGGCGATGCACCGAATGAGCGCCACGCACATCTGGGGGCGAATCGAGTGGCCCTGGGTGCCGATCATCGGTGATCTTGGTCGTTCGGCTCGACAGCATGCACATTAGTCGTTCCAAGCGCTTTTGGATGGCGTCCGGCCTGTTACTGTTAGGCGTCGTGGGCGTCTCGGTCAGCCTGCTCCTGCAGAGCGAACCAAACTATGAAGGTCGGCCTCTGAGCTACTGGCTGGGCCGCTTGGAGGCGACGGTGATTTCGCCGGCACACAGTCTGGACCACGGGCCCAACCACCAGTTTCGCAATCAGGCTGCAGCGATTACCTGGATCGCACGCAGCGCTGAAATGCACCAGCGTTCGGCTCAGGTTCTGCGCCATGCGGGGCCGGAGTGCCTCCCGGTGCTGTTCGCTCGGCTGACCGCCAAGCCAAGACCCCCCCGGAGACCTTTTCTCCGCGAGTGGGCCTACGCCCTTCGGCTCACCGATTTTGGGCCAATGCCCGGTCAGGACTACGGGGAGGTCCGAAGAGGCCAGGCACTAACGGCAATCCTTCTGCTCGACAAGCACGCCGCTCCTCTGGTGCCACAACTCGCGGCGCTCGCGGCAGAGGACAACGATGATGCCGTCCACCGAGCGGCATCCTATGCTTTGTACGAAATAGCTCCGAAGGAGTTTCGGCGAGTTCGCAGCCCTGGAAAAACTGGGCCGGGAGCCGAACCCGGCCGTGCAGCGAACCGGAGCCAGCCGGTTCGCCCAGAGACAAATGGAGCGTCAGCAGCGGCTGGCACCGGTCGCTGACCTGTGCGTTCGGTAAAAAGTGTCGCGACACGAGCCCACCTTGATAAGGTTGCAGGATGACAGCGAAGCAGTTCTACGATTGGCAGACTGCGGGGGGCACAGACGATGTGATGCGCCTCGTGGACTGTCTGGAGCGTTCCGAGATACGGTGGTGCGCCATTGGCGGAGTAGCCGTCAACCATTGGGCTGCGGAACCGATGGTGACCCAAGACGTGGACTTTGTCGTGGCCACGGACGACATCGAGCGCACTGTCGCAGCCCTGGAGGCAGCAGGATTTACCGCCGAGCGTTTTCAGTGGTCCATTAACTTCAAGGGCCGGTCAAAGGTCAGTATCCAGTTGAGCACCGAGGAGTGCTATCGAGATTACCCGGAGCGCTCCGTGGCTGCCGATGTCCACGGCATCCTACTGCGGGTTGCGTCACTGGAAGACACGCTGAAGGGCAAGATGAAAGCCTGGGCTGATCCAGCAAGGAGGCAGAGCAAGCGGATCAAGCATCTTGCTGACGTTGCGCGACTGATCGAGGCGTACCCTGATCTTTGGACGCTCCTATCTGATGACCTTAAAGGGCGGCTTGAGCGACCGGACCAGGCATGACTTTGCCGAACATTGCGAGCGATGGGTTGCCACTTGGCTGTGCTCACGAATTGTGATGACGAGCTATTCGCTCCTACTGGACGCACTTTTCGTCACCCGTTTGATTTAGTAATCACGGCGGAGCAAGTCGGTGCCTACAAGCCCTCAGCCAAGCATTTCGAGCGCTTTGCCGAGATAACCGGGGTGTCACGGCGCGATTGGGTGCATGTAGCGTGCAGTTGGTTTCATGACATTGAGCCGGCGCGCAGACTCGGGGTTCAGCGGATCTGGCTTGACCGGGACAAGACGGGGCATGATGAGCGGACGGCATCAGCAAGAGTTGAGTCAGCAGCGGAGGTTGGCCAAGTTGTCAGACAGTTGTATGAAGCCGCCGCTTAACCAGCCACTTGAGCCGCCAGCCGCAGACCCTTCTGTTTGCGTTTACTCTGGGACAGTGGCAGATCCCGGGTTTCGTCGAAGCACGTTTCTCTTTACCATGGGGACGCCGTCAAACCGAAATCACTGGACCGAATACGGTCGGGCCGCGTCAGTTTCCAATTCGGAGGTCACTGACCGCCCGCGTCGGTCAGTTCTGTCGTTAAGCTTGCAGTACACGAACGGATGTATGAAAAACTCAGCATTGGCAGCCGCTATTCTTTTGGCTCTCACCGGGGCGCCCGCTTTTAGCCAGAGTCTGCCGTCGACCCTCCCCTCCAGAAATCGCGAATACTACGCGGGAGTTCCGGCGCAGCCGCAGGGGCACTCGTGGCTGTTCCACATTGCGGGTAAGTACTACCGCGCCAAGATAACCCATGACGAAGTCAGGCTGGGCCCTGATTGGAAACCTTCTATGCCGCTTCCGTTGAGTTTCTCGAAAGCAGAGCAACTCGCCCGCGCTGAGCTGAACAAACTCGTAGCTGATAGCGCTTCTTGGGAAGTAACTGACCTGCAGCTTAAACGTATTCCTGACGAGGATCAGCCGATCTGGACTACCCCTTCCTTGGCAGGCACTGGCCTGGAGTTCGAACGCGGTCTTAACGGGGATCAAGCCAAGTGGTTTTATCTGATTGGCATGGAACCTACGGAGGGAAGTTCGCGGCAAAAGCATGACTCCTTTTTCGCTGTGATGAATCTAACCGGCGTGGTTGGGAAGATCGAAGAGGTCACTGCCGCCAATTGAAGGCACTCCATGAAGGGCCCTGCGATAATCGGCTTGCTCGTCGTGGGCGGTCTGCTCGTTCTGCGCCGCGCTGGCAGGCACCGCGTCACGCAAGCAGAGCGCCCAGGCTAACCTCGACCGCACCCGCCTTGCCCTCCGTCAGCAAGGATTCAAGCTCGAACTTGCGGAATTCGACTTCGCGGTTTCTGCGCAAGACAGCGCCCTCGCCTTCGCGCTGGACGGGTTCGGGAAGGCTTGTTACCTGCCCCTGGCAGAAGCGATCGACTTTCTGCCACCAGTCGGCACCAACGCCGCGCTGGTGATGTGGAACCAACCCACCTTGGTCACGGGATCATGCACTGACTTGTGGGCTGAGCTGCGGGCGAAGCTCGATCAACCGAGACTTGAGCGCGCGTGCCGGGCCGCTTTCTATGGCCCTTACCGGTCACGAGTCGCAACCCGGCCGGATGCCCGATGGGCCCAAGTCGGCGGAATTGAACAGGTCGGAGGCAACGCTTGCAGGCTCCCTGACCCGCTGGCCGCGCGAACAATACTAGCTCTGCAAGAAAACGACCAGGCCAGGGCCTGGACGAACCTTCTTGCCCTCACCAAACTGGTCGCTGGCTGGCACCCCCTGCCGTTTGAAGAGGACGTTCTGTATTGGCACAATGTGAACCTGGTCCGCGCCTTCGGAGTTACCTGGCAGGCACTGCAGGCGCGAACCTTGACCGAAGCGCAGCTCGCCACGCTGCAGCGCGAATGGGAATCGGCCGATTTCCGCAGCGGCCTCCCGGAAGTGGCGGCCCTTGCTCGCGCGGAAATTGAGGCGGAGTATCGCGAGCAAGCGAGACGGCCGCTCCCTCCGTTTCGGTTCAGGTACATGCTTTCTCCGCAGGATGGCTGGCGGCGATTGACCGCGTGGGCGACTGAGGCTCGGCTTCGAAGAGACATGTTGCAGGACGAAGACGCCCTACTCCAGTTGTTCCTCCATCGCGAGGAGGGTTACCGTCGAGTTCAGGCGTGCTCGACTTGGCGTGAGATCAGGACAATGCCAGGAGTGCGGAAGCCACCGCTGGGAATCGCCAATCTGCTGCCGTTGGCAACCAATCGGGTGCCGACACCCCCCAGCCTGATGAGTGCGCGCGCTAGCTCATTGTCATCTGTCTATGCGCGCTATCGCTTTGCTTTCGAACCATTCATGGCGGGGTCTCTCTGGCGCATGGCCGATTCCGAGAGCATGCGCCGGTTGTTGGTCACCGCGCTCGCCCTGGAGCGCTACCGCTTGGGCCACGATTCGTACCCGGCGTCGCTAGACGGGCTGACGCCCGAGTTACTTCCGGGCCAGCCTCTCGATTTCATGGACGGCGCGCCGTTGCGTTACCGGCACATGCAGGACGGCCGGTTCGTTCTCTATTCTACCGGGCTGGATTGTATCGACGACGGTGGAATCGCCCGAAGGCCCGATCTGCTCTGGGCCAACTCCGGTCATGACCACACTGATTTGGTCTGGCCCTGTGCCGCATCGCAGGCGGAAACTGCCGCGGAAGCCGCCAGCCGCCGCCAATCGCCCCAAGTCGTTACGACTCGACGCACCTTTGTGCCGGATCGGTCGGTAATGGCTCATAAAGAGTGATCAGCTTGCTCCAGACGCAGCCAGGGCCGGGAGAGCGGCTGGCTGTTTGTCGGGCACTGCTGGCACGGCGTAGCCGCGCTGCAGGTTACCTTTCCGAACTCAATATCTTCCAGCGCCTTACATTGTATTCCCGGATTCCGCCGCCGTGGCTGAGTTCGGTCAGGACAAGGTGAAAACTCCGCGCCAACTGCGGGCAGGCGTGGTCAACATCCAACATCCAACATCCAACATCCAACATCCAACTTCGAACGGCCTGGCGAAGCCACCCTAAGCCACCTCGATGCCGCCCGAAAGGTAAGGCAGAATGAAGAATGATGAATGAAGAAAAGGGGGCCAGTTACGGCTTACTCGACCGGTAGAACCGGATAGGATGGCCGGTCATGGTCTCGGTCACGGCCCAATGCCCGTTGGTGCCAGCCGTGTTGGTCGAGACGTTCACCCAGACCGGCACAGCCAGGTCCTCGGAAGCCTGCACCACATACTGCGCACCCGGCGTGCCGACAAAGGCAAGCGTCACGGTACCGTTGCCATTGTCCTGGATGACAATCGTGACCGGCGTGTTCGGGACCACACGCACCACCTGCGCCAGGCTGTTGCTGCTCCCGAAGTAGTTGCTGTCGCCCAGGTAGGAGCAGCTCACGCTGTTGGTGCCGGCCGGCAAGTCGGCGGTGCTGAGACCGGCGGCGCCGTTGGTGAGGGTCTCCGGGCTGCCCCATGCCACACCGTTGGTGTAAAACTGCACATTGCCGGTCGGAGTCGTCGCAGCCGGAGCCACCGGTGTCACTGCGGCGGTAAAGGTGACGTTCGAGCCTTGCGATGATGGATTCTGGGAGGAAACCAGTGCCGTGGCCGAATTGGCCGGCGTTATATTGGCGGTGAGCGACGGCTGCGTCAGGTTGTAGTTCCCGGCATCCGCGCCGGTGAGGGTCAAGCCACTCACCAGCACCGGCTTGTTGGTCCCCACGTTCGGATCGGCGAACGCACCCGTCGCGCCAGCGGTGTTCAAGTCAACGGCGTCGCCGCTGATGGCTCCGTTCAGGGTCGCGCTGCTCGTGTGGAGCGTGGCGGTCGAGGTCCCGTCGTAGACCTTGTCGCTGACCGTTATCCCCGTCACTGTCAACGCCTTGGGATTCACCGTCAGGCTGACCGAGTTATTCGCGGTTTTGTAGTTAGCTGTGTCGGTCGGGGTATAGGTCACGCTCTGCGGTGCGGTCCCGGCTCTGGGGACGATAGCCGGCACCGTGAAGGCGAAGCTGCCCGGCGGGGTCGCTGAACCGCCGCTCAAAGTGGAGGTGGCTAGGGTCTGGCCGTAGGTAATCGCACTGGCCGTCGGCCACGCCGTCACAGTCGGGTCGGCCGGTGTGATGCCGGCGGTGAGCGCTGGCGCCGCCAGGTCGTAGTTTCCAGCATCCGCACCGCTGAGGATCAAACCACTGACCAGCACCGGCTTGTTGGTCCCTACGTTCGGATCGGTAAAGGCCCCGGCGGCGCCGGCGGCGTTCAAGGCCACATCGTCGCCGCTGATCACCCCGTTCAGGGCCGCGGTGCTCGTGTGAAGTGTGGCTGCCGTGGTCCCGTCATAGACCTTGTCGCTGGCGGTGATCCCCGTCACCGTCAGGCTGGCCAGCCTGACGTCCGCGTTGGTCGTCGGCAGCGTGAGTGTGTACTCGCCCGCATCGGTGCCCAGCAACGTTAGACCGCGGACCGTCACCAGCTTGCCCGTGCCCGCGTTCTTGTCAGCAAACGCACCCGAGGCGTTAGTTGTGTTCAGCATCACCGTGTCCCCATTCAGCACCCCCGCCAGCAGTGCGTGTATATTGATCAATGCTTATGGAATCGCCAAGTGCAAGGTATTTCATGACTTGCCTGTCAATCAATGGTCAAAGCCTGCTAATACAGGCACGATATGAGGATAGGTGTCCAGAATGGGGATGTGTATAAGAGAATCAGGTATATCAGCCAATCAAGTCCCCGCTTCGGATTTCTCTGGCATGATGATAAGTCCCAATCATCGGTGTGTAATATGAGTAATACCATTATTCATCGCTTCTACCTGCTACATAAACCCTCGTATCATTATAGTAGGACTTTCGCTTCAGGCTGGCGCGCGAGCGTCCTCGCGAGCAAAGAACCTGATCTGTTGTACACGCGAGGACGCTCGCGCGCCAGGCAATGAGCGAAAGTCCTATATAGCATAAATGCCCGCTCTGAACGGTCTTCTCCGTTTAAAGCGGGCATTACTGCGAGCAACTCTGGTGCCCCTGGCGCGAATCGAACGCACGACCTATTCCTTAGGAGGGAATCGCTCTATCCAACTGAGCTACGGGGACTCTTTGCTTTAAACGGTCTCATGTCATAGCTTTTTCAGCATGATTTTGCAAGTGATTTATGGGGCGTAACCGACCGTCAGCACCAAGCCATGCAGATTCCCCTTGCCTTTGTAACCTCCGGTCACCGACTGCTGGAAACAGCCTACGGGCAGGGTTTCAAGACAGTTCTGGTTG
>Ga0118677_10004196_pt1 | contig 26523 bp, 30 predicted proteins | sample AliMusrvi5mmetaG_FD_86154 | JGI IMG/M metagenome (GOLD analysis project Ga0118677, IMG submission 86154) | reverse complement strand
GCTTCTTGTGTGCTCAGAAAATTCCTGAGCACACAAGAAGCACAGCATATGCACACAAGAAGCACACAAGTAGAGAGCTTGGTATAACTTTTGGGGAATCCGATTAGCAGGAGCTCCTTAACTTCTGTTCAAGGTCCAGCCATACGGTTTAGTGTCGGGAACGGACCTTTCGACATTGCATATTTAATTATCACTTTTGTTGACCCGCTGAGCTTCAAGGGGAGCATTTGGCATAAACAGCATTTTTTAAATGTGTTTGCCCTGCGATAGGAATGTTTCTATTTTGTGTTCTATCTCTGTTTTACCAATTTTTTATATAATTCGAATTATATAAAAAATTGGTAAAACAGAGGTAAGGCAGCGGTATAAAATATATAACTGCGATTCTTTAACAATTCATCACTTTGTCAAACGCTTGAAGGGTTTTAATTACCCAGCTCAAACATACCGGCTACATCACTTTTCGAAAGTGTTTTGAAGGCTACCATGGACTCTGTTTTGGTGATTCCATCCACTTTGGTTACTTTTTCAGTAATGAGTTCAGCCAGATCGTCATTGTGAGGCAGGCGAATGACTGCGACCAGGTCAAAACGTCCGCTGACCGAATAAACTTCGGTAATTCCGGTCAGGCCAACCAGTTGTTCGGCTACTGCATTGATTTTAGTGCGTTCAGCATTGATGAGTATGATGGCATTGATCATGTTTTTACCTCCTGAGTTATGATTTAAATTTGGTATAAAGATACGACTTAACATGCAGCAGAATATGAGATATTCCCAATATTTTAATGACTGTCGATGCCTTCGATCATGTAGAGTGAATGTTCGATGGTGGGCAAAATCTCATGGCAGTATTCGGTCACGGCTTTTACGCTGCCGGGTATGGAGTAGATCAATGTTTTCCCGGCGACTCCGGCAATTCCGCGGCTCAGTAAAGCGGCTGGTTTCTCCATTCCGTATTTTACCCGGATCAGTTCCATGATGCCAGGTATTTCCTTATTTAACAAGGGTCGAACCGTATCGGGGGTGAAATCGCGGGGACCGATGCCCGTGCCGCCGGTTGTAAAAATTACATCAACATTGTGCACAAGGGATTCTTTAATAAGTTGGGCCAGCATATCCGGATCATCAGGAATCAGGTGATTGGTAAAGGTGGTCTTGCGATTGGTTCCGGTAAAAAAGGACTCAGCCAATAGGTTAACCTGTGGGCCGCTTAGATCAGCATATTCTCCTGTACTGGCCCGATCGCTTAGGGTGATGATGTGAATGTTCAGGATTTTTGGCTGATACGTAAGTTCATCTCCGGCCTTTAGTTGTCCGTTACGGATCACCCTGGCGAAGATACCTTCCTTGGGCATCACACAATTGCCTATTTCCTTGAAAATGGAACAATTGTCGCCATGGCATTTTTTGCCAATCTGTGTGACTTCCAGTTCAACCATATCATTCATGAAGCGGTCAAGAGGGCGACACTCATGCAACAATAGTCCGCTGGTGGTGATGTTTTCGGCAAATTCGCCATAACTAATGGTGCGACCGGCTTCCGAAGCAAACTTTGTGATGCTTTCGGTTGCCAGTAAACTTATCTGGCGGTGCCAACGGCCCGAATGGGCATCACCGTTGACGCCGGTCTCATTAAGTTGTATAGATTCGACAGGTTTCTTAATCGTTCCCTTTTTCTCGGAGGTATTGACTGAAAGGACTTTTATATTCATTGGTTGCTAATTATATTTTCGTTTTACTGACTAAACGGATATCTTCCAGCACCATGGCCTTATCCACCGCTTTGCACATGTCATACACGGTGAGCAGGGCGATATTTACCCCGGTAAGTGCCTCCATTTCGACACCAGTTTTCCCGAAGCAGAGTGTTGTGCATTCGGCCTGAACGCCGTTTTCCTGAAGGGTACATCGTACATCGATTTTCCAAAGCTGTAAGGGGTGACAAAGCGGGATCAGTTCACCGCTTCGCTTTGCACCCTGGATGCCGGCAATTTCGGCTACGGTAAGTACATCACCTTTTTTGATCTGGTTCTGTCTGATCAGTTCCACCGTTTCAGGATTCAGGCGGATGAATCCATGGGCTACTGCTTCACGCTTCTGATCAGGCTTCTGGCTGACATCAACCATTTTTGCCTTTCCCTTTTCGTCAGTATGTGATAGTTTATTCATGAACGATTATTAAGAAATTTAATTTATTGCTATTGTAAATTGGAATGAGTAATAAGAAAAAAAGAACAAGGAAACAGTCATTGGGTTTTCTTTTTTCCTTTTTCCTGTTTTCTTTTTCCCAGTTCATCATCCTCCTATATTATAAAACTCTCCTGAATGATTATATGTTCCATTAAGGGGTTTATTTCCAAGCGATCGGTTTAATGCTTCCTGATGACCCAATATACGGATATTATATGCCAGATCGCTGAACAAACAAGGTTTGATATCGCCATTGGCCATTAGTCGCACCCGGTTGCATTTGCTGCAGTTGCCTCCTTCTCCTCCTTCAACTTTCGAAAACTCACCGGTCTTCAGGTTCATTTGATGAATGAAGCGAAGGTTAAGCCCCCTGATTTCGCAGAAATGCTTGAGTTGAAGTGTATCTTCATCGGTCTGTCCAAGCAATACACAGTTTATTTTGATCGGCTTTAAACCTGTTTGCAGGGCTGCTTCAATCCCTTCCAGAACCTTTGCCAACTCACCGTTTTTGGTAATCTGACAATACTGATCAGGGTTCATGGTATCCAAACTGATATTTATACGGTTCAGTCCGGCTTTTTTCAGGTCTGAGGCAAAGTCAGACAAGAGTATGCCATTGGTTGTCATCGACAGGTCTTCCAATCCGTCAATTTGTGCCAACATTGACACCAGTTCAATAATGTTTTTCCGGACCAAGGGTTCACCACCGGTCAGCCGTACTTTTGTGATTCCGTTGGATACGGCCAGACGGGCAAAAGCAGTTATTTCTTCATAGGTCAGGATGTCGGAATGATCGAGCAGACGGATCCCTTCTTCGGGCATACAATAGGTACAGCGCAGATTACAGCGGTCGGTCACCGAGATGCGTAAATAATTGATTTGCCTGTTAAAGCGGTCGAACATCCACAATTTCTCCTTTTATTAATTCTGTTTGTCCCGCGGGAACGGTTATGAATCCAAATGCCTGATGATAGGCATGTATGTGTGCAGAGCCATGGTAATCAACGAGGTTCACCTTGTTTTTATCGGTGATCTGAACCGGCAGGCATTCATCCCTGTCTGAATTCTTTCGGATAAACGAATGGCTCATGGCCATGGGTAGTCGTACTTCAGTCTGTTGGTAATTCATCAGTTGCATAAGAAATGGTATAACGAACACTTCGAATTGAATAAACGAAGATACCGGATTTCCAGGCAGGCCAATAATGTATTTATTTTCTTTGGAAGCAAAGGTGGTATGTTGCCCGGGTTTGATACTGATTTTACTGAAATGGATTTCGAAGCCCAGTTCACGGATAATCTGTGGTACGAAATCAAAATCGCCCACGGAAACTCCTCCTGAAAGTATGGTTACGTCATTTTCAGAAATGGATTGCTCTATTTTCTTCCTGATCAATTGTTCGTTGTCGGCGACAATTCCATAGTCGCTGGCCTTAAAACCGGCCATGGTTGCCTGGGCATAAAGCTGCGGACCATTGGAATTTCGGATCTGTGACTGGTTCGGTTTTTCTTCAGGATTAACCAGTTCTGATCCTGTTGAGATAATGCCTACATCAGGGCATTTATAAACTATGGGAAGAACACATCCGACAGATGCCAGCATTGCAATGTGCTGTGGTTTCAAAACGATTCCGTTAGGAACGACCAGGTCTCCTTTTTTTAGGTCTTCGCCTTGCAAGCAAATATTTGAATTGGTTGTTTCTCCGGTAAAGCGCACTTTTCCGCAACCATTATCCTTGGCATATTCTACCATAAATACGGTATCAGCACCAATAGGGATCCGGGCGCCTGTCATTATCTTAGAGCATTCGAACTTTTCAATCTTTTTCGCGGGAGTACCTCCAGCGGCTATGATTTCGACAATTGATAATACATCGTCCAGATCCTCCCGGCGGCAGGCATAGCCATCCATGGTTGATTTGTCAAAAGGAGGCATGTCGGCATCGGCAAAAACATCCTGAGCCAGAACGCGGCCTGTTGACCGGAATAAATCAACGGTTTCGGTCCCCAATGCCTGGGCTTTCGAGCAGGCAATGGTTATAGCTTGATCAAGAGATATCATGCATATTGATTTTCAGTGTTGAATTACCGCAGAAGAGCAGATTCAATGATGACTGTCTTATGCAAAAGAACTGTTTGTTTCCTGAAAGATACTGTAATTTTCGGTGATAGCAATAAGTTTTAAGCCACTTGTTACTTCATGTGAAGATGGTGTAATCTTGCCATCAGCCCCTTTGGTGTGAGCATTTTGCTCAATTACTTTACATCATTTCTTATAGAAGTTCATTTGCTGAAGGTAGTCCCAGCTGCGGTAGGGCAGAAAATGACGGATATCCTTGCCGGTCCGGATTGAATCACGGATAAAGGTAGCCGAGATATCCATAAGAGGGGCATCAGCCACCTGAACACGGGGATATTGTTTGGCCTTCTCAGGATTAAACCCCGGACGTGGATACACGATGATGTTGTAATTTTCGAGGAGTACTTCTGCATTTTTCCATTTCTGAATACTGTCGAGATTATCGGAACCCATCAGGATATAAAACTGATGGGTGGGATACTTTTCACATAAATAGGCCAGGGTATCAATGGTGTATGAGGGTTTAGGCAGGTTGAATTCCACCTTCGAGGCCCGGAAGCGCAAATCGTCACCTATAGCACGGTTGACCAGTTCGAGTCGCTGGTAATCGTCCAGCAGGGATTTCTTCTTTTTAAGAGGATTCTGAGGGCTCACAACAAACCACAACTGATCGATTTCGGTGTATTCGACCATGTAGTTGGCAATGGCCATATGCCCGATATGAATAGGATTAAATGAGCCAAAGTAGAGTCCTGTTTTAATCATTTTGCGCTATTTAGAAATTCGTGAACGCATCTTTCGGACTCTTCAAATGCATTCTCCAGATGCTCGTTTACAATGATTCGATCAAACTGACTGGCAAAGGACAGTTCATATTCGGCTTTCTGAATCCGTTTTTCAATCACTTCCGGCGTATCGGTTGACCTGGAAAGCAACCGTTTTTGTAATTCATCAACCGAAGGAGGCTGAACAAATACTGCGAGGGCATCTGCACTATAGTATTTTTTAATGTTGCAGCCCCCAACCACATCCACATCGAAGATGACATTCTTTCCAGTCGAGCGGATTCGTTCGACTTCTGATCTCAACGTTCCTTTGAAATCTCCTGGATATACTTCTTGCCATTCAAGAAATTCATTGTTTTCAATCTTCCGACTAAATTCTTCCGGAGTAAGAAAATAATAATCTTTACCGTCTGTTTCATTATATCGCTTTTCGCGTGTAGTCGCCGAAATGGAGAATTCCAGGTTCAGGTTCCGGCTCAGCAGGTGACGCACGATAGTGGTTTTGCCTGCACCTGATGGCGCTGAAAATATAATTAGTTTACCTTGCATTTCTTATAAAACATTCAATACCTGTTCCTTGATCTTTTCCAGGTTATCCTTCATTTGCACGACAATGCGCTGAAGATTACTTTCATTAGCCTTGGAGCCGAGGGTATTGATCTCACGGCCAATTTCCTGGGCAATAAAGCCCAGTTTACGACCGGAAGGTTCAGATTCGGCTATTGTTTCGGTGAAATAGCTGCAATGATTGGCCAAACGTACCTTTTCCTCATTGATGTCAAGCTTCTCCATGTAATAAATCAGTTCTTGTTCGAAGCGGTTTTTATCAACGTTGCCATTCAGTTGCAAGGCATCGAGGCTATCCTTAATCTTAGCCTTTACGTTCTCCATCCGCTGATTTTCAAAAGGTTCAGCCTGTTTTAATAGATCCAGAATATTTTGAATGCTGTTTTCGATGTCGGTCTGAAGGGATAAACCTTCCTGATCACGAAAACGGTTGAGTTCTTCGAGCGTTGCAACCAGGTTTTGGCGAACGATCAGCCATTCGGTTTCGTCGAGTTCGTCATACACCATTTTGACGGTTTCGGGCAAACGCATAATGCTCTGCATGGCGTTTTCATTGATTTCCAGTGCCAATTCCTTATAAACCGTTTTTAACTGTTTGTAATAATCCTTGATGATTGCAGCATTGATTCTTGAGGTGCTTTCAGTTCCCAGGTTGTCGAGATAGATTGCGAAATCAACTTTCCCACGGATTACCATTTCTGAAATGAGTTTGCGGATTTCCAAATCCTTCTCACGATACATCGCCGGGACACGGGTATTTATGTCGAGTTGTTTACTGTTGAGCGACTTAATTTCAAGGGTGATTTTCTTATTTCCTACTTCGAATTCGGTTTTCCCGAATCCTGTCATTGATCTGATCATCTGATATAATTTTAGCTGGTAAAGATAAGTAAAAAGGATCAAGGAAAAGGGAAAAAGGAAAAGGGAAAAGGGAAAAAGGAGGTGGGGTCCTGAAACAAGTTCAGGATGACGGGAAAGAGAAAAGTGGAAAAACTGTTTCCGGTTGTTTTCCTGTTTCCTGTTTTCTTATTCCTTTTTCCTTTTTTAATCGATCACTCCCGAACCGATAAGTTCGTCTCCTTCGTACCAGGCAGCAAACTGACCAGAAGTGACGCCTCTTTGTTCCTGATCGAACAGGATATAGATTCCATCTTCATGACAGTACAGGGTTGCTTTTTCGAGTGGCTGACGGTAACGGATGCGAAGGTCGTATCTTCTGCTATCACCTGTATTCATGACTAAATCAGGTCGTATCCAATGGATTTCATCCTTTGGGATAAAGAGTCCGGGACGGTATAAGCCAGGATGTTCCGTGCCTTCACCCACATAAAGGATGTTTCGGTTTACATCAGTGCCAATAACAAAAAGAGGGTCCGGATGACCACCAATATTCAGACCTTTTCGCTGACCCACGGTATAGAAATGTGCTCCTTTATGCTCACCGATCACCTTGCCATTCCAGGGTTTGTAAGGAAATTCGGAGCAAAGCTTTCTGAAGTTTTCTTCCTTTATTTCAATGTTCTTTTTCTTCAAAATAAAATCAGCAGGGATTTCAATCACATTACCGGTCTTTGGCTCCAGTTGCTGCTGAAGGAAAGTGGGTAAATCAACTTTCCCAACAAAGCAAATGCCTTGTGAATCCTTGCGCTCGGCTGAAGGCAGATTGGCCTGGCGGGCAATTTCGCGCACCTCAGGTTTCTCGAGATGTCCTATCGGGAACATGGCTTTTGACAGTTGATATTGATTCAACTGACAAAGGAAATAACTCTGATCCTTGTTGTTGTCTTTCCCGGCAAGCAACTGATAGATGATTTGCCCATCCTTTTCAATTTCCGATTTCCGGCAATAATGACCGGTAGCTACAAAGTCAGCATTATACTTAAGGCATTCCTCAAGGAAGATATCGAATTTTATTTCACGGTTGCACAATACATCCGGATTGGGAGTACGGCCCTTGCTGTATTCTGCAAACATGTAATCCACCACGCGTTTTTTGTAATCGACGCTGAGATCAACAATATGAAAAGGGATATCGAGTTTACGGGCCACCATTTCTGCAATCATGGCATCGTCTTCCCAGGTACAGCGCGAGGTGATTGTCCCGGTACGATCGTGCCAGTTTACCATGAACAGAGCAACCACATCATGACCCTGTTGCTTCAGCAAATATGCTGCAACACTCGAATCAACACCTCCCGATAATCCAATAACAATACGACTCATTGAGTTTTAAATTGGATGGCAAAAGTAGGGAAAGAAGCGTGGTTTTGCAAGGGAATAAAAAGGATTAACAGCCTTTGAAATGATCGGGTTCACAGTAGGGGTGGAAGAATTATCCTTTTATTTGTTCATCAGACCGGTCTTAATCTACCAAAAAAAGCCGCCCCCGGAATGGAAGCGACTTAATTATCCTAACGAAAATCTGCTTAACTACGACACTATGATGCCGCCTACGAACTGACTGTTGGATAAAACAGATTGATTTGCATTTTGGAAGGCTATAAAGCATTGTACTTCATCGCCTGAGAAGTTTGCAGGAAGGGTGATGGTCTGGCTTCCACCTGTACGGGTATTGCCATCGACTACGGTGATTGCTTGCCATCTGGCGGGGTTATATACTACTAAAAGCGCTTTGTCGTCGGCCATTGCATTGGTATCTGAGGAATTGTCTGCCCAGGTGTACTTAATTTCTCCTGCTGTGGTTGAGGTGACTTCAGGGTTTAATGCTGCAGGAAGGGTACCACGACTAACCAATGCTTTTGAATAGTCGATTTCGTAAGCGGGATATGTACCTGAAATTGCATTCTGGATGTTGAACGACATTGCAGCGTTGAAGGCTGTCTTGCCAATGGCCTCGTTTTTGAAACCGATTCTTAAGAATGGTGTGAGAGGTTGAAGAAATTTAAGTACTGTGCTGAACTTTGCACGTTGATTCATCTGAGCTTCTGTTTGCGGGTTTGAGACTGTGGCAGCTATTCCACGCATGTAATTAACACCTTTTCAGGTTCCGCCAATGACGGTACCTACTTTTCCGGAGAATCCGCCAAGAATCCCCTGTTTAAATTTTGCCATAAAAATTTGTGTTTATTTGATTGATACTGGAGTTGACCTGGACTTGGTATGGACCAAACCCGACCGATAGTGATTTTTTTGAAAATTTACACTTTGCCGCGAATGGAGTAAATTGGTAAAAATATCAACAGTATAAAGGTAAGGATAATATTATGGTAAAAATAGTGAAAGTGAAAAAATAGTAGAAAAAAGGTCTGAGCCACTGATTAAGCTGATTCATCTGAAAATTACACGAATTAAAACGAATTACACGAATTGGGGAATTGATTGTCTGAGGGGATGACGATTCGAGTATAATTGCCATTGGGACGGCATGACGAAATGGATTTTAAACTTCGAATTCTTTTGGGGAGAAAAAGTTCTGAAAAAAAGAACCTTTAACAGGCCGGAAAGGGATTTTTATCTTACCTTTCAACCATAAATAGTAAATGCCTTCGTATAAGATGAATGCAAAAATTGCACTCCCATTTTGAAAAGCATTTAATTCCGGATATTGGTCATTAAAAGTTAGCCGTAAAATTAGCCACCAAAGGAGGCAAAATATTGGCATAAAAAGTTGAGTCAAAAATAAAATCCATAAGTTTTTTGAAGTTAGACTTTTCTTTTCGCAGGTGGCTAACAGATAATTCCAACCAAGATTAATTAAGTCAAATAGCAGGAAAAAGCAAATACTACTGATTATAGAAACAATAGAATTCGAATAAGTAGATATACTTTCAAGAAGGAAACTGATAAAAAGAAATGAAGCTATCAGTATCATGACGTATAGAATGCTTAAAAAAATATAGCGAAATAATCGTACAAAAAATTTCTCTTTTCCGTTTATCCAAATCATCCAACTATAAATGAAAACAGGAATTAAATACATTAAATTTTCCCGGAAGTGATTACTTTCCCCATGTAACCAAATATCTACAGCTGTCCTTTCGTTTACGTGACTACCAATAACAAGACACATACAAACAGCGGCAAGAAGTAATAAAGAAAAGATGTGTTTCATCGTTAATGGGGTACACAATTTTAGATTCAAAGAACAACCACCGGAACCATACGAGCATTGAATAGCCATATTAATTGGTTTTTTATTGGAAACTTTACCAAATAGGTCTTGTTATCAATCTAGCATCTGTTTGCATTTTCAATTGAGATTAACTTGGTCGTGAACCATTCATACATTTGACAATGAAACACTTAAAATGCAAAACAATATTATAGCTGATTTAATTTCTTTCATGCAAAGGAATTAAAAATTTCATTTGAATTTTGTGTTCGCTAAGCCTATTCTATAAAAACTGTCTTACACTTTGTAATATATTGCCATATTTAAAAACTAATCCAGCTTGTAATTGATTTGTTCTAGTTGTTAACTCGTACCTTAAATCAAACTTTAACCAATTTGTTATTTTAATTTCTGATCCAACTAATCCACCAACTCCAATTTTACCTATATAATTTACTGTTGGGCCGATGTATAAATTAACCTTTTTATATTGGTAATGTTTAGATAAAAAGTAAACATAATTCATATGAAAACCCCAACCTGGATCCTCAATAAAAGAATCCATCAAGCCTTCGGAAATTATTGTTGTATTGGTATTTATATAACTCAAGCCTAATTCTATTGCTGAATGGTTTAGTGATATTCTGTATCCAAACATATATCTAATTTTATCAAAATCATGAACACTATTAAAATTATAAGAAGGATAAAAATAAACACAATCAGAAATAAAGAATAAACCAGCTGCGCCAACAATAACTCCTAAATCTTGTAATGATGGATCATCAGTAAATAAACCAACAAATCCTAATAAAAAAAGATCTTTATAGCCCATACCACCACCACCCACTATTGGAGTATATGATGCAAATCCATTGTTGTCAGGAGTCACAGTCCCAATTTTGCCAGTATATGGATTTACGTTTGGGTATGTGGAGTAATTATCTCTGTTGGTTTTATTAGGATTTGTTCGATAATGACCATTAACATATGTGCCATTACTTTTAAAATATCCATTTACCCAGTTATTATTTGGATTAACCTGAGAAAAACAGAAGAAAGTCAATAAATATAGCCAACAAATTAGAAGAACTCTTTTCATAAATAAAAATTTACAATTAAAAATCAGATTGAAAATTAAGCAATTTTATATATCCTTTTTGTCCTTCCAATTTGTCAACACCAAAGTATTTCCTTATGCTGGAGAACTGAAGATGGGTTTCATATTTAAGAATTCCAAATTTTAAACTCAGAGAACAACCACCGGAACCACACGATCATTGAATAGCCATATTAATTGGCTTTTCAGTGGAAACTTCACCCAATAAGCTTGTTGTTAAATTTATTTACTTTTTTGAAAAGATGGTTCATTTATCCATGGGGGTGTTACATTATTATTTCTAATAAGGTTCATATATGCGGTCATTTTCTGAAAATTTTCACCATCATATTCATGCAAGTACAATATCATTGTCGACTCGTTATCGATATAGATCATTTGATTGCGCTCATCTTTAAAAATAATCCACCCATTTACTTTATCACTACTGTCATAGCTCCAACTATTTAATAACCAACCATTACTTCCTTTTTTAAAAGATATTGTGTTATTTGTTAGATAAAACTCTGAATTGATATATGACGCATATATTTTATCATATTTCTTTTCATTTGCATTCCATGTATTTTCAATGCAATAAGAAGAACTAAAACCCATCTCAATAACAGGGTCTGAATTTGAGGTATTTGAATTGATTTGTTGTTTGGGTTTATAATCATTCAACTCTTTGTTTAAATCCAATGGTATTTGACTTAATATATTCTCTAAAAGGTATAACAAATCTTCAGGCTCTTTGTAAGATTCTAATCTTTTATAGTATCTCTGCAAAATGTAAAGCAACCCATTATCTCTAGTTTTAGACTCCAAAGCAATAATTTCGTTTTGTAGATTTATAATATAGTTTAGGCATGATTTATTCCTATTGGAAATATCATCATTAAAACCATTGAAGTCAGGTGTTCTTTGCCTTTTTGCAATAATCGGATCAAATGTTGCAAACTGAGCATTACACAATTCGACGGTAAACATCAGAAATAGAATAAAAATCTTTGTTCTCATATCATCTATTTTTTAATTTTACTGCGGATAGCTCCAACTAATGCAATGATTATAAAAATGACTTTTTATACACAATGTGTACATGGTATAAATCCAGTACTATTGCAATATGGACAGTGTAAGGCTCTTTTTTCTTTATTGTCGTATAAATACTCGCCTCCACAATTGTCACATTCAACATTCCCTTTGTCAAAGCAGTAACGGCAAATTGGTTTTAATTTCCTTAATTCCTTAATTTTATCTAAAAGAATTTCCATATCGAAATATCCTTTAAAATACAGGCCACCATCTTTTAAGGTTAGTCTGCCAATACCTTCAGGCTCTTTTTTGTTATTGAATTCACCTGTATAAATAAATTTATCTTCTATAACAAGTGCATCATTATTATTAAATGTTGTAAATACGCTAGTCATCATATCTCAATAATTAATTTTCCTCCCCGTTCCCCAAGTTCAGGTTTATACAATAAAAAAGCGTGGGAACTATTAACCTATCACTGACTTGAGGGTCTCGACAACCTACACCAAATGATAAGCAACAGCCCCACGCCTATGTTTATAGACCTGGAGCGTTTGTTGCTATCATCCCTAGTGTTGTGAAATTGTCGAGATTTCAAGTCAGGATAATGACTAAAACGCTTTCGTAATTTTAAAAATTAAATGGTTGATTTTCAACCATAACAAATTTAATAATAAAATAGTATTATTAACTCAATTTCACATTATTAATCATGTTAAAAATCATGTTTCGGTTTTGTATTAACTCGTTCGATTTAACCGCTTACTACTCCAACGAATTTTAATTATTTAATGGACGCTGACTTTACACCGTAATCCGGTAAAATCCCAAATATTGATACTAAAGTATGATGGTGTCAGAACATTTTTCAGATTTGACGTATTCAATATTTAGAACTTTCAGAAAATAATTGAGTGATTCAATTTTGGGAGGAAGTGTTGGGCATCTGGCTTTTAAAACTTCGGGTAAATAGCAGGATTTTAGCTGTTCCGGGTCAAGACTTGCGATATCTTTTTCCTGGAAATAATATCTCGCAAAAATCAATTTTAGAGGTCGTAAGTCAGGGGTGAATAAGACTGTTCCCTGTTGGGTACATAACTCTAAAATCGAATCCAAAACAAATTGGTCCCAACTTTTAAAATTTTCATAGTTCTGCTTACTCATTTTGTCCTTGGCATAGAGCGGGAAATAATTTGCAGGGAGTTGAAATCCATGGGTTAATTCCAGCAGCATATTTTTCTGAATCAGTTCATTGATCATCTTTGAAACTGTATCTCTAGTCTGTCCAATTAATTCAGCAATTTTTGTGCGATTATAAAGAATTGTATTTGAATTATTTATGCAAAGGCTTTTTATTAGTAATTGAAGTCCTTTAAGCTTTACATTCGTATCGACATAAAAGAAGGTATTATTCAAAAAGAAGTAATTAGCTGGTTTTGGGTTAAGGTAATACGTATTGTGTCTTATTTCCTTAATTTGTTGAGTATCTACTATGACCAAGTCTGATAGACGTAATCTGGAAGTTGCATTCTGGATTGTCTTGAATTTTATCTTAGTCAATTCCAGTATTTTCTGTTGGGTAATGTGGCTAATTCCAGTTTTGAAATTAGCACAAATATGTAGAAAAGCATATAAATATATGTCAACGTTTTTATTTTTTCCGGATCTATATTTATTAATATCCTTATCTATAATTGAATAATTATTTTTCATTTGTTTTTAATTGTATGAATGAATTTTGGTAAAAAATATTTTGTGTGAAACACCTATATTAGGTTCTGTATTTGATAGGTATTGTATTATTGGTAATGTATATATACGCTACTAGCCAACATATCTAAATACCATATTCCGACAGATTGGACCCGCCATAAATCAGCATAACCATTTTGGAGAAGAAACTCACGTTTAATCTCTTCTTCGCTGTTGTGCGATTATTGGCCTGGCAAAAAAGTAGTATAAAAACAAGACCCCATCCCGCAGTTTAGAACAGGATCTTGTTTTTTGCATTGGTCAACCTTAATTAATGGTTGGTTGATCAGAAACAGAGGGATTCTTTTTTACACTTTGAATCATGACCTGGAAATGATCGATCACATTCTGTTCGATCAAATGGCCGTTTTTATTGGTCATGGCTTTGATATCCTCTGGTATAATGCTATCAAAGACTTTGAGAGCAAATTCAGCACTATCGGAAACGCGCAGGTTGTTGAATTCTTTGATTAGGTAGCGCTTACCGATTTCCACATCATTGAAACCTACTTTTTTACAGACGTCCAGGAATTGATTGCCAACAGGTATGTTGTAAGCTGGGATAATCTGTTTTGTAACTTTTTTAACTACCATTTCAGTTTTACCTGAACAGAGCTGCATTACAAGTGATCTGGTGAGCTTATCGGTAATGCAGAAGATGTGGTTAAGAGTTGACAGACTTATCCCATTTGGTTTGGATGGAGTTTTTATCAACTCACTGTACCTTTGCAGTAAAGGTTCTTCAGTATGCATGTGGGAGGCACAATTTATATAGCTGTTCCCTGTCCAATTCTCTTTTAAGATATTGATCTGGCCACAATATTCAGCAACTGATTCGCCGTTTTTAAGTTCAACCTCAATGGCGGGGATTGTAATGGTCGGTTGATCTTGTTCGATCAACCAGTCATTGTAGAGGGATGCCGCTAAAGTTCTGTGTTTGCCATCCGGAATCAGCCAGTAGTCTTTGAATTCCAGAGGCGGAATTGGATTGTTGTTAATGTCTACCATAGCAGCTACCCCATGTTCAGAGGCATATTCAGCTTTTAAAACTTGAATTGGTTCTCCAATTCGATAACCTTTGACCTTCATTTTTTCTGCAAGCTCATCTACGTGTTTGTAGATAGCATCACGATTAAATGATGCGAAAGCAGGTTTTCTGCTTTCTTCATTACCTAAAACGGTAATAGAAACTTCTGTGAAATTTTCTTTTGAATTATTTTTCATCTTTTTAATTTTTAATATCTAACAACGTTGTTAGACGATACGAAGATGGTCTATAGCCAAAAGTTGTCTATGGAGTAAAAAAAGATTGTTTTTTACTCCCCCGGATACAAGGAAAAAGCAGGATTTAAAAATCGTTGAATAAGAGCGGATTAATTACATGTATAAACCATTAATCCTAAATATATCGGCATTTTTATATTGTTTTAAAAAGCCCTTTAAGGTATCATCTGTATCTTGATTATCTTTTTCGCTTAATAATCCAATACAGAAAAGGAGCCTTGTAATAAGTAAATTTTTATTGATCGAGATCTTCAGGCCTTCTTTGTTTTTTAGCCCAATCGTTTTTTTAGGAGGTTGTAAAACAAAGAACGAAAGGAACATTTTAGCAAAAAACCAAATACGGTAGGATTTTGATAATGGATCATTTTCAAGATGACCATTTGTAATTTTCAGATCAAAATTACCGGTGGCCATTTTACTTCCGTCTTCTATTTTTTCCAATTCTCCATTCAACATTACTGCCAGCCAGATAAGTGCATTTGGATTATCGACGGTTATATTTTTCCCCTTCATATTTTTTTCCCCTTTCAAATTAAGTACAAGTTTAGCAGGCTTAATAAAGGTAGAATTCCATGAATTAGGACCTAATGACTTAATATTTTGCATAATTCCATCGACAAGATTTGTTATTTGTTCTTTAGGCGATTCATTGATCTTGATGCCTTTCGAGCAAAATCCGTTACTATAGTCATTAATAAACAACAATAGATACCAGAATTTATCGACCTCATAACCCATTGCATCAATTGTTTCCAGCATCTCCTTTGCATCCAGGTATTTCTGCAAGGCGCTTTTATCAATTTCGTTTTCTAAATACCGTTCAACAAAAGCACCAATTGCTCTTGATACCCAAAAGCCGTTTTCAAGATCATCGGGGGATGGCGGTTTATATTTTTTTGCTACGATTGAAACATATTCCAAGAGCGGATCGTCATTTCCATATCTATATTTTTCAGCAATTTCATCTGGTAATATGCTTAATTCCGGTATTTTTTTCATCGGTACAATTTATTTTTTCATTATTGGAACTTCGATCCAATACTTTAGGGAAATTGATACTCAAAGGAATGTTAAATTCAGGATAAAAGAAAGGAGTAAGAAAGATTTTCTTTGGATGAAAGTAAGAATAACACATAGCGTTCACTAAAAATAAAAGAGTTACCTCAATTGACTGATGCGGCTTTTAAATTTGTGGGTTCTATGAATTCATCAAAATCTCTCTAAAAGTGAGGATTTATATCAAGTCAGCAGTGTCAATGTCGTTGACATCGATGATCTTTTTCAGGATAGCATACATGGTCATTCCTGAGGCTGATTTAATGCCTGTTTTCTCAGAGATATTCTTTCGGTGCGAGATGACAGTATGGGTGCTGACAAACAGTTGATCGGCAATTTCCTTGTTTGAATAGCCTTTGGTGAGGAGCTTTAGGACTTCTGTTTCGCGGCGGGTAAGCTCGGTATCTGTATCTTTAGGCTGGCTGGTGGGGAAGGAATTCAGTATCTCATTGGCCTTGTAGCAAATCAGCGCAGCAGAATCAAACAGGTTAAGAGACAGATTTGTGTTTACGGTGATGGGTTCCAATTGCAGGCTCATAAACTGAACTTTTCCTTGGGAGGAAAGAAATTGCCGGATCAACTTACTGCTTTTTTCAAGTTCTTCAGTGGAGGCGATTACCAGGAAATGTCCTGTTAATTTGGGGTAATCCAGGATCTCATCCCCCCGGTGAAGTTGAATAATTTCTTCTGCCTGACAACCTTTTAATATTTCGGAAAGGCCTGTCAGAACAATATCTGACGTACAGATTAATATAATGGATTTGGTAGTATTGTTACCCATGGCTCATCAAAACCTTTTCGAGTTGTTTTACTTTAGGGATCAGAATATGATCCTCAATCCGGGAATGGTTTTTCATATCTTTCTCAAACATGAACAGGTTGAACAGAAATGCATTTCCACGGTTCTGGTCGTAATTGGGCGGAAGATATTTTATAATGATGTTCTTGAGATCATCCATTTTGTCATCCATATTCGAATGTTCCTTTTCGTATCCTTCAATCGAATACCCGGGATACTTCTGTTGGAATGCTACGTGAGTGACCGGATTTACTATAGCTTCATTCAATTCAAGGATATAGGGAAACATCACACGTTCCTCGAAATTCATGTGAATAACAAACTCCTCTTTAAATTTGGCATAGAATCTCCGGACTAAATCATTTTCAGTACTCTCATCAGGGGATGCTGCAAGGAATAGTTCAATCAGGCGATCGTTTTCAGGTATCAGGTATTCGATGTAATATTTATGAGTCTTAAGCAGGTATTCAATCACCATAGAAACGGAAAAGTCGAGCAGTCGCTTCTCTGGGAAATAGGCTTCGTAATGGAAGACATTGATGGTTTCAACGAAAAAGTTGAGATCAATTCCTTTTTCCTCGCAAATATTACGGATGGTCTTATCGCCAAACCCCAGCTTGATGCCCAAACGGTTGATTACAGGCAACAAAGAATGATCTTTATGAATGACTGAGGCAAGTTTATTATTTTCGTTAAACAGTTCCATGACCTATGAAATGATTGATATTTTAGAAAAGACAATAGTTGAGATAAAATGTTCATTTAACGAAGAAAACCTCACTTTTAATGAGGTTTTCTAATCTTTACGTATTTGGATCAATAAATTTCGCTTACGGTCTTCTGCTCCAGAAAGTCCTTTTAGGCTTTGCTTCCGGTTGAGCCGAAGGGTGATTATTTGGTCTCGTTTCCCTGTTGCCTGATGTTTCCCTTACGGCCTGTCCATTGTGTTCGCGACGGATAGGTTTTCTTGCAACTTTTGGAGGTGCTTTTTCAGGTGTAAAATCAGTCATTGCATAGGGATGATCTTTAACAACCGGTATGGACTGTGAAATCAGCCGTTGAATATCTCGCAGAAAGAGTATTTCGGTATTGTCGCAAAATGAAAGAGCGATGCCGCTTTGTCCGGCACGACCGGTTCTCCCAATACGATGAACGTAGGTTTCAGGAATATTGGGGATTTCGAAATTAATCACATGAGTTAAATCATCGATATCAATCCCTCTGGCCGCAATATCAGTAGCAACCAAAGCACGGATTTTTCCTGCTTTAAAGTCCGAAAGAGCTTTCTGACGGGCATTCTGCGATTTGTTTCCATGTATGGCCTGTGCCTCAAGTCCGTTCTTCTGAAGCAACTGTACAACTTTATCCGCACCGTGTTTGGTACGGGTGAATATGAGTGCCGAAACGATTTCCGGATTACGGAGTACATGAACCAAAAGGCTGCGTTTATCGGCATAATCGACCATATACATCCATTGCTCTACTTTTTCAGCAGTAGTCACTTCAGGAGTAATCTCTACCTTGACCGGATTCTTAAGTATAGTCTGGGATAGTTTTACTATATCTCCAGGCATGGTGGCAGAGAAGAAAAGCGACTGCCGTTCGCGTGGTAATTCAGCGATGATGCGTTTAACGTCATGGATAAATCCCATGTCAAGCATACGGTCGGCTTCATCGAGCACGAACAATTCAATGTTCCTCAGATCAATATACCCCTGATTCATCAGATCGAGCAAACGGCCCGGAGTGGCAATCAGAATATCAATTCCCTGTCGCAGGGCATCCGTTTGCGGACGTTCGCCCACACCACCATAAATAACAGTATGTTTGAGTCCTGCATATCGCCCGTAGGCTGTGAAACTTTCACCAATCTGGATAGCCAGTTCGCGGGTAGGGGTTACAATCAGTGATTTAATCCTTCGTTTTCCTTTTGACGGAATGTGTGTGTCGTACAGAATCTGGATGATTGGAATGGCAAATGCTGCCGTTTTTCCGGTTCCTGTCTGTGCACAACCAAGTAAATCTTTTCGCTGAAGTATAATGGGTATTGCTTGTTCCTGTATTGGGGTTGGTTTTTCGTAACCTTCTGTTTTTAAAGCCCTCAGGATAGGCTCAATCAAATCTAAATTTTCAAATGACATCTTCTGTTTTTGTAAAGGCCTCTTCTCAATTCATCATCAGTCAGCCTTTGTGTTTATGAATGCAAATTTAGACATAAATCCGATAACAATATGAATTCAAGGTTAATTCTAGGTTTTGGCTGAAAAAGAAGATGTTACGGTAATGTTGAGTTCAAATATTATTATTTTAAATGAATATCAGTGATTTTATCTAAGGTCATTCCATGGTCAGTCATTGTCATTTAATGGTCATTAATTGCTATTCAATTGCCATGAAACGCTGAATGACTACTTAATGACAACTTTTTCCCCATGATTAATCAACTATTGCTCCATACAGGATAGCCGTTAACCGGTCCCAGAATTCACCATGGCGTGCACCAACAATCTGTGTCATCCCAACAAAGATCAGGCTTTCTTTAGGATCGATGAAGAATTTGGTATTGAAATAACCGCTCCATTCAAAGGTTCCCGGTGATTTGGAGCTGATTCCCCTTCCCTGATCGGTAAGGAGTGAGAATCCCAGGCAGAAGGTTTCTCCCGGTTTTTTGCTAATACCATTTCCCAGTTTGTTGAGACTGATCATTTGATCGCCAGTCATTACCTCAACGGTTTTGCGGCCAAGTATCTGTTTGCCGTTATAGTTCCCGTTATTCAGGAGCATTTGTATAAAGATGGCGTAATCCATTGTTGTGGATGATAAGCCTCCGCCACCTGCATAATGATTATTGTCAGCTTGTAACGGATAATTCATGCTTACTGCCATGCCTGCGTTGGCAGCCATTTCAAGGGTCCCGTCTTCGCGTTGCGAATAGATGGGGACCAGTTTGTTTTGTTTTTCTTTGGGCAGATAAAAGAAGGTGTTCTTCATTCCCAGTGGCTCAAAAATATTCTTCCTGTAGTAATCACTCAGTCTGGACCCTGAAACGACTTCTATTACCCTGCCCAATACCTCCATATTCAGGCCATACAACCATCTTTCGCCGGGCTGAAAGGCCAGGGGTACCTCGGCAATCCGGTTGACCAACTCTTCGGTGGTCCAGCTTGCATGCGATAACCCCACACCCATCACACCGAGCTTGATGTATACGGCCCGGAGTGAACCGGAAGAAAAGTCTCCGTAAGCAATTCCTGATGTATGGGTCAGCAGTTCACGAATGGTAATAGGTGATTTAACCGGCAATGTGGTATAGCTCGAATCCTTGTCATTGAACTTATCCAGCACTTTTGAATTCTTGAAAGCCGGAATATAATTCTGAACCGGATCGTCCAGTCCAATTTTCCCTTGTTCGTAAAGTTGCATGACCGCAACCGTAGTGATGGCTTTTGTCATCGAAGCGATACGGAAAATATCATCCTTCTGGTAGGGTACTTTTTTATCTGTACTCCGGAATCCAAAACTCTTGTGATAAAATATCTGGTTGTCGCGTGCAATCAGGAATACCCCGCCTGGGATATATCCTTTAGTAACGTTGTCCTGAATAAACTGATCGAGCAACTGAATTCGCTTCTCGGACACTCCGGCAAGTTCGGCTGTCCCTTCCACCAAAGCATTGGGAGAATGTTGTGCAGATACTGTAAATTGAAATGCGATCAGTAGAAAGAGTATACTAATTTTTACGCGCATGGCAGATGAATTTTTGGGTTGGTATCTATCGATTCTGATGCTTAAAATTATACAATAAAACTGAATAATTACCAATGTCGATATCTGATTCTCCGTTACGAATTACAAATACCCACGCGCAAAGGCTCAAAATCTCTGCTCGTTTCATAAAATCCAATTATCTTTGCCTATAGATTATAAATGATAGAATTATGGAAGTTATCGCTCGCATAAATATCGATAGTCCAACCGGACGTAAATTAGTCCATGAAATTGAAAAACACAAGGAAGTTGCTTCAATTGAATATCCTTTACCTGAAGGATTACAAAATTGTACTGCTCTGACACATAAGGAAGTATGGGATAAAGTATGGGATAAACTTAGTAATCATTATGGCATAGATGTACGAAAACTGCGGTGAAAAAATTTGATATCGTTTATTCAAAGGAAGCTGATGATGATTTGCAAAAGCTATCAGAGGTGATAATGAACAAATACAAAGCACCATTGACGGCTGTACGTTATTTAAATGGCTTGCAAAAGAAAATTAGACGATTATCAATTATTGCCGATGCATTACCATATTATACTTATCCACAATTACAAAAATACGGACAAAACACCAAACTTATTAACTATAAAGAAATGGCTATAATATTTGCCATTTATGGCCCCATAGTTTACATTCACTGTATTATTCCGGCAAATGCCATTGCATGACTCGAATTTACATTAGTTACTATTCAACATCCCTTGCTACCGCTGTAATATGGACAACAATTCACAACCATCAGCCTCATTTATTTAGCAGTTTTATATACTTCCAATGCTGCGGGAAAAGGTTGTAAGGCACGTTCAAAAATACCGAGCGAATAAGCTATGGTCAGTCCGTAATTGGTGAGCGGAACGCCTGCTACGCGTGCCTTCATCATCCGTGAGAGCATTTCGCGGCGGTTCCACATACAGGCTCCGCAGTGAATGATCAGTTTAAACTCTGACAGATTGTCCGGGAAATCGTGGCCGCGATGTTGAACAAATTCCAGTTTTCCACCTACAAATTGAGTGAGCCAGCGGGGGATTTTTACTGTGCCGATATCTTCCCCGATCGGATGGTGTGAGCAGGCTTCTGCAATCATCACTTTATCTCCGGGCCGCAAATGATCTATGGTCATGGCGCCTTTCACCATTTCCTGAAGATCGCCCTGGTAACGAGCAAATAGGATGGAAAAGCTTGTTAACGGTATTTCAGGAGGTGTATCAGCAGCCACTTTCAGGAAAGCCTGACTGTCGGTGATGACCAGTTTAGGAGGTTTATTGAGTCGGCCGAGGGCTTCACGCAATTCACGTTCTTTCACAACCATGCAAAACGAGTCGTTATCCAGAAGGTCACGAATGCTTTGCACCTGTGGCAGGATGAGCCTTCCTTTTGGCGCTTCCTTGTCGATCGGAACCACCAAAACAGCCATCTCGCCCGGACCAACCAAATCGGATACTATTCCGGTTCGGTTGATAAAATCTTCGGGTGCATGATCCAGGATAGCCCGTCTCAGATCAAGCATACCAAAACCGGTAAGTGCTGAAGTTTCAACCACGGGAAACTTTTCTTTGGGAAAACTCCCGGGCTGATAATTTCCAGTGGCAACCAGGTCACATTTATTAAGTACTACGATAACAGGAATGCCTCGATCATTTAGCTCTTTCAGGATACTTTCCTCAAAGTTGTCCCAGTCGCTTGAGTTCGAAATAATCAGTCCCAGATCAGTCCGATCGAACACAGCCATGGTCTTATGGATGCGTTTTTCACCCAGGGCCCCACTGTCATCAATCCCTGCGGTATCGATAAAAAGAACAGGGCCGAGGGGCAGCAATTCCATTGGTTTTTCAACCGGATCGGTTGTGGTACCGGCAATTTCAGAAACAATCGAAACTTCCTGGCTTGTCAGGGCATTAAGGATTGAGGACTTACCTGCGTTGCGTCTTCCGAATATTCCAATATGAAGCCTGAATGATTTGGATGCCTGCATAGTTAAGTTATTTTATACCTGCAAATTACTCATAAGTAATGATGAAATGCAAATAAGGGAATATAAATTTAAGGAAGAAAGAGGTATGACAGAGATAAATTACAAATCAATTGCAATTCTTTTTCAATCAATAAGATGATTAGGGGATATTATGGAAAGATAGATCTTCAACTGGATACATAAGAATTGGGAAAGATATCCGATTGTGCTTTTTTGATTTTAATTGATCACAGAATAAGGAGCTTACGACTTCAATACAGTCAGAAGTTCTGGTGTGGTAACAAAAAATGCCCCACAAATTGTAGAGCATTTTTAATACGAAAAGCGATAAGCTTATTTCTTTGGAGCATCAGGAGTAACAACTGCTTTTTTTACTTCTGCTTTTTTTGCAGGAGCTTTTTTCACTGCTTTTTTAGCAGGAACAGCTTTTGCATCTTTAGCAGGAGCAACAACTTCTGTCTTTGCAGGAGCAGCTTTTGCATCTTTTTTTACTGGAGCAGCAGGAGTCTGAGCGATGCTCACAACAGCCATGCTTAAAACAAGGGCTGAAACTAAAATTAACTTTTTCATGATTTTGATTTTTAAATTGTTATTGTTTTGTTTGCTTCAATCATTTTCAGAAGGGGGATGAAAATCCGGCATCGTTTCCTTTACCATCATTTCTACTTACTTCTTTATGTTTGAATTAATGATTGTTATTTGTTTGTTTGAATAAATTGATAGAGAAACTATTGAGCTTATTTAGCTTTTTTTGTTGATTTACTTGTTTTGTGGCCATGTTTCTTGCCATGAAATTTTTTCGATTTTTCAGTATTAACCGATGTGGAAGCGTCAGCTTTTGAAACTATGTAGTTTTCTGTTTGATTCTTTGCAACAGAAGATACATTTGTTGCGTTACCTGAAAAGGCAAAAACAAATGCCAATGCGACTATAAATAGTAATGTTTTCATTGTATTAATCTTTCATTGTGAATAATTACGATACAAATATAGAACTTAAAAAACCTAAAAGAAGTTACCGACTTGTTAATGCGATGTTAATGTCAATGTTTGTCTTAATTAACAAGGTAATCGTATCGGATTATACCAATTTACTATATGCAATTCGTGGTTTTGATTATTGACTAATTTATGAAGTACTAAAGTGAAAAGTTGTCAAAAGAAATGCGGGACAATTAGAAAGTCATTCCCATTTTCCTGAAAGAGACAAAGAATTATATCAAGAATGACCAGACATGTTAATGTATTGTTAAAATGATACTACTCGTCGGTTTATTAAATATCTTTACTTCTCAGGAAGGACGATACGGATATTTTGAAATGTTATCGGTTATTTGAGCTTTTCAAAAGATATAGATGAAACAAATGATGCTACGTTTAAGTAAAAAAACAAGCCGGTTAATACTAACCATAACCGCGGTTGCATCAATGATCGGATTGCTCGTGATCCAGGTAAACTGGCTAATGGAATCCATTAAAATGCAGGAGACTATTTTTACCAAGGGAGTAAACATGGCACTCAGTCAGACTGCCATGAATATGGCTAAAGATGTGGAATTGAATAATGCCATGCAAAACAGCATTGAAAAAGACAGTTTGATTAACTCAGAGGAGGTGTTCACCCAAAATATTATTTCCCGGCTTGATTCTACGGTACAGAAAGAATTGCAATTCTATCACATAAACCTTGATTTTCATTTTATCCTGATAAATGGCGAAGATACCTTATCGATGTCAGTGGATAAGAAAATAAAGAACGGGGAATTATTCCATCACACCTTTCAATCACCATACCCGGATTCGAGCATTGAGCTGGCGGTTCATTTCCCGGGTAAAAGCTCATTTATTCTGAAGCGAATAGGACTCATGTTTGGTACTTCCATATTGCTAATCCTGTTTACCTTTGTTTCCATATTCTTAATCCTGGCCTATTATAAGCGGGAACGTTCGTTTGCTCAACAAGTCAAAGAAATGATAGGTAATCTGACACATGAATTTATGACTCCGATTTCTTCTATTTCACTGGCAGGGAATTTGATTCTGAGCAGAAGTCAGAAAATAGGTGACCAAACGATCAGTCAGTTTGCCACAGCGATTAAAGAAGAGAACAAAAAGCTTCAGAAGCAGGTTGACCGGCTTTTACAATTGGCAGCAGTAGAAAACAGCGGGTTTGATTATAATAAGGTACAAGTTGATATTCATCAGATTATAAATGATGCCGTTCAATCGATGTCTTTCCAGCTGGAGCAAAATAAAGGAGAAGTAATCAAAGCATTTCATGCTGATAAATCTTTTATATATGCTGATAATATCCATATGACTGATGTATTTGTAAATCTGATATCAAATAGTATCAAATATTCAGATGAAAACCCTATCATAAGGATTGAAACCAGGAACCTGGATCACTTGATTGAAATTATAGTGAGCGATAATGGGATTGGTATTCCAAGCCGGGAGTATATGCGGATATTTGAAAAGTATTACCGGATTTCTACCGGTGATATGCATAATACCAAAGGGTTTGGCATTGGTTTATACTATGTAAAAACTGTTATTAAAGCGCATCAGGGTAAGATTATTGTAAAAAGTGAGAGTCATAAAGGAAGTGCTTTTATAATTACATTACCTGTCGCTCAGATTTATAATGAGAAAAAACATTGAATATGAGTAGGATAATAAATATTATTTTGGTTGAAGATGATTTAAACCTGGGATTTTTACTGGTTGAATTCCTGGAATTAAAAGGATTTTCAGTTAAACTTTATCGTGATGGACAAACTGCATTTGCTGGCTTTCAAAGCGGTCATTTCGATTTCTGTATTCTTGATGTGATGTTACCAAAGATGGATGGTTTTACGCTGGCTAAAAAGATTAAAATAATAAATACGCAGGTACCTATTATTTTCCTGACTGCACGATCGCTTAAGGAAGACAAAATGAAAGGTTATGAGATTGGTGTTGATGATTACATTACCAAACCCTTTGATGAAGATGAACTGCTTTATAAAATTAATGCCATTTTGAACCGTAGTAATTTATCAAAGATTTCAGGAGACAGTGTCTTTCAGATCGGTCGATTTCAATTCGATTTTCAAAATCAATTGCTTGAAATCGATGATCAGAAACGCAGGTTGACAGAACGGGAGAGTTCCGTTCTTAAACTATTATGTTTGTCAAAGAACAAAGTCGTCCGGAGAGAGCAGATTTTGACTGCAATATGGGGAGAAAATGATTATTTCGCCGGCAGAAGCCTTGATGTATTTATCTCCAAATTACGAAAATATTTCAGCTCCGATCCTTCAATCAGTATTGAAAACATTCCAAAAGTTGGATTTATTTTGCAGGATAACAGCTGATCTGATTAACTGAAAAGTAAAATAGAGTTAATTCATATTTAATAACAGTATTAGTTTTACGCATTGGATGGACCTTCAAAAAAGAGTAAAATTTCAGTCTTATGTTGAGTTTTGGGATTCTTTGCCTGAAAGTGAACGCATCATGGTAGACGTATTAAGACAAATCATTAAAACACATATTCCAAAAACCTGTGTTGAGAAACTATCTTACAATGTTCCCTCGTTCTATGGTCGCAGGCGAATATGCCTGATCTGGCCGGCTTCAATTGCCAGGGGAGGTATCCGAAGTGGTGTCTTATTGGGCTTTTGGCAAGGATTCCGGTTGCCATATGCTGAGAACTATCTCCTACATGGAAATAACAAGCAGATCTTTTATAAAATATACCAATCAGCAGACGAAATTGACGAACACGCTATTTCCTGTTTGTTAAAAGAAGCAGTTGAAATTGATCTGACATTCAAAACTGCTAAATAGGGTCTGCTGAAAAACTCTTAATATTCAGTGCTTCAATAAAATGACCACATTAAACTTAAAATAAGTGCAAGGAATTTTGAATTGAAACTGCAATATCCATGCACCGAATTTGTATCGTGTGCTATGCCAAAAATACTTCTTCCCCAAAATGCAATGCATTTCTGCCCTGTTGTGTTGCTTTCATTGAGCATTTGCCCCTTTAAATTATTAGAAGG